>Ga0123337_10001747_pt1 | contig 26801 bp, 19 predicted proteins | sample frozenSSSSmetaG_FD_89792 | JGI IMG/M metagenome (GOLD analysis project Ga0123337, IMG submission 89792) | Glacier valley bacterial and archeal communities from Borup Fiord, Nunavut, Canada, to study Microbial Dark Matter (Phase II) -... | ecosystem: Environmental > Aquatic > Freshwater > Ice >...
GAAATTGTTCCACGTGGAACAAAATCGAGTGGCCGGTCCTTCCGTTTCCATGCTTGAGCCGGATCCGCATCCGGCTATGTTGCCCATCCTGCGATGTTTCGATACCCCAAGTGCTACGATGTGATTGTGATCGGTGCCGGCCATGCCGGTGTCGAGGCGGCGATGGCAGCCGCCCGGCTCGGTGCCCAAGTGGCCGTGCTCACCCAGAATCTGGACACCATCGGTCAGATGTCCTGCAACCCGGCGATCGGCGGACTCGCCAAAGGCCACATGGTCCGGGAAATTGACGCCCTTGGCGGCATCATGGGTCTCAACACCGATGCCACCGGCATCCAGTGGCGCATGCTCAATGCCTCGAAAGGCCCGTCCGTCCGCGCTCCCCGCGCCCAGTGCGACAAGAAGGCTTACCAATTCCGCATGAAGCGCGAGCTCGAAGCCATGCCCGGCGTCGAGATCCATCAGGGGAACGTGGCCGAACTCCTCGTGGAAAACGACCACATCATCGGCATTGCCACCTCGCTCGGCATGGAGATCGCCGGGAAATCCGTCATTCTCAGCGCCGGCACCTTCATGGGCGGCCTGATGCACGTCGGCCTCCGCAACGAAAAGGGCGGCAGGATGGGGGACGCCACCTCCCACGTCTCCGAATCCCTCAAACGCCTCGGCTTCGAGGTGGAGCGTTTCAAAACCGGCACCCCTTGCCGCCTCAACGCCCGCTCCATCGATTTTTCCAAGTGCGAGCGCCAAGACGGCGACACACCCGTCCCCAAGTTCAGCTTCATGGCCGACACCCTCCAAAAGGGCGAAAACGATCTCTTCACCCTGAACCCATGGGGCGACCCAATGTTCCACGTGGAACAAATGCCCTGCTGGATCACCTACACGAATCCCCGCACCCACGAGATCATCGCCGGGAATCTCCACCAATCCCCGATGTATTGCGGTGTGATTGAGGGCGTTGGCCCGCGCTATTGCCCGTCCATCGAGGATAAGGTCGTTCGCTTCGCCGAAAAGGACCGCCACCAGATTTTCCTCGAACCGGAAGGCCGGCACACGCTCGAATACTACGTCAACGGCGTTTCCACCTCTCTGCCCTACGAGGTGCAGCTCGAGTTCCTCCGCTCCATCGTCGGCCTTGAAAAATGCGAGATCCTGCGCCCGGGCTACGCGGTGGAGTATGACTACTGCCCGCCGACCCAGCTCAAGCCCACGTTGGAGACCAAAATGGTCGAAGGTCTCTACTTCGCCGGCCAGATCAACGGCACCTCCGGCTATGAGGAAGCGGCAGGGCAGGGACTCATCGCCGGAGCCAATGCCGCTCTCAAAGCCCTTGGCCAGCCCGAATTCATCCTCGGTCGCGACGAGGCCTACCTCGGCGTCATGGTGGACGACCTCGTCACCCGCGGCTGCACCGAGCCCTACCGCATGTTCACCAGCCGGGCCGAATACCGCCTGCTGCTCCGCCAGGACAACGCCGACCTCCGCCTCACCCCGAAAGCTGCCGCCATTGGTCTCGCCAGCGGCGAACGCGTCCGCCGGGTGGAGGAGAAACTCGCCGCCCTCGCACAGGCCGACCCCTTCGTCCGCCAGACCGTCCACGATGGAGTGAAGCTCGACCAATGGTTCCGCCGCACCGAGAACTCGTGGGAAACCCTGCCTGCTGAGCTCCTGGAAATGTTCCACGTGGAACTTTGGCCGCTCATTGAGACGAATTTCAAATACGAAGGCCACCTCGGACGCCAACAAGCCCAGATCAACCGCATGGCCCGCCAGGAAGGCAAACGCCTGCCCGCCGACCTCGATTACACCTCCATCCGCGGACTCAAGAAGGAAGCCCAGCTTCGTTTCACCGAAATCCGCCCCGCCACCCTCGGCCAGGCCGGCCGTATCCCCGGGATCACCCCGGCGGACGTCGCCATGCTCGTGATCTGGGTGGAAAAGCTCGAACGCGAGGCGGCCGCCTCGGCCTGACTTCCGAGCTAACTTTCCTGAGGATTCTGTTGGACGCCGGAGGGGCCTTGCTGTTGCATCTAACGTGAATGGTGCTGACACCCGATCAAATCACAGCCATCGTCCCAGACGCTGCTTCGCTCAAAGCCGGGCGCGATCTGGGCACTCCCCGGAAATGGGAGAGCATCGGCGGTGACGAAGAGGTATTGTGGGGATTGGCCATGGGTTCCGGCAAGGAGCCTTACCAAACCCGCGTCCGGCTGGGCGATCTGGCGAGTAAATGCTCCTGCCCGAGCCGCAAGTTTCCCTGCAAGCACGCCATCGGCCTGATGTTTCTGGTAACCGGCCAGCCAGCCGCGCTCACGCAAAAGGAGCGGCCGCCATGGGTCGTCGAGTGGCTCGATGCCCATGCCGAGCGCGAACAGAAGGCGGTGGTTCGTGCCGGAGAAAAGGAGAGCAAGCCGGTCGATGAAAAAGCCGCCGCCAAGCGCCGCTCCCAGAAAGAGAACCGGGTCGCCGATGGGGTGCAGTTGCTCCAGAAATCGATTCTCGATCTGACCCGCGAGGGACTGGCATCCGGCAACGCCCGCGATGCGACAGCATGGGAGAACCTTGCCAAGCGCATGGTCGATTCCCAAGTGCCGGGGTTGGCAGGTGTCTTGCGTCATGTGGCCGATACGGTGCTCCGTGACCCAGACGTCGACAGGGAATTGCCCTTCGAGCTGGGTCGCCTGCACCTCTTGCTAAGGACATTTTCCTCGGAGCAGGCGCAGGGTGACCTGCTACGCGCGGAAATTCTGAGCCAGCTGGGTGTCCGAGCCGGATCGGAGGCCGGAGAGAAGGGAGAAGTTATTGAAGATCAATGGTTTGTTGCAGGAAGAACGGTCGAAGAACGGGACCGCCTGATCACCAGTTCCTCTTGGCTTCTCGGAGAGAAATCGCGTCGCTGGGGCCGGGTGCTTCGTTTTGCACCGGTCATGCAGGCGATGGTCGATCCATGGCCCTTGGGATCGACCATCCACGCTTCGTTGAAATTCCAAGCCGGCCTCTATCCCGTCCGCGCGGTTCCCGAAAGCGATGGGATTCCCACAATGTCCCGAACTCCCCCGGCGCATGAGGCTGATCTCGAATCCCTGCTCGGGCGATTTTCCTCGGCACTGGCGACCAACCCGTTCCTCCTCGCCCTGCCGTTTTTCAGCCCCTTGCGACCGGGCGCGGATCTCCAATCGCTCGTCGATGCCGCGGGTCATGCGCTGCCGTGGCGGGCAACCGATGACTTGGCGTTCCGAGTGGAATGCATCTGCGCCGGAAATCTGACACCGGTCTGCGGCGAGTGGGATGGACGAAACCTCCGTCTGCTCTCCATCCGCGATGGCGATACATGGTATCCACTCACACCACAGCAGCCATGACCCACGATCCGCTCATCGCCACGGCTTTACTTGGAACCGCCCGAATGGCGGTCGTTCCACCACCACCCGATGTTTCGTTGGAATCCACTTGGGCTGCGATCAGCATCGAAGATCCCGCCGATGCGGTGCTCCAGGCACTCGCCCTGACTCGGGCTATGCACCATGGCGGCACGAAATTGCAGACTGAAAATGCGCCTGTCCCCGCTTGTGCGCCGGAATCGCAGGAATTGCTCTCCGCGGGTGCGGTTGATGCGTTGATGAGACTTCTGAAAGGTGAATTCTCCGAGGTTCTTTCCGAATGGCTTGGTTTTGCCTCCACCGCCGGTGGTGTGCTTCCTGGCCGGGTTCTTCCGGAGCTGCTTGCTGCGGCTACGAAGGATCATTCGCTCCGCCATTTGACCCGGAAGTTGGCAGGGGAGAGGGGAATTTGGATCGCCGGACGTCATCAGAAATTTTCGTGGATCATTGAGGGTCAAAGTGTTGAGGAAAATTCATGGGAAGAGGGTTCGCCTGCCGAACGCATTGCTTGGCTGCGTCAAACACGGACCACCGATCCCTCCCGCGCCATGGAAGCGGTGACCTCGCACTGGTCGGGAGAAGAGGTGACAATGCGTGAGTCCATCCTCCGAGTGATCTCTGAAAATCCGCTCCCCAGTGATGAAGCTTGGCTGGAGCAACATGCGCTGACCGACCGACGTCAGGAAGTCCGCGACCTCGCTGCCGTTTCCCTCGCCAGTTTGCCGGATTCCGCATTTCGAAAGCGCGCGCTCGGACGCATCGGCACTCATGTGAAAATCCAGCGCCGCCTGCTGAAACGCACCATCGTGATCGAGCCGCCGAAGTCCTTCGAGCCGTCGTGGGCCGCCGACGGCATCAAGGAAAAGCCTCCGCAAGGCACCGGCGAAAAGGCGTGGTGGCTGCGGCAGATCGCAGGCATGATTCCGCTAGCGGATTGGCCGGCTTTGTTAGGCTGTGACGCGGGCGAGCTCTTCGGGTTTCCGGTCGATCGCGATTGGCAGGATCCGATTTTGTTCGGGTGGATCGATGCCGGCCGACGTTTTCCGGATCGTGCCCTTTCAGAGCGGTTCGTTCCATTTCTAGCAACCCTCGATCCCTGGCCGGCGGTGGCGACGCACAGGTTCGCGGTGCTTTCTGCGATGTTGGATGCTATTCCTGCGGAACGACGCTTTCACTTGCTGGACGCCATCGTCGGAAAACTTCCGGTCGAGACCGCCGTCGAATTGTTAGCCCGCTGTCGCGAAGCTCCTCCATCAGGTGTGGGAAAAACGGTGCTGGCGGTGATCGATTCCGCGCTGGTTTCCAAACCCACCGTCTTCCATCGGCAGCAGGCCCGTGCGCTGGCCCTGTGCATCCCGCAGGAGGGCATCCAGGCGCGTCTCGAACTCCTCGCGAAGCTTCCCGAACTCACACCCGCCGCCGAGGAATTCGCCACCACTCTCGAATTCCGTCGATCCTTGCCCACCCATTTCAAAACGCCATGAACCCGAACGTCCTCCGCCAACACGCCGAATCCGCCTACGCCGCGGAGCTGACTGCTCTCGCCGCCCATGACGACCGCCCGCGCCCTCCTAAGTGGAAACTCTCGCCCTGGGCGGTGACCGACTATTTGTTAGGAACGACGCTTTCCGACGGCACGGTCGTTTCCCCGAAATATATCGGCGACCGCAGGGTCATCGAAATCGCCGTCGCCACGCTGGCCACGGATCGCGCGCTGCTCTTGTTAGGCGTGCCGGGCACCGCAAAAAGCTGGGTTTCCGAGCACCTCGCCGCCGCCATCTCCGGCAACTCCACGCTGCTGATCCAAGGCACCGCCGGCACCAGTGAGGAATCGCTGCGCTACAACTGGAACTACGCCATGCTGCTCGCCAAAGGCCCGTCCGAGGAAGCACTCGTGCCCGGCCCGATGTTCCGTGCGATGCGGGAAGGCATGCTCTGCCGCGTCGAGGAACTCACCCGCATTCCGTCCGATGTGCAGGACACGCTGATCACGATGCTCTCGGAAAAAATCCTGCCCATCCCCGAACTTGCCACCGAGATCCAGGCGACCGATGGCTTCAACGTCATCGCCACCGCCAACAGCCGAGACCGCGGCGTGAACGAACTGTCCAGCGCCCTCCAGCGCCGCTTCAATACCGTCGTGCTGCCGTTGCCATCGTCGTTAGATGACGAGGTGGAAATCGTCCGTTCACGCGTTTCCTCCATGTCAAAAGCCCTCGCCCTGCCCGCCGAGCCACCGGCGCTCGAGGAAATCCGCCGTGTCGTCACCATCTTCCGCGAACTCCGCTCCGGTGCCACCGAGGACGGCAAAGCCAAGGTAAAATCTCCATCAGGCACTCTATCAACCGCAGAAGCCATCTCCGTCATGACCAACGGCCTCTCTCTAGCAGGACATTTCGGCAACGGCAAACTCACCGCCCACGACCTCGCCTCCGGCATGATCGGCGCCATCGTCAAGGATCCGTCGCAGGATCCCGTCGTCTTCAAGGAATATCTCGAAACCGTGGTCAAAGAACGCGACGGATGGAAGGATCTCTATCGAGCGTGCCGGGATCAAATCTGATGGAATTCACTCTAAACCACCTACTGCGATGATTCCGGAAATCGAAACACTCAGAGCCAAGCACTTGCCGGATGTCCTCGCTGACGCCGCGGTCAACTTTATCGAAACCGGAGATCCCTCGATTCCTCGCGGCATCGGCAATCTGCAGAAGGTCCCTTGGCAGGCGAAATCGGTCGGCACCGCTCTCATCAGTGATCTTCCTTGGAATGAAATTTCACGCAAGCTGCTGAGGTTTTTCGTCCATCTGTCCAACGGTTCCTTGTCTCAAGCGGACTATGTTCACGGTGCGCTAGGATTTCTTCTCGGCCTAAAATCCGGAAGTGATCAAGGGATTGCTGATGATGTGGTCAGCGAAATCGAAGCGCTTCACCAGAACCTACCCGAGTATGTAGAGGATTTTATCGCATCTCACTACGGACCGGCAAACTGGAAGATAGCCAGTATCAGCAATGTGACGGCTCCCTTTGAATCACCGGCCGCAAATCTAATCTACCGTGGAATAACCCCGGAACACTGGACTCACGCGGAATCACTCTGCCGAATGCCGGAGATCTTTTCAGCTTTGGCAATCCACCAACCATTGATCACGCGTGATTGGTGTGTGAAATCGCCCAACTTCGGTGCGGCATATGTCAGCACATCGTGGCGTAACATCATCAATGCGACGGAAGCTTATGACCCGCTTTGTCTGGAGTATTGCAAAGCCCTCAGTTCTTACCGGGCAAACGAGGCATTCCCTGTTCTCGGGCACCTCCATGAATCAAGAAACGGGGCGCACTTGGAACTCCTTCTCGATCTAGCATCACAGCCGCATGCCGTCGCCGGAAGTGCGGCTCTCGAGTTGCTGATGAAGCATCGAAGGTTGATGGTTGTGAAACTGATTACCCGCGCATTCGCTTTGGAGAATGCAGGAAGATTCACTCTCGATGCCGACAAAGCGGTTTACCGGCAACTCTTCACTCTGATGACTGAGGAATGGAATCAGGGAGGAAGCGACTTCCTGATCAACCTTGTCTCGAACTATAACACTTACAGGTTTCCACAACTTCTGTCAGATCACCTTCAGGATCTGAAACCGGAGTGCTATCCAGCACTCAGACAAGGAATTCGGTTACGGGTTGCGAGTCTCTCCGCCCGCGATCTAGCCGATCAATGGCGTGCTGTAGCCACTGCCCATGCGGCCTCGTGTGTTGAAGACTTCAAGCAACTCCTTGTCGGCAAATCCAAGCCCCTGAGGGAAATCGCTGCCAGCGCCTTGGTGAAAGCCGAAGGGAATTCCGCGATGGAGGAGATCCTTCAACTTCTCATGTCGAAAAAATCCGATGCTCGACTGGGAGCCGCTGCCTTTCTGGACAAACTGGCCGACGGGACCACTGTCCCAATGATCCGGAATGCTCTTGAAGTCGAACAGTCCACCGAGGTTCGTGCCGCGCTTCACAAAGCCTTGCAAGCGTGTGGAGCGTCGGAAACTCCCACACGGGAACTGGTGATTTCCCTAGCGGACCTCGAAGGGTCTTATTCGAAAGCGCTATCCAAGTTGAAGCTACCAACCGCCACCTGGCTAGTTCTAGAGAACCTCCCAACTCTTCCCGCGATTGAAGGCACCAGCTTATCCAACAACGCGATCACCTTCCTGATCTCGGTGCAGTCCAAGCACAAAGCCATTGAGGCAGCACCGGATCTGCTTCCGCTTCTCGCTCACATTGACCTAAATAGAAGCGCACCTTTTGCGGCCTTCCTTGTCGAAGGATTCTTGAACTCCGATCAAGCCGCCTCCGATCGCTGGGCTCTCACGCTCGGCGGCTTGTTAGGTGACTCGCACATTATCCCGCCGCTGCTTTCCCGAATCAACGACTGGTGCGAGAACTCGCGCCACAAACTCGCCGAGTATGCGGCTCAGGCAATTTCGCTGTTGCCTGGCAACGAACCGCTGATGGTCCTCGACACCCTGTCTAACCGCTACCGTAGCAAGTTCAAGAACGTGGGCAAAGCCTGCTCGGAAGCGTTCAACGCGGCAGCGACCTCGCGCGGGATCACGACGGACGAGTTGGGAGATTTGGTCGTGCCGGATTTCGGTTTCGATTCCGATGGCATCAGGAGATTCGATTGGGACGGCGGCGGCGCGAGTGCGGAACTGGGAGCGGATTTCAAACTCACTTGGTTTGATCCGGAAACTGACAAGACTTGGAAAGCACTGCCTGCCAGCGCGCCCGAGGAGATCAAGACCGAGGTGAAATCGCTGACCAAACTACTGAGAGAGGCGGTCAAAGGCCAGAATTCGCGTTTGGAGATGACTCTCGTCCGCCAACGCCGCTGGCCGGTTGCACGTTGGCGCGAGCTGTTTGAAAATCATCCGCTGCTGCGTTCATTCGCGAGCAGTCTGGTGTGGGGCGTTTACGACAGCACTGGCAAACTCCTGCGCACCTTCCGGCGTTATCCGAATGGTCTGTTAGCAAATGCCGCCGGTGCCTTGGAGGAGCTTACGGAAAACGACACGGTGATCGGAATGGTCCATCCGCTGGAATTGGAGAAGATCGCTCTCGACGCATGGCGCGCCCATCTGGCCCGTTTCAAGGTGAAGCTTCCATTTCCACAAATCGACCGGTCGGTGGAGTTGCTGGATCCGTTGCATGGGAATCGCCGTGAGATTTCGGTCACGAAGGAAAAGAAGCTCAGTGCCGGCACCTTCCGCTCCCGCGCCGAAAAGCGCGGCTGGAACCGTGGCTCCGTCGTGGATGCCGGTGGGATTTCGAGTTACTACAAACTCTATCCGGGTGCGGGCGTGGAAGTGATCCTGCCAACCGGCAATTTCTGGATCGGCTGCGATCCAATGGAGACGATCGAACTGGGTGCCGCCTTTTTCGTGGAAGCCGAATCGGTAGAGCGCGGCAGTTATGTTTACAATGAACCCGCACCGGATGACCCGCGGGTCCTTCGCTTTGATCAAGTGCCGGCGGTGGTGTGGTCGGAAACGATCTCGGATTTGAAAGCCATCGTCGCAACCAAGGAATGACCACGCTTTTCGGCATCCGTCATCATGGCCCGGGCTGCGCGCGCAGTTTGCTGGGGGCGTTGGATACGCTTGTGCCGGATGTAATCTTGATAGAAATGCCGCAGGAAGCAGAGCCATTATTAGTCCATGCGGCGCACGAGGCGATGAAACCACCGGTGGCGCTGCTGATCCATCGCACGGAATTGCCGGAGAAAGCGTCGTTTTATCCATTCGCCGAATATTCGCCGGAGTGGCAGGCGATCCGTTGGGCGCTGGCCCATCAGGTTCCAATCCGTTGTTTCGATCTGCCTTCCGCCCAAATGTTTGCCTTGCGCGAGGAGGAGAACGAACCGCTTCCGTCGCAGCCCGATCCGTTCGAATGGTTCGCGAAGGCGGATGGCTACAGTGATGGCGAGCGCTGGTGGAACGACCGGGTGGAGGAACGCCGGGGGCAGGGGGATTTTTTCGAAGCCATTTTGGAAGCGGTGACGACCCTGCGGGGGGATCTCGGACTAACCGAATCTCGCGAGACCCTGTTGCGCGAGGCATGGATGCGGAAATGCATGCGGGCGGCGGAGAAGGATGGATTCTCTAACATCGCCGTGGTCTGCGGTGCCTGGCACGCGCCTGCTCTGAAAGCGCCGGTGAAAGCCGGGGATGACAACGCGCTTCTGAAAAACCTGCCGAAGCACAAGGTGGCGGCTACGTGGATTCCATGGACGGATGAGCGGCTGACCATTGCCAGCGGATATGGCGCCGGCATCCGATCGCCCGGTTGGTACCGGCACCTTTGGCGCAATGAGGACGACCCGGTTTCCTCCTGGCTGACCCGTGCCGCGCGGGTGTTGCGCAAGGAAGGTCAGGAGGCGTCGCCCGCATCGGTGATCGAGGCGGTGCGGTTGTCGAACTCGCTTGCAGGCATGCGGGGCAGACCCTTGCCCGGGCTGGACGAAACGCTGGAGTCGGTCCAGGCGGTGTTCTGTCAGGGCGACGCACTGCCATTGGATTTTCTCCGGAAGAGATTGTTAGTCGGCGAGCGGTTGGGCGAACTGCCGGAAGGTCTGCCGTCGCTTCCGCTGCAACAGGACATCGAAGCGACCCAGCGCAAGCTCCGGTTGAAGCCCGCCGCATCGGTCACCCCGCTGGAGCTCGACTTGCGCGAGGACGGTGGGCGTGGGCGCAGCATTTTCCTGCACCGGCTGCTCGCCTTGGAAATCCAGTGGGCGAAGAAGATGGAAGCCCGCAGCCGTGGCACGTTCAAGGAGCGCTGGAGTCTCCAGTGGAAACCGGAGCTGGCGGTCGCGATCATCGATGCGTCTGCCTTCGGAAACACCGTGGAAAGCGCGGCGGCCCGCAGGTTGGTTAGAGAGCTGCCGGGCGAGGTGGGCTTGGCACCCATCACCGCGCGGCTGGATCTCGCGTTGCTGGCGTCTTTGCCGGCCGCGGTTGACGTGTTGCTCCACCGGTTGGATGCGGCGGGCGCGACATCGCATGACATTTCCGAACTGTTGGATGCCGTGCCCGCGCTGGCGAGGATCTCGCGTTACGGCGACGTCCGGGCCACGGACGCGGAGGCGGTTGGCCATCTGCTGGCGGTTTTCGCCTCGCGGATTCATGCCGGACTCGCGGCGGCCGCTAGCGGAATCGACGCTGACGCGGCGAGCCGGTTGTCCGGCCATGTCCGCGAGTATGCCGGAGCGCTGGCGATGCTGGAAAACGCGGTGCTCAGGGATGATTTTCACGCGACGCTTGGCAGAATGGCGGAGTTGGAAAACGTCCATCCGAAACTCAGCGGTCTGTCGGTCCGCCTGCTGCGCGATGCGTCCCATCTCGATGATGATACGGTGGCGCGGCATTTGGGTTTCGCACTCTCACCCGGGATGCCGGCGCTTCACTCGGCCTCCTGGCTCGAAGGTTTCCTGCAAGGGGGCGGCAGCCTGCTGGTTCATGACAGGTCTTTGTTAGGCCTGATGGATTCCTGGCTTTCCGCACTGGGTGCCGAGGTCTTTCAAGCGACGCTCCCCCTCCTGCGCCGGACCTTCGGAACCTTTTCTCCACCGGAACGGGCACGCATCGCCACTTCCGCCGCGCAGGGGATGAGCCACGTGCCGGTGGCCTCCGCTCCGCTGGATCTGGACCTCACCCGCGCCCGGCCCGCCGTCGCGGCGGTGGCGAAACTGCTAGGACTACCCGAACCTTCATGAACGATTCCGAACGCCTCCGCCGCTGGAGACTGGTGCTGGGCTCCGAGCCCGCCGCCGGCCTCGGTGTTTCGCTTTCCACCGAGGATGCCCGGATGGACGAGGCGCTTGAAGCACTTTACGACCCCGACAAACCGCGCGGTGGACTGGGCGGATCCAGCCCGAAGGTTTCCCGCTGGCTTGGCGACATCCGCCGTTACTTTCCCACCGAAGTGGTGCAGGTGATGCAGAAGGACGCCATCGAGCGGCTCGATCTGAAGCAACTTCTGTTGGAGCCGGAAATTCTCCAACAGGCGGAGCCGGACATCCATCTGGTCAGCACGCTGATCTCGCTGAACCGGATCATTCCCGAGAAAACGCGCGAGACCGCGCGCATGGTAGTGCGGAGACTGGTGGACCAGCTCATGCGCAAACTCGAACAACCGACCCGTCAGGCGGTGCAGGGCGCACTCTCCCGCAGCCTGCGCAACCGCCGCCCGCGGCTGACGGAAATCGACTGGAACCGCACGATCCGCGCGAACCTGAAAAACTATCTGCCGGAACATCGGACGATCGTGCCCGAGACATTGATCGGCTACGGCAGACGCCGTAGTTCGCTGCGCGATCTGATTCTCTGCATCGACCAAAGCGGCTCGATGGCGGCATCCGTGGTGTATTCCTCGATCTTCGGCGCGGTGATGGCATCGATGCCGTCGCTTTCCACGCGCTTTGTCCTGTTCGACACGGCGGTCGTCGACCTAACCGACCAGCTGAACGATCCGGTGGATCTCCTTTTCGGCAGCCAGCTCGGCGGCGGCACGGACATCCACAAGGCGTTGGTCTATTGCGAAAGCCGAATCACGCGGCCCACCGATACCGTCATGGTCTTGGTCTCCGATCTCTGCGAAGGCGGCAGTTTGGCGGGCATGCTCAAGACCGCCGCGCGGCTGAAGGAATCCGGTGTTCAGCTCATCTGTCTGTTGGCGCTGAGTGACGAAGGCAAGCCGTGGTACGACGCGAAGAACGCCGCGCATTTCGCCGCGATGGACATCCCGGTTTTTGCCTGTACGCCGGATCGTTTTCCCGATTTGATGGCGGCGGCGCTGGCGAAAAAGGATCTGCGGCTTTGGAGTTGAATAGAGCAGGCTCACCAACCGAACTGCGGGATCTCGCGGCTTTTGTAGAGGTGCTCGTTGTTGAACTGGAACGAATAGTAGGCGGATTTTCCGTTCGGGGCGGTGAGCAGGATCGGCTGGGTGGCAAAGGCGACGGTCTCGTTGCCGGAACCGTAGGTCTGCACCTTTTGTCCCATGATGGTCACTGAGGATTTGTCATCGGTGGTGATCCGGGAGCTGTCTTGGCCGTGATAGAAGATCTCCACTACGTCGTCCGGAGCGCCATTTCTCACATAGGACACCCGGCTCACACCGCTCACATCCATCTCCGGCTTCCCATTTCCCAAGGCGCGCCACCCGGGGCTGATCACCCGGGGGAAAACGGCGCCCTTGGTTTCTTTCTCCAGTTTGGAAACCACTTCCTGATAGGTGGGGGTTCGGGTCTCACAGGAGATGGCAAGAAGGCTCGCGGTGGCTGATAGAGCGAGAAGTGTCGGGCTTTTCATGATAATGCGTACGGGGTGATTCGTGACCGGTGGTGTGGACCGGACTATCTGTTTCCGGCATCCGGGACCGCCCCGCTGGCCGGATCCGGCGCGGAGGTGGCGGTGTCCGTCGGGATCGCCGAGAAATCACCAGGGACGACCTCCGGAGCGTTCTTCTTCGCACTCCAGTAAATTGTTGTGAGTGTTCCGGATTTCTTTTCCTTCACGGTGTAGCGTTTGTTCACGTCGTCCTCGGCGGCCATTTCCATGGTTCCCATGCTTGCCGAGACCATCATGTTCGCGGTCGCACGAGTGGGATTTTGCTTCGCCTCTTCGGCGAACTGCTTCGCCTTGCCACCTAACATGACGGCTGCGACGATGACGCCGATGAGGATCAGGACGGCAAGGCCGCCGCATCCGATGCCGATCTTGGCACCCGTGCCGAGGCCTTTTTTCGGAGTTGGAGAAGATGGCGGGGACACGGGGGATGGCGTTGTTTCCATAGGCAGGAAGTGACTAGCAAGTCTGCCGGACGATGACAAGCACGGTCTGGAACGTGCCCAGGGTTCCCTCATATTGGAAGTGCCTGTGTCTCAAGGCCGGGCCTCGCGAAAAGGTGGTTGTGGCGTCTCGCCGCAATGTGACGTTGCTGCGAGACGCAGCAACCACGGTCCGCCGCCACCCAAAATGCTTTTGAAAACACGTGATCTCAAAATGAGGAGTCCCTGCGTGGCCGCCAGCCTTGGCATCACCACCTTGCTGGCGTGAATCCTGAAGGCGCTTCCCCGGTTCCGCTCAGGCCCCTGGCAGATTCGGCTGCTCCGGAGCTTCCGATAGATCGCCGTGCACGCCGCGGGTGATGATGTCGCGGGTGGCCTCGTCCAGATAGGTGTGGAGGAGTTTGGAAAGCTCGAGAAACTGCGGCCAGAGGATCTGGTCCACCATCGGGCGGGACACGCGGACCATGATGGTGGCGGCCCGCTGGCGCGGGAGGCGGTAAGGATGGAGCTGGTTGCGGCGGCAGAGCGCGAGGAAGAGCTGGCGCTTCCACGGATCGTCGATCTTGAATTTGTATTCGACGGCAGGCTCGGGTGCGGCGGCGAGTTGGGATCTGAGCCGCTCCAAGGCACTGTGGGCGGCTTGCTTTTCACCGGGTGAATCGGTGCCGCCGAAGAGCGCCTCGACCTTGCGGATTTTTTCGATGAGCTCGTCGCGGGTCATGGAATGGGTCTTTTTCTTGGGCGGTTCCTGCTCATCTCGCTGCGCGGACGGGATGAATTTGCCTAACGGCCAGCCAGTCTGGGCTGCGCCAATTTTCTAATGAACTGCTATCACAGTTTCTGGATTCGCGGTCCGTCCGTTAGTTCGCGACGATGTTGAAGATCTTGCCGGGGATGAAGACGATCTTGCGGATGGTCTTGCCCTCGACATGTTCGTTCACCCGCGGACTGGCGAAGGCGGCGGCTTTCGCGCCTTCCTCGTCGATGTCCTTGGACACCATCAGGCGGTCGCGGAGCTTGCCGTTCACCTGGACGACGAGTTCGATCTCGCTTCTAACGAGCGCGGCTTCGTCGTAGGCGGGCCAAGTGGTTTCCGAAAGCATCGTGGTGCCGCCGAGGCGGGCGTTGATCTCCTCTGCCAAGTGCGGCGCGAAGGGATCGAGGACGGTTAGAAACTGTTTGAACTCTTTCTTTGGCACGATCTCGGCCTGGGTGAAGGCGTTGGTGCAGATCATCATCTGCGAGATCGCGGTGTTGAAGTTGAGTTTCTCGATGTCCTCGCCGACTTTCTTGATCGTCTCGTGGACGACACGGAGCAGTTCCTTGTCGGCGCAGGGGACGTCCTGGATTTTCGAGGAAACCTTGATTTCGCCTTCGTTCTCATCGAACGCGACGCGCCAAACGCGGGCGAGGAAACGGGAGACGCCTTCGACGCCCTTCATCTGCCAGGGCTTCACCTGCTCCAGCGGGCCCATGAACATTTCGTAGAGGCGCAGCGCGTCGGCTCCGTATTCGGAAACGACGTCGTCCGGGTTCACGACGTTGCCGCGGGATTTGGACATTTTCTGACCGTCCTCGCCGAGGATGAGGCCTTGGTTGACGAGTTTCTGGAAGGGCTCGGGAGTTCTCACGTGGCCGAGGTCGAAGAGGACCTTGTGCCAGAAGCGGGCGTACAACAGATGGAGAACGGCGTGTTCCGTACCGCCGACGTAGAGATCGACCATGCCGGGTTTTTCATCCGTCCAATAGTCTTCGGATTCGTTAGAGATGAAGCGGCCGGTGTTCGTCGGATCGCAGTAGCGCAGGTAATACCAGCACGAGCCGGCCCATTGCGGCATGGTGTTGGTTTCGCGGATCGAGCCGTCGGGCAGCTCGACCCAGGCGGTGGCCTTGGTGAGGATTGGTTCGGGCGTGCCGCTGGGTTTGTAGTCGTCCAGAGGCGGAGCGAGCAATGGCAGTTCGCTTTCGGAAATCGCGTGGTGGTGGCCGTCTTTCCAAATGATCGGGAACGGTTCGCCCCAGTAGCGCTGGCGGGAGAACAGCCAATCGCGGAGCTTGAACTGGATGCGGCGTTTGCCTTTGGAGTTGGATTCCAGCCAGGAGATCATCTTGGCTTTGGCTTCGATGGTGGGAAAGCCGTCGAGGAAGCCGGAGTTGATGGCGATGCCGTAGTCGGCGAAAGCTTCAAGGAGTGTGGGCGTCTCGCCCACGAGTTTGGAAGCGGCTGGACTTGTGGGCGAGACGCCCACACTCCTTGAGTAGAGAACGAACGTCCCTTCCTTCAATTTCGCGCGCTCCGGATTCTTCTGGATGTAGTGCAGGATGTTGGCCTGGTGATCCGAGTCTCTCACCATACGGTCCCAGTAATCGTGCTGCCAAAGAACGCCTTCATGCCCCAAAGCTTTGTTGATGCTCTTCGACGTGAAGCTTTTCCAAGATTGCATCACATCCTCCAGCTTGCTTCCGGGAGCCAAGCGGAACATCGCGTGAACGTGATTCGGCATGACCACGAAAGCTTCCATCTGATAGCGATCACCATCGAAATGAAGCAATGCGCCCGAGACAATCCTCGCGATGGCGGGCTCCTTCAACACGCATTCGCCGCTTCCGGCGTCGAGCCACTGGTCGATGGATTTGGAGAAATGATCGTGGTATTCCTGTTCGATCTCCATGCTCCACGGCTCTGGATGTGTTGCGACCCATGCGTCACGGTCATCTTTCCATTCCTGGACTTTTTCGGCCGGGAGACTGTCGGCGAGACGCCAGGTGACGAAGAAGAGCTTTGAATCCTGTTGCCAGTGGGGCAAAAGAAAGGGTTTCGTTTTTTGGATGTCCTTATCTGGATTGAGATAGGGACTTGTGGGCGAGACGCCCACACTCCTTGAAACGACTTGCCGGATCGGCAGGCTGAATTTGTTAGCAAACTCCCAATCTCGTTCGTCATGCGCCGGAACCGCCATGATCGCGCCCGTTCCATACCCCATCATCACATAGTCCGCGATCCACACCGGGATCTGCTCGCCGTTCACCGGGTTGGTCGCGAAGGCACCAGTGAAGACGCCGGACTTGTCTTTGTTCAGATCGCCGCGGTCCATGTCGGACTTGGAGGAAATTGATTTCTGATAGGTTTCGACGGCTTCCTTTTGCTCGGCGGTCGTGATTTCCGGAACGAATGGATGCTCCGGCGCGAGGACCATGTAGGTCGCACCGAACAACGTGTCCGGACGGGTTGTGAAAACAGTGACGGTTTTCCCTTTGATGGAAAAATCCACCTCCGCGCCCTCACTCCGGCCGATCCAGTTCTTCTGCAGCAGCTTGATGCCTTCCGGCCAATCGAGCGTGTCGAGTTCGTCGATCAGGCGCTGGGCGTATTTCGTGATCCGCAGCATCCATTGGCGCAGCGGGCGGCGCTCGACGGTGTGGCCTTTCGATTTCCACTCCTCGACTTCCTCGTTCGCGAGTACGGTGCCGAGGTCGGGCGACCACCAGACCGGCGTGTTGGCGACGTAGGCCAGCCGGACGTCGTCGATCTGATCGCGGGTCCAGCACTTCGCTTCGAGTTCGGAAACGGGCTTCGCTTTGCAGGTTTCCTCGCAGTAGTACGAACCGTAAAGCTGGAGGAAAATCCACTGAGTCCAGCGCACGTATTCCGGATCGGTCGTGGCGATTTCGCGGTCCCAATCGTAGCCGAAGCCGAGCGATTTCAACTGCCTACGGAAATTCTCGATGTTCGCCGCGGTGGTGATCGCCGGATGCTGGCCGGTCTTGATCGCGTATTGCTCCGCCGGCAGGCCGAACGAGTCGTAGCCCATCGGATGCAGCACGTTGAAGCCCTTCATCCGCTTGTAGCGGCCGATGATGTCGGTGGCGGTGTAACCTTCCGGATGCCCGACGTGCAGGCCCGCGCCGCTGGGGTAGGGAAACATGTCGAGCACGTAGTATTTCGGCTTCGTGGCGTCGAAATCCGCATCGCCCGGTCCCGGGGTGCGGAAGGTCTTTTCATCCTCCCAGCGCTGTTGCCATTGGGGCTCGAAATCGCGGAAAGGGAATGGTTTGCGGGCGTCGGACATGGTCGGGAAAGGGCGGGGAACGTGGCGGATCTTGTTCACAATGAAAAGAAAAACCCTGAAGGGCGGGCAACCGATGCCATCGCCACTTTTCATCGTCAGCGGCGCGCCTGCTTCTTTGGACTGCGGTGAGCATCAGCGCTTTGAGAGGCAGCTCACGCTGCTGGCAGTGGTCCGGGCCTTCGGAACAAGGCGTGTTTACGGGCTTTTTTGGAAGGGAGGACTCGGGTGAAGTGGGAGATCACTCCCAAAGTGGTGATGCTCACCGCAGTCCAAAGACCGACAGCCGTCCAAATGCTACGGAAGAGCCGCACTTCTGTCACCCGTGCTCGCAGACGCGCCGCTACAGGGGAAAGATCACTTTATCGGGAAATGCAGCTCGGTGACGAGTTCGTCCTCGGCGACTGCCGTGGGGTCGTTCTGGTAGATTTCGAAGGAGTCGATCTTGTTGTTAGGGGCGTAGGTTTTCGCGCGTCCGCGCATGACTCCGGCGGCCCAGGCGTTGGCGAGGTAGCGGTAGGGGCCGGTGTGGCGGATGGTGTAGGTGCGGCAGGCGGGGAGTTCTCCGGTGACAAAGCCGGTGGGTGGCGCGGCGGGCGGGGAGCTGATGGGGATGGCGACGATGTACTCGGTGGTGCATTTCACGTGGTCCCACTTGTGGCAGATGTTGAAGGGCTGGCCGGTCGGCGCGGTGCCGGTGGTGGCGAGCCAGTCGGTGAGTTTGTTCATGTCGCGCCGCATGTTCGCGGGGATGTCGGCGATGGGGCAGTAGGTCCTGACGCCGATGTAGCGGCAGCCGGGAAATTCCTGCGGACCGGTGAAATCCAGCCGCGAGCGGACGGCGCCGGTTTCCAGGAAATCCTTCATCAGCATGAGCCCGCGTTGGAAGTCGGCACCGATGTAAGAGCCGATCACGGTGCCTGCCCAGAACATGAAAAACGGCAGCGCGCCCACCATCGTCCACGTCACCACGGTGCCGCCGTCCTTTTCCTCGAAGTTGAAGCGGGTGGTGTTCACGGATTTCCACGGCTTGAGGAAGGTGAGCTGATAGTCGATGGAATGCGGGGCGTTCTCGCCGGTGACGGCCATTTCTCCGGAGCCGGTGATTTTTCCATTCCAGGCGTAGCGTATGCCGTCGGCGGAGAATTCGAGCGGGCAGTCCGGCTCGCTGATGAGCCACGGCGACCAGGCGGGCCACTGGCGGAAATCGCGGACGAAGGCGTGGACTTGCGCGACGGGAGCGGCGATGAGGATGGACTTCTGGACGTGGAATTTCGGCATGGCGGTGAGGCGGATTGGAAAAAGCTGTGGCTGCTCTAGCGGGCAGCACGGGGTATGACGAGCGGTTTCCGAGGTAGGAATGATTCTGCGGAAAAGAAATGCTGACCACGGATTTCACGGATGAAGACTCTGCGTATTGTTATCCAATTTTCTTATCCGTGATCATCCGTGAAATCCGTGGGTGAGAATCTTCGCGTTTGTCCCAGCCATAGCGTTCAAATCCGGGCGTGCGAAATTTTTCACCCGCCCCATGCTGGCGGGGTGACGGAGATGCGGGAAATCGCGGAGCGGGTGTTGTTTGCGGAGACGCTTGAGGAAAAACTGCGGCTGGGACCTGCCACCGTCGCGGACGATTTCTGCGGCCCGGCGATCGCTCTGCCGGACGCTCCGGGGCGGCCGCAGGAGCTGCGGGTGCGCGGCGATGGCGTGCGGGTGGATTTCCCCGGCATCCATCGGCTGGATGACGACCGCGAGCGCGGGGTGATGCTGCATTTCCTGGCGAACCACGAGTTGTTAGCCGCCGAGCTGATGGCGTTGGTGCTGCTGCGTTTCCCGGAAGCGCCGAAGGAATACCGGGCGGGGGTTTACGAGGCGATGCGCGAGGAGCAGGCTCACGCGCTGATGTATGTGCGGCGGATGAAGGAGTGCGGCATCGCATTCGGCGAGCTGCCGGTGAACGATCATTTCTGGCGGCTCATCGCGCCGATGGAAACGCCGTTGGATTTCGTCACGCGGCTGAATCTAACATTCGAACAGGCGAACCTGGATTTTTCGAAACACTACGCCGGACTGTTCCGCCAGGCGGGCGATGCGGCGACGGCGGCGGTGTTGGAAAAGATCCACCTCGACGAGATCGGCCACGTCGGCCACGGCTTGAAATGGTTCCGCCGGTGGAAGGAGCGGGGCGAGAGCGATTGGCAGGCCTACAAACGCTGCCTGCATTTTCCGCTAACACCTGCGAGGGCGAAAGGGCTCGCACCGTTCAATGCGGCCAGCCGCCGGCTTGCGGGGCTGGACGAGGATTTCATCCGCCACCTGGAAGTCTGCGAGCATTCGCGCGGACGGACACCGGTGGTGCATTGGTTCAACCCGAACGCCGAGTCGCACGCGCGCGCCGCGATGATCGGGAAACCGTGGCAGCCGGACAAGACGGCGCTCGCTCTGGAAAACGATCTGGAGCTGCTGATGTTAGGCTGCTGCCGCCGCGACGATGCGGTGCTCCTGCGGCGCGCTCCGTCGATCGACCACCTCACGCGCTTGAAGAACGCCGGCTACGAGCTGCCGGAAATTCTAACGATCGGCGCTCTTGCGGGGCGGAAACTCGGAGGACTGCGGCCGTGGGCGTGGTCGCCCGACGCGGTGGAGCAGCTCCGGCCTTATGCGGACGACGTATCCCCTAACATGGACCAGCCCTGGCGCGAGGCCCTGCCTCCGGAATGGTTCTCGAAGGAAATCGGCCTGCGTCTGGAACACACGCTGGGGCATGTGCCGGAGACCGGCGCGCTACTGCGCGAAACGGAGACCGTTCTAGCAGCGATCAATGATCAGCTCGTTTCCGGCCAGGTCTTGCTCAAAGCCCCGATGTCCTACGCCGGTCGCGGCCACCTGCGGGTGAACGCCGCCAGCGATCCGGCGAAAACGCGCGGCTGGATCGAAAACACGCTCGCCAACCACGGCTCGGTGGTCGTCGAACCGTGGCTGGACCGCGTGCTCGATTTCTCCGCGCTTTACGAAATCAAACCCGGCGGCGCGGTTTCGCTCGTCGGCCTCACGCGCATGGAAAACGACGCGGCGGGGCGCTTCCTCGGCATCCGCGTGAGCCCGAAATGGGGCACGCTGCTGGATCCGGAAACCGCCGTGTTCCTTTTCCGCGAGGCGCGGGTGATGCAGATCTATCAGGAGAAAATTCCGACATTGCTGGGCGGACTGCTTCCGGGATACGTCGGCCCGCTTTGCGTCGATGCGATGGTCCACCGCCATGCGGACGGCGCGCTGGCGCTCAAGCCGGTGGTGGAGCTGAACGTGCGCCTGACGATGGGCCGCATCGCGTGGGAGTGGATGAAACGCAGGCCCGGCAGCAGCGGCGGTAGTTTGCGCCTGCTGCGGCGTCAGACGCTGGCGGATGAGGAAATCGCCGCGCTGGCGGACGGTCCGGGGATTTTCCTGAACGATCCTGCGACGGCCACCGTTTTCCTTGCGTATTGGGAAGCTTGCTAGGTCGGCCCGTTTCCCATGGCGGATGAGAGGAAAAGCTTCTCCAGCAAATCGAGCACCTCGGACTCTTTTCTGCTGATCTTCGAGCCGAATCCGAGAAATCCGCCCGATGCCGAGGCGACGGCCTTTCCGAGCGCGCAGAGGCATTGGGCGATCACGATGGCTTCCTCCCTTGGGATTTTCCCGGATTGGAGCAGGGAAGCGATCTCCAGCAACTGCTGGGGAACGGGGACTTCCGCGTTCATGATTTCCGTCATCAGTGCCTCGATGTTCGCTTGGGCGATCTTGATGATTTTGGAAAAAACAGGGGAGGGGATGGCGGCATGCTTCTGGAGGATCGTACCGAAGAGGATCATTTCCTTCTTGTCGATGCTGCCATCTGCGGAGGCGACCAGGAAGAAAACGAGGCAGGGGGCCTTGGCGAGTTTGGCCCAGTCCTCGCCGGTGAGACCTTCGTTGCCGGCAACGGCCGGCTTCGGCAGCGGAGGCACAACGGGGCTGGATTGCAACGCGGCCGCCAGTTCCGGCTCGGCTTTGAAATCGATGGCGGGAACATAATAAAATCCTCCCAGATTTTCCACCCGGTCTCCTAACACGGAATAGAAGTGCGATGCCGGAAGCGGGTCCTGACAGATCATTCCCCCTTCGCCCATGGTGGAGATGAGTTCCGCCTCGGCATCGATCAGCGAAGCCATGTGACCGTAGTTTGACAGCTTTCTGACACTGCCGTCCTGATGGTTCCTGATCCCCATCAGCCTGGGAACAAACACATTGCTGTAACGCAGCATGCGCTCCACCAGATTACTCTCAAGCGCCTCGGCCCCCGCGGCGGCGTCGGCGGCGTCCAGTTTGATCTGGATGAAACCGCCGACCGGCAGGGTGGTCTCACCTTTTTTCGCCGTTTCCAGGAGCACGGACCACTGGAATCCCGACTGTCTGTTGGTGATTTCACGGATTTGTTCGTCGGAGAAATCGAGGGTTTCCTGCTCCTCGTCGCTTGCCGACGCGCCGTGTTTGACCCCCATGCGCATCAGATCCCACGCCAGGCTGAAGTCCGTTCCCGAGGCACCCACCGGAAGGCTGAGCGTCACCTGCTCGTTTTCGTGGCGGACGGTGACGCCACGAATGCCACCGACCGGATGAAGCCACAGCTCCTCGAGATCGAGGGCGTTTTCCAGTTCCTGCACCTGATGGCATAGCTCTGATAGGCGGATTCCGTCTTCGGGCGGATTTTCGACAAGGGTGGAATGAAGGTCGTTCAACCAGCTCTTTCGATCGAAGCCGGGACCACTGAGAAACATGCAATAGGACATGACGGACGGGTTGTCTGATAGGATTTCTGCGTGATGTGCCGATCAGCTGCGATCAGGTGTTTCACAAAAGGCAGTCACGATCTATCCAGACGATTCCGGGGGGTCAACCGGAAAGGCGGAGCGAGTCAGGGCCACCTCATTTTGAAATCACTGGGTTTCAAAAGCATTTTGGGTGGCGGCGGACCGTGGTTGCTGCGTCTCGCAGCAACGTCACATTGCGGCGAGACGCCGCAACCACCTTTTCGCGAGGCCCGGCCTTGAGACACAGGCACTTCCAATATGAGGGAACCCTGCGGAGGAGTGGGATTACATCCGAGGCGGAAACGTTCCCGCTTTCTTACGGTGCGCAAAATATCGGTAGAAATCGTGGATTTTTCTTTGACGCGGTATGTTTCCGCGCGAACCCGTCACAGTTGATGATGATCATCCCCAGCAAATACAACACGGTGAACTCCCGGCTCTCGGCCGGGCGTGCACAGGGCTGGTGCGGCCATCGGATGGCCGCCTTCAGGAATTGAGCGGGCGGTTTCCGTAAACGAGGGAGTTCCATCCTGAGGCCGCCCGAGCATCCGAATTTCAAGAAATTCATCGGCACGCTCTTTCCGAATGAAGGGCGCGCTTACTCGAAAATTATCCAACAGAAACCAACATTGATAGACATTATGAAAACGAACCCATCCAACATGCACTTCGTCCTGCGGGACGGCAAAGCCATCATCGGCCGCTGGTCACCCGCCAGTGCCATGGACCTCACCATCGGCGATCGCGTCGGACTGCCGCAGGACATCATCCGCGACCACCCGGGATACGGCACCCATGCCGTGGTATCCCGAGTGGAAATGGACAACACCAACGGTGCCTGCAATGTCGATCTGGACGTCGAATGTCCGGTTCCGGCCAGCCGCAGGCCGTATGTGGCGCTCAACTCCAGCCTCGTCCCGGAAGCGCACCGTGCATCGGTCGAGGAAATCGTCAGGGGCCGGCTTGAACTGCCGGTTCTTGAGTGGGAGGAAAGCTATGAAACGACGCCGGTCATCCGGTTTCACCCGTTCGACAGCCGCCCGGGTGTTTCCATGGTCGAGTTGAACAAGGAGCTCCGCAGTCATCTCCATGGCTTGCTCGAACCTGCAATGCCCTGATTTCCCGGCAGCATGGCAAACCGACCGTCTGGCTCCCCTGTGGGCCAGGCGGTTTTTTCGTGTTTGGGCCGGATGGCGGCACAAAAAAAACCGCCGCGGCATGGGGCCGGGCGGGTGAGATGGAATGGTTGGATCAGTCGAGGTCCTTGTTTTCCTGGGCTTCGCCGAGGTGCTTGAGGAAGTCTTCGGTTTTCGGGAACTCGGAGGCGAAGAAGCGGCTGAACTCCTTACCTTCCGAGTTGAAAAGGATCACGGTGGGAAGGGCTTCTATCCTATATTTCTCGGCGAGCGGTTGGTTTTTCTCTGCGAGTTCTTTGTCGCCCTTCGGGAAATCCACCTCGACGAGGATGTATTTTTTCGAGGCGGCATCGACGAATTCCTTTTTCGAGAAAACATTCTTCCGCATGGCGATGCAGGGCGGGCAAAAGTCGGAGCCGGTGAACTCAACGAGCACGGATTTTTTCTCAGCCTTGGCTTTGACGAAGGCTTTTTCGAGATTGGTGGACCAGCCTTCCGGAGTGGTGGCAAAGGCGGAAGAGGTTACGGCGGCGACGCCGAGGGTGACAGTGGCGAGCCAGGTGATTGCTTTCATCATGTGCATAAGCGTAGCGAGGGACGGAAATATTCAAAAAAATTTCGCCAGCCCGGATCAATTTGTCTAGCGAGGGGCCATGACTCCGCCGCCCCGCCTGATCCTCGCCACCCGCAACGCCCACAAAACCTCCGAAATCCGGGCGATGGTGGGGGAACGTTTCGAGGTGCTGGATGCGACGGCGTTCCCGAATTTTCCGGAGATCGAGGAAACCGGCACGACTTTTTTAGAAAACGCGCGGCTCAAGGCGGAGGGGATCAGCCGCCATGTGGACGGCTGGGTGCTCTCGGATGATTCCGGGCTGGAGGTGGACGCGCTGGAAGGAGCGCCGGGAGTGTGGTCGTCCAGCTTCGGCGGGGAAGAGGGGAATCACGCGAAAAACAACACGCGCCTGCTCGCCGACATGGCCGGGAAAACCGACCGCAGCGCGCGCTTCCGCTGCACGATGGTGCTGGCGAAGGGCGGCGTGGAGCAGGCGAATTTCAGCGGGACGGTGGAAGGCCGGATCATCGACGCGCTGCGCGGGGTGGGAGGCTTCGGCTATGATCCGATGTTCATTCCCGCCGGCTACGAGGAAACTTTCGCGGAACTCGGCGATGCGGTGAAGAACACGCTCAGCCATCGGTCGCGGGCTTTGGCGCAGGTCGTGGAGTTTCTGGCGGGCCGGAAATATTAAAATAGTTTGCACATCTTAATAAAATTTGAGACTTTCCGCGCCGTGAAATCTTTCCTTCTCCTGCTCGCCGCCCTCGTCCCGCTTTGCGGAGGCCTTGTTTCGTGCGCCAGCCAAGTCAAGGCGAGGCGTCCGGTTTCCTATCATTTCGAATACGGCCGCACGGCGATGCTCAAGGACGGCATCGCCTACGCGCCGAAAAACGCGCCCGCCGCCGTGAAGCGCGCCATCGCCGCCGGCAACCGCCTCCAGTCGATGCCCTACAAATGGGGCGGCGGCCACGCCAAGCTTGACGACCGCGGCTACGACTGCTCCGGCAGCGTTTCCTACGTCCTCCGCGAGGCCGGCCTGATCAAAGGCAGCATTCCCTCGCGCGACTACTTCGGCTACGGCAAAAAGGGCGAAGGGAAATGGATCACGCTCTACGTCCGGAAGGGCCACGTTTTCATGACCGTCGCCGGCCTCCGCCTCGACACCGGCGGCCCCGGCGGCGAATCCGGCCCACGCTGGAAAACGGCGACCCGCCAGGGCCGCGGCCACGTGATGCGGCATCCGAAAGGACTGTGAAAGGCCGCCGGACACTCCGGCCCATTCCCGCTTGCGCGAAATAGGGAACACTGATGGCGTGAAGCCATGGCGGAAATCGAATACGAGGAAACCACCAGTTCGTGGAAAACGGCTGCGGTCTGGGGAGCTGTCGCGGTGCTTCTTTGTTTCGTGAAGGCTCCCCCGTTGATCGCGCTGCTGTTGGCCGCTGTTGTGGGGGCGTTGAACGGCGGCGGTAACCTGCTGCTGTTATGGCGGATGAAAGTCAATCTGATGAGCGCCAGCAACTGGATGGGCATGGCCGCACTGTTAGCGGCGGCCTTCGCGCTCAACAGCGGCAGGCCGGTGCCGATGAACGCCATTCAGTGCCTCACGCTGGGATGCGTCTGCGTGGCCGCCCGATCGGCGGTGTTCGGATTTTTCAAAGATTCCGTCGTGCAAGCGCTCAACCGGAAATACCGTCGAAACCTCGCTGCCTACGACGATGAAAAGCCCGTGGTCCCGAAGCCGCATTTCCACAACGTGGATCAGGCACATCAGGCATTTCTCTCCGTGCTTCCCGCCGCTCTCCGCGAGGAATACCGCGCGTCCATCACGCAGGCGATCGTCGCCAGGCATTCGGCCTCACCTGTGGGTCCGTTTCAATCCGCGCTTGGTGGTTCTCCGCTGCTTCCCCCCGGAGTTGCGTGGCCGATGTGGGGGGACGTCCCTCTCGATTATCTCGCCCGGATCAACCTGGCCGAACTGCCACCTTCGGAAAACGCCCGCCCGGCGCACGGCATCCTCGAATTTTTCTACGGCAGCGATGCCCACCAACAACAGCCATGGGGTGACAGCGAGGAGGAAAAAGGAAGTGGTGTTGTCATCTACGTCCCGGATCCGACCGTCGCGGTGCATCCGCCGAAACCGGAAAACGCTGGCATGCCGCCAGCGCAGGTTCCCTTGGAATTTCATGTGGCCCCGGTGATGGCGGAGACGGAAGCGATGAATGAAAGGTTCTACGCCCACGCCCGGCCATTACCCGAAAAGATCCGGGCCCACACGTATGCGATCCGCGATGCGAAGGACGAATTCGAACCGTTGGGACACCGGGTTCTATCCGCTCCCGCCCGTGTCCAAGGCGATATGGACCATGACTTGGCGCTTGCCGCCCAATGGTTCGGCCTGCCACCTGCGACGCCATGGCTGATGTTGCTCCAACTGGAGTCCGACAAGGCGGTGGGTTGGACCTGGTGCGACGATGGCACGATCTATTTCTGGATCCCGGCGGACGATCTCGCGCAATCGAGATTCGACCGGGTGTGGGTGATTTTACAGAGCCCTTGAGGGAGCCTGCCCGGTCACCCGGCCTCGCCCCCGGGTTCCCTAACGGCCGCGCGGACCATTGGTAACAACGCCTGCACCGCCGGGCGCGCGTGCATCTCAAGGACAACCAGCCGGCCGTTGCGATTGGATGATGGTTGGGAGTTGATGGAAAGAAACCCTGGTAGAGGCGGATCCGCCGGGCCGCCCCACTTCATCGTCTGCCGCCGGACTCGTCCCGGCATGGCAACGCGATGCCTCGGCGCATTCAAGTGATCGCGCATTCGAGGTCAGGGCTACCTCATTTTGGAAGTGCCTGTGGCTCAAGATTGGGCGTAGTGAAAAGGTGGTTGTGGCGTCTCGCCGCAAAATGACGTTGCTGCGAGACGCAGCAACCACGGTCCGCCGCCACCGTAAAAGCGTTTGGAAACCAGCGACTTCAAAATGAGGTGGCCCTGC
>Ga0123337_10001750_pt1 | contig 26785 bp, 28 predicted proteins | sample frozenSSSSmetaG_FD_89792 | JGI IMG/M metagenome (GOLD analysis project Ga0123337, IMG submission 89792) | Glacier valley bacterial and archeal communities from Borup Fiord, Nunavut, Canada, to study Microbial Dark Matter (Phase II) -... | ecosystem: Environmental > Aquatic > Freshwater > Ice >...
CAATTCGCGGTTGAAAAAGTGTTCGGGTTTATCGAGGTCGCGGATCGCTTTGGGAGCGGGCGGAACGACTCGACGAGTGATAATTTTGCTCGGCGCCATGCCAGTTATGATACCGTATTTTCCCGGTTTCGATGTTAAATTGGGCTGCAAAGCGGGGGATTAAAATCCCCCGCTGTAAAGAGTGAAGTCCACCTGCGTGGACTAAATTTCGCTTAACGTTCATCAACCCGCGAAGGCGGGTTTCACCCTTCCCAGCTGGGGATTTCAATCCCCAGCTCCTAATCTATGAAAAAATTTCTTATCTTCGATGCATACGGAACTTTGGTTGAACTCGATGATTTTTACGCGCGATTGCAGCGCGGTTTCGCCGACGCCGGAGTACTCCTGCCGCTCGAACTCGTGCAGCACGCCGCGCGAAAAGAAATGCGATATTACATTTCGCAAACCGTTTTCGCGCGAACGGAAAACGATTGGATCTCCCTCAAAACCGAATGCGCCGAAGTTTTATCAAACGCCATCCGCGAAGAAGAAAATTCCTTCCATTTAAGTGCCGCCGGAGTACTCCGCATTCTCGAAGACGCCCTCGTTTTTCGCGTTTTCCCGGAAGTGATTTCGGCTTTGGAATCTTTCCAAAAACAAGGCTTTAAAATGGGAGTACTCTCGAATTGGGATTTCTCATTACATCGCATTTTCCAATCGCTGCGATTAACCGAATACTTTTCTTTTATTCTGCCGTCTTCGCAAGTTGGCGTTCAAAAACCCGATATTCGATTTTTCAATCGCGCCTTGGAACTGGCGCAACAGGAGTACTCCGGCCTGCAAAGTGGCGACTGTTATTACGTCGGCGACCATTATGACGGCGATGTGATCGGCGCGCGCAATGCCGGCATGATTCCAATCTGGCTGGTGCGAAATGAGCGCGATCTGGCTTCCGGCAATTTGACTGACGACGCCGGAGTACTCTGCATCCGAGATTTGAATCAATTAAAAGAATTGATTGTTTGATAGAATGCCTTTCAATGGAAACCATAACTAAAGAACAAGTTTTAGAAGCGCTGCAAAGCGTGATTGACCCCGACCTGCATCGCTCGATTGTAGATTTGGGTTTTGTGCAAAACCTGCGCATCTGCGGCGGCAACGTCGCTTTTGAAATCGAACTGACCACGCCCGCGTGTCCCGTGCGCGAGCAAATGCAACAGCAGTCCGAAGACTCTGTTTTGGCTATCGAAGGCGTGGAGCAAGTCGCCATCACAATGACCGCGCAAACGCGGCGTCCGGCTGCGATTCAAAACCTCATTCCCGGCGTGCGCAACACAGTCGCAGTTGCTTCCGGCAAAGGCGGCGTCGGCAAAAGTACGACTGCGGTGAATCTGGCGATTGCGCTTTCGCAAACCGGCGCGACTGTCGGTTTGATGGACGCCGATATTTATGGGCCTTCGATTCCGATCATGCTCGGCGTGCCGGAAGGCGAGCAGCCCGACGGCGAAGAACACGCCGACGGCAGCCAGCGCATTTATCCCATCGAACGCTTCGGCATTAAACTCATGTCGGTCGGATTCCTGACCGAAAAAGGCAACCCGATTATCTGGCGCGGCCCGATGATCGGCAAAATGATTCAAACATTTCTGGGTTCCGTCGTTTGGGGCGAACTCGATTATTTGATTATTGATTTGCCGCCGGGAACGGGCGACACGCAACTCACTCTCATTCAAAACGCGCCGCTTTCAGGAGCAGTTGTCGTCACCACGCCCGAAGCCGTGGCGACTGAAGACGTGGTTCGCGCCGGACGCATGTTCGAGAAAATGGCGCAGCACGGAACAACCGTTCCGATTTTGGGCATCGTGGAAAACATGAGCTGGTTTGAAACGCCGACCGGCGAGCGCATCGAACTCTTCGGCTCTGGCGGCGGCGAACGCGCGGCGGGAATGTTCGAAGTTCCGCTTTTGGGTCAAGTGCCGCGAGTTCTCGACATCACGCAAGGCGGCGATTCCGGCACGCCGATCACAATTTCGCATCCCGAACATCCGGTTTCCCAAATCTACCGCGATTTGGCTGGCGGTGTGGCGCGACGAATCGCCACGCTTGCGATGCAAGGCACGAACAATTTTGAAGAAGGCCGCGCGCTGAAAACTTTGGATGAGTTGAAAGCGGAATTAAAAACTGAGTAATTCTTCTTCGGAAACTTTGAATCATGGGACAACTCACCAGCCGCGAAATGTTTTGGATGATCGTCGTTATCGTTCTTGGCCTCATCTTTTTCGCCGGAGTTTGCGTTGCGATTTATTACATCTTCAAACGCCTGGAAAATAAAGATCGCGCGGAAAACGAGCACTTCACGGAAACGCAAAATGACGACGAAAGCCACTAATATCAGGCCTAAAGAATTCTACATAATGCGCTTTTCTTTGTTGGTCATCGTTGTTGTCCTCACGCTGCGTTCTTTGTCGGCTGGTGCCGATAGCGCTTGGAATTGGAATTCGCATAGCATGAACGCCAGCGCCGATTTGAATGGCGACGGCAAGCTGGAAGCAATTCAGTTGCAAAAATTTGAAGGCAAAGACAAAACAGGAAAAAGCAATCAGAGATATTTTCGATTGACGATTAACGGCCAAAGCATTTATGATGCTGCACCTGGTCGTGGCTTAATCCAAGGCTTTCGCTTTGCTGACATTGACAAGGGCGATAGTTTAAAGGAAGTCGTGGTGGAAGTTGCAGGCTTTGAGTCAATGGACTGGAGCGGTTACCTCATTTATTGGTTCGACGGCAATACAATTCATCGAGTTACACGCAAACCACTAACGGTGGGACTATCTTTTCATGGGGATGGCCGAGTGACCAAACAACGGTATTTGAGCGGGCCGCTGTCCGCTGAAATACCGTATCAATTGGTGAGAGATCACACGTTACGAAAAATTCAGCAAAGCTATTTCAAAGCAGAAGCCCAAGTCAGAGTGAAAAAAGTATTTCCTATTTACTCGCGTCCGAGCCTTCGCAGAGTCGCTATGCTACGCGCTGGGACTAAAGTCAAAATCTTAAAATCCGATTTAAACGATTGGCTCTATGTTCGCGCCGGCAGAAGTACTTACGGCTGGATGAACACCCGTTGGAATAATCCATACGCGGCGTTTGGCTGGATTGCCGCCGGATAAAATTTCCTTATGATTTATTTCGATAACGCCGCCACCACGCCGCTTTGCGATGAAGCACTCGCGGCGATTCAGCCGTATTTTCAAAGCGCGTTCGGCAATCCGTCTTCGCTGCATCACAAAGGCAAGGAAGCGAAATTCGCCGTGGAAACCGCGCGCGAGCAAGTCGCGGCTTTGCTGCGCGCGCGCGCCGCTGAGATCGTTCTCACTTCCGGCGCGACCGAAGGCAACAACCTGGCTTTGCGCGGCGTAGCCGAGCGTTATGCGCACAAAGGCCGCCACATCGTGAGTACTCAGATCGAGCACGATGCGACGATGCATCCGTTGGCTTCGCTCGAGAAACTGGGGTTTGAAGTTTCCTATGTCGGAACGGACGAAGACGGAATTGTGCGGCTGGACGAACTCCAGAATGCTCTGCGACCGGACACGATTCTGGTTTCCGTGATGCACGCCAACAATGAGCTGGGAACGATTCAACCGATTCGCGAAATCGGCGAATTGTGCCGCGAACGCGGAGTTCTTTTTCACTGCGACGCGTGTCAGACAGTGGGCCATGTTCCGGTTGACGTGAGTACTCTGAATGTCGATTTACTGACGCTTTCGGCCCACAAGTTCTACGGACTCAAAGGCGCGGGCGCGATTTACATTCGGCGCGGCGTGCGACTGAACGCGCAAATCGAAGGCGGACATCAGCAAAAAGGGCGGCGCGGCGGAACCGAAAATGTGCCGGGAATTGTGGCGATGGGCGTGGCGGCTCAAGTCGCGCAGCGCGCTTTGCAGAATGGCGACGAAGCCCGCGTGATTGCTTTGCGCGAAAAATTCATTGTCGGTGTGGAACAAAACATTGAAGGCGCGCATTTGAACGGACACAGAGTACTCCGCGTGCCAGGAATCGTGAATTTTTCGTTTGAAGGCATCGAAGGCGAAGGCTTGATTTTAGAACTCGATGCGCGCGCGGGAATTTGCTGCTCGACCGGCAGCGCGTGCGCGGCGGGCAGCCTTGATCCATCGCCGACACTTTTAGCGATTGGGCAGGAACTCGGTTTGGCGCGAGCGGGAACGCGGTTCAGCTTGGGAAAGAATAATACCGAAGAAGAAATCGAGATTTTCCTGCAACATTTGCCGGAAGTTCTGGCGCAACTGAGAATGCTTTCACCGGAAACGCGCGCCAGTTTAGTCGGCGGGCAAAGCGATGACGCCGGATAATTTCAGGAATGACCAAACCCGATATTTCGGAACGCGCTGAGTTCGCTTGCGTTCAAACAATTGCCTCGCTATAATGGCGAGTACTCGCGATGGGCGAGAATATGTAGAAGTCGGTCCAATCAAAATTTTCGCTGAAAATTAAAACAGCTTAAGGATAAAAACAATGGTGACATTATCAGATCGTGCAGCAGAAGAAGTAAAGGGTCTTTTGGACAAGCAGGGCAAGCCGGAAGCGATGCTGCGCGTTTTCGTCGCGGGCGGCGGCTGCTCGGGTTATTCGTATGGAATGAGTTTGGAAGAAGAAGCCTCCGAAGGCGATCAGACTTTTGATCTCAGCGGCGTCAAGGTCATCATCGACCCGCGTTCGGCGCAACTCATGGGCGGCGCGGAGATTGATTACGTCGATTCCATAATGGGTGGCGGCTTCAAAATCGAAAACCCGAACGCGGCTTCGAGCTGCGGTTGCGGTACGTCTTTTACACCCAAAGAAGGTGCCGAAGCCGAACCGGCAGCGGCAGGCGGCGGTTGCGGTTCCTGCCCCAGCAGTGGCGGCGGCTATTAAGTTTCTGGCCGCTTGATCTACTGTTTCAATTTGGCTGCTACAACATGGAACAATCACGGCGGGGAGTACTCCCCGCCGTGATTTCACTTTAGCCGTTAACCTTTGGAGAATTTCAATGAAAGGAGTCGCAGTTCTATTGGTTTTGCTGGGGATTTCTTTTGTTGTATTGCCGCTGCTGACTATTCAGCCCGCATTGCTGATGCAATTGGGAGATTTTCGCGCGATTGCCGCCGCCATTTTAATTCTCATTGGCGTCGGAATTTTCTTTTTCAGCAATTAAACCCAACTTTCTCATTTTCTAGTCTTAGACTTTAGTTTCAGCACTTTTATTTTCGCGTGGCATTCTTCGGAATGTCGCGCTTTTTTGTGAGCGTTTTCGCCACCATCTTTCTCATGCTTTCTCTGGCAATAACTTCTCTGGCGTGGTGGCAATGGCTGCTGGCCGTTTTCGGCGCGGTTTTCATCGGGCTTTCCAAAACCGGCATTCCCGGCGTGGGGATTTTCCCGGTCGCGCTCTTTGCTCTGGTTTATCCCACGACGGAATCGGTGGGCTTAGTACTCCCGCTCTTGATTTGCGCCGATATCGTGGCCGTGAAAACGTATCATCGCCACGCGCAATGGAAATATCTGTGGCGCTTGTTTCCGTGGGCAGCGACGGGAATTATCATCGGCTTCGGCGCGATGGAAATTCTGGAATCCGCTATTCTCATTCGCATCATCGGCGCGACTTTTCTGCTGATGGTCGCGCTGCATTTGTGGCGCAAGAAGTTTTTGAAAGACGAGGAAATCCCCAACGGCCCGGTATTTTCGGGCGCGATGGGATTGTCCGCCGGTTTTGCCACCATGGTCGCCAACGCCGCCGGGCCGGTGATGACGATTTATCTGCTCGCGATGCAATTGCCCAAACTCGAATTCATCGGTACCGGCGCGTGGTATTTTTTCGTGCTCAACACTTTCAAAGTTCCCTTTCAAGCGCAGCAGGGAAACATCACCGCTCGCTCACTTTTCATCGACGGAGTACTCGTGCCTTTCGTCATCGCGGGCGCGATTTGGGGCAAGAAAATTTTGCCGAAAATCAACCAGAATTTGTTTGAAGGTTTGTCGCTGCTTTTCGCCGTGATCGTCGGAATCAAGCTGCTGTTCTTCTAAAAGCTGGAATTAATCGGCGATGACGATCAGGCGATTGGCCTGCACTTCACGCACGCCGCGCACGTTCAAAATCATTTCTTTCAAATGATCCATTTCCCTTTTCATGTTGATGCCGTTCGCGCCGCGCGGCGGGCGCACTTTGCCGTACAGTTCAATGGTGCTGCCGCTAAAAGCGATGTTCAACTCGGAAATATCGAGCATTGATTTGGCGATGGCGTTACGCGCACTTTTGGCAATCGCATTGTTTTCCAGCTTGGTATTAACTTTGGCCACGAGCGTTCTCCTTGCTATTTTGTAACGGGATCGATATCGCTTATTATGACACGATGCGAACCGCGAGCGTAAGCGACCGGCTTTGTTACGCTGCTGGAAGCCGGTCGCTTACGCTCGCGGTTCGCAAACAGAACCTCACTTAATTGTTATTGCAGAACTGACACTTTTAAATACAAGGTATTCTCCATGCCGCTCGGCGCTCATCTTCCCACTTCCAAAGGTTTCATCGCCGCACTCGAAAATGCGCAAAGCTTGAACTGCGATTGCCTGCAAATTTTCTCGAAATCACCGCGCCAATGGAACGCTGCTCCGCTCGATGAAACCAAAGCCGAAGCATTCCGCGACGCCTGGAGTACTTCCGGTTTTTCGTCGCTCGTCGTCCACGATTCTTATCTCATCAATCTCGCCGCGCCCGACCCGATTGTTTTGGAAAAATCCATCAATGCCATGATCGACGAAGTACTCCGCGCCGAACTTTTGGGAGCGGATTTTCTGGTCACGCACTGCGGCGCGTTCATCACCAAAGGCGACGAACAAAACGGCGTGAAACGATTGGCAGATTCTCTCGACAGAGTACTCCAGTCCACGCCAAACGTGCGCGTCAAAATCGCCCTCGAAAATACCTGCGGACAAGGCACATGTCTGGGCGGCCCGTTCGAGCACATCGCTTCGGTTTTGCAAACGCTGAGTACTCCGCGCCTCGCGGTTTGCTTTGATACTTGCCACGCCTTCGCCTACGGCCACGAGCTGAGTACTCCCGCTGGCGTGGAAAGCACACTGCGCCACTTCGATGAAACCATCGGCCTCCAAAACCTCGCCGTCGTTCACCTCAACGACAGCAAAGGCGAAGCGGGCGGCCATTTAGATCGCCACGAACATATCGGCCAGGGCAAAATCGGGCGCGAAGGTTTGACGCATTTCGTGAATCATCCCGCGCTTCGAAATCTGCCGTTCATTCTCGAAACGCCGGAAGTGGAAACGATGATTGAAACCAATCTGGAAACTGTGCGCGAATTGCGGGGAGATAAAGAAGGATGAGTGAATCGTTGATGAATCAGCCATCAGCATTTGCAGACGAAGAAATTGTCACTGGGCATCTTCCTCGCGGTTTTCTCTGGCTTGCGATGACGTGGTTCGTATTCGGTTTAGCAATGGGAATTTGTGCTTATTTAGACGCGCAAATGATGCGGACGCTATCGGGTCGAATCACGATTACGTCTATCTTGCTCATCTTTTTTTGGCTTTCAAGCTTACTGTGTATTTGGATAATTATTCACTTGCGCGTCGTTGCCGACAAAAATGGCTTAAAATGGCGCGGTCTGGGCGGCTGGAAAAAAGCGACTTGGATGGAAGTGAAGGATTATTACGTCAAGGTAACTTTGCACGAAAGCTCTTCTAAGAATGCAACTCATACCGTGGAAACGGTAGCTGGAAAATTCACTTTGAAAGACTTAACGCATGGCGAACAACTGCGAGCAATAGTGCAGGAAAAAGCGCGATGGGCGCAAGCAAAAACCTGGGAAGAGCGTGGAAAGTCAAAAGAAAATCTCGAACTTTCCGCGCCAGAAACTTTTACTGTTGACCAAACTCGAATGCGCGATTTTTGGATCATGCTTTTGATAGCGATTTTCGTCATACCTTTTCTGATGCTTTTCAAAGCCAATGCGCATTGGAACGCGCCGTTATCAGCTTATCGTTCAATTAAAGAAACTTGGGAAACGCTGGGCGCGCTATGGGGAATTGGAATGATTTTAATGATCGCTTTTCCCAGTTTTATCTATGGTTTGATACTTTTTGCCAGTTGGCCAATAGTGCGGGAATCTCGACGGCGGCGCGGCCAAAGCCTGACCGTTTCATCTCATGGATTGATTTGGCACGATTCAAAAACGCAACGCGAAATTCAAGCGCGATGGGAAGAAGTCAGCGATTTTTACGTTGCAGAACTTCCCGGCTGGGTGACAACAGATGCGCGATACGTCATTGAAACCACGCGCGGAAATTTTGACTATGTGGCAATGCTAAACGGAAAACGATTGCAAATGTTAGTGCAGAAATATTGCGCTTCCCGTGGCTTGCAATTGGAGTGGAAAAGTCGCTCGGAACATTCGCAGAGGACTCCAGCACCCAAAGGAGCAACATTACACACATATCGTCAATCGGAAGTGCGCGCTATGATTTGGCTTGTTGTAGCGATGATGATGAGTTCATGGATCAGTACTCCAATGCGTATTCTGGGATTAATGCCAAACGCTAAGGCAGGCGACCCGAGCGAATGGTTTCTGGGATTGTTTATGCTAACTGCAATCAACATCGCGGGCGCATGGCTTTTATATAAATACTTTCGCTTTCAAGTCCTGACGGATGAAAACGGAATCACACAGCGTTCAGGAAAGAATTCAAAATTCGTTGCCTGGTCAGATGTGCGCGAATATGAAGTCGTTGCCAGTTGTGTTGACATACGCAGCGAAAGCCAAACAATTCGATTTCTGGGCATGATTGGCGCTCAAGATCAATTACAAAAAACCATCCAAACCCGCGCTGTTCACAGCAAAACACGGGCATGGTGACTACTCCATTTATGACAACCGAAGCCTACACAATTACCGATAACCTGGACGACTTGCTCGCGGTTTTGCCTTCCGGCTTGAAGGAAAAAATCGCCGAAGACGAGCGCGAGCATCTCATTGAAATCGTGCTCGATTTGGGGCGCAAGCCCGAAGCGCGCTTTTCGGATCGATACGAATATCTGCGCGAAGAACCCGTTTCGCGCGAGGAATTGGATTTCGTGGAATCCAAGCTCGGCGCGTTCGGCGATGATAATCGCGCCGGGCTTCCTGCGACTTTGCACCGAATCTCCGCGATGCGCAATCGGCGCGGCGTTGTCGTCGGCCTCACTTTGCGCGTTGGGCGCGCGGTTTCCGGGATTGTCGATATTTTGCGCGACTTGATTGAAAGCGGGCAAAGTTTGCTTTTGATGGGTCGGCCCGGATTGGGAAAAACCACGCTGCTCCGCGAAATGGCGCGAGTACTCGCCGACGAACTGGGCAAGCGCGTGGTGATTGTCGATACATCGAATGAAATCGCGGGCGACGGCGACGTGCCGCATCCGGCGATTGGGCGCGCGCGCAGAATGCAAGTCGCCAAAGTGGCGCATCAGCACGACGTGATGATCGAAGCGGTCGAAAATCACATGCCGGAAGTGATCGTGGTCGATGAAATCGGGCGAGTGGAAGAAGCGCTCGCTTCGCGCACGATTGCCGAACGCGGTGTGCAACTGATCGCCACGGTTCACGGCAATACGCTGGAAAATTTGCTGGCGAACCCGTCGATGAGCGATTTGATTGGCGGCATTCAAGCCGTGACTTTGGGCGATGAAGAAGCGCGGCGGAGAGGAACACAGAAAACGGTTCTAGAGCGTAAAGCGCCGCCGACTTTCGATATTGTGGTGGAAATGGTCGAACGCGGAAAAATGGCGGTCAGAAGGCCGGTCGCGGATGTGGTGGACGCGATTCTGCGCGGCATGGAAGCGCCGCCCGAACAACGCGAGCGCGATGAAAACGGCGATATTATCATCCAAGCCGCGCCGGAGTACTCCGCGCCCGCGCGCCCGCAAAATGCGAGCGATGATCGCTTTGCGCCCACGCACAACAATCGCCGTCGCGAAAGATATCGCAACGAGCGAGGCGGCGGACGCAGCCCTCGCGACCCACGCCCCGCGCGCGAGCCTCGCGACCGGCGAGATGGGAGTACTCCGCGCGGTGAAACGGCTGCGCGTAGCCGCGACGACGAACCTGACGCGGCCTCTGGAGTACTCCGCCCGCTGCGCGAAGAAGCTGCCGCAGCGGAATTAACGGGCGCGGAATTATACGACGAGAAATTCGCATCCGCGCCGATAATGGACGCGCCTATCGACGTGTCGCGTTTGCGCACAATTTTCCCGTTCGGCGTTTCGCGCTCGCGTTTGACGCGCGCCGTCAAGCAGTTGGGAATTCCCTTGACAGTTGCGCGGCGCTGGCAGGAATCGGACGCGGTTTTGATGCTGGCGGGCGAAGGTATGCCGATTGATTCCTCGTTTTTACGCGAAGCGCGGGAAATGGGTTTGCCGGTCATCGGCGTGCGGGGAAATACTTACGCGCAAATTCAAGGTCGCTTGAACGCGTTATACGGCGAAGCCGACGGGCCGACTTCGCCGCGCGAATTGGCCTTGAAAGAAGCCAACGATGCAGCGCAAAGAGTGCTCGCGCAAGCGATGCCAGCCGAAATGCGCGCGCAAATTAAACCGATTCGGCGCTTGCAGCATCAGCTCGCCGAAAAATATCATTTGCGTTCTTACAGCGTGGGCCGAGAGCCGAACCGACGCGTGCGCTTTTTGCCGCGACTGGCGCGCTGAAACTGCTGAAGTAATTGAGAGTGGATTGAAGATTTGGGCGGCGTTGAAGTAAGATTAAGCATCCTCAAAATTTCCTTTTCACTTCGGGAGTACTCATGGCATTGCGCATTGGCAAAAAGAAAGACGCCCCCGCAGATTCACCGACCAGCGAACCGACAGACGATTGGTCGGACGCCGCTTTATTAGGTCAAACCGACACGCCGATTCCCGCGCCCACGCCAGCCGTCGCGCCAGGAGCGCCGCTCGATCCGGCGGATGATTTCGTCAATGACACCTTCGCGCCCGCGCCGAGGAAAAAGACGATTTCCCCTGCTCTGCTGGCTGGCGGACTGGTTTTATTTCTCACGGTTGTTGGAGTCGGCGCTTATTTCGCGTTTTTCAATACGCCAGCCGAAGAAGACGCACCGATTGTGATGCCGCGCCGCATCGCCAAAGTTGTGCGCCCGACGCCGATTCCAGTCAAGCCCAAAACCGGTGTTCCCACCAAAAAAATAGCGCCCGGCAAAGCGGGAATTGCAACACCGGGTACCAAAACTCCGGCTTTGCGTTCGGCTCCCGGCAAAGCGCCATCGATTGTTCCCAAGCCCAATATGCCCACGCCGGTTCCGCTGATGCCGGACGGAATGGCCGCGCAATCGGGCAAAGGTTCCTCGGTCGGCACGTCAGTTCAAATTGTGCGGCCCGTTGCGCCCATCACGCCCTCTTTGCAGGCGCAGCTCAAAGCGCTGTGGAATCAGGGCGCAGCAGCCAAGCGCGAGCGCAATTATAACGGCGCGCGCGCGGCCTGGAATAAAATTCTCAAACTGCGTCCCGGACATCCCGGAATACAGGAAGCGATTGAAAAATTGCCGAGCTAAAACCTTAAAACTAACCGATGTTCATCAGTTTTGAAGGCATTGACGGCTGCGGCAAAACCACTCAGCTCGAACTGCTGGAAGCGCATTTGAAGCAACGCGAGTACTCCGTGTGCCGCACGCGCGAGCCGGGCGGAACTTCGCTCGCGGAAACGATTCGCAATTATCTGTTGCACTCGCCGGATTCTCTCGACGCGCGCGCCGAACTTTTGCTGTTCGGCGCGGCGCGCGCCCAGCACGTCGCGGAAATCATTCGCCCCGCGTTGGCGCGAAACGAAATTGTGTTATCCGACCGCTTCGCCGATTCCAGCCTGGCGTATCAAGGCGGCGGTTTGGGTTTGGATCGCGACTTCATTCGCGTTTTGAACAGTTTCGCGACCGATAATTTGCAGCCGAACGTGACATTTTTTTTAGATATCGACCCGCAAATCGGCCAATCGCGGCGAGCCGGCGAAAAAGCAGATCGCATCGAAGCGCGCGGAATCGAATTTCAGAATCGCGTGAGAATCGGGTTTCAAGAAATCGAGCGAGAAGAACCGCAGCGTTTCCTGGTTTTGAACGCCGACCAAACGCGCGAAGAATTGCATGCTGAAATCCTCGCGATTTTGCGCGAGCGCGGATTGGACTAAGAAACCCTGCGAACCCCGAGCGTAAGCGACGGGCTTTCTGTAATCCAACGCGCAAGTAAAAGCCCGTCGCTCACGCTCAGGGTTCGTTAACCAGCATTCATTACTTCATCAACATGAGTACTCTGATCGGACACAACGCGCGCTGGGCGGCTTTGGCGCGCGCTTTTGCCAAAGGCAAAATTCCGCAAACCATTTTGCTGAGCGGGCCGCCGCACATCGGCAAATGGACGCTGGCTCGAAATTACGCGCAGCTTCTGCTTTGCCCCAATCCTATCGAAGAAAATGGCTTGCCTGCGCCCTGCGGAACTTGCCGTGTTTGCCATCAAGTCGAGATCGAGACTTTCCCCGATTTCAAGGTTTATCGCCCTCTGGTTTCCAGTACGGAAGAAGAACGCGATTGGGTCATTGCGCCGGAACTAATAAATGGCAGCATTGTGTCCGTTGCCCTTGCTCGCAAAATAGGCAAAGAAGCGATGTATAAGCCGCTGGCCGGTTTAAGAAAAGTCATGATGATTGTTCAGGCCGACCGCATGAGCCATCAAGCACAAAATGCTTTGCTGAAAACTTTTGAAGAACCAGTACCGGGACTCGCCATCGTTTTGTTATGCGATAATGCTGATGAATTACTACCGACGATTCGCTCGCGCTGCTGGCACGTTCCGCTGGGACTCACGCCAGATGCGGAAATAGCCGATTGGCTACGCGCAAGTACTTCCGACCAGAGTACTCCGGCGACTGATGCGCAAATTAATGCGGCGATTCTGGCGGCGAACGGGCGGCCCGGCGTAGCGAAGCGCGAAATCGAGCGCTTGCAAAACGCCTCCAAAAACGAGGAGCCGAGTGCTCCGCGCTTCAATCAGGCGCAAACCATTGTCGCGCGACTTTCCAAAAGCCGTCCCGTCGGCGCGCTCGGTTTGACCGAAGAAGCGCTGCGCTTGGCCAAGGTTTGGTGGGATGAAGACCAGAGTACTTCGCTCAAGGAAACCAAGAAAGGCGACGCTAAAATTGCGCGTTCTTCGGTCGCGCGATTTCTGGACGAACTCTCGAATGTATACCGCGCGCGCTGGGCGCAAAGCGTGAGTACTGGCGCTACCGATGCCGCGCGTTGGAGCGGCGGGCTTGACCAAATCCGCAAAACGCGTCACTATATTCTGCATAACGCCAACACCAATCTGGCGCTGGACGTTCTTTTTGGCCGCCTCATCGCAGGAACCTGAGTAGTGGCGGCTCGTTCCCTGAATGGCGTCAAAAGCGATTTTGGGGCGCAGTTCACACCGAAGTCAAATCTTAAATTTCACCTTCACCGGAGGATCATCATGGCGGAAGTTACGGCAGTTGGATCGGGCAATTTTGAAAATGAAGTCGTCGAAGCAAGCGAAGCAGTGGTTGTAGATTTCTGGGCCGAATGGTGCCAGCCCTGCAAAATGCTGACTCCGGTTCTTGATAAAATCGCGCAAAGCTACAACGGGCGCTTGAAAGTCGTCAAGTGCAACGTCGATGAAAACCAGGATATCGCCATGAAGTACGGCGTGATGAGCATTCCGAATTTGATCTTCTTCAAAGACGGCCAGGTCGTGAATCAGGCTGTCGGTTACATGAACGAGTCACAACTCTCGACCAAAGTGGACGAAGTACTCGGCTCTTAAAAGCTGTTCTGCATCGACCATTTTGACGCATCAATTCGAGTGATTTTGTGAGTTCAACCATTCTTTCCAATTCCCAGCCAGTCGCATCTACAGTCGTCGCGCCAAAAGTGGCCGCCATTGTGCCCGCTTACAACGAAGCGGGCCGCATCGGCGATGTCCTGCGGGCCATAGCCGGCGCGCATTTGGTGGACGAAATCATCGTCGTCACCGATGGCTGCACCGATTCTTCAGCCGAAGAAGCGCGCGGCGTGGCAGCGCGCGTCGAGCCGCTTTTCCATCGCCCGCTTTCGCTGCGCGTTTTTGAATTAACGGAAAATCTCGGCAAAGGCGGCGCGATGGCCTACGGCGTTCATCGCACCGACGCCGAAGTACTCTTGTTTCTGGATGCCGATTTAATCGGCTTGCGTTCCGAGCAAGTGGACGCGCTCGTCGAGCCGATGCTGGTGCCGGATATTAGCGAGCGCGCCGTGATGACTTTGGGTTTATTCGGCACGCCGCGCGGCGGAATTTTCGGTTGGTGGCTGGGCGTTTGCCATCGCCATTACGCGGGAATTACCGGCCAACGCGCCATCCGCCGCGACGTTTTCCTGGCGATTCCCAAGCTGACGCATTCGCGCTTTGGAGTTGAAATCGCCATCACGCGCCACGTTCAGGCCTGGAAATTGAAAATCGTCGGTGTCACTTTGAACGATTTAACGCATCCGATTAAAGAAGAAAAAATCGGCGTTTTCAAAGGCTTGCGCCATCGCATCAATATGTATGGTGAAATCTATTTTTACGTGTTGGCCGATATTATTCGCAACTCTGTTTCCGAATCGCACCGCCATAAAAACCTGCAAATGCGCGAACGTTTCACCAGTAACAGCGAATAAAAATAGAGACTAACTAAAATCAGAAAAACGGAGCAAACTTTGAGTTTGTTCCGTTTTTCAGTACGCGGGCCATAATTTCTCAAACACAAGAATTTGCTGAGCTCGCACCTTTTGACGTAATTCAAACTTCTATCCCGGAGTACTTCATGCGTTTCGCTATTCGTTCATCTTGCTTATTTCAGGCTCTTTATAAATGTTGTCTCCTGAGTACTCTGGTCATTGCACCAGTCGTATTACCAGCGCGCGGCGATGAAATTCCTGCGCCTTCTCCCAAAGTCGCGGCTATCACCGCCGACGCAGTACAAGAAGCTTTTGTGCGCGTGGCGCAGCGCATTAAACCCAGCGTCGTGACTATTTACGCTGAGCGCGCCGCACCTGAGCCGATTCCAAGAGATGAAAAATCACCAGATAACCTGAACGAAAATCCGCTTCAGCAAAACGCCAAACCGCCTTTTTCGTCTGCGCCGGGAGAGCCGGATGAAGACCGCGCCAGTTTGGGAACGGGCATGGTTATTAACGTGCAAGGCCAGATTCTTACTAACTATCACGTTGTGAAAGATGCCGCTTTCATTCGCGTGCTTTTCGATTCCGATGGCGAACGCCCCGAACGGCCACTGGCGCGCTTAGTCGGTTTTGACGAGGAAAGCGACTTGGCGGTTTTGCAATTATCACCTGGAATGCCGCGCCATTCTGTTTTGCATCCTGTTGAATTCGCCGATTCTGACGCTGTTCGCGTCGGTGAATGGGCCATCGCAATGGGCGCGCCCTTCGACCAGGCACAAACTCTGACGGTGGGAATTATCAGCGCCAAAGGCCGCCATCTGGACAAAGCAAATCGCACTTCGCTTCAAGACTACCTGCAAACCGACGCCTCGATTAATCCGGGAAATTCCGGCGGGCCGTTAGTGAATCTTGAAGGAAAAGTCATTGGAATTAATACCGCGATTTTATCGCCCTCGCGCTTCAATGTCGGGATTGGTTTTGCCGTTCCATCCAATGCCATCCAGCGCCATTTGCCTTTTTTGATGGCCGGAAAAAGTATCGGACGCGGTTTTCTGGGCATTCAATATGTGGCGATAGATGAAGAAGTGGCGCGTGAATTCAAAGTCGGTGGCGGAATTCAGATCGGCGCGCTCGCCAAACGTGGGGCTGAATTCATCGGCCCCGCGAAAAACGCAGGTTTGCTGGAAGGTGATATCATCACCAAAGTCGATGGCCGTGATATTTCATCCAGCGATATATTTCGCAGCCTTATAGCCGGAAGTACTCCGGGAACAACATTGAACTTCACCGTCGTGCGCCCAAACGTGGCGAGCAACGAAAGTCCAAGTCAAGTTCTCGAATTACCAGTCACATTGGCCGATTGGAGTACTCAGGAGGCGGAAAAGCCCATTACACAATTACTTCCTTTGCCCGTTTTATTAAAAAGTTCGCAGTTAGGAATACAAGTAGAAAACGCAGATGAATTAAGCTTAGTTCAGCGAGACAAACTGGGGTTAAATGTCGGCGCAATCGGCGTTATTATAACTGATATTGTGCCGGGTTCTCCCGCGGATATTGCGGAACTCCAGAAAGGACTTCGGTTAGTACGCGCCCATATTACAGGAGGTAAGTGGCAAGATCTAAAGAATAAAGAAAACTTTCTTTTGTTAGATAAGACTTTGAAGCCTAGCGACAGAGTACTCCTGCAACTACGAGATAAACAAGGTGTTAGCCTTTACAAGCTACTGATTGTTGGGATAAATTAGTTGGCTCATAATTCCTTAGTTTTATATTACTTTATTTAGATTTATCCTTTTATTAGCTGCAATTATATCGATTAATTTGCAAGATAAGACAAGCAAGGTACGAACTAAATGGAATTATATTCACTTGCTTTAATTGCTACCTGGCTGATTCCAATATGGTTATTAGGCTGGCTGGTATTACCTACTTTCAGGCACTTATTTTACCATCTTCCCGATGGCGGTTTGGCAGCAGGTAGATTTACTATTCTGGTTCTTGTCTCATTAGCCGCGTTCTGGGTAGCATCGCTGCACATCGCACCTCTCACTTATTCACCCTTATTATTAGCTGGCATACCATGTGGTATGTTTATTTTTTCTCTGCGGCAGAAGGCACAGCGAAAAGAGTTTTTTAGTTGGATATACCAACAAAGAAAAGCCTTAATAATCAGCGATATCGTCTTCTTACTCGGCTTTCTATTTTTTGTATATTTGCGCCTTTGCCAACCGGAAATTCGCGATCAGGAAAAGCCAATGGATAGCGCCCTCATCGGTGTCTTATCGCGCACATCATATCTTCCGGCAGATAATCCGTGGTTTAGCGGTGTTCCATTTACCAATTATTATTACTTCGGCCATTTTATGGCCGCCATGCTCAAAAGAGTTTTCTGCACTCCCCTGCCCTACGCCTACAATCTCATTCAACCTGTGTTCTGCGCATTTTTTCTGTCCATACTCTGGTCACTGTGCACAGCCATCGCACGATCACTGCGAGCAGGAGTACTCGCGATGGTATTCATCGCCCTTTGCGGTAACTTTGAACCAGCCAGGCAGTTATTTACCGCCTGGAAAAATCACGCAGCACTTTGGCCACTCGACTGGTGGAGTACTTCGCGTGTTGTGCCCAACACCATCAACGAATACCCTTTTTTTACGCTGGCATTAGGCGATGCGCACGCTCACTTTTTCGGTCTTTCGTTGGGCGTCCTTTTTTTATCTGTTTGCTACGGCATTATACGCTCCCATCACATAGCAGTGAATCGCGCTCGGTTATGGAATATCGGTTTGTCAGCAATTGTGCTGGGTGCGATTATCATCACTAATTCCTGGGATGCGCCACTTTATTTTTTCGTTGGCATTATATGCTTATTCATTTTTGCCAAAACATTGAATAGAAATAGCCAAATTCTGACGATAACCCGTTTTTGTGTCTTATGCTTTCTATGGGCGACAGTCCCTTTAATTACTGCACTGCCATTTCTGTGGAAGTTTCAGTCACCGACGCATGGCATCGCATGGGAAATCTGGGTGCCTCCTCCAGCCTTCTTTCTTTACTGGGGAGGACTGCTATGCGCTGCCTGCTACGTCTTGGCATACACGGCCCTTAGGAAAATGCGCAGTGATAAAGAATATAGGTTTCACACTACTCTTTTGACCGTTGGATTAGTCGGTATTATTCTGCCATCAGTTTTTTACATTCGAGGGCATTTCGAAGGTGAGTTGCGCCATCAGGACACCGTATTTAAATTCTGGCTGCAATCGTGGCTCTTATTAGGCATTCCAATATTTTGTGCGTTGTCAAATTTGGTGCTGAATATCAGATTGATTGGCAATCAATCTATTTCATCACCGTCTTTTAAAAAGTCTCTTTCACTTCACTCTGCGGCAATCTGCCTGGCGCTCTACTTAATTCCTGCATTTTGCTCTTTGCTCGTTGCTACAAATCGAATGGCCAATAAATACAAAACATTGTCTTTGAATGGAGCAAGGTTTTTATCACAGGCTGACCAATCTGCCATATCATGGGTAGAAATACACGCTTCGCCGGATACTGTAATTATTGAGTCCATTGGTCGCAATCCCGATGGGACAATCATCGGTGCTTATACCGATTATGGCCGCATGTCATTTTTATCTGGAGTGCCGACATACTTAGGCTGGTCGCAACACGTCGGATTCTGGGGCGCCGAACAGCAACAAATCGAACAACGCCAAGCGATACTCCAAACTGCTTACACGCAAAGATTTATCTTCAATTCTGCTAAGGACTACACACAAAGCCCCAGTTCACGACGGAATAAACAAATAAAAACAACGACCAACAGCCAAACTAATACCTGGCTCATTTGGGGAGAATTGGAATGCGAGCAATATGGACAACCTGCCAAAAAAACAAAACCCTTAGCCTTGTTCGACGGGTCGCAGAGTCCAGGCGACTTACCCTTTAATAACACCTACATATTCAGAATAGAACCATAGAATGCTCAATAGCGTAAAGTCAGCGAAACCCTAAAACATATGCCATACATTGTTTCACGTGAAACAATGTATGGCGTATGGCGTATGTCTATGCGGTAAAGCGCGGAACAAGGTAAGATTTCCTTCAAGTGTCTCAATTGATGATTTAACACAATCAACTCAAAGCGCAATTTCTCTGGAGGACATTCTTGATTATAAGTGTCGTAAATCAAAAAGGCGGAGTAGGCAAAACAACGACCGCCGTAAACCTCGCGGTTTGCGCCGCGCAGCAAGGCCAAAAGACTCTGCTTATAGATCTTGATCCTCAGGGAAATGCTACCAGCGGTTTAGGTTTTGAAAGTACTCCTTCTCCTACCCTGTATGAAATGTTGATAGCGGCAACTACTGCGGCTGGCGAAAATCGAGATTCCCGAGAGAATGTATTTAATATAAACCCGAGTGCCCAGCCCGCACAATCTCTCCATATTGATTTTGCCCCGGCCATAATGAACGGGCTAATCGAGCAACTTGGTGTTATTGGCACGACGCCTGAATTGGCCGGGTCGGACGTAGAGCTGTCGGGAAATGCGCAAAGAAACGATCTTAAGAATATTCTGACGCCGCTTTTAAAAGATTATCCGCTTATTATTATCGATACGCCGCCATCATTATCATTATTAACCATCAATGCATTGGTAGCTTCTGACCAATTGATTATTCCCGTACAGTGCGAGTATTATGCGCTAGAAGGATTGGGGCATTTGCTGCGGACTTTAGAACTCATTAAGCGCGCCCTTAATCCTTCCTTAAAAGTATTGGGTTTGGTCAGGACTATGTATGATGGTCGCCTTGGTCTCAGTTCGCAGGTATCTAAAGAACTCGAACAACACTTTCCGCAATTGCTTTTCAAAACGATGATTCCGCGCAATGTCCGGCTGGCTGAAGCCCCCAGTTTTGGCAAACCAATTACCTTATACGACCGCCGATCCCCCGGCGCGGACGCCTACAGACGCTTAACTGTTGAAATGCTGCAAAGACTTGGGGCCACCTATAATCGTAAAGAAGCAGGGTTTAAATTGGAAAGTAAACCAATTAAGTGACAGCCTATATAAGCTGACGAGTCAACCTTTAACATATTCGCAGAAATAACTAATTTACGTAGACGTTCACACAGGAGAACTGATGGCGGAAAGAATACAACGCAGGAACCTCGGGCGCGGACTTTCTGCGCTGATACCCGATGTCGACATGGAGTTTCTCAGCCAAATCATTCGCGATGAGCCTGCCATTGTACTGCCTTCCAGTCCCAAAAAGAATGGGACAGGGAAGAAAACATCAAAACCATCGGCTCGCCCTGATAAAAGTAGCAGCGGGCAGAGTACTCCTGACAAATTCGTTAGCGAAAAACAAACGAGACGAAAATCGACAAACAACAAAACTCCCTTAGGTGTTAGCGACGCGATCCAAGAGCCGGAAATCGCCCGGTTAAAACCAACAATAACCAATGAAACGGCACAGGTTGATTCACTTTCAGACCCTGAGCTTGAAGCAAAAATTGAGTTTGTCTCGGTGGCAGCGATTGAGGCCAACCCTTATCAGCCTCGGCGTTTTTTCAGCCCGCAAGAATTGGAAGATCTGGTCAATTCCTTACGCGAGCATGGAATATTGCAGCCAATCATCCTGCGACCTTTGCCTGCCGGTGAATCTTCCGACAAGAAGTATCAGTTAATTGCGGGCGAGCGCCGCTGGAGAGCAGCACAAACCGCCGGACTCATTCATATTCCGGCGATTATTCGCCCGGTGACCGACCAGCAAGCTTTAGAGTTGGCTTTAATCGAGAACGTTCAGCGCCATGATATTTCTGCCTTAGATGCCGCTATCGCTTATCGCCGTTTATCGCAGGAATTCTCGTTGTCGCAAGAGCAAGTCGCTCAAAGAGTAGGGAAGAGCCGCTCCTCGGTTGCCAATACAATCAGATTGCTGGACTTGCCTGCTGAAGCTCAAAGCGCAATTGAGGAAGGTGTACTCAGCGAAGGACACGGACGGGCCATTCTTCTGGCAAGCAGTGATGGCGCCAGGCGCGCGGTTTTACGCCGCGTATTGCGCGATAAATTATCCGTGAGAGCTGCCGAAGAATTGGCGAGGCAAACGCAAGACGAAAGTCCTGAGAATAATCCTGCCAGCATCAATTCAGAAGATACTAATTCGAGCGATGATGAGCCGCTCACGAAAGCGCGACTTTCGCCTGAAGCACGCCGCATCGAAGAGGGATTGCAAAAACACTTGGGTACAAGAGTAAAACTCAAGCTGCGTCGCCAAGGCGGACAAATTCTAATTCATTATTTTTCAAACGAAGAGTTGGACCGTTTGTTAAAACTGATGATTAAGTAAATACTTCTTTCATGATTCTAATTATGTTTCACGTGAAACATAATTAGAATTAGAAAAAGTCACATTTAATGTTCATTAACGTAAATTCCATTTACAACAGCCATTCATGAAATGTCCACATTGCGGCTCTTCGGATAGCCGCGTTATCGATTCACGTCCCGCAGAAGATGGGGCGACGCTGCGCAGGCGACGGCATTGCGATTCCTGCGCGACTCGGTTCACAACATTCGAGCGCGTGCTCGAAGCGCCCTTAGTTATCGTAAAGCGAGACGGGCGTCGCGAAGATTTCGATGCGCTCAAACTTCGCGGCGGAATTGTAAAAGCGTGCAATAAACGGCTGGTGTCGATGGATGATATCAATGCATTAACACAAAATGTCGAGAAAACTTTGCGCGCTGAAAGCAAAAGTGAAGTTGAAGCCGACCGCTTGGGCGAGTTGGTCATGGAACGTTTATTTAGTCTCGATCAGGTTGCTTATGTGAGATTTGCCTCAGTTTATCAGCGCTTCGATGATGTGCGGCGCTTCGCGCAGTTATTGGAAAGAATGACGCGTCGCAGCCGACGAAAAGCAGTCGAAAAAGAGCTTGATACTGAAAACTTTCCAGAAATGGGAGAGGGACAAATTGAAGGACTAGCAAGTAGCGAAGCTAATTAAATGTAAGATTTCTGCTTTGTTAAGGGCGATAGTGAGTATGCAAAAATACAGGACGGTAAATGCCCAATAGCTTACAAACCATCGTGTTAAATCAGCGGGCTTTGTGTGTAATTACAGAGAAAACGGAAGTTGCGCCGAGTCATTTTCGATTCACCTTCTTCAACGAGGTTATCGCAAAAACGGCGCGCGCCGGTCATTTTGTTCATGTCTTGCCGCGTGCTTCGACCGCGTTCGATCCGCTTTTGCGGCGGGCATTTTCCATTGTTTCGAGGAATGAGGAAACCTTCGATATTCTTTTCAAAGTCACAGGCCGGGGAACTGAGGCAATGAGCTTTTGGCAAGCAGGAGATTCTATAGATCTCATTGGTCCGCTGGGGCAAACGTTTGCGCCGTTGGGGAAATATGCGATTCTGGTTGGAGGCGGTGTAGGCACGCCGCCTATGGCAATGCTGGCATCGCAGGTTCGCGCCACAGAAAATGCAAGTGTAACCGCGCTAATTGGAGCGCGGACGGGCAGTGAAGTACTCTGTCGCGAAGATTTCGCGCGGTATAATGTGCCAATGCAAATCGCAACTGATGACGGCAGCACCGGGCATCATGGATATGTCACCGATTTGCTTAAGGACAATTTGAATCAACCTAAATCAGAGTACTCTCACAATCAAACGGGTATGCCTAGAGTTTACGCCTGCGGGCCGTTGCCTATGCTCCAGGCTGTGGCGAGAATATGCGCCGATTTTCAGGTGGAGTGTCAGGTTTCGCTCGAAGAGAATATGCCTTGTGGCGTGGGTGTTTGCAATGGTTGCGTCATTCCTGTTCTGGGGCAAAGCGATGATTACGGCAGTTACCGGCGGATTTGCGTCGATGGGCCGGTAGCATGGGCGCATGAAGTGGACTGGGCGCGCTGGGCAGGCGGGGGGAATTCATAATGGCGATTCAGAGTACTCCGGCACCTAATAATTCGGCCATAATCGAAAATGCGCCTGATCTCCAGGTAAAACTGGGCGCGTTGATTCTGAAGAATCCCGTCCTCACTGCGTCGGGAACCTTTGGATACGGCGAGGAAGTCGCCAACTTTTTCGACTTATCTCAACTGGGTGCGATTATTTGCAAAACCGTAACACGCGCTCCTCGCGCCGGCAATCCGCCGCCGCGCACCTGCGAAACCTCAGCAGGAATGCTGAATGCCATCGGCTTGCAGAATGTTGGCATCGCGCGTTTTATCGCTGAAAAGCTGCCCTATCTGCGAAAGCTGAATACGCCTATTATCGTTAATATTGCCGGGGAAACTGTGGAAGATTTTGCGGCGCTGGCCCGCGAAATTGGCGAGCAGGAAAACATCGCGGCGATTGAACTGAACATTTCCTGCCCGAACGTTGCGCATGGGCAGGATTTTTCGACCGATCCACACGCGGCGGAAGCAGTCGTCAAGGCTGTGAGAAGTGCCACGAGTACTCCGCTGATTGCCAAACTCTCGCCCAACGTAACCGATATCAGCGTCATCGCCCGCGCAGTTGAAACGGGCGGAGCCGACGCAATTTCCGCCGTCAATACTTTTGTGGGCATGGCCATCGATATTCACCGACAGCGCGCGCGATTATCCAATGGCACCGGCGGCTTAAGCGGACCGGCGATCAAACCCTTGGCGTTGCGCGCGGTTTATCGCTGCGCTCAAAGCGTGCAAATTCCCGTTATTGGAATCGGCGGCATTATGACCAGCGACGACGCAGTGGAATTCCTTTTAGCCGGTGCCAGCGCCGTGCAGGTGGGAACCGCGACTTTTGTGCAGCCCGATGCGGCCACTCAGGTCATCAGTGGCATTGAAGAGTATCTCCGCCAGCACCAGAAAAACGCCGTCAGTGAGATTGTCGGCGCTTTGCAAATGTAAATGAAGTTATAAATAAAGTCTGGTGAATTAGTAACAATCTACTATTGTTGTGGCGGCGCGATGAAAATGGAAAGCGCATACGATCCCGGCAAGTGTTCATCGGCATAAATGGCGGCGCGCGCGCGCTCCTGGCCCGAGCCGCGCGCGTAAAGGCGCAACTTCAAGGCTGTTTCACGCGCCAGCGAATCGTAATGAAAATAACGACCGCCAACCGTACTTGAAATCATATCCGGCTTGGGTTCAATGGAAACGAAAGCGAATTTCTTGAATAAGCCGCGCGGAAGGCGAATTTTGACATTTTGCAGCGGCGCGCGCTGCTGTGAATTATTTTCGCCAACGGCATCGATTGTCAATGTTACAATCACGGTTTGCTGCAAATGAACGCGGCGCGGCGCGTTTCCGTAAATCACGAGATGCGCCTCGTTTTCCACGGGCGCTGAAAGAAAACTGGTCGCGATCACCAGGCCGACCATCGCAATTCCGACCACCGATACCCACAGAAAAGCGCCCAAAGGTCGCCGCCAGAATGGAAGCGGCGCAACGCGCGGAGCGGGCAAAGTACTCCCGCAACCGGCGCACTGAGGATAGGTGACAAACTTTTCGAGGTTAACCACACCGCAGCGCGGACAGCGAATTTTTTGCATTCGGGAATCGCTGCAATTACGCCGGAGTACTCAGCGTTTGCGCCCCGCTGATGGCTTCTCGCAAAGCGCGCACATTTTCAGAAACGGCGGATTTCTGGTTATAAACACTGCTGCCGCAAACCAGAACTTCGGCTCCGGCTTGAACCACTTGCGGCGCGGTTAACGGCCCAATTCCACCATCAACTTGAATCAGGAATTTTAAGCCGCGCTCGCTTTTTATATGACTTAATTGCTGAATTTTCTCGGTGGCTAAGGGCAAAAATTTCTGGCCGGAAAAACCGGGGTTCACGCTCATCACCAAGACGTAATCCAAATCAGGCAGAACCGCTTGCAGAGTACTCACCGGCGTTCCCGGATTGAGGACCGCGCCTGCCATCACATCTTTTTCTTTGATGCGCGCAATCAAGCGATGCAAATGCGGCTGATTTTCGGCGTGAACGGAAATGCTATCGGCTCCGGCGGAAATGAAATCGTCCAGATAATCGGCGGGATTGGAAATCATCAAATGCGCGTCGAAATGCAGCTTGGTGTGCGGGCGCAAAGCTTCCAAAAACATCGGGCCGAGCGTGAGGTTGGTCACGAAATGCCCGTCCATCGCATCGAAATGCAGCCACTGGCATCCGGCGTTTTCGGCGTCGCGCACGCAATCGGCCACGCGCCACCAATCGGCGGCGATTAAAGATGGCGCGAGAATAACTTCTTTAGCGGATGGATTCATCGGGGGCAGAGTACTCCGGTTGTGGTTGGGTTGATGCGGGCGTGAAAGGTGTTGGCACAGCAGCAGGAATCGGTGCGGCTGGAGTACTCAGGTCGTAGGAACTGCCGGGCCGCTGCGGCATAGTTGGCTGCGCTTGCGCAATTTGAAGCGCGATCCAGTCTTCCATCGCGTTTGCCATGCGATCCAGGCCGGAAGCGGCGCGGCCCAGGCAAAACAAAACGTAAATGCCGCCAATGAGTAGCGCCAGCGACGCCACCAATTGCAACATCATACAGAAACCGAGAAGGCCGAGGGCCGGGTTTGATTCCATAATTTTTGAATTCGCTGCTTAATTATCGAGACAATTATCTATTTGTGCCAGCCGCGTTTTTCCTGTTCTTCGATGAAGTTCAAAGTTTCCTCCAGCGAGCGAATGCCGCCCACCGTTCCGACTTGCGTCACGCAGCACGCGCCGGTTGCGTTGGCGAGTTTGCCGGTGGTTTCCAAATCGAAATTGTTCATCACGCCCGCCAGAAAACCGGCGGCAAAAGCATCGCCCGCGCCAGTCGCATCGACTGCGCGCACGCGAAACGGCGGAATGCGATATTCCTTATAATTCTCGTTTTGGCCGGCGCGAATATAACTTCCGGCCTCGCCCATTTTCAAAGCGACCACACCAACGCCTTCATCTTGAAAGGCGCGCGCCACATTTTCGGGGGAATCGTTGCCCACACCCAAATCGGCCATGCAGCGGCGCGCTTCGGAATAGCTGGGCACGAAATAATCGATGTAAGGCAGAGTAGGGCGCAGCGTTTCCATCCACTTTCCACTGGCGTCCCACGCCGTATCGAGAGAAGTTGTGATGCCCATTTCCTTGGCGCGCCGGAGTACTTCAGCGCACGGCGAGCCATCGAAACTCGGCATCAGGAAATGCCCGGCGATATGCAAAAGCTTGGCATCTTTAATCAAATCCCAGTTCACGTCATCAGCAGTGAAAGTTGCGTTTGCGCCCAGACAGTGAATAAAAGAGCGCTCGCCGTCGGCAGAAACCATGACCATCGTGGCGGAAGTGGAAGTACTCATATCGCGCGCCACGCCGGTCGCGTTCAGGCCGTGCTGCGAAAGGGAATCGCGCACGAAATCGCCGAAACCATCGTTGCCGGTTTTGCCCACAATGGCAGTATCGACGCCTAATTTCTGCAAACCGATTCCCGTATTGGCCGCGCAACCGCCGATAGACGGCTCGATTTGCTGGCACAACGTCAGTTCACCACGCTTGGGATATTCATCCACCGGACGCGCGATGACATCGGCCACCAAAATTCCCAGACAAGTCACATCCGCCATCGCAGCTCCTTTTAGAATTAATTTTTTCAGCGTTTCTGTTTAACAACGAACCCGAAGCGTAAGCGACGGGCTACTTCAGCAATTACGCAAAGCCCGTCGCTCACGCTCGGGGTTCGTTTACTCTAAAAATTATCGCGCGGCTCGATTCCCAAAACGCGCAAGGCATTTCCCGAAGTGACGTGCGCGGCGCGAAGCAGCGCTACTGGAGTACTCCGCGTGGGCTGTGAAGCGCTCAAAAGCTCGCGAACGGTTTGCGCCATTTCCAGAACGAAACGCGCCACGCGTTGCGGACGACGTTCATGTATCGCGGTGGCGATTTCGTCCGGCCAGATCGCCACGAAACGCGCCAATTGCCGTTCGCTTTCCGTCCAGTTTTCGCTGCTCGACTCATTTCCGGCGGCTTCACTTTGGCCGATCAAAGTACTCAGGCGCGACGGCAAAAGCCGCGCGGCGTAGGCGGGATTGCTTTCGTCG
>Ga0123337_10001753_pt1 | contig 26749 bp, 24 predicted proteins | sample frozenSSSSmetaG_FD_89792 | JGI IMG/M metagenome (GOLD analysis project Ga0123337, IMG submission 89792) | Glacier valley bacterial and archeal communities from Borup Fiord, Nunavut, Canada, to study Microbial Dark Matter (Phase II) -... | ecosystem: Environmental > Aquatic > Freshwater > Ice >...
TTGGCCGCGACACCATGTCCAGCGGCGTTGAAGGCGCCTGGACGACCCACCCCACCCAGTGGGACAACGGCTACTTCCAGTTGCTGCTCGGCTACGACTGGGAACTGACCAAGAGCCCGGCGGGCGCCTGGCAGTACAAGCCGGTGAACATCCGGCCAGAAGACATGCCGGTGGATGTGGAAGACCCCTCGATCCGCTGCATGCCCATGATGACTGACGCCGACATGGCCCTGAAGATGGACCCGGCCTACCGGGTCATTTCCGAGCGTTTCCACAAGGACCCTGACTACTTCTCTAAAGTCTTTGCGCGCGCCTGGTTCAAGTTGACCCACCGCGATATGGGCCCGAAGGCGCGCTACATCGGCCCCGAGGTGCCGCATGAAGACCTGATCTGGCAAGACCCGGTGCCTGCTGGCCGCACCGACTACGACGTGGCGGCGGTGAATGCAAAAATCGCAGCCAGCGGCCTGAGCGTCAGTGATATGGTGGCCACCGCCTGGGACAGCGCCCGCACCTACCGGGGTTCGGACATGCGCGGTGGTGCCAACGGCGCCCGCATCCGGCTGGACCCACAAAAGGACTGGGAGGGCAATGAGCCTGCCCGTCTGGCCCGGGTGCTGGGCGTGCTCGAAGGCATTGCCGCCGAGAGTGGTGCCAGCGTGGCCGATGTGATCGTGCTGGCCGGTAACCTTGGTGTGGAGCAGGCGGCCAGGGCGGCTGGTTCTGACATCACAGTTGCCTTCGCTGCAGGCCGTGGTGATGCCACCCAGGATGCCACGGATGTCGAGTCGTTCGAGGCGCTGGAGCCGTTGCATGACGGCTACCGCAACTGGGTCAAGAAGGACTACACCGTCAGCGTTGAAGAATTGATGCTCGACCGCACGCAACTGATGGGCTTGACCGCCCATGAGATGACGGTGCTGGTAGGAGGCCTGCGCGTGTTGGGCACCAACCACGGCGGCACCCGGCACGGTGTGCTGACCGATCGCGCAGGCGTTCTGACGAACGACTTCTTCGTCAACCTGACCGACATGGCCAACACCTGGAAGCCCACCGGCCGAAACTCCTATGACATCTGCGACCGCAAGACCGGTGCCGTCAAGTGGACCGCCACCCGGGTGGATCTGGTGTTCGGCTCCAACTCGATCCTGCGCGCCTACGCCGAGGTCTATGCGCAGGATGACAACCAGGAGAAGTTCGTGAAGGACTTCGTCGCCGCCTGGACGAAGGTGATGAACGCGGACCGCTTCGACCTGGCCTGACGCCTGGCAGACAACCCCACGCCGCTCAAACTTGCGGTGTGGGGTTGAAGTGCATGGCGGCAAAGTTGGGAAAATTACGGTCTGCCGTGTCGCAAAATCGATAGTTGCATTAATAATTCAGTCCCTGCTTATGAAAAGAGACTGCCATGACCTCGCCCCTGTTTCAGTTCGGCCAACCCCACCCCGACTGCCCCGTGCCCGTGCTCAATGAGCGAGCGGTTCGGGCCAGCGCCGGCATCTTGTTTTTCTTCGCCATGATCGCGTTCATGAACGCCTGGCTGGTGGGCAATTTTCAGCCGACGCGGGTGTTTGTGGTGGTGTTTCTGGCCGACTTCGGCATTCGTTTGTTCATCAACCCGCTGTGGGCCCCCAGCCTGATCTTGGGGCAGTGGGTGGTCGCGCGCCAACAACCCGAATGGGTGGGCGCGCCGCAAAAGCGCTTTGCCTGGGCCATTGGTTTTGTGCTGGCACTGGCCATGCTGTACCTCATGGTGCTCAACAACGTGGTCGGGCCCATCAACCTGCTGGTGTGCGGCCTGTGCCTGACGCTGATGTTTTTTGAAGCCGCCTTTGGCATTTGCCTAGGCTGCAAGTTGTACAACGTGTTCAACAGAGGCAAGGCCCAGTTGTGCCCTGGCGGTGTGTGCGAAGCGCCCGCGCCTCGCACCAAGCTGAACCTGGCGCAAATGGCCGTGGTGCTGGCCTTTGCCGGCTTGACCGCCACGGTGGCGCAAGCGGTGTACCGCATCGGTGGGTCTGGCGCCCAACAAGCAGCATCCATCAGCCGGCCCGCGGCGAGTCCGGCCAAGGCGACCACGCCTACCGCCCAGCCGGCGGATTTGGCCGAGGCCGCGCGCTGCACCGTACCAGCCTTTGCCAAGGCCATGGGCCATGAGGAAAAGTGGAGGCTGCACAACAACTGCCAGTAATCAGAGGTTGCTATTTATTAGATAGCTTCTAACGCAATGCTGGAAAGCGCTAGAGGCCTATTTCTTGTAAATAAAAGAAAATTCTGCTGCCCCGGAAACTGGCGCAGGCGATCGCACTCCTGTTCACGGCTGAAGCCGGAATTGAGCACCGCCACATCAACAATCAGGGCAGGCAGGCGCATGTGGGCTAATGGCCGGGCGTGTACGTCGCTGTGCCGTGTGGTGTGTAGCGGGTCGTCCGGGTGGCGAGGTGGGCCTGTTGGTGCCGGATGGTTTAGAACGACAGGGTGCGCACGTTGGGTTTCAAGAAATAAGCCGCCACGTCGGCGGGCTTGGCGGGCGTCACGCCTTCAATCAAGTCGGTGGGCTTCTTGCCGGTGTTGGGCAGGTACAGCGCACACACTTCCACCTGGGCACCGTTCTTGATGATGCCTTGCAGCATTTGCTGCGGCGTGACGTTGCGGGGTTTGAGCGCTTCACCCGCCTGGCCTGCTGCGGCAATGTCGCCACCAGCACCGCACAGCAATACCCGTACTTTGGCTTTTTGTTCAAGCGCCTGGCCGGCCAGCACCAGCGCAGCGCCCTGGCTCATGGTGGTGCCGCTGTCGATGGTGACAAGCAATTCAACGGCATCAGCTGCATGTGCCGAGAAGCCCAGGGATGCGATGAGGGCGAGTGTGAGAGCCGATTTTTTGATCATGGAAAGTCCTGAAAGTCAAGGTGAAAGAAAAACGGAAAACGGAAAACGGAAAACGGAAAACGGAAAACGGAAAACGGAGGGAGGGGTTACCTGGCATTGACGGCCTTGCCCGCAGGCAGGTCGGCGTAGTAGGTGGCCAAGGCTTCGATTTCGGTACGGGTGAGTTTTTTGGCAAAGATGCGCATGCCCTTGGCGCTGTCGTTGGCGCGCAGGCCGCTTTGGTAGTCCAGCAGGGTGCGCACAAAGTACAGGGGGTTTTGCCCGGCCAAGGCCGAGGCTTCGCGGTTGCCGCCCTGGCCAGCCACGCCATGGCAACTGGCACATGGGGTGAGCAGGCGAGCGGGGTCGCCCTTGCGCGCCAGTTGGGCCGCCTCAAAGTCTTTGGGTGCTTTTTGCGGCGTGGGCCGGGGTGTGCCATCGTCCTGCGGCGCCGCTTGCAGCGCGTAGAACGCAGACACGTCGGCGATTTGCTGCGGCGTCATCATCACGGCGATGTCATGCATGAGTGCCGCGCGCTGGCCTTCGCGGCGCAAGCCGCTTTGGTAGTCCAGCAGCATCTTGGCGGTGTAGGCTGCCTTTTGCCCGGCCAGGTGCGGCCAGTTTTGCGTGGGCGCGACACCCTTGGCGCCGTGGCAAGAGGCGCAAAAGAGTTGATCGTGCACTTTTTGCCCCAAGGCTGCATCGCCCTTGGGCAAGCTGCTCAGGGTCTGGCGCAAGGTGCTGGGAGTCCAGGCCTTGGTTTCGGTTTGCGGCGCATGGGGGGCAGGCGGTGATGATGCCTGCTGGGGCGTGGCAGGTGCGGGCTGCGCCGCGCTGGCGCCGTGGGCCCAGACAGCCAGCAGGCCGGTGGCCACCAGCGCGAAGGCCCTTGATTTGAGGATGGGTGTATTCATGGTGAGGGCACTCATCAGGCGAAACAGTCTTGCGTGAAGGTACGCAGCCAGGCTTGCTGGTAGCGCGCGCCGAGCTTGATTTGCGCGGGCATGGCGTCCAGCGCCAGGTAGCGGGCACGGGTGTTGACGCGGCCAATCTTGCCGTCAATAACCTTGAACACATCGGCCACAAACAGGCCGTAGTCCTTGCCGGCCAGCGCATAGCAGGTGTTTTCCCACAGCGGCTCGGGCGCGGGGCGGCCGGCCAGTTCTTCAATGAGGGTGTAGGCCAGCACCTTGGCCTGGCTGTTGGCTGAAAAGCCACTCTTGGGCATGGCGTCGGCGATGCAGGCGTCGCCAATCACATGCACATTCGGCTGCAGCGTGGAGGCAAAGGTGCGCCGGTTCACCGGGCACCAGCCGCTGGCGTCTGCCAGACCCAGCGTCATGGCGAGTTGCCCGGCTTTCATGGGCGGGATGACGTTGATGACGTCGGCTTTGATGACTTCGGCCTCGGTTTCAATCGTCATTTTTTTGGCGTCGATTCTCAAGGTGCGGCCACCGTCCTTGCCGCGCACCCAACTGATCATGCTGGTGCCCGCATGTTGTTTGATCTCGACCTTGTCCCGCATTTTCTTGACGTAGTCGTCGGGCAGGTTGAAGTTGTAGAGCCGGTTCCAGCCCAGCATCATGGTTTCGTCGGTGACAAAGCTGTCTTTGGGGTCGACGATGATGACCTTGGCGGTGGGGTTATGCTTCATGAACCATTCGGTCATGAGCGCCGGGCGCTCGTAGGGGCCAGGTGGGCAACGGTAGGGATTGGGCGGTGCGGCCAGCACAAACGTGCCGCCCTGGCGCATGCCCTGAAGTTGCCTGGCCAGCAGTGCCGTCTGCGCCCCGGGAATCCAGCCCGATGGCACGGCGGTGTTGGCGACCTGCTCGCTGTAGCCTGCATAGGCGCTGTACATCAGCTGGATGCCGGGCGACACAATCAGCCGGTCGTAGCTGATTTTTTGCTTGCCCGCCGTTTGCACGGTGCGCGCTATCGGATCAAAGCCGGTCACCGTGTCGAACACAAAGTTCACGCCGTAATTGGACCGCAGCGCGTCATAGCTGACATTGAGATCATCCATGCTGGAGTGCTGGTTCAGCACCTCGCTGGAGCCGTAGGGCCGGATATAAATACGGTTTTTTTCGATCACCGTGACCTTGAGCGTCGGGTCAAACAGCTTGAGGTACTTGGCCGCCGTGGCGCCACCGACCCCACCGCCAATGATGACAATGTGCGCAGGGCCGACTTTGGCGGGCGTCTGGGCCCATGCGGGCAAAGACGCGGCGGCCAGCAGGCCCGCGGAAGACGCCAGCCATTGCCGGCGCGACAGATTCAAGGCGTTCATGGCTGGTTTCCTTCAGTTTTGACAGCGGCAAAAAATTCGCCCATGGCACGGATTTCGGCATCGCTGAAACCCTGCGCCACATGGCCCATCAGCGTGGCCGGGCGCTTGCCGTCCCGAAAGGCCACCATGCTGCTCACAAACTGCCCCACTGGCATGCCCGCCAGCGGCACGAAGGACTCATCACCCAGCCGCCCCAACGTGCCATGGCAGCCGGCGCAGGAGTGGGCCATGAGCTCGCCGGAAATTGCTCCTTTATCAGGAGCTACTTTCGCAATACCAGTAAGCACTAGAGGCTTATTTGATGCTGATTCATTAGCCGCATAAGACAGCAGCGCAAGACCGCCGGCAAACAGCGCTAGCAGCGTGTTGCGGGCCGCCACGTTCAGGTTTTTGTAGAGGTTTTGCGTCATGATGTCACCGCGTCCAAACGTAAAAGCCAACGCCAAAATACACCACAATCCACAGCCCCAGCAGCCCGATGGCCGCATTACCCAGCCGGTTCAGCGCCGGGCTCGGGCTGTAAGTTCCTTGCGTTTGGCCGGCCTGCCAGGCCACCGTCAGCAGGTAGCCAAGCACCACCGAGCCCAAAATGCCAAAGGTGATAAAAAACAGGCTGGTGCTGTACCAGTCCATGTTGATGCGGTAGTCCATCGCGTCATAGCCATGGGTGGCCGCCAGCGTCACGTAGCGCAACACCTCGCGCGCCGCGCCCACCACGATCAGGGCGACGGCTCCGGCGCCAAACACCGCGTAGCCCCAAAGGCCTTGGTTAATGCGGTCCTTGAGCAGCAGCGGCAGCGCCACCGTGCCCAGTAGCGCGGCCAGCGCGATCAGCGCCATCGGCGACCACGCAAACCAGGCCATCTTTTCAGGCAGCGTCGCCATCCACCATACGCCCAGCAGCACGGCGACCACGCCGCCCACCAGCATCAGCTTTTGCGCCAGCGGCGCCAGCCAGGCCAGGTAGGCCGCATCGGGCTGGCTGCCGGCCTGAAGGTAACGGCGGTAGGCATACAGCCAGGCGCCAGTCACGGGCGCAGACAGTGCGATGAAAAAGCCGAAGCGCGGCAGGTTCCAGTAATGCAGGCTGTGGCCGTCGGGCTTCACCACGCCATTGGGCGCATACCAGCCCATCCAGTGCTCGGGAAACAACATCTGGTTGGTCAGGCTGTGTACGATGAAGCCAACGGCCAGCAGCAGCGCCAGCGACAGCACCAGCCAGATGCCGCCCTTGCCGCCTTCAGCCTCGATGTCGTGGTTCTTCCAATAGAAGACGTAGAGCGCGATGTAGCCTGCAATCAGCAGCGCAATAAAGCCCATCACCCACCAGGCCGACAGCACGTTGGACGTGTACCAGAACGGGTCGTACACCACCTGCACAAACAGCAGCGGTGCCACGCCCAGCACGATGGCCACCGACACGGCAATCTTGGACGTGGTCAGCATTGCCACCGCCAGACGGCGCCAGTGCGCGTTGACGCTGAAGGCGCCGCGCAGCGTCAGCGCGCTGGTGCCCAGCATGACCTGTACCGCCGCGATGTGCAGCGCGAAGGTGAGCACACCCAGAATCAAAAATACCAGCGGGTGAGACGGCACGCCGGCGGGGTCGCGCAGCGCGTGGAGCATGTCAGGGGTCATTGGGCTGATTCCTTCACAGCGGTCTGGGCGACTGCGGTCGCAAGCGGCCCGTGCAGCGTGGCAATAAAGGTGGCCAGCGCCAGCGCTTCGTCATCTTTCAACGGGATTTGCGGCATGTACAGCGTGTTGCCGGTGCTCAGTGCCGCCTTCAGGTAGTCCACCGTGTCGTTCACGCTGCCGCCCGCCGGGAAGTAGTTTTTCAGGGGGCGAATGCCGGTGTTGGTCAGCGAATGGCAGTTGGAGCAGGTGGTCAGCGCCAGCACGCGGCCGGCTTCCAGCCGGTTGACGTCGGTGATGGTACGCAGATGCTCAGGCATGAAGACCTGGGTTTTCATGAAGCCGTGCGCCTCGATGCGCGGGATCTCGGACTTCACGCCCATGCCCGGCACGTCGCGGCCAATCACCTGGTTGGAATACACATACTGCCCGGCCACCCAGGGTTTGCGCATGGATTCACGCGCCACCTCTTCGGGCCACAGGCCAAACACCAGCATCGCCACCGTCATGACGGCTGCGCCACTGGAGACCAGCGTGCGCGGCTGCAGCAGCGTCATTGCAAAGTACGCGACGGTACCGGCCAGGATGCCGAGCACGCCAGGCTTGAACCAGGCGGGCAAGGTGTTTTGCAGCACCAGCGCAGCCGTCTCGGGCAGCGTCGACAAGTACCACTGGAACATCGCCGCCCCGGCCAGTGCCGAGCCTATGCCCAGCCAGGCCAGCTTGGTCGCCACGTCTTTTTTGAAGGCGGCGTCCTTGAAGCGTGCCGCCACAATGCCACCCACCACCGCCGTCATGGTGAACATGAAGGCCGTGCGCATGCCCAGTTGGGCAAAAGTGTTAGGGCCGTAAAACGCGTTCAGAAAACCGCCCTCGGTGTACCAGTCGGCCTTGCCCGGCCACATCATGAAGGACAGGATGCCGATGATGGCCAGCATGGTGGTGTACGACGTGAGGCCAAAAATGAAGGACAGCTTCAAATAGGTTTTTCCATCGAGTTTCCTAGCCAGGTACACCAGCATGTACACGCCCACCACCTCGATCACAAAAAACACCCACTCGGTCGCCCACATCCAGACAAAATTGTGAATCAGCGCCGAAATTCCGCGCGGACTGGCCACCGTGGTCGAGTACCAGATGCCGGGGCCGGTGATCGAGCCCAGCACATAGCTGAACACGAGCAAAAACAACCCATAGCGCCGGATGAACTCCAGCAATTCAGGCCGCTGATTGCGGTGCGCGTAATTCGCCAGGTAGGCAAAAAATATCGCCGCGCCGACAGAGGTGTGCGAGAAAAGCACGTGGATGGTCGCAACCAGTCCCACGATCCACCCACTGCCCACCCCGGGTTCAAACCAGGTGGGGTAAAGACCAATCATGTCCATGAAGTTATCGTCCTCATTTATCGCTAAACCGGGGCTTGCATGCGCTGACGGAAATACGCGAGCCCAGCACCCCGAATACGTTAGCTTTATCAATATTCATGCCAGTGTCATTGACTTTAAAAATTCAATAAAAACAATGACTTGCATAAATCGTTGTGTGATGGCTATTGCTCCGGAGATAGCGAATAAGCCATGATTGGCAGAATAGGCTGTCAAAAATGGCAGTTTTTGGTGACAGCCTGGGTTCACAGCATTTCGTTATGCACAGCTCTTTGCCGCATGAAGCCAGCGGCGAAGTCCAGAATGCGCTGCATGCTCAGCCAGATGGTTTTCACGCCCGGCTCGCCATCGCCCGCACGGGCCAGAATGGACTTCACCCGTTTTCACGGACAGTTTGAGCTTCTTCAATGAAGCTCGTCGATGGTCTTATTTTGTGCGGTGATGGTTTTTTCTTGATGATTCCTCTCGAAGTTATTGGGTGACTGGTAATTCAAACCTGAATGCCGCCTGTGCGGGTTGTACCAACTCTCAATCCACGAAAAGACTGGCAATCGGGCTTCAGTCTTGGTTTTCCAGCTCCGTCGGGCAATGGGATCGCATTCCAGGCTGGCAAAGAAACTCTCGGCCATGGCGTTGTCATAGGCGTCCCCGACTGTTCTCATGGAGGGGCGCACACCCATCTCCTTGCAACGGTTGCCAAAGGCGATGCTGGTGTACGGGCTGCCCTGGTAGGAATGGTGAGTCACTGATTCAGGCTTTCTGGTCGTCAATGCCATGTTGAGCGCCAGAATTACCAGGTCGGCTGTCATGCGCTCGCCAAAGGCCCAGCCGACCACCTTGCGGCTGAACACATCAATGACCATTGCCAGGTATAGAAAGCCAGTCCAGGTCGGGATATAGGTCATATCCGCCACCTAGAGCGAGTTGATGTCGCTGGCCACAAACTCCCGATTCACCAGGTCTGGTGCTGGGCGCTGTCGAACATCGCGTTCAGTGGTGACACAAAAAGCGGCGCCGGCGACTGACGCCTCGCATTTGTCCTTGGCGCATCAGCCGGGCGATGCGTTTGCGGCTGGCCACCACCCCAGCGTCGAGCAGCTCCGCGCGGATACGGGGCATGCCGTAGGTCTCATCGCTGGCGGCAAACGCCTCTCGAATTTCTCTGTTAACGCCGTATTGGCTTGTTGGCGCTGACAGACTGGCGGTGCCTGCCAGCCGTAGTAACCACTGGCAGAGACGTGAAGCGTTTTGCACATGGTGCGCACCGGTAGTTCGGCCTGATTTGCAGCAATCAGCGCATAGACGAGGTGAACGTCTTGTCGCCGTTGTTGGCAAACCAGGCCGTAGCCTTTGCCAGGATGTCACGCTCCACCTGGACCTGGTGATACTTGCGGCGCAGCTCCAGGAGCTCCTGTCGTTCAGCTGGGCTCAATGGTGTTGTATCAGCTGGTGACGCCGTGTTGATGGGCGGATGTGCTTGCGTACCCAGCTCAGGATGCTGGTGATGTGGCAGCCGGACTCTTTGGCCAAGTCACCGGGCTGGCGCCCGGCCTGGACCAGTTCGACCATTTGTTGACGAAATTGTGCCGGATACGGCGGTTTGGTAATAGGCATTTCGGACTCCTTCTTTGAGAACAATAAGGTGTCCGTGAAATGGGGTGAACTTCAACTTCACAACTTCAAGTCCAGTCAGCCTATTCAGCCTCGAATGGCTGGGTGACCTGAGTAGTTGCCCATTTCCATCCTCACTGGTTCAACAAGCGACCTGATGATCGTCCGGGATGTGACAAGTAAGGTTACTATTTTGTTAGTTTTAGCATATCGATAAAGCGCCGAGCAACAGCCGACATGGTGCCGCTTGATCGCGTCACGATGCCGAAGGGCTGAGTACGGGACTTCAGCGATATTGGTAGTGTTTTCAGTAACTTTTGTGAACTGAAGAACTCGCATACTTCTTTCGGCAGCAAGGCAATTAGGTTCGGACTTTTTCGTAGCATGACTACAGTTGCAAAGGCGGAGGCAGTTTCGATGAGGTTGGTTGGCATCGCAATTCCCGCATCGCTCATTTCCCGCTCAAGTAGAGACCTCAGTGGCATCCGACTGGGATACACGATCCAGTTATACGGTTCGAGATCTTGCAGGCAAACTTTTCGTGCGCGCGATAGCGGGTGCGCGAGTCCCGCCACAACACTAAGAGGCTCGTCGCGCAGCAATTCATATCGATAAAGCTCAGGCCGGGGACTCACGACGACCCGCCCAATGACGACTTCCAACAGCCCCTGGTCGAGCATCTGCAAAAGATGCGCACTGGTATCTTCCACGATTTCGAATGAGATGTCTTGTTCTTCGTCGCGCAATCTCTGAATCGCGTCCGTCAGCACATTCGGTATCGCTCCCATGATCGCACCGACAGAGAGATGGCCTCCGCGGCCCAAACGAATGTTGGACACCTCTTGCACCATCGCATCCACATCAGCGCTAAGCAGCCAGGCATAGCGGATCACGCAACGCCCCAATTCATTGGGCACAATGCCCACGCGTGAGCGCTCAAACAGCGAGCCGCCCATGACACTTTCAATTTCCATCAGCGCTTTGCTAGCGGCCGATTGCGTCATCGAAAGATCGCCTGCCGCTTTGCGCAAGGAACGGTGCTGGTCCAGCGCAATTAAAAGGCTGAGTTGCTTGAGTCGCAGGCGGCTGAGCACGGTTTTGGCAGTGATAGCCACGTGTTTATTTTCAGGTTGATAGTTCAAGGGTTTATCAGAAGAGTCGTATTGGTGATCACATTATGGAAAAAATTCTATCGACAACCTATGGGTCAGACCCTACATTCGTTTCATGAATTTCCATTTCGACATCAGCCTTCTCGCGGCGGCCTGGTTCGATACCAGGGAAAAGACCAGTCTCAAGAACGGCCACTTCAACAATATCTACCCCCTACTAGCGACGGGACCAATCCGACCCGCCATGGTCAGCGTGGCGGTCGGCAATTTGATGGGTTTTTCTCTCGATTTCCGGTCACCAAACTCAATCAACCTGGAGGTGTTATATGCAATGGCTGCCTGACGACGGATTAGCAGGAACCCTGGTCGGCCGCGCATGGATTCCCGGCCCGATCCCGGGCCCGTCGGTCGTTGTGTTGCGTGCCGACGGTGTGTATGACCTGTCGGATACGTTTGCCACGATGAGCGATCTGCTTGATGCGGCCGATCCAGTCGCGCGGGTGCGGGCTGCGCCCGGACGTCGTATCGGTGATATCGGCCAGTTGATGCAAAACTCTGGCCCGCACGCGCCCGACAGCAACGCATTGCGCCTGCTCGCTCCCTGCGACCTGCAAGTCATCAAGGCCGCCGGTGTAACCTTTGCCGCCAGCCTCATTGAGCGCGTCATCGAAGAGCAAGCCATGGGCGACGCTGCACAGGCAGCCGCCGTTCGGCATCAGGTCGTCGAGCTGATAGGAGACAACCTTGGTGCCATCAAGCCCGGTTCGGCGCAAGCCTTGCAACTGAAAGAGTTATTGATCCATAAAGGCCTTTGGTCGCAATACCTTGAAGTAGGCATCGGGCCGGATGCGGAGGTGTTTACCAAGGCACCGGTGCTCTCTAGCGTTGGTACTGGCGCACAGATTGGCATTCATCCGGACTCGGCCTGGAATAATCCCGAGCCCGAGATCGTCCTGGCAGTGAACAGCCGCGGCGAGACCGTCGGGGCTAGCCTGGGCAATGATGTAAATCTGCGAGACTTCGAGGGCCGCAGCGCGCTGTTGTTGGGTAAGGCCAAGGACAATAATGCATCCTGTGCAATTGGACCGCTCATCAGACTGTTCGATGCCAGCTTTTCGATCGACGATGTGCGCCACTGCACAGTCAACCTGCTGGTTGAAGGTGCCGATGGTTTCGAGCTGCGCGGCAGCAGTTCGATGGCGCAGATCAGTCGTGATCCACTGGACTTGGTGGCCCAGACCCTGGGCGCGAACCACCAGTATCCCGATGGAGTCATGCTGTTCCTCGGAACCATGTTTGCACCGACGCAAGACCGGGGCCACCAAGGCAGCGGGTTCACGCACAAATTGGGTGACGTGGTCCACATTTCCAGCCCGCAGTTGGGTCGTCTGGTCAACGAAGTGAACCGGTGCGACCGCGTTGCACCATGGACTTTTGGATTGCGTGAGTTCTACGCCAATCTTTCGGCTCGTGGCCTTTTGACACAACCTACCCCCTCATGAATTCACGATGACATCAAATCACATGCCGGGCTGCCGGTGCTGATTGATTTTGGTGGTGCCACCGATGGAACCTTCAAGCCCTGGTAAGTGAGTGTCACATCCCGGATGGCCATAAGGTTGCTCGATGATCAAGTCGGATGGCAACTTCATCGCGTTTTTCAACCGCCCCATTGCGGGTACCCTGGGTGTACTAACCATTCTCGTTTGGAGCATGCCCATTGTCATGCGCCTGCTACGAAAAAAGCAGATAACGGAGGTATATGTGAATGGATGATCTGAAAGATAAAGTCGTTCTTGTTACGGGTGCTTCCACCGGTATCGGTGCAGCCTGTGCAAAAGCCTTCGGCGAACTCGGCTGCAAAGTGGCGGTGCATTACAACAGTTCCAAGGCGGCTGCGATGGCGCTAGCAGAGGCGGTGGAACTGGCTGGCGGTGAGGCGATGGTAGTGCAAGGCGATCTGCGCGTCTCCGCCGAGTGCGAACGCGTAGTGACGGAAACGGCCAAACGCTTCACGCGCATAGATGTGCTGATAAATAACGCTGGCGCTTTGGTCAAGCGTGTGCCCATTACCGATGTCAGCGATGAAATTTTCGACGACATCGTGGGCCTGAACGTGCGCTCGATGATGATGTGTACCAAATATGCTGTGCCTCACATGGCGAGGGGCGGCTGCATCATCAATCTGACCAGCATCGCCGCGCGCAACGGCGGTGGACCGGGCGCCAGCCTCTATGCCGGCTCCAAGGGGTTTGTCAGCACCGCGACCAAGAGCCTGGCCAAGGAACTCGTAGGCCGGAAAATTCGTGTCAATGCAGTCTCCCCTGGGGTGGTTACCACACCTTTCCACGACAAATTTTCTACGCCCGAGCAACTCGAAACGATGCGCCTGACGATTCCGATGGGCCGGCTCGGCATGGCCGACGAATGCGTCGGCGCTTTTATTTACCTCGCCTCGGAAAAGCTGTCCAGCTATGTAACCGGGCAGATCATCGAGGTCAATGGCGGGCAGTACATGCCTTGATGTTTTCCATTGCCGCATCCAGGTCAATCGAAAACAGTGGTCAATTGACGTGATGTATTTCAAGGTGGTTTGACTCCCCTAATCAGAGCGGTGCAAGCGCGCCGCTTTCACGAGGAGATAGAGATGGCAGAACGCAATCATTACAACTTTTCAGGGCGCCATGCAGTTGTGACCGGCGGCGGTGCCGGCATCGGACTGGCCATTGCGCATCGTCTGGTCGAGGGCGGCGCATCAGTCAGCTTGTGGGACCGCGATGCTGACACACTGGAGCAGGCACGGGCGTCGTTTGGCTCTGTGGAGCCGCATGTTGTCACCGTCGACGTGGCCAATCCGGATGCAGTCGGGGCGGCACGCGATTCGACCTTGCGCGCTGTCGCTGGGATTGACATTCTGATCACCAGCGCTGGTATCACGGGACCCAACGCCACGCTTTGGGATTATCCGGTCGCTGACTGGGATCAAGTGATTAATGTTAACCTGCGCGGTCCGTTTTTATGCTGCCGCGCCGTGGTGCCACACATGCGCGAAAAAAACTATGGTCGCATCGTGAACATTGCATCGATTGCGGGCAAGGAGGGTAACCCGAATGCTTCCGCCTACAGCGCCTCCAAGGCGGGCGTCATTGCCATGACCAAGTCCCTCGGCAAAGAATTGGCGCAAACCGGGATCAGCGTCAATTGCATCACGCCAGCGGCGGTGCGCACCGGCATGTTTTCCCAGATGACGCAGCAGCATATCGATTACATGCTTTCCAAGATTCCGATGAACCGCTTTGGGGAAGCCGAGGAAATTGCTGCGCTTGTCGCATGGCTTTCGTCGGAAGACTGTTCCTTCTCAACTGCTGCTGTGTTCGACATATCTGGCGGCAGGGCGACCTACTGATGGGAGCCGCTGACCGTTTTTCTGCCGAAGCGTTGACGCGCTTCGCCGTTGAGTTGCTGCAGACGGCGGGCATGGATTCCGTGCTGGCCGAGGCGGTCGCCCACACGCTGGTTGAGGGCGACCTGCTGGGCCACGACACGCACGGGCTGGCATTGCTTGGGCCTTATGTCAAGGAAATCGAAAACGGCACAATGGCACGCTCGGGCGCACCGGACGTTCTTTCCGATCGTGGCGCCTCCCTGCTATGGGACGGGCGGCGCTTGCCCGGGCCGTGGCTGGTGCTGAGCGGAATCGATGCGCTGGCGCCGCGCGCCCGTGAGTACGGCAGCGCGACGCTGGTCATCCGGCGCAGTCACCATATCGCTTGTCTCGCAACTTACCTGCTGCGCGCGACCGAGGCTGGCTTCATGCTGCTGCTGGCGAGTTCCGATCCGGCCGTCCAGAGCGTTGCTCCCCACGGCGGTACGCGGGCTGTCTTCACCCCCAACCCGATCGCCGCCGGAATCCCGACTTCAACCACGCCGTTCCTGGTTGACATTTCTTCGTCGATTACAACCAACGGGATGAGTGCAAGGTTACAGAAAGAGGGCAAGCAGTTCGACGAAGCATGCATGCTGGATGCAGAGGGTAATCCTAGTCACGACCCGGGCGTGCTCTCCATGAATCCGCCTGGCACCATCATGCCTTTGGGCGGCATGGCCTCAGGGCACAAGGGCTTTGGCCTTGCGTTGTTGATCGAGGCGCTCACCGGTGGGCTAGCCGGCCATGGTCGCGCCGACCCCGCCGACGGTTGGGGCGCAACGGTGTTCATGTCGCTGTACGATCCGGCGGCGTTCGGCGGCACCGCTGACTTTCTGCGCCAGACCGATTGGCTCGGGGATGCGTGCCGAAGCAATCCGCCGCGGCCCGGCTTCAATGACGTGCGCATGCCTGGGGACAGGGGGCTTTCGCGCAGGAAGGAACAGGTAAGTGACGGAATCATGCTGCATCCGACCATAATTCCTATGCTAAAAGAATGCGCGCAGCGCTACGGCATGCATTTTCCGGAGCCGGCAGAAAAAGCTCCGTCATTGCCAGCTCTTTGAAACATTCTGAATACGCGCCGGTGCTTAATTTTTCGAAGGTCCACAAGCGCTACGGCAGGTTTGTCGCACCAAAGGGCATCCTGGCGCAGGGCAACCGCGGCGAAGTCGCGTGCTTCGTCGGACCAGCGGGCTCCGGCAGGTCGACCATGCTGCGCTGCTGTAATGTGCTGGAGACTTTGGACGAAGGCGAGATATTTCTGGACGGTGTCTCGCTCACGGCATTCGGCGCGGACGTGAGCCTACTTCAACGCGTGGCATGGCGTTCAAGAGTTTCGATCTGTTTCCGCACATGATTGCACTTGAAGACATATGGCGCAGCCCTTTTTAAACCAGACCACGCTTGCAAGCCTTGTTGCCACCGTATCGCGCCTCCCGTCTTACCAGCGAAAGGGCCTTACTCCCGGTGTGGTGCATCTCGGCCTAGGCGCGTTTCACCGCGCGCACCAGGCCATGGTTTTTGAGACGCTGCTGCAGCGCGGCGACCCACGCTGGGGTGTGCTGGGCGTCGCCATGCGGTCAACGCAAGTGGCGGAGACGCTGGATGCGCAGGATGGTTTGTATTCAGTCCAAGTGGCCAGTGCACACGACACCTACTGGCAGGTGGTGGGTTCCATCTGGCAGACCTGCGTCGCGGCGCGCGAACCTGAACAGGTGGTTGCGGCCATCGCTGCGCCCTCGACCCGGTGGGTCACGCTGACCGTGACCGAAAAGGGTTATACGGCCGAACCTGCTGCTCTGATTGTTCAGGGACTTGCGGCACGGCGCACGGCCGGGCTTTCGGGACTGACGATTGCATCCTGTGACAACCTGAGTGGCAATGGCCACCTGCTGAAGGCACTGTGCGTGCAGGCTACAGGCGACGCGGCGCTGCAGCACTGGATAGTGAGCCAGTGCGCATTTCCCAACAGCATGGTGGACCGCATCGTGCCTGCGGCCACGACGCAGCGCAGGGATGAAGCTGCGCAGGCACTGAAGTTGACGGACGACGCTGCACTGGCCACCGAAGGATTTTGGGAATGGGTGCTGGAGGACCACTTCGCCGATGCGGAAGATGCTGACACGCTGCGTTCGGTGGGCGTCACCGTCGTGCCCGCCGTAAAGCCTTTTGAAGAGGCCAAGCTGCGTATGCTCAATGGCAGCCATACAGCCATGGCGTGTATGGGCGCCGTGCTGGGTCTGCACACTATTTGTGACTGCATCACGCAGTCCGATATTCGTCAGTTTGTCCACGACTTGATGACGCTTGAGATCATGCCGCACCTGTCTCGTCCGGATCTCGCAACTTACCGGGATGCTTTGCTGGCACGTTTTGCCAACCCGGCCCTCAAACACAGCGCGCACCAGATTGCCACAGACAACTCGCAGAAGATCCCGCAGCGCTGGCCGCCTTCTGCATTGGCGCAGTTGGACAGCGGTGGCTCCGCCGAGCACCTGGCATTTGCTGCCGCGGTGTGGATGCGCTATTGCCTGGGCGAAGACGAGCGGGGCGGCAGCTACGCGCTGACTGATCCGATGGCCGCGGTGTTGCAGGCTACGGCGAAACAACACCAGGGCGATGCACCGGCCACCGCGAAGGCGTTGCTGGGGATCGTATCCATCTGGGGAAATCTACTGCCGCAGGATGTGCGCTGGACTCCTCGCGTCACATACTGGCTGAGCCAGATACAGTCGTGCGGTATTCTGCTGGCGCTAAAAGACGTCAACCGGAACGCCAGCCGCGAAATCAGCCGCAACGCCAGCCCGGGCTGACCCTGCAGGCTCAGAGCTTCACGCCCACCTTGCCTGCGGCCTCGATAATTTCCTGCCAGGTGTGGATGTCAATCTCAATGCCATCACGCTCGCGCTGCAGGCGTGCCTTGCGCTCGGGTTCCCCGGCAATCTGCACGGCTTCGAAGCCGTCGGCAGGTGGGCTTTGGCGCAGCGAGTCCACGAAGGCGAGCGCTTCGGTTTCAAGTGCCACCTGGGTGCCGAGCTTGGCCGGATCAATTAAGATGGTGAGCATGCCGTTGATCACCGCCCGGCCCTGCACGCTGGGCTGGTGCCAGGTGCCGCCGCCCGTGAGCGCGCCGCCCAGTAGCTCGCAGGCCACCGCAAGGCCGTAGCCTTTGTGCTCGCCAAACGGCATCAGGGCGCCAAGCAAGCCGTTGGCTTGCGGCACCACCACCACGCCCGGGTTGGTGGTGGGGTGGCCGTGCTCGTCCATCAGCAGGCCGGGCTGAACCTCCCGACCCTGGTTGTACGCGACGCGCATCTTGCCCTGGGCGACGCGGCTGGTAGCAAAGTCCAGCAAAAAGGGCGGCCGGTCTTTCAGGGGGATGCCGATGCAGCAGGGATTGGTGCCATAGCGCCCGTCGGCGCCGCCCCAGGGGGCCACCACCGGGCGCGACATGACATTGACAAAATGCAGCGATACCAGCCCTTGGGCCACGGCCATCTCGGCAAAGTGGCCGATGCGCCCGAGGTGATGCGCCTGCGCCAGGGCCATGATGCAGCTGCCGTGCGCCTTGGCCCTGGCCATGCCTAGCGCCATGGCTTGCTCACCAATCACCTGGCCGTAGCCGCGCTGGCCGTTCAGTGTGAGCATGGAGCCGATATCGAGCTCGGTCTGCACGCTGGCATTGGGTTTAAGGCCGCCTTCGAGCACGGCGTCCACATAGCGCGGCAGCATGCCCACACCGTGGGAGTCATGGCCGCTCAGGTTGGCCATCACCAGGTTGGCCGCAACTTTTTCGGCCTCTTCGGTCGAGCTACCAGATGCTATGAAAATAGAAGCACACTGTGCTTGCAAATATTGGGTTTTATGGACTTTTTGCATATAAAAACCTACATTACGGCGCCGACCTGCCAGGGCACAAATTCGTTTTGCCCGTAGCCGTGCTTTTCACTCTTGCTCTGCTCGCCGGAGGCGGTCGCCAGTACCCTCTCAAAAATGCGCTGCCCCATCTCCTGAACAGATACACCGCCGTCAATGATTTCGCCGCAGTTGATGTCCATGTCCTCTTCCTGGCGCTGCCACAGGGCCGAGTTGGTGGCAAGCTTGAGCGAGGGCGAGGGCGCGCAGCCATAGGCCGACCCGCGGCCGGTGGTAAAGCAGATCAGGTTGGCGCCGCCGGCCACCTGGCCTGTGGCGCTGACCGGGTCATAACCCGGCGTGTCCATGTAAACAAAACCGTGCGCACTGACCGGCTCGGCGTATTCGTAGACTGCCTCCAGATTGGAAGTGCCACCCTTGGCGACGGCGCCCAACGACTTTTCGAGAATAGTCGTCAGGCCGCCGGCCTTGTTGCCGGGCGAGGGGTTGTTGTTCATCTCGCCGTCGTTGATCCCGGTGTAGTGCTCCCACCATTTGATGCGGGCAATCAGCTTTTCGGCGACTTCCGGGCGCACGGCACGGCGTGTGAGTAAATGCTCGGCGCCATAGATTTCGGGGGTTTCGCTCAGGATGGCGGTGCCGCCGTGCGCCACCAGCAGGTCCACTGCGGCACCAAGCGCCGGGTTGGCGCTGATGCCTGAATAGCCGTCGGAGCCGCCGCATTGCAGGCCGATGGTGATGTGCGCCGCGCTGCAGGGTTCGCGTTGGACGGCGTTGGCACATGGCAGCATCTCCTTGATCAGTGCAATGCCTTTGGCGACGGTTTTGGCTGTACCGCCCGTGTCCTGGATGCTGAATGCGCGCAGTGTTTCGCCTTCACGCAGGCTGCCGTGGGCCAGCCAGGCATTGATCTGGTTTGACTCGCAGCCCAGGCCCACCACCAGCACGCCGGCAAAGTTGGCATGCGTGGCGTAGCCGGTCAGTGTGCGCTGCAGGATTTGCATGCCCATGCCTTCGCTGTCCATGCCGCAGCCCGTTCCGTGCGTCAGGGCGACCACGCCGTCTACATTGGGGAAATCCTTGAGCACCGCCGGGTTGTTGTGCCTGGAAAAATGATCGGCGATGGCGCGCGCCGCCGTGGCCGAGCAGTTCACGCTGGACAGGATACCGATGTAGTTGCGCGTGGCCACGCGGCCATCGGCCCGCCTGATGCCCATGAAGGTCGCCTCGCGCCGCGGGGCAGTCGGCTTCAGGTCGGCGCCGAAAGCGTAGTCGCGCGCAAAATCGCCTTTGTCCGGTCCCATGTCCAGGTTGTGGGTATGCACATGTTCGCCGGGCGCGATGGCCCTGCTCGCAAACCCGATGATCTGGTTGTAACGCCGCACCGGCTCGCCGGTCGCCAGCGCGCGCGTGGCCACCTTGTGGCCCGGGGGGATCAGGCCCTTGACGGTGATGTTTTCCAGCGCGGTGCCGCCCACCAGTTGGGCGCGGGCAATTAGAACGTCATCGGCGGGATGAAGGCGGATAAAAGGAGTCATGGCATGGCCTTTACATCAATCAATGGCAAATCAATAAAACATCTTCGGCAACCAGAGCACCGCCTTGGGAAGGTAGGTGATCAGGCCCAGGCTGACCAGCAACGGCACCAGCCAGGGCAGGATGGCCATGGTGGTGCGTTCGACCGACAGCTTGGCCACCCGCGCCAGCACGAACAGCACCATGCCCATGGGCGGATGCAGCAGGCCGATCATCAGGTTTAGCACCATCACCAGCCCGAAGTGGACCGGGTCTATGCCCAGCTGCTGCGTGATCGGTAACAGAATCGGAACGAGGATGGTGATGGCTGCGGTGGGCTCGAGAAAGCAGCCGACAAACAGCATCAAGAGGTTGGCCAGCAGCAGGAAGACCCAGGCCTCCTGGGTGAAGGCCAGCACCCACGCGGCGATGGCTGTGGTCACGCCGGTGGCGGTCAGCATCCAGCCGAAGATCGAGGCGGCTGCCACGATGAACAGCACCGTCGATGTGGTTTCCACCGTGTCCAGGCAGACTTTGACGAACATCTTGAACTTCAGCGACCGATACCAAGCGAAACCCAGTACCATGGACCAGACGCAGGCCGCAATCGCGCCCTCGGTGGGCGTGAAGATGCCGGTTGTCATGCCGCCTATCAGCAGCACCGGCGTCATGATGGGCAGAACTGCCTCAAACTTGCAGAGCTTGTCGAGCAAAAACAGGGCCATCAGGCCAGCGAAAACGGTGGCTTGGGCGGGCGAGCCCAGATGGATCAGGCCCCACATGGCCAGCGGCCAGCCCGCCACCACGGCAAGCTCGACCAGGGCCTTGGTAAAGCGGCTGCCCGAAAACCGGATGTCGCCGCCCCATTTGTTTTTATGGGCGAAGTAAGCGACCGTGAGCATCATCAGCACAGCCAGCAGCAAGCCCGGCAGCAGGCCGGCCAGGAACAGCGCGCCGATGGACACGTTGGCCATCATGCCGTAGATTACGAAGGGCAGGCTGGGCGGAATGATGGGGCCCAGCGTGGCCGACGCAGCGGTCACGCCGACGGCGAACTCGGACGAGTAGCCGTGTTCCTTCATGGCCTTGATCTCGATGGTGCCCAGGCCGGCCGCGTCAGCAATTGCGGTGCCGCTCATGCCGGCAAAAATTACCGAGCCGACGACATTGACGTGGCCGAGTCCGCCCTTGAGCCAGCCCACCAGTGCCAGCGCAAAGTTATAGATGCGGGTGGTGATGCCGGCGTTGTTCATCAGGTTGCCGGCGAGGATGAAGAAAGGCACGGCAAGCAGCGGAAAGCTGTCGATGCCCGAGACCATGCGGTGAATCACCACAAAAGGCGGAAGGTTGCCGGTAAAGAGGATGTAGACCAGCGAGGCGCCCGCCATGGCGATGGCCACCGGTACGCCGGCGCCCATGAAGATCAGGAAGAATATTTTAAGCATGGGTTTGTTGCGCGTTCAGCGATCTTCCATCGTGGTTTCGGGCCGCTCAAGCACACTGTAGCCGCGGCGGTAATGAATCAGGGCGACCTGGAACGAGCGCAGAAGCATGACGGCAAAGCCGAGTAGGCACAGCGCATACACCACGTTCATTGGCAGATCGACCACGGTCATGCGGGTCTGGTTGCCAATCTTGAGCATCATCTGGATGGTCATGACCACGGCGGCGGCAAAAAAGCCGATGCGCAGCACATCCACCATGCCGGACATGATCCGGCCTATCCGGGCGGACATGTGGCGGTAAAAGAAGTCGACATGTATGTGGTTGTTCTTGGCCACGCCAATCGCCGCCCCGATGAAGACCACGGCGATCAACTGGTAGCGCGCTATTTCCTCGGTCCAGGCGGCTGAATCGTTGAGCACGTAGCGCGTGAGGAACTGGTAAAACACCGTCAGGCCCAGCAGCCAGAAGATGCCCAGTGCCAGCCACGCCTCAGGCGTGGTGTGCGACAGGTCGACGACCTCATCTTCTGCATGGAACTCGCCATCGTCACTGATTATTTTTTCGCTCATGAACGCTCCGCGTTTACGTGTAGGTCAAAAAAAACTGCCCGCGGTGCCGACTGGCAACGCGGGCAGCGGTGTGGCTCACTTGATGGCGATGATGCGGTCGTAGTCCTGCTGGCGGTAGCCGTGGTCGGTCGGCTTGGTGTTTTTTAGCACCGCTTCACGGAAGGCGCTCTTGTCAACCGTGATCACGTTGTTGCCCCTTTTCTTGAACTCTTCGGCCAGGCGAACTTCGGAGGCGATGATTTCGCGCCCGGTTTTCTCCGCGGCTTCCTGCATCACGTCGGAGAAAATCTTTTTCTCGTCGGCCGAGAGCTTGGCCCAGAGCTGGCCCGAGGTCACCGTCAGCAGCGAGTCGATGATGTGGCCGGTCAGCGAGATGTTTTTCTGGACCTCGAAAAACTTCTTGGCTTCAATGGTTGGCAGCGGATTTTCCTGTGCGTCGACCGTGTTGTTCTGCAATGCGAGATAGACCTCGGCAAAGGCAATCGGCGTGGCATTGGCCCCCAGCGCCTTGGGGAAAGCCATGTAGGCCGGTGCATCGGGGACGCGGATCTTCAGGCCCTTCATGTCCTCGGGCTTGCTCACCGGTTTGGCCGCGTTCGATGTCACATGGCGGGCTCCGTAGTAGTTGAGCGCAGTGATGTGGTTGCCGCTCTTGTCGTCGTAGCCCTTGGACAGCTCCTTGAAGACGTCGCTCTTGGCGTACTTCAACAAATGGTCGGCATCGCGGAAGATGAAGGGGAAGTAGGTGACGGCCAGCGGCTTGTAGGTGTTGCCGGCGAAGCTGGCGCCGGTCATGATGATGTCCACCGTGCCGAGCGTCAGGCCCTGGTTGATGTCCGATTCCTTGCCCAGCGTCGAGGCCGGAAAGACCTGGACTTCGTATTTGCCGTTGGTGCGTTTCTTGATTTCTTCACCGGCCCAGACCGACCATTTGTGGAAGGGCTCGGAAGTTTCGTAGACATGTGCCCACTTGAGTTTGGTCTGCGCACTGGCAATGCCAAAGGTGCCGGCGGCCCCTGTGAATAGGGCACAGGCAGCGATTGCGTTAATGGCAAGTTTGGTCAATTCATGTTTTTTCATGATGTCTCCTGGGTTGATGGTTTTGAAGTTGCTGGGCGTTAAGAAGGCTTTGCGCGGCGCCAGCTCGCGCTGTAACGGGTATGGGCTTTTTTCAGGTGGCGTTGCATGGCGCTGCGTGCGGCGCCCGCATCGTGCGCGCGGATCGCTTCCAGCACAGCGGCGTGTTCGAGCAGGGCGTTGTCCCACGAAGATTGGTCTTCAAAATAGTCGCCCAATCGTTCGAACATCGTGCCGCGCCGGGCTTTCCAGTAGCCGCAGACGGTGTCGCGCAGCACATCGTTGCCGCAAGCCTGGGCAATCGCATTGTGAAAAGCCTCGTCGCCTTCGCGCGGGATCAAGCCCTTGGCAACCTGCTCGCGCATTTGTTGCAAGGCTGCACCGATGAGCTGCAGGTCGGATTTTTTGGCGTTGCGCGCTGCCAGTGCCGCCACCTCGCTTTCCACCAGCTCGCGCGCCCGCATCAGCTCGAGGGGGCCCCATTCGGCGACAGCGGCGGGTTTTTTTCGCGCGGGCGGGCGGGCCTTTGGTTTGAGCACATAAATGCCGGAGCCGGTGCGTACCTCGATCACGTGTTCCACCTCCAGCGCAATCAGGGCTTCGCGCACCGAAGGTCGGCTCACGCCCAGCTGCTTGGCCAGCTCGCGTTCGGCCGGCAGGCGTGTGCCGACCGCGAACTCACCCGTGCTGATCAGGCAGCGCAGTTGCTCGGCGATCTTGCGGTACAGGCGTTGTGGTTCGATGGTTTTCAGCGGCATGCGGGGGATTTTGAGGCAGTATGAAAGGTAAGCCAAAATTGGACAAGTGGTAAGACCAATTGATAATCCCATGATTCCATTTGCCGGTCATCCGGTTAAACCCTGTAATGACTCCAATACCTTTATAAAACTGCAAGCCACTATGGAGTCAATTCGTAGGCGATGCTCCCTAATCTGGCGCGGCCTGAAATTCGACAATCAGGGCATGAGCTGGCCGCCGTTGACCTCGATGATCTGGCCGGTGATGTAGCTTGACAGCACATCGTCGGCCAGGAACAGGTAGGCCCCCACACATTCGTCAGCGCTTCCCAGGCGGCCCATCGGGATGCCACGGCGCGCGCCTTCGAGCTGTTCTGGGGTCGAGTTGCGTGCGTGGAAGTCGGTCAGGATGACGCCCGGCGCCACGCCGTTGACGCGCACGCCGTGCGGCGCCATCTCGCGCGCGAGCGCGCGGGTCATGGTGCTGACAAAGGCCTTGGCAGAACCGTAGAGGCCGGCGCCTTCGGCGCCGCCATTGCGCGCGGCAATCGAGGTGGTGTTGATCATGCTGCCGCGCCCGGCCTGGCGCATGACGGGCGCGCACGCGCGACAGAGGGCGAAGGCGGCATGGATGTTAAGGCCGATGATGCGGTCAAAGTCCTCGTCGCTGGCCTGCTCCAGCGGGCGGCGGCCAAACATGTCGCCCGCGTTGTTAACCAGAATGTCCAGGCCCCCGAAGGCCTGGAGAGTTTGCGCCACCAGCTGGTCGGGCACACTGCGGTCCAGCAGGTCGCCGGCCAGCGCGATGGCCTCGCCACCGGCCTGCCGGATGATGCTGGCCACCGCTTCGGCACCCGCGCGGTTGCGCGAGTAATGCACGGCGACCCGCGCGCCGGCGGCGCCGAAGGCTTGCGCCACGGCTGCGCCGATACCGGAGCCGGCACCGGTGACCAGCGCGGCCTTGCCAGCAAACTGGAGGGCCTGGGAGGGGTTGATCATGATGATGGTTTCTGGTGTGTGAAAAGACGGATCGTGTTGGGGTAGCGGAGTCAGACCACTGCGTGCGCGGTGCGCCGGCCTTCGACCAGCGTCATGGCGTACTGGATGGCATCGACCATGCTCTCGGCGCTGGCGCGACCCGTGCCCGCGATGTCGAAGGCCGTGCCGTGGTCCACCGAAGTGCGCAGAATCGGCAGGCCCAGCGTGATGTTGACGCCGCTGACCGCCTGCCAGACGCCGCTGACCGGGTCGATGCTGAAACCCAGCAGTTTGACCGGGATGTGGCCCTGGTCGTGGTACATCGCCACCACCGCATCGAACTGCTGGGCGCGCAGCTTGATGAACACCGTGTCGCCGGGCCATGGGCCGGTCACGGCGTGGCCGGCGGCGGCGTATTCGGCGACCATCGGGGCAATGACGGCAGCATCTTCCTTGCCCAGAATTCCGCCTTCGCCCGCATGCGGGTTGAGGCCAGCGACGGCCACGCGGGGCTGGCGGATGCCCAGCGCGTGCAGGGCTTCCAGCGTCACGTCGAGCACGCGGCGCAGGCGCTGCGGCGTGAGTCGGGCCGGAACCTCGGCCAGGGCGCAGTGGGTGGTGACATGGGTCACGCGCATCGGGCCATGGGCCAGCATCATCACGCCGTCGCGCATACCGGTCAGGTGGGCCAGCATTTCGGTGTGGCCTTCGAACGGATAGCCCGCCAAGTGCAGCGCCTCCTTGCACAGCGGGGCGGTCACTATGGCGTCGGCCGCGCCGCTTTGGCACAGCTCCACCGCGCGTGCCACGGCCCGGTAGGCCCAGTGGCCGCCGGCTTCGGAAATCTGGCCGGTGGACAGCGGCTGCGTCACCGGCCCGACGTCGATCATGTCCAGCGTAGCGCTGTCGAGTTGCAGCAGGCGTGCAGCCTGCGCCAGGGCCTGGGCACTGCCCAGTACCTTGAGTTCGATGCGGCCCTGCGCAACTAGATCGCGCATCTGGTGCACGGCCTTGACGATGATTTCGGGGCCGATGCCGGCCGGGTCGCCCATGGTCAGGGCCAATCGGATGGGGGTGTTCATGTAGGTTTTTCTTTCGTCAGTCGGAGTGGCGGGAAGGGGTGAGTGCGGCCAACAGGGCACACAGGTCGTCGGGCAGGCCGAAGGCGCCCGAACGGGAATAACAGGTCAGGCCGTGCCACAGACCGCCGACCAGTCGGGCGCGGCCCCAGCCCGCGCGCGGACTGGCGCCGGCCTGCAGGCTGCGCACACCGGCGGCCCGACACAGGGCCAGCAAGGTGTCGCCGCCTACCACCACCAGCGCGGCCGGGCGTGTCTGGGTGGTCACGACGGTGCACAGGCGTTGCGCCAGCCGCTTCTGCGCCTCGGCCGCAGGGAGCGGCTGGACCTCGGCCAGATCGAGTAACTCGGTGTCTGCATCGGACGCTGGCAGTTGACGCCACTGCTCGCGCAACACTGGATGGCAGCTTGCGGTCAACACCAGGGTCAAGCCCTGCGCAGGGGCCGGCGGAGTCACGCTCGTGGCACTTGCCGGTGCTGCGGTTGCCGCCTGGCGCGCCAGCGCCCAGGCCAGCCCGGCGCTGCCACACCACAGCCAGCGCTGCGCCTTCGGCTGTGCAGCGAGACCCGCGAGTTGGTCCAGGTCGTGGTCGTTCAGAATGTCGGGAATCACGACCTTGCCCGCAGCTTGCAGGCTATCTTGCACACGGGTTGGAATGTGCGCGTTGAGTCCAAGCTTGGCAAAGGCCTGCACCAGCGTGCCTGCGTGTTCGTGCGTCCGCGGGCCCAAAGGCCGGTGCGGTGGCGCCACCCAGTGGCGTCCTTGGCCCGTGAACCGCCCCTGCGCGGGAAATGCAGGCGCGAACACCACGCCGGCAAAGCGTCCGCTGCGCATCAGCCAGGTAATTTCGGCAAAGGTGTTGCCGCGCAGCAGGCTGTCGATTTTCTTGAAGGCGCTGCCGCTGGCGACCATCCAGTCCAGGCTGGGCCCCAGCAGGTCCGGCAGGCTGGCGGGCGGCACATCGCGGGTCCCCGTGGCGAGGACTTGCACCGCCTGCGCGGATGGGCCAGGCTCATCCAGGAAAACAGGCACATCGCCCACGTTGGCCCATGCCGCGGCACTGTCGAGCGCGCCGGTCAGATCATCGGCCAGGATGTGCCAGGGTTTCATGTCACTTGCATCTATGAGAATAATCAGCAAA
>Ga0123337_10001754_pt1 | contig 26729 bp, 17 predicted proteins | sample frozenSSSSmetaG_FD_89792 | JGI IMG/M metagenome (GOLD analysis project Ga0123337, IMG submission 89792) | Glacier valley bacterial and archeal communities from Borup Fiord, Nunavut, Canada, to study Microbial Dark Matter (Phase II) -... | ecosystem: Environmental > Aquatic > Freshwater > Ice >...
AGGCCGTCAGGGGCGGGTTTGGTAACGTCGGTTACGGTGGCTCCGGCGAGGTTGTATTGGATGGTTGGGTTGCCGGTTTTATCCAGCGATAGTCCCTTGTATTGCAGCGTTTTTTCGTCTACGCTGTCGGGCCATGCTAGACCGTCATTGGTCAACACCATCAGGGCCGTTTGAGCAGGAAGCCGCAGGGTAGTACCCATCGGCTCGAGCAATTGCGGTTCTCCACGCTCGTACCACATCTCTGTGACGTTGGCAAAGTCACCTTTCCAGACCTGTAGCAACGCCATCTGATTCAGATCGACTGTGTAGTGGTACCCGGCTGGCGAACCAACCGACAGACTGTGCGTGCGTTTATGCGTTTCGCCCGGTAGCTGTACGAACGACCGAAGGATTTCGGCTTTCCCTCCCGGCTCAACGCTGATAACGCCTACTGGATCAGGCTCAGGTAATGACGCCGGGGCGTGCAGTGGCTGAGGGCGCGTACCAGCCTGCGAAACGAAAAGACCTAAGCCGGGACGAAACCATGAACGGGAAAGATATACCTCTACGTCATGTAATCCGGCACTTAAGGCAACAGTGCCCACGGCTGGGTGGCCTAACTCGCGGTGGCCGGTTGGTACAATCTCCTGGCCATCTATCCACACGCCAGCCACCCCCCCCTGGTTAAGTTCAAACTGATAACGGCCTGCGGTCAGCGCTGTTAACTTACCTTTGAAGAAAATAGAATGCTGACGTGCCGGTAACCCATACCCCACTTCGTAGTTCAGCAGGCTCGTTGTGTCCTGTCTGAGTATTTTTTTGCTGCGGGCGTTTTCCCGGTTCTCGATATACCCCCCTTCTACAATCGTAAAACTCAGCGGGTCGCTCCACTGCGCCACCGTCCGGGACGACAGCACCCGATACCCCACGTTCCGGATAGCAACCATGCCGCCCGGTGACGAAATAGCTAACGGCCCACTGGCTTTGCCAGGCAGCAATTCGCCCTCGCGTACCGTAGAGCCGTTCAGTACGAGTTTTTCGAGTATATCAGGCTTGCCGTTCGTGCCGGTTTTGTAGTTCAGTTCAATGGTTTGCCAGAGACCGGGGGATTTCAGCAGTTTCGTCAAATCAGACTCATTCTGGAACGATATGCGCTGCCCGGTTGGTAGCTGGAGCGATATATTGGCGTCGGGTGTGGCCAGTATCTCAAAGCGCATACTGAAATCGTCGGTGGGGGTAGCCAGTAGGAGCGGGCTGCCGGAACCCACGAGTAGTGCGTCGCCCGGTTTGGTTTTCAGCGTGTTGCCGGAGCCGGGCAGAATAGCACCGGCCAGTTGCCAGCCCGCTGGGCGATTCAGTTGCGAAACGGGCAGGGCAGGCAAATCGGTCTGTGCCAGGAGCGGGGTCGATAGCAGCCCGCTCAGTGCGAGGGCCACTACCCGGCGGCCTGTTGATAAGCATATTGACATCATATAAAGCTAAAGGCAGGGGGGGCGTATTTGTACTGTTGTTCTTCAGGTAAGCGGGCAGAACGGTAGTGGGTATGTTGCTGCCCACTCAAAACTATTCGGCTCTTTGTGGGAATATGACAAAAACTATCAATAATTGACATAAATATGACCATTGTAATCAACTTCGTTCTATTTTTGGTGGTCGACGCAAAAGTTAATGCTTGACTCATTTCTACCAAATAATTCTTACCAATCAAGATCCCATTATTACATGAAAAAACTATTCCTATTGGGAGCTATTTCGCTGTCTTTAATGACGAGTGGATACGCCCAAAACACGACTACGCTGAATCAAATCGGCGATTATCTGACGGCGGTACAGAGTCAGACCGGTATCAATCAGGTCTCGGTCATTACCCAAACCGGCAGCACGAGTGCCAGTTCGGGTAACTGGGCCGGTACATTTCAGTCCGGTGTGGCCAGCAACACTGCCACCGTGAACCAGAAAGACGGTTCGCAGGGCAACCGGGGTGCCATTACGCAGTTTGGTGGCTCCGGCAATGCCGCCGTTATCAACCAGAATGGTGGCGTGCTGGGCGTCAGTGGCGGGGCGGTAGCACCGGCGCGGGCCACCATCAGCAGCGCGGCAGGTACCGGAAACTTTGCGGGTATCGCGCAGAAAGGTAGTAATAACACCGGCGTGGTCATTGACCAGAACAACCTCAGCCAGAGCAACATTGCCGAAATCCGGCAAAACGGCACCGGTAACAGCGGTACAACCATCAGCCAGAGCAACAACTCGGTAGGAAATACAGCGCAGGTGTACCAGGGCTATATCGCCCCGAACGTGGAGAGTACCGTTAGTGATGGCAACATGGTCACGATTGAGCAAAACGGCGATGGAACGCTGACCGGCGTAAGCCAGGGCAATACGGCCACCGCTACGCAGATCGGCGGGCTCAATGTAGCCGAAATCTATCAGAATGGTGGTGCGGGCGCGGCTTCGCTGAACAACAGCGCCACGATCACCCAAACCGGTAATGAAAACTATGGTGCTGTCCGGCAGCAGGGCGGAGCCGCCGGGGCATCGAGTGGCAACGTGGCTACGGTTACGCAGACCGACGCAGTGAATAGCGCAAATATTTCGCAGAATAACGCATCTACTGATAATCAGGCGTTTGTCCGGCAGTCGGGAGGAGGTATCAACGAAACCTTCAATAGTGCTTTTGTTCTTCAGAATGAACGGAGCAGCAACCAGGTAGCCAATATCACACAGACCGGTACCAACCTGTTTGCCACTGTAACCCAGAATGGTATCAACGCGGAGGTGAGTACTATGAACTCAGCTACCGTTGTCCAGACCGGCGACAGCCACCAGGCACTTGTGGAGCAATCGGCTGGCTTTTCCGGTAGTATGAGCAACGTGGCAGGCGTTACTCAATCTGGAACGACTGGATTCCACACGGCTGAAATCACCCAGAGCGACAATAGTATCAGCAACACGGGCACCATTGAGCAAACAGGTACGAGCAATTTTGCCGCTATCAATCAGTCAGGTTTTCTGTTCGGCGTGCCAGCAGACGGGGCACAGGGTAACCGAGCTACCGTTGTCCAGTCAGGTACGTCAAACATAGGTAACGTAAATCAGTCCAATAATGCAGTCAATAATGTGGCCACGATAACGCAATCGGGACAAAGTAATACAGCCACCAGTAATCAGGTTTTCAACGTTACCAGTGCCACATCAACGATTGCCCAGAGCGGAAGCAGTAATAGCGGACTCATCTTTCAGTTGCAAGGCACCGGCGGCATCGCGTCGATTGACCAGTTGACGACGGGCAGTAGCAATGTAGCCGAAATTTATCAGGGCGATGGGGCTGTTTCCAACCTCAACAACACAGCCATTGTGCAGCGGGGTACGCTTAATACCGCTCGGTTTGATATTCTGGGGGACAGAAACGTGGCAACGGCTTCACAAACGGGACGGGGTAATCTCATTTCGGGTATTGTCGGCGTGTCGCCCTTTTCAGCCTATGCCAGTCAGTACGGCAATGACGGTAAGATGACCATCACGCAGACCAGCCCGGCGGGTGGCCCCGGCAACACGGCCCGCGCCGATCAGCGTGGCTCGTTCAACGTAATGACCGTTACCCAGGACGGTCAGAGCAACCTGAGTTCAACCCGCCAGGCGGCTAATGCAACCAGCAGTACGGCTACCGTTACGCAGAGTGGTTCGGCCAATACGGCGACTACTACTCAAATCAGCGGTAGCAACAACGTAGCCACGGTTGACCAGTCGGCTGCGGGTAACACCAGCAACTTAGGCCAGATTATACAGGGCGATGGTGCCGGTACCAACAGCCGCAATACTTCGACCATCACCCAAACTGGCTTGCAGAACACGGCCCGGCTCAGTGTGCTGGGCGATGATAACACGGCTACTCTGACCCAGACGGGTACAGGCAACCTGATTCGTGGATCGGCTATGGCAACCTTTGCCAGTCAGAACGGAAATATGAACACGCTCACAATCAATCAGACCAGTAACGTAGCAGGTCCGGGCAATACCGTCAATGCGATTCAGTCGGGCAACAGCAACATGCTCAGCATCGTACAGGGGCCGATGATGCTTCCTTAACTGTTTTTATCATTCCGACCGGTCCGCCGGTCGGAATGATAAAAAAAACAATCAGTCTGTATCACCTAACAAACCCCAATTCTTATCGTATGAACCGATTATCTAGTTACCTCACGGCTACCGTTACGGCCTGCTTGCTCTACGCCTGCCAGACCTCATCGGTCGAAACAGCCGCCCCCGTGGCCGCTACCGATGTGCCAGCCGCCGTAGTGGCCAAAGTAAAGGCTATGGGCTTCAATACGTTCAACATGCAGCGCACCGAAGGGGGCTTCATTGTGGAGAACGACATTTTTATCGACGAGAAGCAGCTCGACCTCGCCCAGCGCAAACAGGCCGTGCGCGTGGGTAATGCCGAACAGTACCAGACCACCAACCTGGTGAGCAGCCTGCCCCGCGTTATCCGGGTCAGCGTGGCCAACAATCTGGCTCAGGTGTATAAAGATGCGACTCAGGAGGCCATAAACCGGTACAATGCGCTGGGTTTGCAAATCCAGTTCCAGTTAGTGCGGGCTGGTGGCGATATTCAGATGGTACCCGCTCCATCTAGTGCACAGTATCTGGCCAGCGCTGGCTTCCCGAGCGGTGGCAACCCGCATAATTTCGTTCGGATCAACAGTACGTTCCTCGGTGCCACTACCAGCGCTACCCGCGTGGCCTACATCGGTACAATTCTGGCCCACGAACTGGGGCATTGCATCGGCTTCCGCCATACCGACTATATGGACCGTTCATTTAGTTGCGGTGGTGGCCTTGCTGACGAAGGTGAGCCACCAATTGGGGCCATCCAGATTCCGGGTACGCCCGCTGCCGCCGACCCCAACTCGTGGATGCTGGCCTGCATCGGCAACAACGTCAATCGTCCGTTCAACGCCAACGACATCACCGCGCTGAATTTTCTGTATGGAGGTAGCCCCCTGTAAGGCGGTAAACGACCTGGCCTCGCAGGCTACAAAAAACGCCCGAATCACTACGATTCGGGCGTTTTTTTATGGCTGTATCTGTTGTCGAAATGCTCAGCGGATAATGACCGGCACCACCTGCCGACCATTGCGGGGGCCGTCTAACCGGAGCAGGTGCAAACCGGGTGGTAAGCCCGTGGTTGGTATTTGCTTCAGTACGCCCGACAGTGGCACGGTTGCTTGGGCGCGTCCGTCGGTGGTAAACCAGGTAGCCGTTGTTTCGTCGTCCGGTATCGCTACGGTCAGTGGTTCGCCCGCCGAAATGGGATTGGGAAATACGAACGGGGCCGGTGGTTGAACGCCATACACCAGTTCATTATCAGTGAACACATTTTGTCCGGTCTGGGTCGTCAGCCGGACGCGGTAGCGGGTTGCACCAACTGCGGGCGGTCGGTCGGTAAAGGTGTAGCGGGTTTGGCCGGGGGTGGGCGTCACGGTTTGCAGCGTGGTGTAGACATCGGTAGTTGTGGCGCGTTCGAGGGTCAGGTGTTGCAGATTATAGGTTGTGCTGAGCGTCAGGTCGAGTTGGGCGGTGTCGGCCACTACTTGCCGGGCCAGCCAGTTCACCGTGTAGCAGCCCACGCCCTGGCGGGTATAGTTAATCGTGAAGCCCGTCTGCCGGGGTTGCCCTGCCAGTACGGGCCATACGGCCACAAACGGACCATCGGCGGGGTTCAGAAACGCTACCGTGTCCGAAATCTGCCGGATTGGTTCGAGGTACTGCCTGCCCAGCTTATACACCTGATACGCTGAAACCCCCGGCTGACGCGCCCAGCTTACGGCTACCTGATTGGGACAGTTGAGCAATACCCGCACCGGCAGGGGCCGCACCAGCGCAAACGTATCGCTCAGGTAGGTGCGCGAAGCCGTTACAATACGTAATTGGGCCAGACTGTTGCGGCTGGGTGGTATCCACTGGGTAAACTGCCCGGCCAGCCGAATCGTCTCCGCAATGGGTTGCCAGTCTGTATCTCCCGTTAGCCGTACCGACACCGTACCGCGTTCGTCAGCGTTTCCGAGCCACTGCCAGCGCAGGGGTTGCGCCTGACCTGTCAGCAGCGTAGCCCCCGTGGTGGGCGCAACCCAGGTCAGCGTCGAGTCGAGCGCGTAGGCAACGGCAAATGGCTGCGGACCGTCGGGTAGGTTCGTTCCCCGCACCCAGATCCGGTACCGGCCCGGCGCGGGTTGCAGCACGGATACCTGCTCTACGTTGTTGGTTCGGTCAATGCCACGTCGGGCGGGTAACCGTATTGAATCAGGATGAATACCCGCCGAAAGTGTCCACGGCTGGATTAATTCAGCGGGTTTATCGAGTGGTTCGAGCCACAGGTCGAGGTCTTGCCGGAGGGTACCGGTGGCGGTGGGCGTATCACTCCAGACCAGGGAAACAGCCAGACGGGCGGTGCCGGGTGGCACCGTCAGCGTGAATGACCGGGCTGTACGTTGAGATACGGTATCTGTCCAGTACTGTTTATGCTGGGCCAGTGTAACGGCTCCCAGTGCGTTCAGACTGCCAAAACCAGCCCGATGGTCGGGACCGGGCAAACCAATATCTCCGCACGACGCCAGCAAGCAGGCCCGCACCCAGGCCACCGACGGTAACTGCCCCGTCTGGTTGCGGTAGGTCTGTTGCAGCAACGCCCCCACGCCCGATACCAACGCTGCCGACTCTGAGGTGCCATTATTGCCGTACGCTACCAGTTCGGGCCGAATGCGTCCGTCGGCAGTTGGGCCAGCCGATGAGCGCGGTTCCAGTACGCCCGAGCCATTGATGCCCCCCACGACCAGCACGTTTTTGGCTTGTTTGAACTCGCCCGTCAGGGTCAGATACGGCGCGGGCAGGGGCGCGCTGGCGGTAGTTTCGTCACCGCTGTTTCCTGACGAAAACACGTGCAACAGCGTGGGTTCCTGGGCCACCTGCCGGTCGTAAGCCAGGGCTTCGGGGCCGTAGAACCGCTCGATGTCAACGCCGTAGGAATGATTCTGGATGGAAATGCCCAACCGGCGCAGATCCGCCAGCGAATCGGGCAGAAGCCGCGCAAACGATGACGACGCCAGCCGTACACCCGGTGCTACTCCCCGGCTGGTACTGACCAGGTTGCCCGCTCCGCCCAATAAACTGGTCATGGTGGTAGCGTGGTCGGTATAAGGCCCTGAGCCAGCAGGCGTGGGTATGATACGGCCCCGGAAATCAATGTCGGTGGTGTCGAACGGGTCTTCTTTGATAGAAATTGTCAGGCCTGCGCCGGTCAGGTCAGGGTATTTCAGCCGGGTGGCCTGGAGGCCGTGCAGCGTAAAATCATAGCCGATGATGTTACGAGCCCGTGGGTTGGTAACCTGCGCATGGACAACCGGACCGTTCAACAAGGCAAGGCTCAGAAAGAATGCTGAAAAACGCTGTACAGTACGTTTGACAGATACAATAAACGGCAAACCCATAGTTTACAAAACTACTGGTTCTACTCGGTAAACCTATTAGCCAAACGCGTGGTTTTACAGCTATTAACCAGACCAAAATACCGATTTATAATCCAGCAGAATCCTATGAAAACGAATTTCCTCATTGCGGCCACAGCTACGCTGTTTGCCTGTGTGCCTGCCTTTGCCTTCGATAGTGGCCCCGCTAAACCGGGAAAGAGTAAGCCTAAGGCTACTGCCGAAAGACCCGCACCGCCCACCAGCAGCCTCCGTCTGATTGAGGGCTTTCAGGCCACAGTCTTCGCCGAAAACCTCGGTAAGGCCCGCCACATTGCTATTGACCCAAGTGGAACGGTATTCGTGAAACTCGACAAACTCAAAAACGGCAAGGGTATCGTTGAACTCCGTGATAACAACAAAGACGGAAAGGCCGACCAGACCACGATGTTTGGTACGTATCCCGGCACTGGCGCGGCCATTTACAACGGCTACCTCTACGCATCGGCAGATACGGCGGTATTTCGCTACAAACTCACCAATGGCCAGGTAGCTGCCAACGTGAAACCCGAAACCATCGTGACGGGCATCCCGCTCGAAACCCAGCACGCCAGCAAGTCACTGACGGTCTCGCCCGATGGCCGCCTGTTCGTCAACTTTGGTGCACCCTCCAACGCCTGTCAGCAGCAGGACCGTACGCAGGGTTCGCCCGGTATGGACCCCTGCCCAGTACTGGAGGAACACGGCGGTATCTGGGTGTTTGACGCAGCGAAGCAAAACCAGCGGCAGTCCGATGGCAAACGCTACGCTACCGGCATCCGCAACGCCGTAGCGCTCGACTGGAACACAGCTAGCAACACGCTCTACGCCCTGCAACATGGTCGCGACGCGCTGGCCACGCTGTTTCCGAAGATGTACAACGACGAGCAAAGTGCCGAACTGCCCAATGAAGAGTTTCTAATGATTCGCGAAGGCGACGATTTTGGCTGGCCATATTGCTACAATGACAGTGGTCTTGGCAAGAAAGTCCTGGCTCCCGAATACGGTGGCGATGGCAAAACTGAAGACCGCTGCGCCGGAAAGCAGAAACCAATCATGGCCTTCCCCGGCCACTGGGCACCCAACGATTTGTTGTTTTATACGGGCGATGCCTTCCCGGCCCGGTACAAAAACGGCGCGTTTGTCTGTTTTCACGGCTCCTGGAATCGCGCCCCACTGAATCAGGGCGGTTATTTCGTGGCGTTTATCCCATTTGGAAAAGACGGAATGCCATCGGGAAACTATGAGGTTTTTGCCGAGAACTTTGCCGAAGTACCCAATAAGATGACGCCCGGAAAAACCGACGGTGCCGGACAACTTACCCTCGTTAGCCCCGCCGATGCCAAAGCCCGCCCAATGGGCCTGGCGCAGGGACCGGACGGTTCGCTCTTCATTACCGACTCGGTAAAGGGCAACGTGTGGAAAGTGGCGTACACGAAGAAGTAAAAGTAATTCGCTCCCGGGAGAGTGAAGTAAATCAGCCCGGTGTGCATCGTCAAAAACGATGCACACCGGGCTGATTTACTGTTAGCTGATTTATTGCGTTTTGGCTGGCTGGCGGCCCTGCTCTCGCTCCGGCCTAACTGGACAACTTCTACACAACGCCTGCCAATTTTCAAGATTAATTGAACCAAACGATTTAGAGCAGGTTAAAAACGGCGATGTGAGTAGCTGAATAAGCCTTGCGTCTGTAGCCGTAGCGTCCGGGACTATACGCAGCCTGCGAAGTAGAATGACCATCAGTAACGAAAAGCCAGCGTAGCGAAAGCGTTGGTCCAACCTACACAAACAAAAGTCAGATGATACAATCAATTTTAAAACCGTTTGGTATTGGCGTTGTAGCTGGTATGCGGTCCATGATGGCTCCGGCGGTACTGAGCCATAAACTGTCGCACATGATGCCGGCGTCCGAACCACACTCGCCTGTCGAATATGCGGCTAATCCCACTACCGCTACGGTGCTGAAAGTACTGGCCGTGGGCGAACTGATTGGCGACAAAATGCCCGGCGTACCCAACCGTACTGATATGCCGGGTCTTGGCTTTCGAATGCTGTCGGGCGGTACCTGCGGAGCGTTGCTCAACGAAGCGGAAAGTAAGCCGGTCAGTCACGGAGCTGTGGCGGGCGGGTTTGGCGCGGTGGTCGGGTCATTCCTGTTCATGCGACTGCGTCTGTGGATAGATCAAGAGCTGGATCTGCCCGACCCGGTCGTGGCCCTCGCCGAAGACGCCCTGACCATTGCGGCAGGCTGGCTCATCGTCGACAGCATCGAACCCGTTTCTGAAGCAGCCGCGTCCTGACTATTCCCGCGTTACGCCCGGAATTTCCAGTATGAGGTCCGCTCCGTAGAGTCCGGCGGGCGTTTGAAAACCAGCCTGCCAGTTGCCGTCCAGCACCTTCTTGGTAATGAGCAGAGCTGCTTCGGCAGTTAGTGTATAACCTTCCGGTCCGTGCTGCCGCGCTTCCAGTGTTTGGCCCTTCGCGTTCCAGGCGCGGCCCCAGATGTGCGTCCGGGCGCGTTGGCGCGTGGCTTCGCTGGGCCCGTCGATACGGCTGGTAATCTGGCGGCTCAGAAACGACTGCACCGGTTTCAGCGACAGCAGCCCGCTCAACTTGCTCCCCCATTTCGCCAACGTAATTTGCCGGGCCGACGAGCCGATAAATGTTTCGATGTTTGGGATGCCCGTGGTATGGTACGCCGTCGACAAATCACCCCACGGAATGCTCATGCACGGTTGTGGCTGGCCGGTGCCAAAATCGACGGTGATGGTTTTATGCGCATTGGGTACGGTTTTGAGTCCGCCGTTCTGCCGAATCAGTCCGCCGTTGCCCATGCCTTCGAGCGCCGTTTGGGCAGTGCCATGTGAGAGGCCGCCCCCGTCGTTCATGAAGGCCAGTTGCAGGTGGGTAGTGTCGGGCAGGCGGTTATACAGGTAGCGGGCCATGCAGTCGGTGGGTACTACATCGAACCCCACGCCCGACATCAGCATCAGGTTACGGGCTTTGGCCTCAGCGTCGCGGGTCTTTCCCTGCTCAAATACGGCCACTTCGCCGGTGATGTCGAGGTAATGCGTGTTCGTGCGCAGACAGGCCATTTGCATCGGTGCGGCTGTTTTGGAAAACGGCCCGGCGCAGTTCAGGACCACCGGCATATCCAGCAGCATCTTATCTAATTCAGCCGTATCGTCCAGGCCAGCGACTAGGTAAGTCAGACCGTTCTGCTCGGCCAGCGGGCGGAGTTTTTCTTCGCTACGCCCCGCCAGTACCGGTGTCAGCCCAAAGGTAGCGGCCCGCTCAATAATCAGCCGGGCGGTGTAGCCATTGGCCCCGTAGAGCAGGAATTGGTTGGTATTGGTTGTCATTAACTTTGCTTCATTAATGGTTGTCAGGGCGTTGTTCCGTATAAGCAACTCAATCAACAGGGTGGATTACCACCCGTAACGCCGTTTGCGTACCACCTGCCATACCACGCCGACCAGGCCCACCAAAGCAAGCGGGCCGAGGAGGTTGAGGAGTTGCCAGCCCGTGCGGTTAGCGTTGAGCCGGATTTTGTCCAGCGGGCGGAGTGATACCGTGCGGTTGCGGGCGGCAATGACACCGTTGGGATCAATCAGATACTCCAATGCGTTCAGGGCAAAGGCTTTGTTGGCGTAGGTGGCGCCGGTATAGCGGTCATAGCCCAGCGGCAGGGGCGCATTGCGTTTATAATCTACGTCATTGATAACCAGATCGCCATCTGAGCAGACCAGGACCCGGCTCGGTTCGCCCTGCGCTTTGAAGCCGTTGGCCCGTGGGTCGTTGGGCAGAACGCGGTTGGCGTAGAGCGAAGTGAAGCGACCTTCCAGCAAACAGCCAATGAGTTGAACACCCCCGTTGTAGGTCTGCGGGTCGGGTTGCTGGCGGGCTTCGGTGTAGGAGATGAGGGCGGGCGTTTTCAGGACCTGCGTGTAGGGCGAGGTCAGTAGGAGGGGCGTTTTCTTGATCCCGGCAGACCGGACCGTATCGAGCGTACTGATAAACCGACCCAGCACGGCGTCGAGGTTGCGGACAATGGGGCTGTTGCTGGTACCGAAGTTGTTCAGAATGGGGTAGAACCGCCAGGGCAGTAACTGAATATTGGGTTTGTCGCCGAGGTTGCCTACGTTGAGCGGGATGGCCGCGCTGTATAAATCTTTCACCACGTCGCGATTAATGCGGACGCCCCACCGGAAAAACAGATCGTCGAGATTCAGGTTCAGCGGCTGGGCGTAGTTGCCTTCGTTGCTGACGCTGTCGATGCGTTGACCATCCACAAAAAACAGGGCCCGCCCGCCGTTCACGACGTACTGATCGAGTTTAAAGATTTCATCGTCCGAGAAGGGCCGGTCGGGTTTGGGGACCAGTATGGCGTCAAGTCCGGCAATGGGGCCGGGTTGGGTCATGTCGATGAAGTACAGTTCGTACGTTTGCTGAATGGTGGCCAGCAAATCGGCGAAGCGCGAGGGGGGCACCTGCGTATGACCGTAGAGCAGCCCCACCCGTTTGCGGTTTTCCTTCGTCTGCGTCAGCGTCCGAATGGCCGATGCCAGCTCAAACTCCACACCTTCGTACGACTGGTTTAGCTGCTCTTCTTTGGTAGCCGCTTTGTTACCTTTCAACAACAGCACTGGCGTTTCTTTACCGGCATAGGACACAATAGCTCCCGGGAAAACCAGCTTCTCGGTACGCTTGCCGCCTTCGTTCGCCACCAGGTTGGTGGGTGGTAAACCAAGTTGCTGCAACCGGTCGATGAGTTTGTTACGGGCGGCCGTATCGGTAATGGCAACGGGGTCGATGAACCGAAAAGTGAGCGTGCTATTGGTACTGACCTGAAACTCGTCCAGCGTTTCGCGCACGGCGGTTTCGAGTCGCTTGAACGCCGGGGGTAAATCGCCGGTCAGATACACATCCACGTGGACATCGCCGGGCAGCGTTTCCAGCAAATTCTGCGTCGCGTCAGATAGCGTATAGCGTTTTTCCTGCGTCAGATCGACCCGGAAAAACACAAACGCCGACAGCACGTTGACGGCAACGAGGGTCAGGATGACGAGGAAGGTTCTGCGGAGTGTCATATTATTCAGTAGGTTGGTCACTCTTGACCGACTAAGCCGCAGGCTAACAGGGTATATACTTAGTTGCCACTACATTATTAACCGCTTCGCGTCTGGTCGGTCAAGAGTGACCAACCTACAGTTCAGTTAAGCCGCGAATCGGTCAGGGCGGTCAGGTTGATGGTGTGGGCGTCGGTGAGGGCGGTTTCTACGGAGTCGACGGCGTCCATGCCCAGTTCGCGCATGATACGATTTTGTTTCGCTTCGATGTAGATCAGCCGGGCCGCAATTTGGGCCAGTTTGGTTTCCTGCTGGTCCTGCCGGGCCATGATGTAAGCCGTTTTCTCTTCGAGTTCGTTTAGGCGCTGCAGGTCACGGTCGTTCATGGTAGTCGCGTTTTGGAGTGGGTAAGATACGGCTTTTGGGCAACTCAGAACCCACCCCGGTCGTAAAAACTGCGTCGGCGGCTGAGCTTGAGTTCCTGCAACAGAGACGAACGGGCGCGGAGGTCGAACGAGTAGTTGCCCGACCGGATGTTGCTGCCCGAATAAGGCGTCCAGTTAAAGGCCATTTCCCAGCAGTGCAGGTCGCGGTTAATGCCGATGGTAGTGAGCGTGGGGCTGTTAAACACGAAATCATAGCCCGACTGCACCGTAATTTTCCACTTGGGTGTCAGGCTGAAATCGCCGGTCAGGGTCAGGGCCTGAATCACCTGCGATTCTTTCGGTGTGAGCTTGGTCAGGCCAAACGTATAACTCATATTGAACGACCACGGAATATTGAAATCGACGTACAGTTCGGGGTTGGTATTGATGGCTTTGAGCTGGGCCGCGCTGGCACCGGGAGCTGTTTTGGGTTTCTGCGATTGCTTGGGTGCAAACCGCGCACTCAGGTACGCCTGCACGTTGGTCAGTCGCAGTAATCCCTGCCCCGCCTGAAACGCATACAGGTTCGGTACCCGCACGTACTGCTGGTTAATGTAGCTGTCGGGCTGTAAAATAAGGGGCGAGTACGCGCCTGCCGGAATCGTGGCTGCACCAAGTTGGTACGTTTGAAGTACGTACTGCGCGGTACCGCCGTAAGGCCGGTTGGCATACGGGTCGAAGGTAGACGAGAAGTTAAAGCTGATGTTCTTGAAAATCTGCGTGTTGGCACTCAGCGCAAGGGGCGATAGCTGAAAGTCGGGGGCCAGAATGTTATAGCTACCCGCCAGACTGATGTTATCCAACAGCGGTATTTTCTTGAAATCGGCCCCGGTGGTATCGCCCCGCGTCCTGACTTTCATTTCGAGTTGGTTCACAATGCCGAACGAGATAAAAGCCGCCTGCGTACCCGTGCCACCCCCGCCCGCGCTGCCACCCAGCCCCCGAAACACCGAGAGCGTTCGGCGGTAAGCGGGCAGACCGGCCAGTGCACCCTCGGCGGGCAGGATCTGGTATTGCCCAAAAGCCGGGCTCGTAAAATCAGGCACGTAGCTGAAAGAAATACTGGGTGCCACCGTATGCCGGATGGCTTCGATGCGTTTGCCCCGGATAAAGAACGTGCCATAAAAGCGCGTATTCATGCTGGCGTTGACCGAGAAATTATACGACGGGAAAAAGCCCTTCGCTGTGTCAATACGCACGGCGTCGCGGCCAGGATCGTACTGATAGTTGAGCTTCTTCGTGTAAATATCACCCGCAATGGAAAAACCCGGCGTCAGGTTGATGTAGCGCAGAAGCTTAACGTTGGGCAGCGAAATGGGGATGCTGTACCGCGCCTGCAATACGCGGTTTTTCAGGATACGGTCGAGGTTGGCCGTGTTGAAAGCAATCAGGTTCGGGTCGGAGATAACCTGACCCGACCGGAGCGCAAAAGCCCGCGCCGTACTGTCGCGGATGCGGTCGAGGGTGCTGATGGCCTGGATGCTGCTGATGATGGGAAAGCCCAGTCCGGTGGTATCGATCTGCCGCCGGATGGTATTGCTGATGGCCAGCGAACCACTCATGTCCAGTCCTACCCGGAAACTCTCGTACCACCGCCCTGTACCGCCCTTGAGCGCGAACGGCGAAATCTGGTTCAGGCCGAAGTTGAAATCCGTTGAGACGTCGGTTTTGCCGTTTTCGCGGATGCCCGTTTGCGGGTTGACCTGCCCAAACTGCTGGTTGACCCGGACGTTGGCCCCCGCCCGTGCGTACTGTCCAAAGGATCGGCTGTACTGCACACTCGACCCCGCCACGTTGGAGATGTACTGCTGCGTGGCAAAGGTGTTGAACTGGTTGTAGCTGTTGCTGCTGATGTTGACGTTGGCCGAAAAACTACCCCGCCCACGCGGCACCGGCGCGTGTGACCATGTAAAGGAAAAGTCGTTTCGGGGCGTTTGGGTAGTATCCACGCGGTCGCCGGAGCGGTTTCGGTTGAAGCGCAGATTCAGGCTGCCGCTGTACCGGTAGCGTTTGTTGTAGGCCGTTGACAGGCCCAGGCCCCAGCTACCGCGCGAGTAAATCTGCCCGGTAAACTGCATCCCGATGTTCTCGTTCAGCGCCAGGTAATAGCCGCCGTCGCGCAGGTAAAAGCCCCGCCCGTTGGGTTCCTCGCCGTACTGTGGTATCAGAATGCCCGACACGCCGGCATCTTTTTTCTTTGGGAACGGAAAGAAGCCAAAGGGTAATCCAATGGGCAGCGGTATCTTGTTAATAACTAAGTTGAACGGCCCAGCTACTACCTGTTTGTTGTGAATGACCTTGAGTTTGCTGGCACTGATGTGAAAGTGCGGTTCGGCCAGATTACAGGTGGTGTAAATGGCCTGGCCAATGTACAGGTTGTCTTCGGCGTCTTTCTTAACCGTTGTGCCGCGCACGTTTCCTTCGCCCTGCTGCGTGATTACACCCTGAATGCGGCCCTTTTTGCTTTTGAAATTATAGCGAATCTCTTTGGTGTCGTACTTGCCCTCGCCATCCTGAAAAATGGGTCGACCAACCAGCTTCCCGGCGGTAGAGTCGTAGCGACCTTTGGCATATACTTCGTTGGTGAGGTAGTTAAGCCGGATAAATTCGGCCTTGAGCGAGATGTCTCCGTATTCGATGCTTGCATCACCAAAAAGCTCAACGATCTGACCATCGGGCGAATATATGGTCGAATCTCTGGCCTTGTATTTGACCGTGGTCTTAAACTGATCTTCCCGAACGGAGTCTGATGTAGCCGAGTCGCCAATGGCTACGTTCAGCGAGTCAGTACCAGGGCGGACCACGCGACGCTGTGGCCGGACCACGCCGGGTGATACTTCTCCCGGTATGGTATCAACAACAATGGGGCGGTTGCGGAGTAAGGGATTAGCGGTTGCGGGTGTTCTGGGTACGCGCTGCGTGGGTACAGTGGCTGGTGGAATACCGCCCTTGTCGGGTCTGCGCGGGGGTAGCTGTCCCTGTCCCAGCGCGGTAAAAAAAGTACCGAAACAGAGCAGAACCAGACAGAACCGAAGCCATGAAACACGTGCCGTAGAAAGCCACAAAATAAAGTATGTCTTTTTTGGTGCTATCAAAAAAATTACATTTGCCTATAGACCGTTATCTATTGGGTTATACAAAGGTATTCAGGAACAATTATCCCGCTATCGCTTTGAAACGTTTTCTCCCGTTAAAAATTATTAAATCAACCCGTATTCGGGCGCGGCTGCTTTCCCCCGGAAAAGTAATAACCGGCCTGTTGCTGATGGGGCCGCTGATGGCTTTGACCGTACTGCCGCCCCCCCAGCCTGACCCCTTTCAGGATACCGCTCGTACCGCCGAAACCAGCGACGCCGGGCAGAGTATTCCTAACCAGCTCAGGATTGTTGTACTCGATGCGGGTCACGGCGGTAAAGACCCCGGTACGCATGGAAAATACGCTAAAGAGAAAGACATTAACCTGAAACTGATTCTGAAATTAGGTAGAAAAATAAAGGCTAAATACCCCGGTGTCCGGGTTATTTACACCCGCGCTTCTGACCGCTTCGTAGAACTGGAAGAGCGCGGTTCCATTGCCAACCGCAACCGCGCCGATTTGTTTATCTCCATTCACTGCAACGCCAGCCCGGCAGGCAGCAGCGTACACGGTACCGAAACCTATACGCTGGGTTTGCACCGCACCCAGTCGAACCTCGAAACGGCCCGGCGCGAGAATGCGGTTATTATGCAGGAAAAGAACTATCAGCAGACGTATAAGGGCTTCAACCCCAACTCACCGCTGGCCACCATTATGCTGGCCAACTACCAGCACGCGTTTATCAACAGCAGCATCGACTTTGCCCAGAAAATTGAACGCAGTTTCCGGCGCGAAGCCGAGCGCAAGAGCAACGGCGTAAAACAGGCGGGTTTCATTGTACTCTGGAAAACCACCATGCCCAGCGTTCTGATTGAGAGTGGCTACCTGACCAACCCCGCCGAAGAATCCTATTTGGCCTCTACCGACGGGCAGGATAAGATGACCGACGCTATCCTGGCGGCTTTTGTGCAATACAAAAACGATATCGAAGGTGAGTGAGTTGGTTAACTGTTTTGGCCCGAATGTGGTTATACGTTCGGTTAAGCCGGGTGGAATTGCCACACAGGCTTGTTTCATCCTCACAATCACATGAACGTATCGCGGGAAATTAAAGTAGGACTGCTGGCCGTAGGAGCCTTACTGATGCTATATTTTGGGTTCAATTTTTTGAAAGGTTCGGATTTCTTTTCCTCCACGAAAAAATATACGGTCACCTATAGCAGCATCGACGGGCTGACAACCTCGAATCCGGTTCGCATCAACGGCCTGACCGTGGGCCAGGTTAAATCCATTGAAATTCTTCAGAATCAGAATAACAGACTGCTGGTTACGCTCGAACTGGAAAAGGACATCCGCGTGACGCAGGGGACGCGGGCCGTACTGGGCGATGACGGTCTGCTGGGTGGTAAAGTTATTCAGCTGGCCATCAAATCAGGAACCCCCGTCCTCGATGATGGCGGTCAGCTCGTAGCCGCCAAAGAAAAGGGGCTAACTACGCTCGTTCGCGAAAAAACCATCCCCGTTCTGGATAATGTCGATTCGCTGACGTATCAGCTCAATAAAATCGTGAAGCAGTTCGACCAGACCGGTATCGTGCTGAACAAAACGCTGACCAGTGCCGATGCCGCACTCGGCACACTCGACCTGACCATTGCCGAAAACCGCGCCGGACTACAGGCCACGCTGGCCAACGTAAACCGGCTGTCGGCCTCGCTCATCGAAACCGAGCGGAAACTCAACCCCATTTTGGCAAAAACCGATAACCTCATAGACTCATTGCAGGGCTTGCAGCTTAAGCAGACGCTGGCATCGGTTAACAGAACGGTTGGTAATTTACAGGGTATTCTGGCCAACATCGAGAAAGGCGAAGGGTCTATCGGCAAGCTCAATACCGATGCCTCCTTCTACCGCAACGTCAACGCCACGACCATGAGTCTGGAGCGGCTCCTGCGCGACTTCCGTGAGAACCCCAAACGGTACGTCCATTTCTCGCTTTTTGGCCGCAAGAACAAGAAACTCCCTGGCGAAACGGACACACTCTTCATTGCCACCCCTGCCGAGCTGATCATTACCACCCCGGCTACCAAAGCAGATTCTACGCAGTAAGGCCCACTACTGATACGGTTACTTTTTGTATAGGAAGGCTAAGCAGGAAATCATACCCGCGTGAGGATGGTTTTCATGCGATGTGCCGTCGAAACGGTATGGCGCAGTTAGCCGCTATCAGGTGGTAATAAACTAAGTCTGCACGACGACAGACCACGTTCCTGTGACAATACACCAACAGGCATCGGTAGCTGACACCTACGTTTGATTGATCGACAGTGCGAAAGAGATTCCTGAAAAGGTCTCCCTGACGCATCGGGATTGAACGGGAAGCGTACAAAGCATGATGAATGGATAATGTAGCATGAATAGCGTAAAATAAAGGGTACCGGCAGTCAGGATATTATCATTAATTTGCATCTCACATTATTCATTACCCCCAATCCCAATGATTTCATTAACCGTTCTTTACCCAAAAACTGCCGACAGCCATTTCGATATGGACTATTACCTGAACACCCATACGCCCTTAGTGCGCGAGCGGCTTACACCAGTTGGCCTGACGGGTGTCGACTTGCAGGCTGGTATGGCCGGTGCCGCCCCCGACAGCCCGGCGGTCTATGCCATGATTTGCCAGCTTCAGTTTACCACCGTTGAGGAGTTGCAGGCAGCCCTTGCCACGCACGGCCCCGAACTGACCGGCGACATCCCAAACTTTACCAACGTGCAGCCAATGATGCAGGTTAGCCAGGCGGTTTAGTTACCCGGAACAGCCCTAAACCATGACCACCGTATTCCAAAACTCGCTACCAACGACCATCCTCACCAAAACCCGCATCGAATCAATCGACGTATTGCGGGGGCTGGTCATGGTTATTATGGCTCTCGACCATACGCGGGATTTGTTCCATTCGGCTGCCTGGATCGACGATCCGCTCAACCTCGATACGACTACGCCCGTCCTGTTTTTCACCCGCTGGATTACCCACTTTTGCGCGCCTATTTTCGTGTTTTTGTCGGGAACGTCCATCTATTTGCAGGGGCTAAGGAAATCACCGGCGGAGTTAGGTTCATTTCTGCTGAAACGGGGACTTTGGCTCGTCGTGGCCGAGGTGCTGCTGGTATCGCCGGGTTTCAGTTTCCTGCCGTACAATTTTATACTGTTGCAGGTCATCTGGGTCATTGGCATCAGTATGGTGTTGATGGCGGGATTGATTCGGTTGCCTTTCCGGGCGGTTTTTGGCATCGGTTTGGTCATTGTCTTGGGTCATAACGCGCTCGATTTTATTGAACAGTCGTCGGGTTTCAGTGCTGATTTTTGGTGGATATTCCTGCATGGGGGCGGCAACCCTATTTTCCGGTATGCCGAAAACCGGGTCGTGCTTATTGCGTATCCGTTTCTGCCGTGGGTGGGGCTGATGATGCTCGGCTACTGTTTGGGGCGGTTGTTTACGCCCGATTTTCCGGCTCTCAAACGGCGGCAGTGGCTACTGGCACTTGGTGCCGGTGCGCTGGTGCTTTTTGGGATGCTTCGCTTCGCCAACGTCTATGGCGACCCATTTCCATGGAGTATTCAGAAAGACGGCCTCACTACATTTTTATCGTTTCTGAAAGTACAAAAATACCCGCCTTCGCTGCTCTATATGTGCGTCACCGTTGGGCCGGGACTGCTGGCCCTGGGGTTTCTCGAAAACAGGCGAAACAGCGTTACAAACATCCTGAAAACCTACGGGCGAACGGCCTTTTTCTACTACCTCATCCACTGGTACGCGCTGCACATGCTGCGGATGATTTTCTTTTTTGCCAGTGGACATACAATGGCCGAAGCCACCAAAACTGTGAAAACGATACCGATGCTATTTGTACTGCCCGGCGATGGCGGCTACTCGCTGGGTATGGTGTACGTAATCTGGCTGTTGGTGGTAGCGGCACTATATCCATTATGCCGCTGGTATGATGCCTACAAAACGAGCCACAAAGAACAGTGGTGGCTGAGTTATTTGTGATGGGAAGCTGATTTTTCAACTCAATACACCCCAATGTTCTGTGAATCAGGCATTTTTGTATGATTCATCGTTGACTGACTAATTACCTTTGCCTACAGTACGCAGCACATCGGGCATCGAAATTCGGGTACAGGACAACGGCAGCGGTATTGCCGCATCCGCAACCGCTAAAACCTTTCAGCCCTTTTTTACGACTAAACAAACAGGTCAGAGTAGGGGATTAGGCTTATCGCTGAGTTATGACATTGTTAAAGCGCGTGGCGGGACCTTGCAGGTGGAATCCAAAGCAGGAGACGGGACCGTGTTTACGATTATATTGCCAGACTAAAGTTAACGATCTATGAAAAATACGCTACTCGTTTACCTGCTCCTTGCTTCGTCCGCTGCCCTTGCTCAACCGCAAACCAAAAGCCTTACCGTTAATCAGCAACGGATCGGTACCCGACTGATGGAACTGGCAAAATTTGGGGCGCAACCCGGCGGAGCCTCGCGGGTAGGGTACAGCAAAGCCGACCAGGAGGGCCGGTTGTACTTTATCGGGCTGATGAAAAAAGCCGGACTTGCCGTAACAGTCGATTATGCGGGTAACATCATTGGTCGGCGAAAGGGCAAAAACCCAGCCCTGAAACCCATCGGCTTTGGCTCGCACATCGATACCGTACCCAACGGCGGCAATTACGATGGTACCGTTGGCTCCATAAGCGGACTTGAGCTGATTGACATCCTCAACGAAAACAACATCGTGACGGAACACCCGCTGGAGCTACTCATTTTTGCTAATGAAGAAGGCGGCACCATTGGCAGCGGGGCCATGATTGGTAAAGTCACGCCAGCCGCGCTGAAAGCCGTAACCCAAAGTGGCCTGACCATGGCCGACGGTATTCGGGCCATCGGCGGCAACCCCGACAGCCTGCCCCAGATGGTTCGCAAAAAAGGTGATTTGGCCGCCTTTGTCGAACTGCACATTGAGCAGGGCGGGATTCTGGAGAAAGAAAACCTGCAAATTGGCGTGGTAGAAGGTATTGTGGGTATTGAAGACTGGGAAGTAACGATTCAGGGAACGCCCAACCACGCCGGCACCACGCCCATGAACAACCGGCACGATGCGATGCTGGCAGCCGCCAAACTGATCGTAGCCGTCAACGAAGTAATTACCAGTCATGAAGGGCGGCAGGTGGGTACGGTGGGCAAAATCGCGGTTGAACCGGGTGCCTACAACGTCATTCCGGGAAAGGTGGTGCTGGGTATGGAAATCCGGGATTTGAATTACGATAAAATCTGGAGCCTGTTTCGTGAAGTAGAGGGTAGAGCCAAAGAAATTGCCAAAGTCTCCGGTACCACCATTAGTTTCCGGCAACCGTTCACGCCGGTAACGCCCGCTCTGACCGCCAAACCAATTCAGGATAAAATCATTGGCGCAACAAAAGGACTGGGCTTTTCGTACCGGATGATTCAGAGTGGCGCGGGCCACGATTCGCAGGAGATAGCCCGCATTGCGCCGGTGGGTATGATTTTCATTCCCAGCGTGGGCGGTATCAGCCATTCGCCGAAAGAGTTCTCCAAACCCATCGACATTGCCAACGGAGCCAACGTACTCCTGCAAACGGTGCTGGCTCTGGACCGGGAGTGAAATGCGTGAAATTCCATTCATATACCTTTTTCCTTACCTATGAACCAACGTCTTTACGTCCGCCTGGGGCTGCTTGCCCTCTGTTTACTGTTCGCCACCGGCCCGTTGCGGGCGCAGGTCAACCAGCCGTTTGAAACCACCGTTACGCAGTTTCTGGCCACGCTCAACGCCGATGAACTCGCCAGGACGGCTTACCCCTTTGCCGATACACTGCGAAAGAAATGGACCAATCTGCCCGTGGGTATGGTGCCGCGGGCGGGCATTGCCTACGGTACCCTGTCCGATAAAAGCCGATTGGCGTTTCACCGGGTGCTGTCGGCCCTGCTCAGTTCGCAGGGGTACCTGAAAGTCAACAGCATCATGGCGCTCGACGATATTCTGAACACGCTCTACCAGCAGGCGTTCGACGATGGAAAGATTGACCAGAAGACCCTGAACACGATGCAGGGACTGAAGTGGGCGCATGGCAATTTCTTTATCTCCGTTTGGGGGAAACCGCAGGCTAAAGACCCCTGGGGACTGGACTTTGGCGGCCACCACCTTGCCCTGAACGTCACCGTAACCGATGGCGTAATTGGTACATCGCCCCTGTTTTACGGCACCGACCCGTCGGAGGTGAAATCGGGAAAATATGCCGGGCTGCGGGTCTTGAGCAAGGAAGAAGACTACGGCTTTCTGCTCATCAACGCCCTTTCCAAAGACCAGCAGGCCAAAGCTGTGCTATCGCAGGCTGTGCCGAAAGACATCATTACCTCGCCCCAGGGCAGCCAGCGCATTACGGACTATTACGGGGTTTCGGCGGGGAGTTTCGACCGGAATCAGCAGGACATTCTCAACATACTGATTCAGGAATACGTCCACAATTTCGAGCATCCTATTGCCCGCCGGCTGTACGACAAACTGATGAAAACCGGCTTAGACAAGGTCTATTTTGCCTGGATTGGTAGTCTGGACAACAACAAACCGCATTACTACGTCATCAACGCGCCGGATTTTCTGATCGAGTACGACAACGTGGGTTTCCAGAACGACGGTAACCACATTCACGCCATTCTGCGCGAGAAAAACAACGACTTCGGCGACGATATGCTCAAACGCCACTACGCCGAAGCGAAGCACTGATAAACCATTCCCCCATTTTCCAATCCCTTCACGTGCTCGAAGATCGGCCTGATAGCCGGTCTTCCTCGTATCTGGTCCGGCCTGCGCGGGCATTACCGACGATATTCACCGCTCGATGTCGCTGCTGAACAACCTCCAGGTCATTGCCCGGTCGTGGTCGGACCAGTACGGAAGACCGACAAAACGACCTGGCAAACTGGCAACGACCTGCACGTGGCTCACCTGCTGAAAGGGGCCGTGCTGCGAATCAATAACCAGATTCGGGTGCGGGTCGAACGTATTGATACCCAGGCCGATGTGCGGCTTTGGGTGCGCACCTACACCCGCCCCGACAACGACATCTTCGCCCTGACCGATCAGATTGGGGCCGACATGGCCCGGCAACTCAAGCGCACCACGGCCCGCAAATCCCTGGCCTACACCCGATAACGCCGTAACGTTATCTTTCTCTTCAGCCTGAATAAAGGCGTTCCGGCTTGCTCGGGCGTTTGATCGCCAATAAGAATACCCCAGGGTTCCATGCCTTCGACGCGGTCGAAGATCACTTTCATAATCGCAATTAATGGTATCGACAGGAACATACCCGATACGCCTGCCAGTGCCCCGCCAAGCAGGACACCCACAATAGACACCAGCGCATTGACCTGCACTTTTGAACCGATAATAAGCGGAACGAGCAGGTTATTGTCGATAAACTGGACTAGGGTGAACACAATGGCTACCCCAGCGAGGGTACTGATTTCTGGCTGATTGATAAACGTAATCAGAATGGTGAGTCCAATGGCCACCACGCCACCAATATACGGAATGAGGTTCAGCACGGCGCCCACTACACCCAGTAGAATAGCGTACTGTACATTTAGCAACAACAACCCAACTGAGTTTAGTGCAGCAACAGTGGCTGTTTCGAGCAATAATCCAACCACGTAACTCTGAATAACCGACCGGATTTCACCCAGCGTTTCGCGCACTTTACCCGAATACCGTTCCGCAAACAGGCATACCACAAAATGAAGCAGCATGGTGCGGTAGTACATGAGCAGAAAGATATAAATCGGTAACAGCAGCAAGGTGCCAAGGGGGCCGGTAATAATGCCCAGGCTGCCTGCCCCTTGCAGACTATCCAGCGTTTGTGCCTGCGCTTTCTGCATATACTTTGCCTGTTCCTGATAACTTAGGTTGTATTCGCTCCGAACCCAGCGCCGGGCATGATTATACACATCATTGAGGTTCTGCCGCAGCTTCGGCACATCGTCGGAAAAGTGAGCCAGTTGCATAGAAAGCCCCACGGCCAGCCCGGCAATAACAACAATGGCCAGTAGTAGCGCGAGACTAATGGCCACTACTTTGTGCATACCCAGCCGTCGGGTCAGCCACGACTCAACAGGGCGAAGCAATACGGCCAGCAAACCCGCTAAAGCTAGTGGAACCAGAATGTCCTGACCCATATAAACGGCCACTAAAAGGAGTCCAATAGCTAGTAGTGAGTGCGATAAACGGTGGTAAAAGGGCTTTTCGGTAGTTGTCTCCATGAATAATAGATTGGATGTGCTGGTGAATAAATGACTAACGGTTTTCGGGACAGTTCGTTTTCTCTGGTTAGCTAATGCCCATCATCTATCCTGCTACAGGTCTGTTCGCCGGTCTGAGTTTATTGTAGGTGCTGAAAGCGGAGTAAGCGGCTTTAAATGACCTGCGTAAAAACACAAACGCCCTGGCCGGTTGGTTGGGGTGTTTGTGCGTTTTGGCTGTAACCTAATCCCGATATAGAAGGCAATCAGTAATCGGCCAAGGGTGTTCGCTCTTATTCACCCATCTCCTCCTACGTTAAATAAATAGAGACCCCCAACTACCCTGATTAGCGCAGTAATACCTAATATTTAAGTATACTTGCGAGAGTTTCAAAAATCCTTTCCCCATCCTCAATTATGATCAGATTATCTACCAGGCGAGTTTTCAACTGGCTAGCCAGTTTACTCCTGCTAACCTTTACCACGAACCTGCAGGCGCAGGTAACAACCCGTCAACTATCGGGCGGCAACGCCAGTCTAAATCAGTTTGGCGCATCGGGCATCCAGGGAGGAGTCATTCCCCGACTGGAAATGGCTCAACTGGATCTTGTCCGATTAAGGTCAGAGGATTTGCAATTTCAAAAGAATGGACGACCATTGCGGGTGGCGGTTCAGCAAAATGCCAGCGTGGATATTCCGGGTGCCGGAGCCGTTGCTGATCGAAATGGATACCGGATTTACCAGTATGAAGTATTCGCGCCGGGAGCCGCGGCATTAAGTGCGATATTCGACCGACTTCAACTGGCCGAAGGTGCCCGCGTTTTTCTATACAATGCAGATCAAACTGTGTTGGTTGGGCCAATTACCAACCAGCAAAACACGACGAACGCTACCTTTACCAGTGGTCACGTCACCGGCGACCGTCTTATTGTTGAGTTGCAGGAACCCGTTGGTGTAGCCGGGCAAAGTCAGTTGCATTTATCAGGTGTGGCTAATTTCTATGAACCACGGGGCCCTTTCGGCGGTCTCCGTCCTGCTGGTGCCTGCGAAAACAACCAGGCTTGTTTCCCGGCTTATCAGTCAGAAGCAGATGGCGTAGCCACTATTCTGATTAATGATGGTGCAGGGGGTTTATATATATGTACGGGATCAACTGTTAACGATGCCCGGCAGAGTTTTCGCTCTTTTTTCCTGACGGCCTTTCACTGCATTGACTTCAACGGAAACCAGGTCAACGAGTCCAATGAAGCCAACTCAACGGCTGGATGGACTTTCTATTTTAAATACCAAAGTGCCACCTGTACGCCTAATACGGATGATAATGTGTACGTAACCATCAACGGAGCGACGTATCGGTCAGGTAGTGCGGCTTCTGATTTTACGCTGGTCGAATTGAACGCCCAAGCCCCGCAAAGCGAGAGTATTTCGTTCCTGGGTTGGGACCGGAGCAGCGCGTTGGCCAGCACCGTGTTCGGGATTCACCACCCAAATGGTTCCCTAAAGAAAATCTCATTTGGAGGAGCCACCTCAACTGTTGGTGTAACGTATTTACCAGGGGGAAACTACAATGTAACGGCAGGAACCTCTTTTCTACAACTAAGCTGGAATAATGGCGTAACGGAAGGTGGATCATCCGGCTCTGCCCTATTTGATGGAACGTCCCGTCGGGTTATTGGTCAGTTGCTGGGCGGTTCGTCGTTTTGCACGCCCGCTTCGGCACAGGACGACCCGGATCAGTACGGCCGGTTCTTCACCTCCTGGACGGGGGGAGGGGCAAATAATAACCGACTCAGTAACTGGCTTGATCCAACGGGTATCAGCGGCAACACGACTAACCTGGCTGTGCCAACCGTTAGTGGGCCGGCAGCATTTACCAACACGGGTTCGTTTGCGCTCAACACAGGCACATCGTCCATAACATCCTGGTCTATTGTTGGAGCCAATGCTGCTTCTTTTTCGGTAAGCAGTGGCTCTGGCAACGTGGCTAACCTGGTAGCCACCACCAGTGTGTCAAATGTTGTTATTCAATTCACTGTAGCTGCAGGCCAGAGTTACCCGATCCAATTTACCAAAACATTCGACGCCACCGTGGTAGCCCCTGTCAACACCGCTCCTACGGTGGCCAACCCGGTTTCGCCCCAGTCGGCTACGGTGGGTGTGGCCTACACGCTGTCTTTGGCCAGTGTGTTCACCGATGCGGAGACCCCCGGCAGTCTGACGCTGTCGGTGTCGGGCCTACCCGCCGGGCTCAACTTCGTCCCGCCGGCCACTATTTCGGGTACGCCTTCGGTATCGGGGGTAAGCAGCGTGACGGTGAAGGCGACCGATCCGGGTAGCCTGACGGCCGGTAATACCTTCAATAT
>Ga0123337_10001755_pt1 | contig 26713 bp, 25 predicted proteins | sample frozenSSSSmetaG_FD_89792 | JGI IMG/M metagenome (GOLD analysis project Ga0123337, IMG submission 89792) | Glacier valley bacterial and archeal communities from Borup Fiord, Nunavut, Canada, to study Microbial Dark Matter (Phase II) -... | ecosystem: Environmental > Aquatic > Freshwater > Ice >...
ACCAGGACATCGGCACCCGCGACTTCGCTCGCGGCCACGTCCGGCGCGATCACCCGGATGCCATCGACGCGCATGCCGGGGCGGGCGGCCCGATCGATGAATGCCCGGGGCTCGATGCCTTGCGCCCGGCAGTGGACGAGCGCCTCCCGTCCCATGCGGCCCGCACCGTACAGGAAGGTCGCGTTCGCTCGCGGCTGGCCCGTCATGCGGCCTGCGGCGCGTGCAGGCGCCGACTCCATTCGGTGGTCCGCCGGATGGCATCGACCAGCGGCACGCGCACGTCGAGACCGAGTTCGCTTCGCGCACGACGCGTGTCGGGAACGTAGTCGCTGCCGCCGCTCGCACCGGCGACCACGATCTCCGTCGCGCCGACGGCGCCTGCCGCGCACAGGTCCGCGAGTTCGCGGATCGACAGCGACGCGTGCGCGCCGACGTTGTACGGCCGCATCGGCTTTCCGTCGACAAGGATCGTCAGCAGCCAGACCACCAGGTCGGTCGGGTACAGGTACGACCGGCGCGGCAGGCCGTCGCCGGCGATGCGGATCGCGTCGCCGTCGACGGCGTCGCGGATGAAGTTGCCGATCGCGAAGTGCGCATCGAAGGGCATGTGGGGGCCGACGAACGCGAAGCAGCGCGCGATCGTCACCGGCACCGCGGATGACGCGTGCCAGATAGCCGCGAGATGCTCCGCGGCGCGCTTGCCCTCCGCGTATGCATGGCCGGCGTCGAGCGGGTCCGATGCGAGAGGATGGTCTTCGGACAACGCGGCGAGCCCGGCCGGCTGCGCGCCGTACACGGCACCCGAACTGATCAGCAGGACCTTCGCACCGGGATGCTCCGCCGCAACGCGCAGCACGTGGCGGGTACCCGAGACGATCGTGTCGAACATCCGGTCCGGTTGTTCGCGGTTGAGCTTTGCGCTCGCCTCGGTCGCACCGTGGATCACGTGGGTGACGGATCCCGCGATCGTCAGCGGGTCGCGCACGTCGGCCGCGACCCACTCGATCTCGCGGGCCGCATGCAGCCGGGGATGTCGCGCGGCAAACGCATCGGGCCGCCGGCTGACCGCGACAATGCGCAGGTCGAGTCCGGCCGCCCGGTTCATCGCGACGAGTGCGTCGAGCAGCCAGGTGCCGAACCAGCCGGTCGCGCCGGTCACCAGGATGCGTGCCCCGCGCAGCGACACGTGCAGGCGCGACGCCTGCGCGAGCACCTCCGCGAGATCCTGCGACCCGATGCCCGACAGCGAGCCGGTGTTCATCAGAATCCGACCCCGAAGTACTGCTCGATGCTGCCTGCGGCGTATTCGAGCATCGCTTCGTCGAGCCCTGGATAGACGCCGATCCAGAACGTATCGTTCATGATGCGATCGGCGTTGGCCAGTGCGCCGACGACGCGGTACTCGCGGCCTTCCATGTACGGCTGGCGCGTCAGGTTGCCGGAGAACAGCAGCCGCGTACCGATCTTCCGGTCGTCGAGATAGGTGAGCAGGTCGACCCGTCGGGTGGCCGCCGCCTCGCGCAGCGTGATCGGGAAGCCGAACCAAGACGGATCGCTGCCCGGCGTCGCGTGCGGCAGCTCCAGGAACTCGGTGCACGCGGACAGGCGCCGATGCAGGAACGCGAAGTTGGCGCGACGCGCGGCGATGAAGCCATCGAGCCGATCCATCTGCGCCAGGGCACAGGCCGCCTGCATGTCGCTGATCTTGAGGTTGTAGCCGAGGTGGCTGTACGTGTACTTGTGGTCGTAGCCCATCGGCAACTGGCCGAGCTTCCAGCAGAAGCGCTTGCCGCAGGTGTTGTCCTTGCCCGGTTCGCAGTAGCAGTCGCGCCCCCAGTCACGGATGGACTCGGCCGCGCGCGCGAGCAGCGGATCGCTGGTCAGGACCGCGCCGCCTTCGCCCATCGTGATGTGGTGCGCCGGATAGAAGCTGAGCGTCGCGAGATCGCCGAAGGTGCCGACCTTGCGGCCGCGGAACGTGGCGCCGAGGGCATCGCAGCAGTCCTCGATCAACCACAAACCATGCTGCCTGCAGAAGGCCGCGACGGCCTCGACGTCGAACGGATTGCCGAGCGTGTGCGCGATCATCACTGCCCGCGTGCGGTCGGAGCGTGCGGCCTCGAGAAGCGACACGTCGATGTTGTAGGTGGGGATGTCGACGTCGACGAAGACCGGGATCGCACGGTTCTGGATGATCGGATTGACCGTCGTCGGAAACCCGGCCGCGACCGTGATGACCTCGTCGCCGGGCCGGATCGCACGATCACCCAGCAGCGGCGACGTGAGTGCCGTGAAGGCGACCAGGTTGGCGGACGATCCCGAGTTGACCGTCATCGCGCGCGTGACGCCCATGTAGGCCGCGAGGCGTTGCTCGAACAGTGCGTTGAAGCGTCCCGTCGTCAGCCAGCCGTCGAGCGCGGCGTCGACCATGCCGGCGATTTCCGGGGCACCGATCACCTTGCCGGACGGCGGGATGGCCGTGACGCCGGGCTGGAACGCGGGGACGGGCGCAAGGTCGGCGTACTGACGCACGAGCGCACGGATCTGGTCGCGCAGCTGCTCGCGGTCGCCGTTCGCGGCCGGAGCATTGCGCTCGGTGAAAAGGATCGGTTGATTCACGACGAAATCGCTGATTCGGGTTGAAGGAAGATCGTCCTGGCGTGACGATCGATCTGGTCCGCGATCCGGCTGCGCTGATCGCCCCGGTCGATCGCGACACGGTAAGCGTCGGCCGTCAGCGCGAGCGCCTCGTCGAGCGACAGCCTCGGGAACCAGCCGAGACGGGCCTGTGCCTTGGTCGTATCGAGAGACAACGTCGCAGCTTCGTGCAGCGACGCGTCTTCCGCAAGTCGCCACCGGGCACCGCGGTCCAGCGCCGCGACGAAGCGCGAGGCGACGGTGCTCACCGTCGCGGATGCGTCGTGCTCCGGACCGAAGTTCCAGGCGCCGGCGTGAAGCGCGGGTGCGTCGACCAGGCGTTGCGCGAGAAGCAGGTAGCCGCTCAGCGGATCGAGCACGTGTTGCCAGGGTCGGGTCGCGTGTGGCGAGCGGATCGGCACCTCGCGCCCGTCGATCGCACTGCGCACGAGGTCGGGAATCAGGCGATCGACTGCCCAGTCTCCGCCGCCGATGACATTGCCCGCGCGGGCCGTCGCGACGCCGACCCCGGCCGCGTCGAAGAAAGACCGTCGCCACGACGCCGTCGCGATCTCGGCGGCCGCCTTGCTGCTGCTGTACGGATCGTGGCCACCGAGTGGATCGTCCTCGCCGAACGCGTGTTCCGGGATGCGCCCCTGCTCGTAGCACTTGTCCGACGTGACGACGACGATCGCCCGCGTGTCGTCGCAGGCTCGCAGGGCGTCGAGCACGTGGATGGTCCCCATCGTGTTGCTCATCCAGGTCGCGGCCGCATCGGCGTAGGACGGCCGCACCAGCGCCTGCGCCGCGAGATGGAAGACGACCTCGGGTCGGGCGGCGAGCACGACCTTCTTCACCGCGTCGGCATCGCGGACGTCGACGATGTTCGACCGGCAATCGCGCCCGATCTCCGCGTCGACGAACAGCGACCGTGGCGTCGGGGCGAGCGCGAGGCCGGTGACCTCGGCTCCTAGCGACTGCAGCCAGATCGTCAGCCAGCCGCCCTTGAAGCCGGTGTGTCCGGTGAGCAGGACGCGACGGCCCTGCCAAAAGCGGGAATCGATCACGACCACACCTTCCACGGCGCGTGGCCGCTCGCCCACAGGTCCTGCAGCACGCCCTTCTCGCGAAGCGTGTCCATCGGCTGCCAGAAGCCGGCGTGCTTCCACGCGCGCAACTGGTCGTCGGCCGCAAGCCGCTGCAGCGGCATGTGCTCCCAGAACGTGTGATCGCCCTCGATGTAGTCGATGACGTCCTTCGACAGCACCGAGAAGCCGCCGTTGATCCACGCGTCGTCGCCGAACGGCTTCTCGCGGAAGTCGACGACCCGGTCGCCGGACAGGTCGAGAGCACCGAAGCGTCCCGGCGGCTGAACCGCGGTGACCGTCGCCTTCCTGCCGTGTTCGCGATGAAACGCGATGGACGCCGTGATGTCGATATTGCCCAGGCCGTCGCCGTACGTGAAGCAGAAGGTGTCGTCGAGATGCTCGGCCACGCGGCGGATCCGGCCGCCCGTCTGCGTCGCGTCGCCGGTGTCGACCAGCGTGACGCGCCACGGCTCGGCATGGCGCTGGTGCACCTCCATCGCGTTCTTCGCGAGGTCGAAGGTCACGTTCGACGTGTGCAGGAAGTAGTTCGCGAAGAACTCCTTGATCACGTAGCCCTTGTAGCCCAGGCACACGACGAAGTCGTTCAGTCCGTGCGCCGAGTAGATCTTCATGAGGTGCCAGAGGATCGGGCGGTCGCCGATCTCGACCATCGGCTTCGGCCGCTGCACGGTTTCCTCGGACAGGCGCGTCCCGAGCCCTCCGGCGAGGATCACGACCTTCATGTCGCCGCGGGCCGCCCGAAGCCGGGCCGGCCGGCCGGAGCCGCCGCCTCGGCGAGCGCGTCCTCTTCATCGATCACGCGCGTGCCCTGCGCGTCCTGCGGCCGGTCGGTCTCTTCGTGGTACGCGTCGTCGATGTTCACCGCCCAGATCGCGGACTTGTCGGTGCTGCCGGCGACGATCGCCTCCACCGCGCGCTTGGCCGACAGCATCGAGTGATCCTGGTTGTTGTAGCGGTGCATGCCGTTGCGGCCGACGCAGAACAGGTTCTCGATGCCGTCGAGGAACGTGCGTACCTCGTCGAAGTGCTCGTAAGCGCCGTAGTAGCCCGGATAGGCCTTCGGCATGCGCAGCACCATCGCGTCGAGGCATTCGGCGGGATCGGCCATGCCGATCTGCTGCATCTCGCGCTTGGCGAGCGCGATCATGTCGACGTCCGACGACGACCACAGTTCGTCGCCTTCGGCGCAGAAGAACTCGAGGCCGACCCAGACCTGATCGGGATCCGCGACCAGGTACGGACTCCAGTTGTTGAAGATCTGCAGGCGACCGACCTTGACGTCGGGCTCCTGGATGTAGATCCAGTTGTCGGGAACCGACGCGCGCCCGGCCGGCACCCTGCTCTCGGTTCGCGAGAGCTTGCGGTACAACAGGCCCACGGTCATGAAGTCGCGGTACTCGAGGGCGGACGCGATCTCGCGCACCCGCGGCGGCACGTCGCCCTGCAGCGCCGCGACGAGCTCGCGGATCGGCATCGTCGAGATCACGCGGTCTGCGGGCTGCCAGGTCCGGCGGCCGCTCGCGACGTCCTCGGTCTCGACCTCGGCGATGCGGCGCGCGACGAGGCGCAGTCCGGTCACGCGCGTCGACAGGCGGATCGGCACGCCGGCGGCGCCGACGCGTTCGGCGACCGTCTCCCACATCTGGCCCGGACCGAGGCGCGGATAGAGGAAGTGCTCGATCAGCGACGTCTCGCGCGCCGCGTGCTTCGACGAGACGATCTGCCTGAGCGCGTGCACGAGCGCGCGCGAGATCGACAGACCCTTGACGCGTTGCGCACCCCAGGCGGCGCTGATCTCGCGGCACGAACGGCCCCACACCTTCTCGGTGTACGTCTTGAAGAAACGCAGGTAGAGCCGGCGCCCGAAGCGGTTGATGAAGAAGTCCTCGAGCGTCGCCTCCGGCCTGACCGGGAACAGGTGCGCCTTGAGGTAGCTCAGGCCGTACATCGTGACGGCGACCGGGCCGAGCTTCCACGCCGTGGCCACGTCGATCTTGAGCGGATACGCGAACAGCTTGCCGCCGAACAGGATGCGCGACAGCCGGTCGCGGATCAGCATGCTCGCCTCGCCGCCGCTGCGCGCCTGGTCCGCCAGCGGCAGCGCGCGGCGCATGCCCTGGTACGCGAGGAACGCATGATCGCCGCCGGCCTTGAGGGTCGCGGGATCGCGGTCGTCGGCGATCGGCAGCTTGTCGAGCCACCAGCGCATCACCCAGTCGGACTTGGAGAAGAAGCGGTGCCCGCCGATGTCGATGCGGTTGCCGTGATGGACCACGGTCTTCGACAGGCCACCGACCTGCGGATCGGCATCGAACATCGTGATCGACGGATGGCCGGCCTCGATCAGCTCGTAGGCCGCGGTCAGGCCGGCCGGGCCCGCGCCGATGACGATGGTGTGCGCGGTGTTCACTTCGCGTGGGTCGAGAACAGGAGGAACTTGCGGCTGACGAAGTTCGTCACGAAACCGATCGCTGCGGAAAGGCCCTTCGAGAGCGGCAGCGCGAGGCCGAGCCCGGTCGCGACGTACAGCGTCGCCGAGTTCAGCAGCAGGCCGATCAGCCCGAGCACCGCGAAGACCACGAACTCGCCGCGCGCATCGCGGATGACGCGGTGCGCGAACACCCAGCGCACCGACAGCGTGTAGACCAGCACGAGACCGGCCGCATAGGCGAATGCGCCGGCCAGCCACGGGGGCATCATGAGCTCGTGCGTGCCCAACCACAGCAGTCCTGCGTCGAGCCCGAGGGCGAGGACCGACGCGATCAGGTAGCGCAGCGCTTCGCCCCCTGCGGACGACGAGGCGGGGGCGACGACGGAGGCTTCGGTCTCGAGTTCGGCGGCGATCATCGGCATGGCTCCATCATCGCGGGTTCAGCGCGGAGCAACGATAAAGAAAGAACTTCTTTTCATAGCCATTTTCGACGACACCGGTCGAGAACTCCGCGAGCGGCTTCGCCCCTTCGAGGGAGCTCTGCAGCACGACGTAGTCGATGCCGCCTTCCGTACATACCGTCCGGACCGCCTCGGCGTCGGGCTCGCACGAGCCCTGCTTCTCGCTCAGGTTGTTCATCATCCGGCAGATCTGTTCCTGAAAATCCAGCAGCGCCGTGACCTTCCGCCGCTTGTCGAGCTCGACCACCATGTCGCGCGAGAACACCGCGCCCGAACCCTGCTGCTGCGTGTAGTAGTTGCCGTGCCCTAGCAGCACCCACGGCGCGATCAGGTCGCGATACCAGTAGACCTTGGCCTGCGGCTCGATCAGACCGGGCCAGATGTGCGTGCCGGTCGGGTACGACTCGAGCTTCCGGGTCCAGGCGCCGCGCTGGTCCCAGAAGTTGATCGCGCCGGCCAGCACGATCAGCCCGGCGACCGGGCCGGCCCATGCGAGCTTCGGCACGGCGCGCAGCAACAGCAGCGCGCCTGCGAGGATGACGAGGCTCATCGTCAGGGCCTGCGCGATCACGGCATGCAGCGGCTGGTCGAGCAGCACGCCGAGCTTGAAGACGCGCGCCTCGTACTGCACCGTGATGGCGAGTCCGACGAGCACCGCGACCCCGCAGACGATCCGGGTAGTGACCCGCGTGACGACGAAGCGGCTCCGTGCCGCATCGATGACCATCGCCATCACGGCCAGCAGCGACGGTGCGACGCTGAACGGTGCGGCCCAGCCGATCGCCATGAAGGCGGCGGCGACCCGTCCGTGTTCACCGCGCTGCCACAGCGCGCGCAGGACGAGCGGCAGCGTCGCCATCGCCACCCACTGCATGACCCACTCGGCGCGCCAGATCTGCAGCTTGCCGAAGAACGGGTTGCCGACCAGGTCGACCAGGACGAGGCTCGCGATCGTCGCGCCTACGCCGGCGATCCCGGCCGCGATCACCAGTCGGCGCAGTTCGACGCGCTCGGCCGCGAGCCGCGCGGCAAACCAGAGCACCGCGGCATTGAAGACGAGGACGCCGTAGTCGAGCATCGTCCAGCGCAGCACGAACGCGTGGCCGTTGGCTTCGTGGACCAGCGCGAGCCATTCGGCGTCGTAGCGCGAGAACAGGTCCGAGAAAGGGCCGCGGCCGATGGCACCGAGCGCGAGCAGCGTCACCACGCCGACGGGTGCCAGGACGAGCCAGCGGCGATCGCGGCCGCTCAGGTAGATCCACGCGACCAGACAGCCGCCCGCGGCGATCAGCGGATGGATCGTCAGTGCGAGCAACAACGCGGCGATGGCCAGCCAGAGACGGCCGCGCACCAGCCACGCGAGTCCGAGCAGGACCGCCGGTTCCGCGAAACTTCGGGCGGTGAGGAACGGTTCGGAGTAACCGAAGATGCGGTTGCCCCCGTAGAGGGTCCAGCCGAGCGTCACCGACAGCACGCAGAAGGCCTGCCAGCGCGGGGGCGCGAACCACGCCACGAAATACCAGGTGGCCGCGAGGTACAGCGCGAAGGCGACGAGCAGGCCGACGATGGTGCCGTTGCCGATCCCGAACGCGGAGATCAGCGAGGCGTAGAGCGCGGGAAGCAGCGTGAAGCGCCCCTGCGAACCGAAGAGGAAGTAGAGGTCGTCGCGAAAACCGTCCGGCAGCAGGCGGGCCAGCGCGTCGCCGGCATACAGCGTGCCGTCGTGGCGGATGCCGGTGTACGGATGCGCGAGGACGAAGGCCGAGGCGACGAGCAGGACGACGGACAGACCCTGCGGCGACCACAAGCCGGAAGAACGGAGGCGGGGCATAAAAAAAGAGGTGCCCGAAAGCACCTCTTTGTTTTCGATCGAAGGTCTGATCGTTTAGCCGCGGCACGAGCCAGGCAGGAACTTGGGAAGAATGCCGCTAGAGCTCGTCGGGCCGCATTTCCACACGGCGACTGGCTTACCGAAGTCGGCAGCTGTCATCGCGTTAGAGCCAAGTGTGTCGGAATACGGTGCGAGCTGAATCGACTTGCCATCGATGTTGGTATCGCCGACGTTTTGCGCAGTTACCGTCACAATGCCCAGGGTAGACGTGCTGACTTGGGAAACGTACTTGGTGCCCGAACCCGATGCAACTTCGCAGCCCCAGCCGTTGGCCGACGGCGCCGAAGCGCTCGAACCGGACTGGAAAACCTCGGTAATCGTCGTTCGGCATGCGCTGGCAGCCAAAATAAGCTCAGAGACCTTCGCGCGCTTGGTGTAGTCCTGGTAGGCCGGCAGCGCGATGGCAGCCAGGATACCGATGATCGCGACGACGATCATCAATTCGATCAACGTGAAACCCTTTTGCATCTTGCTCATATATTTCTCCAAATGGGGGGGAACGGCCTGCAGCACTGGTCGCTAAGCAATCGACGTGCCAGACCGCCTGTGCGGCAGAACCCACCGCTCGTCCCCGAAAAATCAATCATTTGCAGAATGAGGCGACGCGAAGTTCGACACTTCGCGACGCAATTCGTCACTTGCAGACATTTTTGATCGAAGGGACCGATCGAAGGTCTCTCGCTCCCCCGATCGGACGACCATCAGCCGCGGCAGGAACCCGGCAGGTACTTCGGCGGGATCGGCGAGGCCGAACCCGGGCCGCACTTCCACTGCGTGATGGCCTTGCCGGCATCGACACCGCCGGCGGCGGTCGCGTTGCCGATGTAGGGGACCAGGTCGATCGTCTTGGTGTCGATGTTCGTGCTGTCGATGTTGCGCGCCGTGACGGTGACCTTGCCGACGTTGTCCGTGACGACCGACGTGACGTACTTGGATCCGCTGCCGCTGGCGACTTCGCAGCCGAAGTTGCCACCGCTCGGGAACGGGTTCGACGACGCGGACTGGTAGACCTCGCTGATCGTCGTGCGGCAGGCACTGGCGGCCAGGATCAGTTCGGACAACTTCGCCCGCTTCGTATAGTCCTGATAGGCCGGCAGCGCGATCGCGGCCAGGATGCCGATGATCGCGACGACGATCATGAGTTCGATGAGGGTGAAGCCGGAGGCTCGGGTACGACGCGCGAGTTGGTACATGGGGCGGATCCTGGAGGGGTGTTTAAACCATTGCAATCTCGGGCAACTTCTCATCGACTATGCAAATAGCGTGCTCGTCCTCTCGGTAAGGACCGTCGGTTCTTGAGAAGTTCGCGGCCAAAAATCGCGCCTCTGCACGAATCTACGAATCTGTCCGACCGCGCGGAGGGAAGCCGCGCAACGTTCAGCGAACGCAGACTGCCCGGACCTGCTTGAGGTCGGTGAGCCCGGACAGGACCTTTTCCATCCCGTCCATGCGCAAGGTGCGCATGCCTTCGCCGATCGCCGTGGCGAACATCTCCGCCACGCGCGCGTGCTCCTGGATGTTCTTCTTGATCGCGTCGCTGCCGATCATCAGCTCGTGCAGCCCGATGCGGCCCTTGTAGCCGGTCTGGTTGCAACGGTCGCAACCCTTGGCCCGCTGGAACACCAGCTTGCCCGACACGCCGTACTGGGTGACCCAGCCGTCGTACAGGCGCTTGGCCTCGCCCTGCGGGTCGGTGTGCCAGCCGGGGAACTGCTGCAGGTCCTCGGCGTACTCGGTGACGAAGGCGCGGATCTCGGCGGAATCCGGCGTGTAGGCTTCCTTGCAGGTGCACAGCTTCTTGGCCAGCCGCTGCGCGAGCACGCCGAGCAACGCGTCGGCGAAGTTGAACGGGTCCATCCCCATGTCGAGCAGGCGCGTGATCGACTCGGGCGCGCTGTTGGTGTGCAGCGTCGCCAGCACGAGGTGGCCGGTGAGCGACGCCTCGATGCCGAGCCCGACCGTCTCCTTGTCGCGCATCTCGCCGACCATGATGATGTCGGGGTCCGCCCGCAGGAACGACTTCATCACCGTCGCGAAGTCCAGCCCCGCCTTGCGGTTCACCTGCACCTGCCGCAAGCCCTTCTGGGTGATCTCGACCGGATCTTCCGCGGTCCAGATCTTGGTCTCCGGCGTGTTGAGATGCCCGAGGATCGAGTGCAACGTCGTCGTCTTGCCGGAGCCGGTCGGCCCGCACACGAAGAACAGGCCGTAGGGCTTGGCGATGATCGGCATCAGGCGCGCCGCGTTGTGCGGCGTCAGGCCGAGCTGGTCGACCGGGATCGGCTTGCCGGCCGAGAGGATCCGCATCACGACGTCCTCGACGCCGCCGGCCGACGGGATCGTCGCGACCCGCAGCTCGATGTCGAGCGGGCCGTACTTCTTGAACTTGATCTTGCCGTCCTGCGGCCTGCGCTTCTCGGAGATGTCGAGGTCGCACATGATCTTCAGGCGCGCGATCAGCGGCGCGCGATAGCTCGGCGGCACCTCGACGTAGGGCGACAGCGTGCCGTCCTTGCGGAAGCGGATGACCGTCTTCTGCCGGCCGGGATAGGGCTCGATGTGGATGTCCGACGCGCCCTGGTGATGCGCGTCGATGATGACCTTGTTGACGAACTTGACGAGCTCGTTGTCGGCGGCGGCCGCGGCTTCGTCGCCGGTCTCGGCGAACTCGAGAGCACCGGCATCGCCGCCGTCGCCACGCAGGAAGTCGTTGATCGACCCGGCGGCGATGTCCTCGCCGAAGAACTGGTCGAGCGTGCGCTCGAATTCCTCGGCCGTCGTGACGCGGTAGACCACCTTGGACGCGCGCGGGAAGATGTTCGAGACCACGCGCGACGACTGGATGCGCTCGGGGTCGGTGGTCAGCACGACCAGGCCGTCGCCGGCGTCCTCGACCGGTACCCACTGCGCCGACTGCGCGTATTCGCGCTTGATCTGCTTGACCAGCTCGAGCGGCTTCAGGCGGTCGGCCTTGAACGGTTCGTAGGGGACGTCGAAGAACTTGGCGAGCGCCTGGCCGATCGCCCTGCGCTCGACCTGGAACTCGGTCAGCAGGATCTCCTCGACGTCGACGCCCTTGCGCCGCGCCGAGGTGGCCGCGAGCTTCAGCTCCTCGGCCGATATCAGGCCGTCGGCCATCAGCGCGTCGTACTTGGTGCGGACCGGCCGGGCGGACAGCAGGGCGAGCTCGGCTTCCTTGCGGCGGTTGCGGATGGCGACCGCCAGCGTGTCGCACAGCTCGCGAAAGCCCTCCATCTCGCCGCTGCCGAACGGCTGTCCGGAGCGGCTGTTGATCAGTTGCGCGACGCCGAGCATCTCGTTGCTCTGCCCGCGCTTGCCGCGAAAGATGATCGGCGCGACGAGCACCTGCTGCGGCGACTCGCCGGCCTCGATGCCGAACGCGCTCGCCGGCTGCAGGTCGGCGTGGACGCCGCTCAGCTCGCCAGGGTCGGTCGCGTCGCGCAGGTTGACCTCGACCTGGGTCTGCGCGACGACGCCGACCAGCGTGCTGGTCTTGATCGGCCGGCGGAAGTCGCTGACGGTGCCGTCGGCGGCGCGGACCTTGGAATGCAGCAGGCGACCGTCTTCGCTGATGACAAAGATATGCAGGCGCTCGGCGTTGAAGACGCGCTTGATGTCGGCGCCGGCGTCGAGAAGGATGTCGTCGACCGTCTGCATCGCATGGACGCGGGTCGCGACGTGCTGGATGTTGCGCGAGAACAGCAGGCGGGCGCCGAGATCGGCCGTGCCGGCACGCTCGCCGCCCCCTCGACCGGACGGGTCGGGTGCATCGGCGAGTCGGCCGGGAACGATGGCTGGCTTCATGGTCGGTTGCGTGGCTGCGCCCGGGCGAGGGTCAGCGGAAGAAGAACTCCATCTTGGTCCCCGACAGCTCGATGATGTCGTGGTTCGTCAAGGCCGTCGCGTCGAGGCCCAGCGCCTTCCCGTTGACCACCGGGAACGACGAGCCCTCGACGTGCGTGATGTAGTAGCCCTGCTGGCGGCGGGTGATGACGGCGACCTGCACGCCGGGGCGCCCGAGCGTGGTCAGCGCCTTCGACAGCATCAGCTCCTTGCCGGCGTTGGGGCCGTTGAGGATCTGGATGGTGGCGGCCGGCCCGGCGGCGCCCGCAGGGGCCGCGGACGCGCGCGACAGCGACACGTTCGGGTCGCTGGCCAGCGCCGTGTCGTCGCCCACCCGTGACCGGGTGACCGACATGCGGTTCGGCTCGGTACTGGTGGCCCCTGCGCCGGTCGCCATCGACTGCGACGACGTGACGGGGCTGCGCGCCATCGGCGCAGGCGTTCGCGCCGGCTCCTCGCGCACGCCGATCTTGCCGTAGTCGCTGCCGGGCTTGGCGTCGGCCACGAACTTGAGCTTGTACTTGCCGAGCTCGACGGTGTCGTTGCCCTGCAGGAAGTGCTTCTTGATCGGCTGGCCGTTGACGGTGGTGCCGTTGGTGCTGCCGAGGTCCTCGATGAACGAGTCGTTGAGGATCGTGATCAGCACGGCGTGCTCGCCGCTGACCGCGAGGTTGTCGATGACGATGTCGTTGTGCGGCCGCCGACCGATCGTGGTCCGCTCCTTGGTGAGCTCGACTTCCTTCAGGACGAGTCCGTCCATCGAAAGAATCAACTTCGGCATCTGCTACTCCGCACTGTTTCCCGGCAGTTCATCGAAGCAGGGCATGGCGATCGTCCGCGGATCACGAGCTTTGTCGGCCGGGTCGGCGATCGTCCGGCGCATCGTCTGCCGTGTTCTCGTTCTCTGGGAATGCATCGCGCGCCCAACCCACGCTCGCGAGCACGACGGATACGTTATCACGGCCACCCTGCGCGTTGGCCGCATCGACCAGTTTGACGGCAACTTCGTCCAGAAGGGCCGTTTCGGCGACATGGCCGTCTGACTGTCGGTCGTAGTCGGACGCGGTCAGGTCGGCTTCGCCGTCCTCCTCGCCGAAGTGCATCCGCAGCACATCGAAGATCTCCTCGTCGCTCAGCATGTCGGGCAGGCCGTCCGAACAGATCAGGTAGAGATCGCCCGGCACGAGCGCGTGGTCGCTGATCTCCGGCTCGGCGACGAGGTCCACGCCCAGCGCACGGGTGACGAAGTTGCGGTTCAGCGACGCGCGCGCGTCGCGCAGCGTGACCAGCCCGGCATCGATCTGCTCCTGCAGCAGCGAATGATCGCGGGTGAGCAGCGCGAGGACGCCGTTGCGCATCCGGTAGACCCGCGAATCGCCCAGATGGAGGGTGGTCGCGGCGTCTTGCGAAAACAACAGCATCGCCAGCGTGGTCCCCATTCCCTCGCATTCGGGTTCCCGGCTGGCGACGTCGATGATCGCCTCGTTGGCCCCGTCGATGCGGGCGCGCAACAGCGCATGCAGCATGCGGTGCGAATGGTCGGGGCCCGTGGTGCTGCGCGCCGGACCGTCGCGCAACTGCGCCAGGTCCTCGACCAGATGCGTCATCAGGAAGTCGGCCGCGAGCCGGCTCGCGACCTCGCCGGCGTTGTAGCCACCCATGCCGTCGGCCACGATCGCGAGGCCGGACTTGGCCGCGATCGCGATGGCGTCCTCGTTCTGCTCGCGGACCATGCCGCGATGCGTCGCGTGGGCATAGCGATAGAGCATGGCGCCGCGGTGGGCGTCGAGCGGCGCGCGAGCGTTCATGCCGAAGGCCTTGCCGGCCGCGACAGGCGGTGGATCGAAAGAATCGGCAGGAAGGCGAGGCAGGTGACAGTCATTCGGCAAGATCGAGGTGGATCGCGTTGCGATGACCATCCCGCAAGGCATTGCGCGGATGATGACAGTGCGTGTTCGAGCCCGTCAATCCAGCATCGCCCTCGAAACCACGGCGCCGACCGGGACGATCGCCCGATCGCAGCCCGGGCCGCAGCGCCGCGCGAGACGACCCGGGCGTGGCGCGGCGATCCCCGTGACGACTCAGAGGACGGACTTCAGCAGCTTGCCCATTTCGCCGGGATTGCGGGTGACCCGGATCCCGCAGGCCTCCATCACCGACAGCTTTTCCTGCGCCGTGCCCTTGCCGCCGGAAATGATCGCGCCCGCGTGGCCCATGCGCTTGCCGGGGGGCGCGGTCACGCCGGCGATGAAGCCGACGACCGGCTTCTTCATGTTGTCGCGGATCCAGTACGCCGCCTCTTCCTCGTCGGTGCCGCCGATCTCGCCGATCATGATCACCGCGTCGGTCTCGTCGTCGTCGTTGAAGAGCTTCATCACGTCGATGTGCTTGAGCCCGTTGACCGGATCGCCGCCGATGCCGACCGCGCTCGACTGGCCGATGCCCAGCTCGGTGAGCTGGCCGACCGCTTCGTAGGTGAGCGTGCCCGAACGGGACACGACGCCGATGCGGCCCTTCATGTGGATATGGCCCGGCATGATGCCGATCTTCAGTTCCTCGGGGGTGATCGTGCCGGGGCAGTTCGGCCCGAGCAGCAGGGTCTTGCGATTCTGCTTGCGCATGCGATCACGGACTTCGACCATGTCGCGGACCGGGATCCCTTCGGTGATGCAGATCACGAGGTCGAGGTCGGCTTCGACGGCTTCCCAGATCGCTGCCGCGGCGCCCGCAGGCGGCACGTAGATCACCGACACCGTGGCACCGGTCTGCTTTTTCGCTTCGGCCACGTCGGCGAAGATCGGGATGCCCTCGAAGTCCTCGCCGGCCTTCTTGGGATTGACGCCTGCGACGAAGGCGGCCTTCCCGTTCGCATAGTCGCGACACATGCGGGTGTGGAACTGGCCGGTCTTGCCGGTGATGCCCTGGGTGATGACCTTGGTGTTCTTGTCGATCAGGATGCTCATGGTTTTGTATGCGCGCGAGCGCCACTTCGTGTCATCCCGGCGAAGGCCGGGATCGAATTGTTAGAACAGGAGCGGGTAAAGATCGGCCCATCCCGGATTGAACGACTGGATCAGATTGATCTTCCAGTCACGATGCCAACGTTTGATGCGCTTCTCTCTTTCGATCGCCGCGACGATCCACTCATGCGGCTCGTACCAAACCAGTCGATGAAGCCGATGCTCCTTGGAAAAACCTGCAATCGCTCCCCGCCGATGCTCGTCCGCTCGTCGAATCAAGTTGTTCGTCACACCTACGTACAGGGTGCCGTAGCGCCGGTTTGTGACGATGTAGACGTATGCGTAAGGCATGCAGCCATTGGGCCCCGGCCTTCGCCGGGGTGACAACGACCAGATGGATCATGCGGCGCACGGGACGACCTCAGGCGCCCCGCGCCGCGGCCACCACCTTCTCGCCCGCCTCGGTCATGTTCTTCGCCGAGATGATCGGCAGCCCCGAGTCGGCCAGCATCTGGCGGCCGAGTTCCTCGTTGGTGCCCTTCATGCGGACCACCAGCGGCACCTTCAGCGACAGCGCCTTCGACGCCGCGATGACGCCTTCGGCGATCGTGTCGCACTTCATGATGCCGCCGAAGATGTTGACCAGGATCGCCTTCAGCTCGGGGTTCTTCAGCATGATCTTGAAGGCCTCGGTCACCTTCTCGGTCGTGGCGCCACCGCCCACGTCGAGGAAGTTGGCCGGCTCGCCGCCGAACAGCTTGATCGTGTCCATCGTCGCCATCGCGAGGCCGGCGCCGTTGACCAGGCAGCCGATGTCGCCGTCGAGCGAGATGTACGCGAGGTCGAACTTCGACGCCTCGATCTCGGCTGGATCCTCCTCGTCGAGGTCGCGCAGCGCGACGATGTCGGGATGGCGGTACAGCGCGTTCGCGTCGAAGTTGAGCTTGGCGTCGAGCGCGATGACCTTGCCGTCGCCGGTCACGATCAGCGGGTTGATCTCGGCCAGCGACGCGTCGGTGTCCCAGTACGCCTTGTAGAGCGCCTGGAAGATCGCGCGCGACTGCGGCAGCGACGCGGCGGGCACGCCGATCTTCGTCGCGACGTCGTCCGCGTCCGCATCCGACAGGCCGGTCTCCGGATCGATGAAGATCTTGTGGATCAGCTCGGGCGTGTGTTCGGCCACGTGCTCGATGTCCATGCCGCCCTCGCTCGAGGCCATCAGCGCGACCCGCTGCGTCGTCCGGTCGGTGACCATGCCGAGATACAGCTCCTTCTTGATGTCGGCGCCCTCCTCGATCAGCAGGCGGCGCACCTTCTGGCCCGCGGCCGAGGTCTGGTGCGTGACGAGCTGCATGCCGAGGATCTCGGTCGCCTTCTGACGCACTTCGTCGATCGACTTGGCTACCTTGACGCCGCCGCCCTTGCCGCGACCGCCGGCATGGATCTGCGCCTTGACGACCCACACCTTGCCGCCGAGCTTCTCGGCAGCGGCAACGGCCTCGTCGACCGTGAAGGCCGGGATGCTGCGCGGGACCGTCACGCCGTACTTCTTCAGGACGTCCTTGCCTTGGTATTCATGGATTTTCATAGGGATCGTTCGACTTTGGAGTCCGTCTGGGGAAAGGGTTGGGGTGAGGCCGGCTGCGCATCTGCGTCCCCGCGATACCAGCGCGGATAGAACTCGGCGACCGCCGCACCGTCGGTCCGCAACGCGTGGCAGCGGTCGAGCTGGAAGGGCTTGTGTTCCGCGGGGACCGGGGCGCCGGGAGCGGGGTCGCCGGGTGAGGCGTCGCGCGTGCGGAACACCTCGCCGGCGAACGCCTGCACCGCGGCCGTGGGGAGCACGTTGGTGAGTTCGGTGATGTGGGTGCAGCCGTGGATGCCGCCCAGACGCTCGCGCACGTCGTGCCGGAAGTTTCTCATCAGGTTCAGGCCGACGAGCTGCCGGTAGTCGGGCGCGATCGCGTCGCAGTGGCCGGGATACGGAACGCGCACGGACTCGGCCTCGGCCGCGACCACCGTGAGCGACGTGTCGATCGTGATCGTCAGGCGCATGTGGTGGATCGGCTCGCCGGCCGTGCGGACGCCCGTCGCGAGGCGGAAATCCTTCGCCTTCGTGTCGATCAGCTCGGCTTCGACATCCCACAGGCCGTCGTCGCGCTCGTAGACATCGGCGCTGATGGTTCGCTTGTGGACGTGGCGGCGGGTGGGCATCGAGGAGGTCGGCGAAGAGCCGGACACGGCTGTTCGCAAGAGCGGTTGTTGCGATGCAACGCCCACGAATTTATCACACGCCGGGTCGCCGACCGCGCGGCGAGGCCGGCCGGACCCGCAGGTCAGGGCGACGCGAGCAGGCGCGCGAGGGCCCGCGCGACGACGCGGGTGGCCATGCGCAGGTCCTCGAGCAGCAGGTTCTCGTCGGCCCGCTTCGCGTTGGCCTCGAGGATCGAACGCGGACCGGCGCCGTACAGGACGATCGGGATGCCGGCCTCGCCGTACAGCCGGGCGTCGGTGTACAGCGGCGTGGCCATCGCGGGCATCGGCTGGCCCATCACGTCGGCGGAGGCGTCCTGCAGCGCGTCGACCCAGCGCTGGTGCCCGGGCAGCGGCTTGAGCGCGCGGGCCAGCAGCAGTTGCCTGACCTCCACGGACAGGCCGGCCTGCTTCGGCAGGGCGGTGGCGATCACCCGCCGCAACGCGGCCTCGACCTCGACCGGATCCTCTTCGGGGATCATGCGGCGATCGAGCTTGAAGGTCACGCGGTCGGGGACCACGTTGGTGTTGATGCCGCCTTCGATGAGTCCGATGTTGAGCGTCGGAGAGCCGATGCCGTCGACCTGCGATCGTTGCGCCTTCAACCGTTGGGCATCGGCGTAGATCGCCGCGATCACGACATTGGCAGCGCGGATCGCGTCGACCCCGGTCTCGGGCATCGCCGCGTGCGCCGACCGGCCGCGGATCGTGACGGCCAGTTGCAGGCAGCCGTTGTGCGCGGTCACCACGGCGTAAGAGAACCCGGGGCCCAGCGCCAGGTCGGGCTTCGTGATGCCTTCGGACAGCAGCCAAGCCGGCCCGAGCAGGCCGCCGAACTCCTCGTCGTAGGTGAAGTGCAGCTCGACCGTGCCGTGGAGAGCGAGGCCGCTGGCCATCAGGGCCCGCAGCGCGAAGGTGTAGGTCGCGAAGTCGGACTTGGACACGGCGACGCCGCGGCCGTACATGCGGCCGTCGACGACGTCGCCGCCATAGGGATCCTGGGTCCAGCCCTCGCCGGGCGGCACGACGTCGCCGTGCACGTTGAGCGCGATCACCGGACCGCCGTCACCGAGCCGGTGGCGCACGACGAGGTTGATCACCGACCGCAGTCCGGCGGCGTCGACATCGGCCTGCGGCGGGGCATGGCGCTCGACGGTGAAGCCGATGTCCTCGAGCAGCTTGGCGGCCCGGTCGGCAGCGGCGCGGTTGTCGCCCGGCGGCGTGTCGGACGGCACGCGCACGATCTCGCGAAGGAACGCGACCTCCTCGTCGAAGTGCGCGGCGATCCAGCGGTCGAGGGTGCCGTCGGCTTCGGAGGGCTCGATGAGGTTCATCGGCGAAGCATGCCCGTCGCCGGTCCGCGCGACAAACGCGAACGCGTCAATGCGCCGAAGTGCCGACGAAGTTGGCCAGTTCCGGCGTCGCCGGGTTCGCCATCAGCGTCGCCGGGTGCCCGACCTCGTGCACGCGGCCGTGATGCATGAAGACCAGCTTGTCGCCGACCTCGCGCGCGAAGCGCATCTCGTGCGTGACCATCACCAGCGTCATCCCTTCGGCCGCGAGCTTCTTGACCACGGCCAGCACCTCGTTGACGAGCTCGGGATCGAGCGCCGACGTGATCTCGTCGCACAGCAGGACGCGCGGCTTCATCGCCAGCGCCCGCGCGATCGCCACGCGCTGCTGCTGGCCGCCGGACAACTGGTCGGGGAACGCGTCGAACTTCTCGGCGAGGCCGACCTTCTCCAGCATCGCGCGCGCGATCGCCTCGCACTCGCCGGGCGAAGTCTTCTTGACGACGTTGGGCGCGAGCATCACGTTGCGGCCCGCGGTCAGGTGCGGGAACAGGTTGAACTGCTGGAACACCATGCCGACCTTCTGCCGCAGCTCGCGCAGCTGGCTCGCCGTGGCGTGGATGTGCGCGCCTTCGATCTGGATCGAGCCGCCCTCGTCGAACGTCTCGAGTCCGTTGATGGTCCGCAGCAGCGTGCTCTTGCCCGAGCCGCTGCGACCGATTATCGCGACCACCTCGCCCTCCTCGATATCGAGGTCCACGCCCTTGAGCACGTGGTTCGTGCCGAAGTGCTTGTGCAGACCGCTAATGCGTACCAGCGACATCGAATTTCCTTTCGAGCATGCGCGCGTACGCGGACAGCGGATAGCACAGCAGGAAGTAGCCGGCCGCGACGAACGCGAAGACCTGGAACGGCAGGAAGGTCGCGTTGGCCAGCACGACGCCGGTCTTGGTCAGCTCGGTGAAGCCGATGATCGACGTGACCGAGGTCGCCTTCACGACCTGCACGGCGAACCCGACCGTCGGCGGGATCGAGATGCGGAACGCCTGCGGCAACACGACGTGGCGCATCTGCTCGAACCAGGTCATCGCGAGCGACGCGGACGCTTCCCACTGCCCCTTCGGGATCGACTCGACGCAGCCGCGCCAGATCTCGGCGAGGAACGCGCTGGTGAAGCACGTCAGCCCGACCGCCGCCGCGAGCCACGCGGCGACCTCGATGCCGAGGTTGGGGAAGCCGAAGAAGATGATGAAAAGCTGCATCAGCAGCGGCGTGCCCTGGAAGACCGAGATCCATCCCTTGGCGAGGTTGCGCAGCCACGGGCGCGCGGAGATGCGGGCGAACAGCACGACGAGCCCGGTGATGCCGCCAAGCACGAACGCGACGATCGCGAGGATCACCGTCCACTGCAGCGCGAAGGTCAGGTTGCGTGCGATGTCCCACAGCGAGAACTCGTCGGCCATGACAGGCTCAGCGGACCGGGATCGGTGCGGACGACCGACGGCGGGCCGTCATCGGGACCGTCCGACGATGAAGCGCTGACCGTAGCGCAGCAGCAGTTGTCGCAGCGCGATGGCCAGCAACAGGTAGATCGCGGCGACCGTGAAGTAGGTCTCGAGCGAGCGGAAGTTGCGCGACGAGATGAAGCCCGCCGCGAACGTCAGTTCCTCGGCGCCGATCTGCGAACACACCGACGAGCCGAGCATCACGATGACGACCTGGCTCGCGATCGACGGCCAGACCTTCTGCAGTGCCGGGCGCAGCACCACGTGACGGAAGATCTGGGCACGCGTCATCGCGAGCGCCTGCGCCGCCTCGATCTGGCCGCGCGGCGTGGCCTGCACGCCGGAGCGGATGATCTCGGTGCAGTAGGCGCCAAGGTTGATGACCATCGTCAGCGACGCGGCCTGCCAGTCGTCGAGCTTGATGCCGAGCGCCGGCAGCCCGAAGAAGATGAAGAAGAGCTGGACGAGGAACGGCGTGTTGCGGATCGCCTCGACGTAGATCGCGAAGGCGTAGTTGAACGGCTTGATCCTCCACGCCCGGCAGACCGACCCGACGATGCCGATGCCGATGCCGAAGACCGCGCCGAGCGCGGTGAGCGCGAGCGTGAAGACGATGCCCCGGCCGATGAGGGGAAGGTAGTCGACGATCGCAGAGAAATCGAAGTGGTAGGCCACTGACTATGTCATCCCGGCGAAGGCCGGGACCCAATTTTTGTTCCGCCGTCATTCGATCCCGGCCTTCGCCGGGATGACATGGTCAGAGGCTCCCGCCTCAAAAGTCGCTCGGCAGCGGTGCCGTCAGCCACTTCTTCGACAGCTCGTTCAGCGACCCGTCCTTCTTGGTCTTGGCGAGGATGCGATTGACCTCGGCCATCAGCGCGGGCTCGTTCTTGTTCAGGCCGACGTAGCACGGCGAATCCTTGATCACGAAGCGCGAGTCGAGGCGGCGCAGGCGGGTGCGCTCGTTGAGCGCCGCCGCCGTCGTGTTGCCGGTGGCGACCAGCTGGACCTGTCCGGTCAGGTACGCCTGGATCGTCGAGTTGTTGTCCTCGAAACGCTTGATCGTGGCGGTCGGCGGGGCGACCTTCGTCAGCTCGAGATCCTCGATCGCGCCGCGGGTCACGCCGACCACCTTGCCCGCCAGGTCGGCCGGCTTTTCGACCTTGAGGTCGGCCGGGCCGAACACCGCGCTGAAGAAGGGGGCGTAGGCCGCCGAGAAATCGATGACCTTCTCACGGTCGGGATTCTTGCCGAGCGTCGAGATCACCAGGTCGACCTTGTTGGTCGTCAGGAACGGGATGCGGTTGGTGCTGGTGACCGGCACGAGCTCCAGCTTGACGCCCATCTCCCTGGCCAGCAGCGCGGCCGTGTCGATGTCGTAGCCGCGCGGCTTGAGATCCGGGCCGACGGTGCCGAACGGCGGGAAGTCCTGCGGCACGGCGACGCGCAGCACGCCGTTCTTCTTGATGGTGTCGAGGCCGTCGGCACGCGCCGCGGTGGTGAAGGCGAGAACGCAGCAGGCCAGAGCCAGCGACACGGACACGGACACGGACACGGACAGGCGAAATCTCATGGGCAGCTTCCGGAAACGATCGATGAAGAATCGTTCACGCACGAGATGTGCCAGGAGCTTGCCTGTCGTGGCCACCCCGGGTGTCGGGTAGCCCGGTGTCGCGCAGCCGATGGGCCGACGTCCCGCGAGAAAGACGCCCCCTCCTTTATGGCGGTCGAGTCTTGCCGAGAGAACGAGCCGACCGCGCCGGCCCGCCGGTTCGGAGAGCGGCCGACGCATCGGGCCATCGAGCCACCGAGCCACGTCATGGGGCACACGCGAGCACCCGATCTACAAGGTTGCACTCGCGGATCCGGCGCACCCCCGTGAATCGAGCGCACCAAACATGGCTGCCGCCGACTTCAGTCCGCCACGTCGACTTTGCCGGCAAGGACTTGCGTGATCACGTCCATCGAGAAGCCGCGGGTCTGGAGGTAGCGACCCTGGCGGCCACGCTCGTCGGCGCTCGTCGGCAGTGCGTCGAACCGTCGTCCCCAGGCAGCAAGCGCCCGCTGCGCCTCGGTGCCGGCCACCTGGGCCATCGCGGCGGATGCATCAACAGCGCCGACGCCACACTTGCGCAGGTCGCGCGCGAGCCGCAGGTCGCCGTAGCGCTGCGAGCGCTGGCGCACCAGCGACGCGGCGAAGCGCATATCGGACAGGAGCTGGTCGGCCTGGAGCTGGTCGAGCACCCGCTCGATCTCGCCGGGATCGTCGTCGGGAGCGAGGTGCCGGGCCAGCTTGCGCGCGAGCTCGACACGGCTGTGTTCTCGACGGGACAGCAGGTCGACGGCGCGTGCCATGACGCTGAGGCCCGCGCTCCGGACCGGACCCCTCATCGAAGGTCCCGTGGTGGCGGCGGGACGCGCGTCACCGCAGGGCGCACCCCGAGCCAGAACTCGCCTGCAAGGCGCGCGTCGGTCAGGCCGCGGCTTCCGCGACCGCGCCGCGTCCGACGACGCCCTTGGCCTCGCGGATCTTGTTCTCGATCTCGAGCGCGACCTCGGGGTTGCTACGCAGGTACTCGCGGGCGTTGTCCTTGCCCTGCCCGATGCGGTCGCCGTTGTAGCTGTACCAGCTGCCGGACTTGTCGACGATGTTGAGCTCGGCGCCGAGGTCGACGATCTCGCCTTCGCGCGAGATGCCTTCGCCGTACAGGATGTCGAACTGCGCGACCTTGAACGGTGGCGCGACCTTGTTCTTGACGACCTTGACCTTGGTCTCGGAGCCGATGACTTCCTCGCCCTTCTTGATCGAGCCGGTCCGGCGGATGTCGAGTCTGACCGACGCGTAGAACTTGAGCGCGTTGCCGCCGGTGGTGGTCTCGGGGTTGCCGAACATCACGCCGATCTTCATGCGGATCTGGTTGATGAAGATGACCAGCGTGTTGGTGCGCTTGATGCTGCCGGTGAGCTTGCGCAGTGCCTGGCTCATCAGGCGTGCCTGCAGGCCTGGCAACGAGTCGCCCATCTCTCCTTCGATCTCGGCCTTGGGCGTCAGGGCCGCGACCGAGTCGATGACGATCAGGTCGACCGAGCCCGAGCGGACGAGGGCGTCGCAGATCTCGAGGGCCTGCTCGCCGGTGTCGGGCTGGGAGATCAGCAGGTCGGTCAACTCGACACCCAGCTTTTGCGCGTACTGCGGATCGAGCGCGTGTTCGGCGTCGATGAACGCGGCGACGCCGCCGAGCTTCTGCATCTCGGCGATGACCTGCAGCGTCAGCGTGGTCTTGCCAGACGACTCCGGTCCGTAGATCTCGACGACGCGTCCGCGCGGAAGGCCGCCGATGCCGAGCGCGATGTCGAGTCCGAGCGAGCCCGTGGACACGACTTCGATGTCCTCCATGACTTCACCCGCGCCGAGCCGCATGATCGAGCCCTTGCCGAACTGCTTCTCGATCTGCGACAGCGCCGCCGCCAGGGCCTTGCTCTTGTCGCTGCCGGCCGCGTTCTTGTCGGCAGCCTGGCCTTTGGCCGTTCTTTCTTCCATGGAATCCTCTTGAATGTGGCGCTCGATGGGGCGCCGCGTCTGCGCCGTTGCGATCGATCGGCGGACCGGGCCCGTCGACGGGTTGAATGCGTTGGGGGAAGCTTGCCGCCGCTGCTGCGCAACCCGCGAATCCTGCGAGGTCCGCGTGCTGTTGAAGGTCCACCGCGTGCGTCCCTGAATATACTCTAACGACCCTCCGATCCGGTCGCATCGACGGGATGGATTAGAGGCTTCGGCGACCGGTCCGGAGCTCGCGGCCACCGCCTTCGCGGACGATTCGTAAATCCCCGATAAACAACTGACTCTTAGGGGTTTTCCCGCACGAAATCCCCTATGAAAGTGGCGATCTGCGCAGCGGGTTGCGTCCGACGCCACAAATGATAGTTTTTCGAGCAACTGCGCGATATGCTCCCGCCGGATCGACGAGTCCAGGATCAAGAGGACCGGCACTTTATTCGGAGGAGTACATGGCGGCAAATATCGCGGCGCACCCTGTAGCAGCGTCGATGACGAAAGAAGAACGCAAAGTCATCTTCGCCTCGTCGTTGGGAACCGTTTTCGAGTGGTACGACTTCTACCTCTACGGGTCGCTCGCGGCCATCATCGGCAAGCAGTTCTTCACCGGACTGAACGAGACGTCGCAGTTCCTGTTCGCGCTGCTCGCGTTCTCCGCCGGCTTCGCGGTCCGTCCGTTCGGCGCCATCGTCTTCGGGCGGCTCGGTGACCTGGTCGGTCGCAAATACACGTTCCTCATCACGATCCTGCTGATGGGTGTCTCGACGTTCGTCGTCGGCGTCCTCCCGTCGTATTCGTCGATCGGGATCGCCGCGCCGATCATCCTGATCGCGCTGCGACTCGTGCAGGGCCTCGCGCTCGGCGGCGAGTACGGCGGCGCGGCGACCTATGTCGCCGAGCACGCGCCGCACGGCAAGCGCGGCGCGTACACGAGCTGGATCCAGACCACGGCGACGCTCGGGCTGTTCCTGTCGCTGCTCGTGATCCTCGGCGTGCGCACCTACCTGCGCGACGGCTCCGCGCCGGTGGGCCAGCAGGACGTGGCGTTCGAGACGTGGGGCTGGCGCATTCCGTTCGGCGTGTCGATCATCCTGCTCGCGATCTCGGTGTGGATCCGCCTGTCGCTCAACGAGTCGCCGGCGTTCCGCAAGATGAAGTCGGAGGGCAAGCTGTCGAAGGCGCCGCTGACCGAGGCGTTCGGTACCTGGGGCAACCTGAAGATCGTCATCCTCGCGCTGCTCGGCCTCACCGCCGGCCAGGCGGTGGTCTGGTACACGGGACAGTTCTATGCGCTGTTCTTCCTGACCCAGACGCTCAAGGTCGACAACGCCACGGCGAACATCCTGCTGGCGCTGGCCCTGCTCGCCGGAACGCCGTTCTTCGTGGTCTTCGGCGTGCTGTCCGACAAGATCGGCCGCAAGCCCATCATCATGGCGGGCTGCCTGCTGGCCGCGCTGACCTACTTCCCGCTGTTCGGCCAGATCACGCACTTCGCCAACCCGGCCCTCGAGACCGCGCAGCAGAAGGCGCCGGTCGTCGTGGTAGCCGACCCGGCGGGCTGCCACTTCCAGTTCGAGTTCTTCGCCGCGCCCGGCAAGCCCAAGTTCGCCGACTCGTGCGACGTGGCGACGGCCGTGCTGGCCAAGGCATCGGTGTCGTACACCATCGAACCGGCGGCGGCGGGGACGGTCGCGCAGGTCAAGATCGGCGACAAGGTCGTGCCGAGCTTCGAGGGCGCACCGCTCGACGCGGCCGGCTTCAAGACCGCAGCGGGCACCTTCGGCAAGGCGATGGCGACCGAGATCAAGGCCGCCGGCTACCCTGCCAAGGCCGACGACGCCGCGGTCAACAAGCCGATGGTGTGGCTGCTGCTGACCATCCTCGTGCTCTACGTGACGATGGTCTACGGCCCGATCGCCGCCATGCTCGTCGAGATGTTCCCGACCCGCATCCGCTACACGTCGATGTCGCTGCCGTATCACATCGGCAACGGCTGGTTCGGCGGCTTCCTGCCCCCCATCGCGTTCGCGCTGGTGGCGTTCAAGGGCAACATCTACGCCGGGCTGTGGTATCCGATCGTGATCGCGGTGATCACGCTGGTGATCGGCACGCTCTTCGTCAAGGAAACGAAGGACGTCGACATCTACGCGAACTGAGCGCGGTCCGCTCGAAAAAACAAGCCCCGCTTCGGCGGGGCTTTGTTTTGGTCGATCGCTTCTTTGCGGGAGAGCGGCAGTTAAGGCCGCGCCTTGAATCCGGCGATGCAGGCGGCCGTGACCTCGGAGATCGTCTTGTCGCGCAGCGCGGCCGGGGTGGGCGGCTTGAGCTTGTCGTTCAGGCAGGACCGGATCTGCAGCGAGTCGCAGTTGTGCGACTTGCACTCCGTCGCGGCCCGATCCGAGAAACCGATCCGTTCGGCGCGGGAGGCGTCCCACCAGGTCTCTGCCCGATTGTCGGGCTCGACCGGCCCGGCGGCGGCCACGGCACTCGCGCAGAACAGCAGGCCCAGCCAGATCGGATGCAGCAGCGAGGGAACGGGCTTGTGACGCAGGGACCGCAGAAGACTGGACATCGCCGGATACTACTCCGCTGTGCGTCGCGAGCCGGCTGAGCGGCGCGACGCACGCCCCGGCGTTTGACGGGTTTTGCCATCGTCGCCATAATTCGCGGTTCGCGTGGCGGATTAGCTCAGTCGGTTAGAGCGACGGAATCATAATCCGCAGGTCCGGGGTTCGAGTCCCTGATCCGCCACCA
>Ga0123337_10001756_pt1 | contig 26673 bp, 23 predicted proteins | sample frozenSSSSmetaG_FD_89792 | JGI IMG/M metagenome (GOLD analysis project Ga0123337, IMG submission 89792) | Glacier valley bacterial and archeal communities from Borup Fiord, Nunavut, Canada, to study Microbial Dark Matter (Phase II) -... | ecosystem: Environmental > Aquatic > Freshwater > Ice >...
AGTCATCAAGAACCCTTGCCGGGATTGTCGCGGTCAAGGTATGGTTCTGGTCAATCGCAAGTTGAAAGTGACCATCCCGGCCGGCGTCGCCGACGGTAACCGTCTCCGGCTTTCGGGCGAAGGTCAGCCCAGCCCCAACGGGGGACCCACGGGCGACCTTTACGTGTTTCTCAAGGTGAAAGAACACGCCTTCTTTGAGCGGCACGAAAACGATCTGCACTGTGCCATCCCGGTCAATTTCGCTCAAGCTGCCCTGGGGGCGGAAATTATGATCCCCACACTCGGCGAACCCACAGTTCTGAAAATTCCGGAAGGCACACAGAATGGAGCGCAATTCCGCCTGAAGAAGCAGGGCATCGCTCAGGTGAACGGTCACTCACGAGGGGACATTGTGATTCACGTTCAGGTAAAAACTCCAGGCAAGCTTAATCGCGAACAGCGTAAGCTGTTTGAACAGCTGCACGACACCCTGCCCAAAGATAACGAGCCTGCCGGAAAGGGAATTTTCGAACGCGTAAAAGACTTGTTCGCCTAGAGATACTCATCGCGCCCTACCCGGTGAACCGGTATAGACCGGAACATCCGTAGACACCATAAAACTGGAACGAAGGCGACAGGGTATCCGCCACCGCCTGCCAGACGCCATAATCCGGCTCTTGCCCATTTCGCGGATCGTTGTAATCGTGAAATTGCACGAAAGATCCCGGGGTCATCACTTTGTCCAGCAGGGGACAAATGGCAGCCACTTCCTCATAAGTGTGGGAGTGATCGACAAACGCAAACCCAAATTTCCGCCCCGCGCTGATCAAGCCTTGCACCTTTTCTATCGCCGGGCCCAAATGGAAATCGATTCGCTGGCTTACCTGGTTCAGATCCGCATTCAATTTCCAGCCGAAATCTGCTATATCGATCGGCACTACTCGCCCATCCCGGCCGGAATCGATCACCGCTTGCGCCAGAATGCAGGTGCTGAGCCCGGCATAGGTCCCAAGCTCCAGCACGTCGCCCTCGGCGTGGTAGGCCATCTCATACAACTTAAGCGCGTCACCTTTCCATAGCCAGCCCTTGATAATCGTTCCCACGTTGTGATCCAGCAACCCGGGCGCGGTCAGCAGTACTAGAGCATTGTGCGGAGTCAAATCCAGAAATGCGTGGTGGGGATTGATAAACGCTTTTAGCGGATACGTGTACAGGTAATTCTGAATGACGGCGCCCACGGAGGATGCCTGCAAGAACGTTTCAGGATGAGCTGTCAATGCCACACCCTCGATTGTACTGTCTGATTAGTTCGGCGGAGTCAGGTCTGCTAAAATCACCGTTCCGATGAGTCAGACCTCTATTTCGAATATTCAGCCTAACGAGGGTTCCCTCACCTACGCCGCGTACGCGGTTTGGAAGGGAATTGTGCCTCTCCCTCCGTTTTCGCTCCTGTGGAGTGTGGGTGGGGCCACGCTGGAACAGTTTCTGGTAGTAGGTGACGCTTGGGGTCAGTTCATTTCACGCTTTTGCCCTGAAGAGGCCACCGTTCTCGAAATTGGCTGCGGCTGCGGCCGCGCCCCACGGGTGCTGTTGAACAATTCGTCGGTGACTCGCTATATCGGGTTCGATGTCATTCCCGCCAACATTGAATGGTGTAACAACTTCCTCGCTCCCGCGTGGCGGAACGGCAAAGCGGAATTTCATTGCTATGACCTCTATTCCGGCGAGTACAACCCGAATGGATCTCTTCAGACCTCAGAATTCCGTTTCCCGTGCGAAGACGGCCAGGCGGATGTAATTATCGCCGCTTCTGTGTTTACCCACTTGCTGGAGCCCGACGCCGTCCATTACCTTCGTGAATCGGCCCGGGTATTGAGCACACGCGGCCACGCACTCTTCAGCATTCACACTGCGGTTCTGCCCGGCGAGAAATACCGTGGCAATGAAACGCGCATCGACGTTGATATGGATTATTTTCTCGAGCTCGCCGCAGCCGCCGGTTTGCGCGAAGCTTCGCGGCTTGACGAGCTTACGGGCCAACAGGTATTGATCCTGCGCAAAGCCTAATGATGATGGTGCGCATGCCCGTGCGCTGGACCTACCGCAATCACGCAGCCCTCTCGCGATACCACGCAGCCCACGTGCTCGAACTGAACAGTAGAATGCCCAATCTGGAAATCATGTTCCAGCACGGCAGTGATTCGGCGCAGGATAGTGTCACTTTCAGAAGGCGGAAGATCCTCAATCACTACATGGCAGCTCATCGCGCGGCTATTTGAACCTAAGCTCCAGATGTGCAGGTCATGAACATCCAGCACGCCCGCAACCCCAGCTAGAGCAGTTTCCACATCATGCAGGCTCAACCCCCGCGGAAGCCCTTCCAGAAGAATGTTCAGGCTCTCCTTGGTGACGTCCCACGCTGTATACACGATCAAAGCCGCAATCACCGCGGAAAGCACCGTGTCGATCTGCAACAGCCCGGTGAAATATATCACCGCACCACCCACCACAATCGCAGCCGACCCCAACAGGTCTCCCAGCATATGGATGAAGGCGCTTCGGATATTGAGATCGTTATGACGCGCCTGGTTTAGGCCCATCATAATTCCGCCATTCAGCAGCAATCCTAAGATCGCCACGCCGATCATGACCGCGGGCTGTACCGCTTCCGGATTGCGCATGCGCTGATAAGCCTCAACGAAGATCCACCCGGAGAGTCCCAGCAATGTCAGCGCGTTCACAAACGCAACCAGAACACCGGCCCGCTGATAGCCGAAGGTCTTCACATGATCTGCCGGCCGGTCTTGAAACCACACACCTACCCAGGCCAGTAGCAGCGCCAGCGCGTCTGTGGCGTTATGTCCCGCATCCGAAAGCAGTGCTAGGCTGTGCGAGCGCAGCCCCGCGGTAACTTCCACCGCAACGAATAGCGAAGTTGCCAGAAGCGACCAGCTCAGCACCTTGCCCGTTGCATGAGCATGCGAATGTGAATGTGAATGCGTGGTTCAGGTCCCCTGACTTCAATGTACCGCCCCAGGGGCCCTACCGGCGGCGTGAGTAGTAGCGGAACAGACCAGCCGCAACCCCCAGAAATATCGCGCAAGTTCCAAGCAATTTGCTTTCAAAGGCCGCAACGGAGGAAATCTGGCGCGAAGGCACAAACGCCACCGCAGTTCCAATGGCCGTGGTAACCAGCCCGCTCACAGCGGCGATTCGGGTCACTCCCGTGCCAAGATAAGTCACGCGGCGTGACCCAAACGCCACGCGGGCAAGCGCCCCAAATATGTAAAGGTACGCCAGGTTCTGCAAGACCAGCGATAGATCCAGCAGGGTGAGGTAGGCTTCCTTTACGCCTGCTCCCGCGAAGCTCATGGAGATAATCAGGGTAGAAAGTGTGCCAAATACCAATAACGCGACATGCGGCGTTCGGTACACCGGGTGAACTTCACCCAGCTTGCGGGGTAGGTACCGGTCCAGCCCTGAGACGAACATCATTCTCGCCGAGCCCGCCACCCACGCCGAAACGGATCCCGCGACTGACCCAACCAGCAGCACCGCCACCGGAACCACCAGCCATCCGAATCCTTCCGCGGCAGCCATCCGCCCGATCGCCTGCAATTCTCCTTGAAGCACTGCGATTTCTTTCGGTGGAACCGCAATCAGAATCGATAGCGTTGCCCCCACATAAAGAAAGCCGGCCAGCAAGGCGCCACCCAGCACAGCGCGAGGCAGAGATCGCTTAGGGTCGCGAATTTCGTCGCCCATTACCGAACCCAGCTCCAGCCCTACCAGAGCAAAGCAGACCACTCCGAATAGTGAGATCACGTGCCATTCGCCTTGCCGCACCGCGAAAGTCGAAAGGCTCAGGTCCGTGTGCTGTCTCACCACCGTGAACACGCCCAGCCCGATCAGCACAAGAGCAAGCACAACGGTGACGGCGCCCCCCGAATTGCTGATCCATTTGCCCACTTTTAAGCCGCGCACATTGGCCCAGATTGTTAACCACAGCAAACCCACGGTCACCGCGAAGAAGAAAAGCCGGTTTTCCCCCAGGCCCTGAACCGCAGTGCCCGCAAAGTAAGCCGGAATCCCGCTCAGGTAGAACAATAGGGTGGGCACGAAGAACATGTTGCTGGTCCAGTACAGCCATCCGCACAGGAAGCCATGGAATTCACCGAATGCGTGGCGAGCCCATAAGTATGCGCCGCCTTCCCCAGGTATATGGTGTGAAAGCTCAATCACCGCAACTCCTTGCGGCAGAAAGAAAAAAAGTAGCGCAGCCAGCCAAAGCCAGATGGTCCCCCGGCCGTTGGCCGCAATCACGGGAACCACGTTGAGGTTCACCACGGCCACAACAGCAAGTAAAGTCAGATCCCACGTGCCCAATGCGCGGGAGAGTCTTGCACCCGAACCTACTGTCATGATCTAAAGATCATAGTCTGTCGGCATGCGAACAGTAGCGACTTACGAAAGCAAGCGTCTAACTGTACTTGGTTTGCGTATGCTTGAACTCCAGACTAAAAGATAACGTCGATCTCTTCATAGGATCTTCGCAAAGCCACGTCAGGACAAGATAGGGCGGGTGAAGGTGACCTTAGTATGTGGAAGAGATACTGCGTAAAAAGTAGGTTCCTAAGGTTCGCGAGCCTGATCTGTGTTTTTCTTTTTCTCAATTTATTTGCCTACTCGCAACAGCGGCCAAAATTGATAGATGCTGTTCAAATTTTGGTTGATGCCGCACCATTGGCACCGCCTGAGATTGCAGCGGATATGTTGATTCAAATTGCTGATTCTGGCAGTGTACCGGAACGAATGTTAAAAAAAGAACTGTTAGAACGTGCTCTTCAGTTTTCGGGACTCTAACGCAAACTAAGCCTTTGCGCGCCAAATGCTACAATCTTCGCAAATGGCCGCTTCCACGTGGGTTCCCTTATCCGCATCGGCTGCTGCCCAACGCCCGCGCCACTCCGCCCTCGTCCGCGTCACTCACTGGCTTACCGCTTTATGCTTTCTTGCACTGCTTGTCACCGGCTTGGAAATCCTTCTCTCGCATCCCCGCTTCTATTGGGGCGAAAGCGGCAATGTTTTAGATACTCCCCTCTTCAAGTTGCCGCTCCCCGCCTCCCGAGCCAGTGTGCCTACCGGCTACAGCTACGTCCTGAGGGACCAGAACGGCTGGAGCCGCTATCTTCACTTCCAAGCTGCCTGGGCCTCTGTCCTGACCGGTTTACTTTACGTGACCTATGGCTTCGTCACCGGCCACTTCCGCCGCAATCTTCTGCCCGCCCCCGCTGCGCTTTCTTCGCAAACGTCCTACAACTTCCTGCAAAGGCTGACATACCTTTGCGTCATCTTCGGTTTCTTCCCCGCCGTCATCTGGACGGGCTTGGCGATGTCCCCCGCCATCGCGTCCGTATTTCCAGCTACCGTCACGCTTCTGGGCGGCCAGCAATCCGCGCGCACGCTCCACTTCTTTGTCTCTGTGTTGCTGGTCCTCTTCGTCATCGTTCACATCGCCATGGTGAGCCGCACTGGATTTCTTGCTCGCATGCGGGGCATGATCACCGGAAACTCCTCCACACACCCCTCCTTACGGAAGGATCAGGCATGAGCAAAATCTCCCGACGCCAACTCATCACCACCGCTCTCGCGACCGCCGCCGGTGCCTCTGGCCTGGCCGTTGCCGCAAATCTTGCTCAGCGGTATGGCCTGGTTCCCCCCGATGCGGGCGGTGTCTACGGCCCCGGCGAAACGCTGACCTATGCCACTCAAAGGCTCCTGACCCGCCATTCGCTCGCCCGCGAATTCGCTCCCGGTCAAATTTCTAAATTTCCCTTCGCTAACGAAACAGGCGCGCTCGGCGCGGCCTTTACGCGCTCCCAGCAAGCTGGTTTTTCCGACTGGAACCTTGCCATCGATGGTTTGGTGGCGCACCCCGGTTTCTTCTCGCTCGCGGAAATTAGGAGTTTTCCCGTCAGCAAGCAGATCACTCATCTGGCGTGCGAAGAGGGCTGGTCGTATATCGCCGAATGGAGTGGTGCGCCTCTTGCCCACCTTTTGGAAAAGATAGGAACTCTTCCGCAAGCCCGGTATGTCGTTTATCGCTCCATACAACGCGGCTGGTGGGAAAGCATTGACATGGCCGATGCTCTTCATCCGCAGACTCTGATCACCCACACCATGAACGGCCGCGAACTACCCGTTAAATTCGGTGGTCCCCTACGGATGCGCGTTCCCAGGCAACTGGGTTACAAGAGCGTGAAGTACCTCACGCGCCTTACCGTGACGGATAGTCTGAAATCTTTCGGCAAAGGCTTGGGCTCGGCCTCACCCGAAAGCGGATATTCCTGGTACGCCGGAATTTGAGCGCGCCGGAATCCGAGCGCGCCCGAATTACTTTCCTGAACCGGCTGGCGGGTACCCCTGCCAGATATACTCCAACGCTTCCGGCAGAGTCTGCTGTTTTACCGCGCGGTCCGTATGCCCGGCATTGCGCGCAAACACAAACTGGTAGTGATATCCCTTGGCCGCCAGTACCTTCGCCATATTCTCATTGGCAAGCACCCAATCGTCATAATCGTCATAGGCGCTGAAGTTGTCCCGGTCGCCCACCTCCATCCAGAGCCGCATCGGCTTCTTTGCACTGGCCGGAATCAAATGTTCATGAAACTCCCGTGCGCCATGTTTGCTCTCCGGGTTCACCGGCCATTGCTGGTTCACATCAGTACCTGAGTAAGTAAGAACGCGGTGACAAAGGTTGGGGCGGTACCACGCCATGATCAACGCCGCGGACCCGCCGGAGCTGCCCATCGTGGCGCGGCCTTCCGGATCTTTCGTCAACTTCACCCTGCATTGCCTCTCCACAAGGGGCAGAACTTCCTTCTCGACAAACTCCGCATAGAGCGGCGACATGGTGTCATACTCCAGCCCGCGCTCACTGCCCTGTCCATCGCCGCTGCCGTTGCCGATCGAAATTGCAACCATTGCGGACACTTGGCCCTGAGCGATCAGATTATCCAGAGCGTGAAACAACCCCAGGTCAGGGCCATCCTCCCAAGAAAGAAGTTGCCCCCAAGGGAAACGCGTCGCAACGTGAGTTACCTGAGAGCCATTACTTTCAACGGAATTCCGGGCATTCCTGATTCAGTATGATACTAAGCGAGAGTTTACTCATTTGGCCCCCATAATCGATAGTGTCCATCTTGCGTGATGAACGACTGCCATCGTCCGTCAAGCATACTGAAGAGAAATAAAGAATGTTAAGTGACGGGCAGAATTCGCTAAGTTTCAAACAGCTTCTGAAGCCCCACTGGAAAGCGCTGACATTCGGTCTTGTAGCGGTTACAGGGGAAGGCATAGCGGATCTGTTGCAGCCTTGGCCGCTGAAGGTGGTGCTCGACAATGTTTTGCGAAACAAACCCGGACACGGCTGGCTGAATCAATTCCTCGCTCATTGGGCGGGCGATGACAAGTTGGCGTTGCTGCGGTTCGCCGCCGGTGCCGTTCTCGTAATCGCTATCTTTGACGCGCTCTGCTCTTACGGCGAAAAGTACGTCACTACCAGCGTTGGCCAGTGGGTAATGCACGATCTGCGGCGTACCGTCTATTCCCATATCCAGCGCCTCTCGCTGGCGTATCACGATCAAAAACGCACGGGCGATCTGATCAGTCGCGTCACCACCGATATCGATTCTGTCCAGACGTTTATCACCAGTGGATTGTTAAGCGTCATGGTGAACGCCATCACGCTCGCCGGAATGGTGGGCGTAATGTTCTACCTGAACTGGCGGTTTACACTGGTGGCGCTTTCCGTCGCTCCTGTCCTTGGTGTCCTGGTTTACACTTTCACCCGTCGCATCAAGAAAGCCTCCCGCGAACTGCGCAAGAAGGAGGGTGAAATTGTCTCCACTATTCAGGAAATGATCACCTCCATTCGGGTGGTCCGCGCGTTTGCCCGCGAAGACTACGAACAGCGCCGCCTGGAAGCGGAAAGTCTGGAAAGCGTCGATATGGCGCTGAAGGCACGAAGCTTGAAAGCAAAGCTCTCGCCGTTGGTGCAAGTTACGGTAGCCGTCGGTACCTGCTTGGTGCTCTGGTTCGGCGGCCGCATGGTCCTGGCGGGAACGCTGTCTCCGGGCTCGCTGGTTATCTTCATCCTGTATTTGGGAAAAATGTACAAACCCATGCAGGAGCTCTCGAAAATGACTGACGCTTATTCGAAAGCGACGGTGGGATACGAGCGCATCCGAGAACTGCTGGACACCACCGGCGAAGTTCTGGATAAGCGCGGTGCCAAAAACGCGCCCCCGCTGAAAGGAGACTTGGAGTTCCGCAAAGTTAGCTTCCACTACCAGCCCGATCAGCCTATTCTCAAGGATGTCAGCTTTCATATCCGCCCCGGTCAGGTTGCCGCTTTCGTGGGCCCGACAGGAGCAGGCAAGAGTACGATCGCCAGCCTGATTCCCCGCTTTTACGATCCAGTTTCGGGCGATATATTCCTGGATGGGCTGAACATCCGTGACCTGCGCCAAAAATCACTGCGCCAACAGATTAGTTTCGTCCTGCAGGAAACGGTGCTGTTTCATGTGCCCATCTGGCAGAACATTGCTTACGGGAAACCTGAGGCCAGCCGCGAGGAAATTCTGAAAGCAGCAGAACTGGCGAATGCTCATGAGTTCATTGAAAAAATGCCCGAAGGCTACAACACTATGGTCGGCGAGCGGGGCGTTACGCTCTCTGGCGGCCAGCGCCAGCGCATCGCCATTGCCCGTGCCGTGATTCGTAACTCGCCCATCCTGATCATGGATGAGCCCAGCTCCGGCCTGGACGCTGGAAGCGAAAAGCTGGTCTTCGATGCGCTCGACAAGTTGATGGAGGGAAAAACCGCCATCATCATTGCCCACCGCTTAGCCACTATTCGGCACGCGGACGTAATCTATGTGTTGAAAGACGGTGCCATCGTGGAGCAGGGAACACACGAAGAACTCTGCGCTCTGGGGGGAGAGTATTCGGAGCTTTACAAAATTCAATTTGAACAAACCGAAGACACGGCTCTAGCTAATCCGTAACGGTTAGAGCGCTTTGAGCTCGCCGATGCGCCGCTCCACAATTCGAGCGAATCCTTCAGAATTCTCTGGCGAATAGCCGCCCGCGCGAAATGCCTCGCGAAGTTGTACCGGTGTCAGTTGCCCCAACAGGTTGCCCATCCAGCGAACATCCTCGATGGGTACATCGTTTCCGATCCACTCCATCCCGGTTCGGCTAAATGTCTCATGCGGGTTTGCGGCAAAGGCAAGGGAAGGACGGCCGGGCGTTCCGAAATCCACTGTTTGGGCGTTCCTCTTCGTGATGAATTTCGAGGCATCGTAGGAAATCAGGTTTCCTTTGGCAACCGCGTGAGACCGCACCAGGTGATCCGTCCCAAAGCTCGCTCCAAGATCTTTCACAAGGTAAATCTCATTTCCATCCTTGTTCGCCACGATGCCATTGTTAACATCTTTCAAGTCCCAGTTGTTCAGCACGGCCATCAACACGCGGAGGCCATTTAATTCACGCGTGTTGTTGAACGGGTTCTCCTTCCACTTCCAATAGCTCTCACTCTTTTCACCCTTGCCCCCGTGCTTCAACCTGACGTTGGCAAACTTGCTCCCGTCCACGCGCAGTTTTTGGCCACGTTTCAACTTGTCCGGTAGGCCTTCCACCTGAATTTCGGGCAGGAAATAATCCTCGTTCGTGAAGTATCCAACGGCCCATACTAAGCGCGAGGCGACGGTTTCAGGCCCTGCTTCTTCACCCAGTTTCACCTTCCACTTGTTCCCTTGCGAATCCTTTACATCGAACTTTGGATTTGTCCCGTCAAGATCTTCTTTCACGAAGGTGAACGGTCCCCCGGGCTCATGTTCTTTCCCGCCCGAGCCATAAAACAAATCTCTGCTCTGCAAATCCGTCGGCTCAACCCAGAGGAGAGGCTTGCCTGCTAAAAGCAGAGGAAAAGAAAGATACAGAACCGCTGTGCGAAGGGTAGTCACTGCTGCATATTGAGCAAACTTGCTGCCATTCGTATCGAAAGTGACAATGCTCCAGTCTGTGCTATACAAGAGCGTGCCAGTTCAAATCAATTGCGGTATTCACGCTCGGCCAATGTTTTGAAGCTCCTGATCCAGCCTGGGGCTGGTGTTCAGCCCCTCATCGATGCAATCGATAGCGCTAAAAAGCGCGTAGAAATCGTAATCTTCCGCTTTGATCGCGCTGAGGTAGAAAAGGCGCTTGTGCGGGCTGTCGACCGCGGTGTATTCGTCCATGCTCTGATTGCTTATACCAATCGGGGCGGAGAGCGGAGCCTCCGTAACCTAGAAATGCGTCTTCTGGCCAAGGGCGTGAATGTGGCGCGTACCTCTGACGATCTGGTCAGATATCACAGCAAGTTTCTGATTGTGGACCGCATGGAGATGTATATCCTTGCGTTCAATTTCACCTATTTGGACATGGAGCACAGCCGCAGCTTTGGGGTAATTACGCAAGACCTGAAATTGGTGGAAGAGGGCGTTAAGCTTTTCGAGGCCGATACAAAACGCCAACCGTACGAGGCGGGGAGCCCGGATTTCGTAGTGAGCCCCGTAAACGCCCGGAAAGAACTCTCTGCATTTCTTCAGGGCGCGCAGAAGCAGCTACTGATTTATGACCCGAAAGTGGGTGATCCATCTATCATTCGGATTCTGGAGGAGCGTGCGAAGGCGGGTGTAGACGTGCGAATTATCGGCAAATTGACTCGTGGTACCAAGCTCGCATCCCGCGAACTCGCGCCCATGCGCCTGCATACCAGGTCTGTAGTGCGAGACAGTAGCCGGGTTTTCGTAGGCAGCCAAAGCCTCCGCGCTGCCGAATTGGAAGTCAGGCGCGAGGTGGGCGTACTGTTCAAAGATTCCAAGATTGCCGCACAGATTGCCGCCATCTTCGAAGATGACTGGAAAATGTCTGAAGGCGGCGATGCGCCTGATACGGAAAAGCCACCCGCTCGCAAGGTTGCCAAACGTTTCGCTAAAGCCATTACCAAAAGCCTTCCGCCGGTAGGCCCTGTGCTGGACATGATTGTACGCGAAGTCACCGGCCACGGTCCTGCCCAGGAGATAAATTCAGAGCGTTTGGAAAAAGCCGTGAAGGACGCCGTAAAAGAAGCGGTGGAAGAATCTGTGCGCCAAGCCGTGGAAGATGCAAGCGAACCGGCTTTATAGAAAACGGCTAGCAGTGCGGGTATGCAGCCTAGTTCTTTCGCGCAATTGCAATGATCGAAACCGCGGGCCAGGGCAGGCGCTTGTCGATCTTTCGCCAGAGCCAGACCAATGAATTAAACACCCGCATCGGAAAACGCGCCAGGGTCTGCCGGCGCAAAACTTTTCCCGTAAACCACCAACCCGGCCGCGAGACCCGGTTGAACTGAATAAATCGCTCTACGGTGAAGCCTGCGCGCTCCAGGCGGTCCCGCAATTGTGCTTCGGAATAGCGCAAGTAGTGTCCCAAGACGACGTCCAGCGTGCCGAAGATATCCTGCCCTTGTGGGACCAGGACAACGGCGACGCCTCCCGGTTGTAGAACTTCGTAAAGGTTGCGCGCAGCAATATCGGCACCGGCTACATGCTCAAGCACATTCAGGCAAACTACCGTATCCACTTTTCCTGCGAAATACTGAACGTCGCTGCTCACCTCCACGTCACAGTGCCGCACCTCCAAATTCGGCCGGTGCCCGAATCGATTCCGTAGAGAGACCAAATGCGCCGGTCCAATGTCAGTGGCAGCATAGTATTCACGCCGGTGCGCTAGAGGGCGCGTCAGATTCCCTGTTCCCGCCCCAATCTCAAGCACACGGTTTCCAAGGTAGGGCGAAATGGTATCCGCCATCCAGGCATTGAACTTGGGCGCATAGGAAAGCGCGTCCAGAATCTCAAGCCCGACATCGTTGTACAAGTCATTACCGAACCGGAACTTCAGCATCACCCAGAGCGCTTCCAGAGCGTCCTTCAGCCCGATTTTCTTTCCTTCTTCATACGTTCGGCCGTGATAGCTGATGGGCGTCTCGTAAATTCGTGCTTGCCTGCGGGCCAGCTTGATGGTTAATTCCGGTTCAATCCCAAACCGGTTGCTGCGTAAGGGAATCGTCTTCACCAGACTGGTCCGGAACGCTTTATAACAGGTCTCCATGTCCGTTAAGTTCAGGTCTGCTGCAATGTTGCACACCAGTGTGAGAATCTGATTCGCCAACGAATGCCAGAAGTAAAGGACGCGCCGTTCGCCAGCCACCATAAATCTTGACCCGAATACCGCGTCCGCCTTGCCTTCGAGCAAGGGCTGCAGCAGTTTCGGATATTCTCTGGGATCGTACTCCAGATCGGCGTCCTGAATCAGGCTAAACTCGCCTTGGGCGAGGCCAATCGCTGTACGAATCGCCGCACCCTTTCCTTGGTTAACCGGATGATGGACCAGGCGAATGTTACCCCCATTCCGCGCTATAAAGCTTTCCACAGCTTCCGCCGATCCATCTGTAGAACAATCATTCACAACGATAACTTCCCACTCCATACCCTCGGGATAAGGCGCATCCAACACAAGCTTCAGCAGCGCTTGGATGTATTCTTCTTCGTTGTAAAGGGGAATCAGGATGGAAAGTGACAAGGGCCGCATCTAGCCTAGCCATTCTAGTGGATTGCAGGTCTGCGTCGGGTGGTCGTATCACCCTTTTTAAACGGAGGTATGTCTTTCAGGGCAAATTATGTCTACAATGTTCACAAATCTCGTGAAATCTACGCAAAACTTGCGCTGGCTCGCCGGGCTGACAATGGTCTTGGTTCTGACGCCGCTCAGCGACGCGCGTGGAGACAGTCTGAATCTAACGGCGGGGCCTCCTTTCACTTTTCAATCCGGTTCGGATCTTTACGTGAGCTTCTCTGTTTGGAACTACGGGGCCAACAATCGGGGCTCATCGCCTTACCCGACTTCAGTGGGACTGCAACTCCTAGGAGCGGAGCCATCGATATCGAAGCTGAATTCGGTTCCCAACACCAGCGACACGTATTTTGCAGGGTACCTGCTACAAGGATGGCTGGAAAATACGGAAGGTACGGTTTCCGCGCCATTTACCAGTCCGGATGCCGCCCGGCTCGGCTTATCCCCAGGCTTCCTCCTGGTAAGTCCAGGCATCTTCGGCAGCGGCAGTACACCAGTAGCCATTATTGAAGCGGATTCCGCTCTTACGCTCAATCTTTCCGAACAAATATTCGGATTGGATGTTGCAAGCCGCGGCAGCAGCGCTGTCATTCACCTGCGTAATCGGGGAAATAATTTGCAAATTGGAATCGATGGCGGCTATTCTCTATTGAGCGCGATTTCAGAGCCGTCCATCACAGGCTATGGGCCGGTCACCACAAGCGGTGTCACGCAAAACCTTCAAATGACAGCAGTACCGGAGCCTGGCAGCTTTACCTTGGTCGCCGCCGCGGGATTCCTGCTGTCCGGATTTTTTTCGTCCTATTGCTTTAAGCGATTCCTGAAATCCAAGTGACCGGCTAAACACTGCTGTCTAGAACGTGAATAATGGCAAACGCCAGCCAGGCAACCACGGCAGCTGCAGGAATGGTCAACACCCACGCCCAAAGAATATTTGCCGCCACACCCCAGCGCACAGCTTTTACCCGCTGCACGGCCCCCACGCCTGCAATCGAGCCCGCCAGACAGTGCGTGGTGGAAACAGGGAGACCCAGGTGCGTTGCAAACAAAATAGAAACTGCTGCGCCCGTTTCAGCGCAAAAACCGGTTCTGGGCTTCAGGCGCGTCAACTTTCGCCCCATCGTGTGTACAATCCGCCAACCCCCAGAGAGCGTGCCCAAAGCGATGGCGGAATGCGCGGCGAAAATCACCCAGGTCGGCACATGAAAGGTCTTCTGGAACCCGGTCGCGACCAGCACCGCGGTAATCACCCCCATTGTTTTTTGCGCGTCATTCGTGCCGTGGGAAAAACTGAGTGCCGCCGCGGAAAGTAATTGCAGCTTCCGGAACCAGGTGTCCATGTGCTTCGGCGTCGCCTCCTGGAATGCCCAGTAGACAACCATCATCATCACGAACGCAGCGGCCATTCCTACAAGTGGGGCCACCACAATAAACAGCAGCGTTTCCGGCCATTTCCCCACCACCAAAGCGTGGAAGCTTTGCGCGAAGCCATGGTGGAACCCTTCCCGCGCCATCGCGGATCCTGCCAGCCCGCCGATCAAGGCATGTGAAGAACTGGTGGGCAGCCCAAGCCACCAGGTAATAAGATCCCAGGTAACAGCGCCCGCCACGCCCGCAAGCAGCGTGTACGGGCTGATCACACTGGGGTCCACAAATCCCTTTCCGATCGTGTTCGCAACGCCCGTGCCAAACGTGAAAGCTGCAACAAAGTTGAAGAATGCAGCCCAGATCACCGCCTGCAAGGGCGTCAAAACCCGCGTGGAGACAATGGTCGCAATCGAGTTCGCCGAATCATGGAAGCCGTTTACAAAATCGAAGACCAGCGCAAGCCCGATCACCAGAATGGCGAGTTGAAGAGGCGACATGCTCAGCTATTCTTCGCCAGCACGTTTTCCATCAAATCCGCCACTTCTTCGCAGCGGTCGCCTGCCAATTCAAAGTGGTCGTAGATCGCTTTCAGCCGCATCAACTCAATCGGATCCCGCACCCGCGCGAATGCTTCCGCGACCCCATCGCGCGCCAACGTCTGCGATTGATTTTCAATTTCGTTCACCCGAATGCATTGCGCTGTTAAAACTTCCTGCTGCTCCACGCCATGCTCATTCAAAGTGGCGAAAATGTCATTCAGAGCTTTCGTGCAATCTTCCAGTACCCGCGCCAGCGCCCGCATTCGTTCGGGCACTTCCGTAAATCCGTAGGCGTGTAGCCGATAAGCGATAGCCTCCACCGCGTCTGTCACCCGGTCCAATGCACTGGAGATTGCCTGAATATCTTCGGGGTCGATCGGAGTAATAAAGGTCTTATGAATGTGCCGGAAGACCTCATGTTCCAGGTCATCCCCCCGGCTCTCCATATCGTGCAGCTGCTGGGAAGCTTCGCGGATGCGGTCGCCTCCTGTCTCGGAAGCCGCCCGCAGCAGGGTCGCAGCTTCCACTGCCAGGCGCGCTTGCCCCAGTAACTGATCGTAAAACTTCACATCAAGCGGCAGCAGTCGCATAGAGGTTATTTTTGGGCGCGATTCACTAACTCGTCAAATAGCCGCTTCTGCATTGGATCATACGCGGCCATATCTTCGGGATGCCACTGCACGCCAATTACAAAACCGTACGCCGGATTTTCTATCGCCTCCACCATTCCATCTGCGGACTGCGCCACAACTCGCAAGCCGCTCCCCACCCGCCCCACCGCCTGATGATGACGGGAATTCACGGCCGCCACCTTCGCGCCGAATACGCGGGCCAGAAGAGATTCCGGCTCAATCCGCACCTCGTGCGCCGGCAACGCCTTGTCCGCGGTTCGGACTTCATGCCCCCTGATGTGCTGGCGCAGGCTGCCATCCCCTGCGACATTCAACATTTGCATACCGCGGCAAATAGCCAGCACAGGCAGATCCAACGCAAGGGCGCGCTCCAGAAGTTCCCGTTCCGTCCTGTCCCGCGCATCGTTAGGTTGCTCGGTTTCAGGTTCCGGCTGTTCGCCGTACAGGGCGGGGTTCACGTCCACCCCTCCGCCCAGCACTACGCCGTCCAACTCTCCCGCTTCTGGAATCTCTCCCGGTGGAATGGGAATAGGCTCGCCCCCGGAAGCACGAACGGCTTCGGCGTATGCTGCAACCTTGATCTCATCAGAGTAGGTAATCCCGATGCGTGGCTTCACTTTTGCTATTCTGACGCAACACAGATGAAAGTCTCGCGCGTCCAATCGTTCCTGCTTAGTTCGCCATTGCCTGAGCCCCTGGTCCTGCCTTTCCATGGCGGTGAGCGCACCATCCTGAAGCGCGACGCCATGTTGATTCGCGTGGAGACAGACGGCGGTCTGGTGGGCTACGCACCGGGGCCAGCCAGCGAGTGGGCGAACGAAACAGTCCGGCTCTACATCGCCCCCTTCTTGACAGGGCGAACGCTAGCCGATACCGATGCCCTCCGCGTCCAGTTCATCGCAACCGATCCGCCGCCGCAGATGCTGAAGCTCTACAGCACAGTTGAGATCGCGCTTTTCGATCTGCTCGGCAAAGCCATGGGCGTGCCGGTTAGCGAAATTGTTGGCGGCCGCGTCCGGGATCGCATCCGGCTATACGGCAGCGCAGGCATGTATATGGCTCCCGAGCGCTATGCCGAAGAGGCGGCTCGCGTGATTGAACTCGGATTCACCGCTTACAAAATGCGCCCCGGTATCGGCCCCGATCGCGACATCGAAGCAGTCCGAAAAGTGCGCGAAGCCATCGGTTTTGAAAACTGTCTGATGGTGGACGGGCACACGTGGTGGCGCATGGGTAACAAATCGTACTCCCCCGAAACGGTCGAACGGGTGGCTATGGCGATGGATGAATACGACCTCACGTGGCTGGAGGAGCCACTGCCCCCGGATGCTCACGCCGCCTACGTTTCGCTGCGCGAAAAGCAGATTGTGCCTCTGGCCTCAGGCGAACATGAATCCACGGAGCAAGGCTTCCTCGATCTCATCCTGACCGGTGCTGTGGACATTGCACAAATGGATGTAATTTGCCAAGGCGGCTTCGGCTTGGCCCGGCGCCTCTTCACGGAAGTGGAGAAAGAAAACCTGCGGTTCGCATTTCACAGCTGGGGCACCATGCTCGAAATCGTGGCTGCCGCGCACTTGGGCGTCACCTGCCCCGAAACTGTTACCGAATGGCTGGAATATCCCGTCTATGCGAAGGGCGTCCTCTATCCGTTCCCGCTCGCCACCGAAATCCTGCGCGATCCGCTCGAAATCGAGCGCGGTGAATTGATCGTCAGCCGCGAACCTGGGCTGGGCGTCACCGTCGATGAACGTGTGATCGACCGCTATCCGTGGATCCCTGGACCATGGTCTTTCTTCCGTATCGAATCGCCACCTGAAACACTTGCCGTGACTGCTGATCACAGCGTTACCTGGGAGAAGACTTGACGCAAGAACGCCGTACCTACCGCTACCTGGAATTTCTGACTCTCGCGTTCGTAGTCATTCTGTTGGTTTCCAACCTGATCGCGGCAAAAATCACACCCATCGGGCCCTTCCGGGTGAGCGCGGCCCAACTGCTGTTTCCCATCACATACATCTTCGGCGATGTCTTCACGGAGGTTTACGGTTACTCCGCTTCCCGCAGAGCCATCTGGCGCGGCTTCTTCGCCTCTATTCTGATGGCCGCCATGGGCCTGTTCGCCATCTGGCTTCCTCCCGCTCCGGAGTGGAAAAACCAAGCAGCCTTCGAGACCATCTTCAGCGTAGTTCCGCGCATCGTCGCCGGAAGCCTGCTCGCCTTCTGGTTAGGCGAGTTCGCGAACTCTTACGTGATGGCCAAGCTCAAAGTTCTCACCAAAGGCCGCTACCTCTGGACGCGAACCGTTAGCTCCACCGTAGTCGGGCAGGGCGTGGACACGGTCATCGTAGTCTCGTTTATCTTTTACAATCAGCCGCTCCCCACCATCCTCAACCTCATCGTCTCCGGCTACCTCTTCAAAGTGGTCTACGAAGTTCTGGCGACACCGCTGACGTATCTGGTAGTCAACTTCCTGAAGCGTCAGGAAGGGGTGGACGTGTTCGATACCAACACGGATTTCAGCCCTTTCCATGGCCGGTAAACGGTGCCCGCTAACCAGCGCTCGCTAAACTAGTTGGTGAAATGCCTTTCACCATCGCAGGCCGAAGTTTTCACTCCCGCCTTTTTGTCGGTACCGGCAAGTACCGTAGCTTTCAGGAGATGGCCCGCTGCCACACGGCTTCCGGCTCCGAACTGGTAACTGTCGCCGTGCGCCGCGTCAACCTGGGAGATCGCTCAAAGGAGTCGCTGCTAGATTACATTGATCGCGACAAGATGTTTATACTGCCGAATACCGCCGCATGCTACACAGCCGAGGAAGCAATCCGCACCGCGCGCTTGGGGCGTGAGGCCGGCCTTTCCAATTGGGTAAAACTCGAAGTGATTGGCGACGAGCAAACCCTATTTCCCGATAACGAAGGCTTGCTGGAAGCAACGCGCGTGTTGGTGAAGGAAGGGTTCGTCGTGTTGCCATACACCACTGACGATCTGGTAAATGCCCTGAAGTTGATCGACGCCGGAGCCGCCGCCGTGATGCCCCTGGCGGCTCCGATCGGCAGCGGCTTGGGGATTCAAAACCTGATCAACCTCCGGATCCTGCGCGAACGAATCACAGCGGTCCCGCTGATTATCGACGCTGGCGTAGGTACGGCCTCCGATGCCGCGATCGCCATGGAACTGGGTGCCGACGCTGTGCTGATGAATACCGCCATCGCTCTTGCCGACGATGCCGAAAAGATGGCCCGCGCCATGGCTCTTGGCGTGGAGTGCGGCCGACTGGCCTATGAAGCGGGCAGGATGGAAAAGAAGCAATACGCCAGCCCGTCCAGTCCCATGGCTGGAGTCGTAAGATAGCCAAACGGTCAGGAGTGATACCGGGTGTTGGTGGGAAAAGCTGTTCGCATCAGTTACTGGTCGGCGTTGCCTAAGCCGTCACTCGCCCCGGAGCCGCGCCTGCGATCAAGGTCCGCGCTGGTTTCGCGGATTGTTTTATTTGCTGCGCAGTGGCTGGCATTGGGCCACGCTGAAAGGGGCCGTGTCGGTCCGGGCGACTCTCAAGACGCCGGACCACCTCGTACAATGACGAACAATGACGAACAATGAATAGATTGAGCCCTGCCCACCATGCATACTCCCGCTTCCCGAATGCGACGTACCTGCCCTGCGCAGAAATGCTCAATGTGTTAATTCCGGCTTTTGGTCAATGAGCAGCCAGGCGGATACACGCCGTGAACGCTCAGTTCCATTATTGGAATTCTCGGCACGAGAAAGGGCGGCGCTTCTTTAGACCCCTGCTTCAGTATGTTAATATCGATTCGCAATCTGATGTCGATATCGAAATACGATTCCCAAACAGGATTGGCGGACCGTGATCTGTACTCAGGTCTTATTCGGTTGCACGTGCTTCATCACGCCGTGGAGGGTCCAATCTTCGGCTTGGGCATGATCGAAGAACTGGCGCGGCACGGCTATCGAATCAGCCCAGGCAGTCTGTATCCGTTACTTCAGCGCCTCGAGAAGAAGGGCTATCTTCGTTCAACAGAGCGACGCAACGGCAAGTCGTTACGGCGGGTATACCGGGCAACTCTGTTAGGCCGCAAGGCCCTGACTGCATCGAAAAAAAAAGTGAGAGAACTCTTTCATGAACTTGTGGAAGGGGATCAGGCCAAGTGACAGATCAGCCAGGGTCCAAATGGCTTTGTCCCGTCATTTCTATTGGGTTGCTGTTGGCTTCAACTTCAACCTTTCAAGCACAGCAATCGTCTTCTCCGGTACTTATCACGCTCACGCAAGCGCTGCAGAGGTCGCTGAAAAACTATCCTTCCATCCGGGTGTCGCAAGAAGAAATGAACGCGGCTGGAGCGTTGATTCAGTTGGCCCGCACCGCTTATCTTCCCAAGGTTGACGCGCTGGCACAGATGAACCGGGCCACTCGTAATAACGTTTTTGGTCTGCTATTGCCCCAGAGCGTCATTCCTTCCATTTCCGGTCCTGTCATCGGCTCGAACAATCTCGGGTCGGTCTGGGGAAGCGCTTTTGGGGTTGTGGTGAGTTGGGAGCCATTCGATTTCGGATTGCGCCGCGCCAACGTAGCTGTCGCAAGTGCCGCACAAGCTCAATCGGAAGCAGCCTTAAAGCGTACTCAATTCGATGTGGTTGTGGCCACAGCGGACGCGTACCTCACCGTCATTGCCGCGCAGGAAACCGTAAAAGCTGCACAGGCAGGAGTGGACCGGGCAGCGGTGCTGGTTCAAACGATTACCTCGCAAGTAAACGCAGGACTTAGGCCAGGTGCGGAGAAGTCAAGAGCGGAAGCGGAACAGGCGGCCGCGCGCACGCAACTGATTCAGGTCGGGCAAGCCGTCGAAGTGGCTCGGGCAACGTTGTCGCAGTTCATAGGAGGTGAGCCCTCCCAAATTGACGTGGCTATCGGCACTCTTGCGCAATCCGCGCCCGAACAGGCGCCTCCTCCTTTGACCACGGCGAGCAATCCCCTCGCAATTGAGCAAACTGCGGCCGTCGAACAGGCCCAGGCACAATTACGGGTCCTCGAACGTTCCTATTTCCCGACTTTCAACCTTCAAGCCTCAGCTTACGCGCGCGGTACGGGCGCCGATGTCAACGGGTCGCGCCTGGGAGGTGCGAACGGCCTTGGGCCGAACGTTGAAAATTATGCCCTCGGTTTTACGGTCACTTTTCCTCTCCTTGGTCTGCCCGCTTTACGCGCCCGTGAGGCAGCTCAAAGCGCAATAATTCGGTCACAAACAGCGCGCTCCGAACGTATTGCGGTAGACCTTCGCGCGCAGTGGAACCGGGCAGTTGCCATTCTTAACGGTGCACGGCGTGTCGCCGGTAATACTCCGGTGCAAGTGGCTGCGGCGCGTGCCGCGACACAACAGGCCACGGCGCGCTATGGGGCGGGCTTGGGAAACATCAATGAAGTGGCGGAAGCACAGCGCCTTCTCATGCAGGCCGAAATCGATGATGTGCTTGCCCGCCTCAGTGTGTGGCGCGGTCTTCTCGGAATCGCGGCCGCGGCCGGTGACATTCAGCCATTCGTCGCGGAAACCACCCGGTGAGCCATCTCAGGACAACCCTATGCGCCTTGTCTTAGCCGCGTTATCCCGACCCTTCACGGTTGTTGTTGCGCTGATTGCGATTGCTTTGTGTGCCGCACTCGCACTGCAACGTATGCCGGTGGATATCTTCCCCCAGGTAGGCGATCCCGCCATTTACGTTGCGCAGCCCTTCGGAGGAATGGACCCGGCTCAAATGGAAGGCTACCTGACTTACTACTACGAGTACCACTTCCTCTACATCACTGGCATTGACCATGTGGAGAGCAAGAGCATCCAAGGCGCGGCGCTGATGAAGCTGGTGTTCCACGAAGGGACAAATATGAGTCAGGCGATGGCGGAAACGGTTGGCTATGTCAACCGGGCCCGAGCCTTCATGCCACCCGGAGCGGTACCTCCCTTCATCACCCGCTTTGATGCGGGCAGCGTCGCGGTTGGGCAACTCGTTTTTAGCAGCGCTACCCATACTCAGGGCGAACTGCAGGATTTCGCCTTGAATCGCGTGCGCCCGCTTTTTGCAACACTGCCGGGTGTTTCTGCACCCCCCCCGTTTGGCGGAAACCAGCGAACCATCGTGGTGACTTTGAACCCCGACAAGCTGCAGCAGTATCACATTTCTCCTAATGAAGCGATTGAGGCGGTAAGCAAAGCAACGCTGGTTGTACCGTCCGGCAACATGTGGACTGGCAAGTTGCAGCGTATCGCCCGAACCAATGCGGCCTTGGGCGGCAATCTCTCCGAGCTCCTCACCACGCCGATTCGTCCCAATTCAGGCACCGCCATTTATCTGCGCGACATCGGCAGCATTGAAAACGGAACCGACATCGTCACAGCCTATGCTCATGTGAACGGCAAACGAACCGTTTACATACCGGTGACTAAGCGCGCCGACGCTTCCACGCTTGCGGTCATCGAAGCTGTGAAAACGGCACTTCCTGATTTCAGGAAAGTGGTGCCTGATGGGGTAGACATCCGGCTTGAATTCGATCAATCTTCGTTCGTAACCAATTCGATCCGGGGCCTGGTGATTGAAGGCTTGCTTGGTGCGGTTCTGACAGGTTTGATGGTCCTTCTCTTCCTGCGCGATTGGAGAAGTGCCTTGATCGTGGTGATGAACATTCCATTCGCACTGCTGAGCGCCGTTGTTGCGCTCTGGGCAACAGGACAGAGCATCAACATCATGACTTTGGGCGGCTTGGCCCTCGCCGTGGGTGTCCTGGTGGATGAAGCCACGGTGGAAATCGAAAACATTCACACGCAAATGCTGCCGGGCGTCTCTCGCGCCCGCGCCGTTGTGGAAGCGTGCAGCCGCACCGCTACCGCACGCCTGCTCTCCATGTTCTGCATCCTGGCTGTGTTTGTGCCCTCGTTGTTTATGGTCGGCGTGGGCCGGCAGCTCTTTATTCCGCTCTCGCTCGCTGTGGCATTTTCCATGATCGCGTCCTATCTTCTATCAAGCAGTTTGGTACCGATCTTCTCTACCTGGTTGATGAAAGAGGGGCGTCGCGGAGAAGAGCGCGAGGGAGCCTTTGGCCGCCTTCGCCATTTTTACGAACGCTACCTTGCCGCTACACTACGCTTCCGCTGGCCGCTTGTGGTGGTCTATCTCGCTGCCGCCATCGGGACCGTGTGGATTTTATTGCCCCGCATGGGAACTGAAATCTTTCCGGAAGCGAACGCTCCCTTGCTCCGCCTTCGATTGCGCGCGCCTACCGGGACTCGCATTGAAGAGACCGAGCGGGTTGTCCTTCGCGCCCTCGATGTCATCAAGCAGACCATCGGCCCTGACAATGTGGCAATCACAAGCGACTTTGTGGGAGTCGTCCCGTCCAGCTATCCGGTCGATCTGATTCACCTGTTCACCAGCGGTCCACAGGAAGCCATAATCCAGGTAGCCGTGAAGCGCAACGCACCCAGAGGCGAAGCATTGCGCGAAAGATTGCGCGCCAATCTCACCAGCCAACTCCCAGGCGTGCAAGTCTCGTTTGAAGCCGCCGATATCGTATCTCAAGTCATGGGCTTTGGTTCCCCCACGCCCATTGAAGTAGCAATACAGGGCATTAGCCTTCAGGATGACTACGCCTTTGCACAGAAGGTGCGCAATCAGATGACTAAGTTGACGTTCCTCCGCGATCTCCAGTTCGCACAGGCCGGGGACTTTCCAACGCTAGACATCACCATTGATCGTGACCGTGCCGGCCAGTTTGGCCTGACAATGGCCGATGTTGCACGTTCCGTGGTTCCGGCCACATCGTCATCACGATTCACACAACCGAATTACTGGCGTGACCCGATCACCGGGAACGCGTTTCAGATTCAGTTGCAACTGCCCCAGAACCGTATGCAGAGTCTGGAAGATGTGGGCAACGTGCCGGTCATGCAACAAGGGCGGACGGAAACGCGGCTGATCGATGTCGCTGCTTTCAGGCTCGGCACAATGCCCGGGTTGATTGAGCGCTATAACGGGCAGCATGTGGTCAGCTTGACCGCGAACCTGCATGAGTTGACGCTCGGAGAGGCTGCCCGAAAAATCAACCAGGCACTCGCCGCAGCGGGCTCTCCTCCGAAAGGTGTCACCGTGAAATTGCGTGGCGAGATCCCCCCGCTGGAACAAACGCTTTCCGGCCTTCGCATTGGCTTGCTGCTGGCTGTGTTGCTGATCCTTCTTCTGCTCTCCGCAAATTTCCAGTCGTTCCGGCTCGCTCTGGCCATCGTGCTCACCATACCGGCCGTGCTCAGCGGCGTTCTGCTCATGCTGCTCTTGACGGGCACCACCCTGAATGTGCAGTCGTTCATGGGCGCGATCATGGCGATAGGGATCGCAGTTGCGAACTCGATCTTACTGGTCACATTTTCCGAAAGAGCTCGGCACGAAGGAAAGAACTATTTGGAAGCAGCTCAGCAGGGTGGTGCCGGCCGGCTTCGAGCGATCCTGATGACTGCGGCTGCCATGATCTGCGGCATGGTGCCCATGGCGATCGGATTCGGCGAAGGTGGCTCGCAATCAGCCCCCCTCGGGCGCGCCGTGATCGGCGGTTTGATCCTTTCCACCTTTACGACTCTTACGATCCTGCCTTCCCTCTACGCCGTCCTCCAGAAGAAGGCATCCATTAAGTCCCCGTCGCTGAATCCTCTGGATAAAGAGAGCCGATACTATGAAGCCCAACAAAGTTCTTAGTAAGGCGTGCCTGGGTAGCGCGGCCGCTCTCTTCGGGATCGCGGCTTCCTGGTCGCAAACCAGTAACCTGGTCGCGGTTGTCTCAAAGCCCATCTCTCGCACCATCGCATTGCCGGGCGAGTTTGAACCGTATCAGAGCGTTTCGATCCATGCAAAGTTACGCGGGTATGTTTCGCGAGTACTTGTGGATCGGGGAAGTGCGGTCAAACGCGGGCAGCTTCTAGTTCAGCTCACAGCTCCGGAAATGCAAGCTCAGCTCGCGGAGGCCGAATCGAAAGTACAGGCTATGCAGTCCGATCGGCTGCAGGGGGAAGCGCAGCTCGCTGCAGCCCAGAGCACCTCTGACCGGCTGAAAAAGGCGTCTGAAACACCCGGAGCGATTTCCGGCAACGAACTGATTCAGGCGCAACAGCAAGTGGAAGCGGCGAAAGCATTTGTTCAATCGAAGCGATATGCAAGCCAGGCAGCGGAAGCGAACGTCCGTGCGCAGAAAGACCTGGAAGCGTACCTCCGGATCACGGCCCCGTTTGACGGCATAGTCACGGAAAGACTGGTCCATCCCGGCGCGCTTGTCGGAACGGGTTCCGATCCGGTGCTGCTGGTGGTTCAGGATGTGTCTCGTCTAAGGCTGATCGTCGCATTACCAGAAGAAAATGTTGGCGGCATTGTGCGCGGCACAACGGTTGAATTTCGAGTTCCTGCTTACCCGGAGCGCAACTATGTCGGAACCGTTGCCCGCATCTCACATGCGCTCGACCCAAAAACGCGGAGCATGGCAGTGGAGCTTGATGTTTCAAACCGCGATGGTTCGCTTTCTCCGGGAATGTATCCGCTGGTCAAGTGGCCGGTTCGCAGACCCGGTTCCTTCCTATGGGTGCCCAGGACAAGCGTCGTCACCACTACCGAGCGGACGTTTGTGGTGCGTAATCAAAACGGACGCGCCGAGTGGGTCAACGTTGCCAAAGGTGCATCCGACGGCGATCTGACTCAGATCTCCGGTAATTTGCAGGCAGGTGATCTGGTTGTTCGGCGCGCGACTGACGAGATCAGAGAAGGCACGCCGGTTGGCCGCTAACACACAACCATATTTAAATGCAGACACGCCCAGAGAGAATCGAAGAGCTCAATCGTTGATAGAGGGTCCTGTTCGTCCGGATCTAAGGACGCCCGTGCTGACGATTCACGAGTTCGCGCTGAAAAAGCAGATTGTTTGTTGTAAAGTAAGCGTCTGAGCAACCCAGGTCAGGCCAGAGCCCACCGGGCAGGGGTGAGGGCAGCAACCTCAGAAACCTTGCGTCGAGCCATGCCTGGTAATACCGCCAGTAAATATTCGCGCACCGGTATACGCAATCTGCGGCATGACTCCACCACAGATAAAATCGCGGCAACTTTGGGTCCGGACTGCGCGCTGCCCACATGCAGCCAGTTCTTACGGCCCAGCGCTACCGGGCGCATGGAGTTCTCTGCCAGATTGTTGGACAGCTCGACTTCAGCGTAGTCGAAACACCGCCGCAAGCGAGGCCATTGATTTAGCGTGTAGCTCACCGCTTGGCCCAGCGCGCTCTTCGGCAACGCTGACCCACGCAGCTTCACGCACTCATCGTAAATCTCTTGCGCCCACGACGCACCATGCTCACGCCGCAACGCCAAGCGTTCTTCGACGCTCAACTGTTGCTCGCGAGCGTGGCGGTCCACCAGGAACAACGCATCCATGCGCGTGACCATGGCGATGGCCTGCGCGTCTTTCGGATTCACCTTCACCGCATCCACAAACTTACGCCGCGCATGCGCCCAACAGCCCACGCGCACCAGCTTGTCGCCGCCGATGTTGTCGTAGGCCTGATAGCCGTCGGTTTGCAGAATGCCTTGCCACTGGCCAAGAAACCTCTTCGGGCCCTCGCGGCCTCGGCCCAGTTGAAACTCGAAAACCGTTTCGCCACCCGGTTTGCCGTATTGCCACAAGTAAGCCTGATGATTGGAACCGCTCTTGTCGTTGAGTTGCACCGGCACCGTAGTCTCATCGGCCTGTAAATAGGGAGCGCGAAGCAGATCGCCGCGCATTGCCTCGATCAGGGGCGCAAGCAACTCGCCGACACGCATCACCCAACCGTCCAGCGTTGCGCGGCTGATCTCCACGCCCGCTTCGCGTTCCAGCATCGCTTCCTGACGATACAGCGGAAGGTGATCGCAGTACTTCGCGATCACCGTGTCGATTACCACGCGGTCACTCGCCAACCCCTTTTCGATGATGCGTGGCGCAAGCTCCGGCATGAACACAGTGGAACATTTTGCACACGCACGCTTCTCGCGCTTGACCACACGCACGAACCAACGCGCTGGTTCACAATCCAATAGTTCGCTTTCGTCGTAACCGATGACAGCGGTTTGTTCGCCGCAGCTTTTGCAGTTCGCATCGCGACAGAGAACCACTTCTTCTTCGCGAGGCAAATCGGCGGGTAGCGGCCTGCGTCCAGGATGTGGCTTTCGTTCTTTCTTTGCAGGGAGCGGCCCGCGCTTGGCTTCGGCCTCCACTTCGTCGCACGTGGTGGAGGGCTCTTGTTCGGTCAGCAGCTCCAGTTGCAGATTGCTTAGCGTCTCGCTGCGTGGCCCCAGAAACTGAATGCGCTGTTGCCGCAGCCGCTCTTCCAGCAATCGGATCTGCACGTCGCGTTTCTGGATCGTGA
>Ga0123337_10001757_pt1 | contig 26671 bp, 24 predicted proteins | sample frozenSSSSmetaG_FD_89792 | JGI IMG/M metagenome (GOLD analysis project Ga0123337, IMG submission 89792) | Glacier valley bacterial and archeal communities from Borup Fiord, Nunavut, Canada, to study Microbial Dark Matter (Phase II) -... | ecosystem: Environmental > Aquatic > Freshwater > Ice >...
ATCGGCGGCATCCGCAAGCCGGCCGACATCCTCAAGCTGCCGCTGATCGACCCGCGCGACGAGTGGTGGATCATCTGGCTCAAGGCGCATGAGCTGCCCCTCGAGGTGCTCGAGAAGCAGACGCTGCCCTCGCTCAGCATCCAGACGTTGAACGGCGAGGAGGCAATGGCCGGCCGCGGCGTGGCGCTGCTGATGCCGGAGTATTTCAGCCGCGAGCTCGAGCAGGGCCGGCTGGTGATGCCGTTCGACCGGCTGATCGACGAGGACAGCGGCTACTGGCTCGCCTACCCCGAAAGCCGCCGCAACGTGCCCAAGATCCGCACCTTCCGCGACTGGATCGTCGCCGAGGTGGCGAGCGGCACACCGCCGGGCAGCGAGCGCTAGATCATCTGGAGCGGCTGCTTGCGGCGCGGCGGCGGGAAGGCCTGGTCGAGCGCGGCGTGGTCGGCCGGGGTGAGGCGCAGGTCGAGCGCGGCGAGATTCTCGGCCATGCGGTCCGGGCTGCTGGTCTTGGGAATGGCAATGACGCCCGGCTTGCCCATCACCCAGGCGAGCGCCACCTGCGCCGGAGTGGCGTCGTGCGCGCGGGCGATCGAGAGCAGCGCCTCGTGGTCGGCGAGCATGCCCTGCTCGATGGGCGAGTAGGCCATCAACGGGATGGAGCGCCCCTGCTGCCAGGGCAGCAGGTCGTGCTCAATGCCGCGACGGGTGAGGTTGTACAGCACCTGGTTGACGGCGCAGCCGGTGCCGATGGCCGCCAGTTCCTCCATGTCATCGACGTCGAAATTTGAGACGCCCCAGCGAACGATCTTGCCGGCGGCCTGCAGATCCTCGAAGGCGCGCACGGTCTCCTCGAGGGGCGTGCCGCCGCGCCAGTGGAGCAAATAGAGGTCGAGCCGGTCGGTGCCAAGGCGGCCGAGGCTTTCCTCGCAGGCCCGCACCGTGCGCTGGCGCGAGGCGTTCGACGGCAGCACCTTGCTCACGAGGTAAGTCGCGTCCCGCTGGCCGCCAATGGCCTCGGCGACCACCAGTTCGGCGCCGCCACTGCCGTACATCTCGGCGGTGTCGATGAGACTGATGCCGAGTTCGAGGCCGCGGCGAAGTGCCGTCACCTCGGCGTCGAAGGCGTCTCGGCCTTCGCCCATGTGCCAGGTGCCGATACCGAAAACGGGGATGGCCGTGCCATCCGGCAACGGCGTCGATGGAATGGCGGCCACGGGCGCACACCTGAGCAGGGGAAGGTTGGAGCGGGTGAAGGGAATCGAACCCTCGTATTCAGCTTGGAAGGCTGCTGCTCTACCATTGAGCTACACCCGCATGGGCTTGCTGCTTACCCAACCGCCTCTCGACCGGCAAGGGTAATCGCCGTGCACAAAAACCGGGCAGTGCACTGCCAATAAAATCATTACGAACCTAACGAACTTGTAACTGGCCGGTTCTCGGCCACTGTCACAAACTCGTCACAAGCGCTGCCGAATTGCCGGCCGCCCCCAATTACGACCCGCATTCCCGGAGAGACATGCCTCCTGCACCGCCCACCAGCGGCCCGGCTCAGGCCGCGCCGACTCCGCCCCTGATCTGGCTCGCCTCATATCCCCGAAGCGGCAACACCATGCTGCGCACCATCATGTACCAATGTTTCGGCGTGCGTTCGGGCAGTATCTACCCGCGCGACGTGAGGGGCCGGGTCGAGCAGCATATCGGCCATGTCGAGCACGGCCCCAACCGGCAGATCAACCTTACCGGCGAGCGATTCTGGCTGATCAAGACGCATGGCCAGCCGCAGGATAATCGCCGCTCCATCTACGTGCTGCGCAACGGACGGGAAGCAACCCTAAGCTACTATCGCTTTTTACACGGGCAAGTGCCGCTGCAGGACATCGTCGAGGGCCGCGGCCGGCAGCCGTCCTGGGCGACGCATCTGGAGCAATGGAATCCGCTGGCCCGCGCCGGCACGCTGGTGCTGCGTTACGAGGAGATGACCGCCGATCTCGGCGGCACCATCGACGCAATCGCCGGCTTTCTCGACGCCGAGCCCCGCGCCAGGTCCCTGCCCGATCGCGAGACGCTGGCCGATGGCCAATGGATCGTCTCCGCTCATGCCGAAAAAGCGCGCTTCGATACGGCAGCCGAAGCTGCCTTCGAGCGCATCAACGGCGAACAGATGCGCCGCTACGGGTATCGCTGAAGGAGAAAGGGGGTGGTGGGAGAGGTAGGACTCGAACCTACGAAGGCGTAGCCAGCGGATTTACAGTCCGCCCCCTTTGCCACTCGGGACACTCTCCCGGTCCCTTGGGAACCGCTGGCTTTCGCCAGGCGCCGGGCGGAGTACGAAGACCCCCGTCCGAACGCGTGCGGTTTATGCTGACCGGGGCCCGGACTGTCAACACCGAATGTGACGGTTGCTCCACCCCTGGCGCGATACTGCGCGCATCGCTTGCCGCAGGGACTTAAAACCGCTACCGGGTCAGCCATGAGCCGCAACAAGTTTCCGCCCAAGCTACGCTACGATCCCGACACCGGCCCGGTGTATCTGTATGGACTGCATACCGTTCGCGCCGCGCTCGATAATCCGCTGCGCGAACGAAAGACCCTGCTGGCGACGCCCAACGCCTTGGTGCGCCTCGGCGAATCCGGCGGACTCAGTGGCATGCGGCCCGTCGAAACGACGCCAAAGGAGCTCGACCGGCTGCTCGGCGCCGATGCCGTGCACCAGGGCGTGGCGCTCGAGGTGGAGCCGGTGTCGCGCTTCGGGCTCAAGGACATCGATCCGATGCGGCTGGTGGTGGTGCTCGACCAACTCACCGACCCGCACAATGTCGGCGCGATCCTGCGTACCGCCTGCGCTTTTGGCGCCGATGCGGTGATCACCACCGCCCGCCACTCGCCGCGCGAGACGGGCGTGATGGCGAAGGCCGCCTCAGGCGCGCTCGACCTGGTGCCGCTGATCGAGGTGAAGAATCTCGGCGACGCGATCCAGACGCTTAAGGACCGCGGGCTGACGGTGATCGGATTCGATTCCGAAGCCCCTGCCCCGCTGCGGCCGCGCACCGACGATGTGCCGATGGCCATTGTGCTCGGGGCCGAGGGCCGGGGCCTGCGGCAGCGCACGCGCGAACTCTGCGACGACATGGTGCGGCTGGAGATGCCGGGGCCGATCAAGTCGCTCAACGTGTCGAATGCTGCGGCGATCGCGCTGTTCGCGGCTACCGCCGGGCGCGCATGACAAAGGCCGCGAGCGCTTTTCGCCCGCGGCCTCGAGCTTGTTGTCCGTCTGTTACGGCAGCGTGCAGCGCACCAGCGCCCGGGCATTGACGCTGATCAGGTCCGGCGACGACTGGATGATGACGAACGTCTTGTCGCCCGAGACCAGCGTCGCGCGGCCATCCCTGGGGGTGACCGCGTCGGCCAGCACCAGTTCGGTGCCCTGACGCAGGCTGACCCTGGTGATGACGGTGAAGTCGCCTCCCGGCTGATCGACTGCGGCGCAGGCCTCGGCATTCGGGGCCCAGACGCCGACATAGGGATATTCGCCAGTGCCGGTCTTTGCGGCGAGCAGCGTATCGGGCTTGTAGCCGGTTGCGGCGGGAGCCGGTTCAGTCGCGGTATCTGCCGCGCCTTGTGCTTCGGCTTTAGCGGCATCGACCGCCGTCTCGGCGGCTGCCTCGGCCGACTCGACGGCCGCCTGGGCATCGGCAGCGCCCTTGGTTTCCGCGTCGGTTACCGCGGCAGCGGCCGGAGCCGCGGCGGCATCGGTTACGGCCGCTTCGGCGTCGGCCTTGCCCTTGAGGAAGGCCGCGTCATCCGGCGAGGCAGCGGGCGGCACGGCGACAGCCGCCTGCTCCGCAACGGCTGCCTCTGCATCCGCCTTGCCCTTGGCGTTTGCCGCATCGGCAAGCGCCTTGGCTGCAGCTTCGGCCTCGGTCTTGGCAGCAGCATCGGCGTCGGCGACGGCCGACTCGGCATCGGCCTTGCCTTTGGCGGCGGCGGCTTCAGCGAGAGCCTTGGCGGCGGCAACTTCGGCAGTCTGCTTTTCTTCCTCGGCCTTGGCCGCGGCAGCAGCCTCGGCGGCCTGCTTTTCCTCTTCCGCCTTGGCAGCGGCGGCTACTTCGGCCGCCTTCCTTTCTTCCTCGGCTTTGGCAGAGGCGGCCGCCTCTGCGGCCTTTTTCTCTTCCTCCGCCTTGGCGGCGGCGGCCTCGGCCGCCTGCTTTTCCGCGTTCGCCTTGGCGGCAGCCGCCACTTCAGCCGCCTTCTTCTCCTCCTCGGCCTTGGCCGCGGCGGCAGCTTCTGCGGCCTTTTTCTCTTCCTCCGCCTTGGCGGCAGCGGCCGCATCGGCGGCCTTCTTCGCCTCGGCAGCCTTCAGGTCCGCTGCGGCCTTGTCGGCGGCAGCCTGTTCCTCAGCGGCTTTCTGCGCGGCAGCAGCCTTCTCGGCATCGGCGTTGGCGGCCGAGGCGGCGGACGTTTCGGCTGGCGGGGGCGGCGGCGACTGGTTGTTGCCGCAAGCGGCCAGCGTCAGTCCGACGGCCAGCAGCAGCGGCAGGCCCAGGGAGGTGGTGAGCTTCATCTTGGATGGTCCTCTTTGCGAGCGGCTCGGTCCGGCGAGGCGGTCACCGGTTCGAGCCATAAGACACTTCGGTTTCGGGCGGCACAATGGCCCCCGGAGCAAAGCCGTTTCTAGTCGCTCAATTGCCCGCCAGCGTGACAGCCACGTTGACGGTGGCGGCCAGGATCACGGTGTTGAAGAAGAACGAGAAGACGCCGTGCACCGTTACCAGCCGGCGCATGTGGTTGGAGGTGACGCAGACATCGGAGACCTGCGCCGTCATGGCCACGACGTAGGAAAAGTAGAGAAAGGCCGCGCCGTCGGGTGGCGCATCGTCGGGAAACTGCAGGCCGCCCACCACCGCGTCCTTCTTGCCGCTGGCTTCGGGCACCTCGAAATACTCGTAGGCGTAGTGCAGCGCCGCCATGGTGTGGACGGTGAACCAGCCCAGCACCACCGAAATGGCACTCGCCGCGATCTCGATGGGATTTAGTTTTTCCTCGTCGTTAAGGGCAAGGAAAAGGAACAGTACCGAGACCACCACGACGATGAGCGTAACGCCGAAAATCGCAGCGACCGGCGTATCCGCATCGGCGGCTCGCCGCCTGAGGAAGGCAGGGGTAAGGAGGCGGAACTCCCAGGCCGTGAGTCCCAGGTAGCAGGCGAACATGGCGTTGGCGCCGATTGCCGCGGCGTATTTGGGTAGCAGGAACAGGCAGACCACCAGCGCGAGCGAACCGACGCCAACGCCGATGAGGAACGCGCCATGTTTCGGCAGCCTGCCTTGGTCCGATCGTGCAGTGGCCACGGCATCCTCCGGGCGAGACGACTCGCCAACCGAAGCAGCATGGCAAATCTCGCATCGCCTCGCCACGCTTGCCCAGCCCGCCCGACGATGCTAGCTAGCGCCCGTCGCCGGTATAGCTCAGTTGGTAGAGCAACTGATTTGTAATCAGTGGGTCGCGGGTTCGATTCCTGCTGCCGGCACCAACAACTTAGCTCAGATCATCGCTTTCGCACTCTCCGCGGGGTAACGATCTGGGTAACAGGTCACCGCCAGATGCAAAAAGACCCGCCCCCCGAAGGGAGCGGGCTTGGGTAGCGGAATTCGTGCGTTAACAGCGAATCATCATCCGATCCCAACACAAAGGCCACGCGGCTGGGGGCCAGCGGGCCGGCGTGGCGGGCGCGCCCGGCCTCGATCTCGGCGTTGGTGTCGGCCAAGACTCGATCCCATGTTGGTGGTGTCGTTGACGATCCAGCCGAAGCCATCCGGCAAAGCGGACAGCTCGGCAGACACTGTGTTCAGCATAGTCGGTGCTCCCCTATTGTGTCGGCGCCCCGCCGACAACACAGAGAAAATGCACCCAGCGGCGCGGTGGCGCGATCAAGCGAAACTGTACATTCTAGCGGCCTTCCGCCTATCAGATGCCCCCACCTGCAGAGCGGGTGGTGGGACGCGCCGTTCTTGGCCCAAGGGCCACTATTCCTCAGCGACGGTAGTCGGGACGTCTTCAAGGATCGTGAAGCCGAGCTTCAGCTTCTCGTTCATTTCGAAGGTGATCGGTGCCACTTTGTCGCTCGGGGTTGAAACCCAAAGCCGGGCCAGCGGCAGCGGGTAGCCCATATGGCCGATGAACCAGGCCACAGTACCGTTGCCAATGTCGTCTTCCACTACCCAGTCACCCAACTGTCGGTAGGCGCTGTGGACTGTAAGATTGGCCCCCCGTGTGAGGAAGCGATCACGGCCGGCAAGGAACATCACGGCGCAAACCGAGTGGCAAGTGCCCGTGACCATAGTACTTAGTCCATGTTCAAAGATGTGTTTCGCTATCGCCAGTCCATCATCAGCGGCGCCACCATTGGACCGCAGTAGCACCCCAGCGACCTCAGGGTTCTTCCGCAAGCGCTTTGCGAACTTGTACCAGTCGCCTTCGCTGAGGTCGTTTTCAAGGTAGACATAGCGGGCCGGGCCGGCTGGGGTCTTAACCAGGACGAGTGAGAGGTCCGCTGCGTCAACAGTCACCGGCGTAAATATTGCTGCCAGTAGGGCAGCAGCCATCGCGGCATGTCTCAGCCGATAAGATGCGCCCGGACGGCTTGCCGTGCCTGTTTGAGATTTTGCTCCCAACACCATCACCATCAAATATTTACCTGCCCACGAACCGGCAGGTGGACGTTCACACGATTACGCAAATAGTTCATCGGTGAACGAATTCACAACGGCTTAACATTTACTACCCATGGGAGTATTGCCGGAGTCAACACTGATTCAAAAATACAAAATGACAGCTGCATACGAAATAGTTGCAGTATTATTTTGAAGATGCATTTCACACGAACGGCCATGTCAGGCAATCGCGCCTGATATCGCTGTCATGTTATTTTTTGGCGCTGCCAGAACGTCAACAAACCTAGTGGAGTCAATATGTTCTAGCAAGACCAGCTGTCGTCCATTTCAGTCATTCTGGACAAGCAGCGCGGCCGGTACATGCTGACGCTAAGCAGGGAAAACGAAAGAGTGACGCTAAACGCTCGCTATCGCACCCACGAAGAAGCAAAGCGGGCGGGCAATACAATGCTCTCCGAGTGGAGCCGGACGGGCCGTAAGCCGACAGGTTAGTCGCTCGCAGGAGTGGTTCGGCCGTAGTTGGATATCCCTACCAACAAACGGCCGCACTGCCTGACCTTCGAAGTTGCGGGGCTGTCGCTTCACCTTGCCGCGCCTGATCGCCAAAACCGGAATAGATCCCGGATGTGTGGCGTCCCTTTAGGCGTTCACTTCCTTGAAAAACTCATCAATATCGAGCGACTCGAGCCAGTGCGGGCCACGCATTGGTGACATGGAAAACAATGCTGTCGGCAAACCGTGTCGGCAACGCCGTTTCTCCCTGGTTGTGGCGGAGCGGCCCGGCGGGGGCCTCCCCGATCCGGCCGTCAGGCCTATTGCGATTTCTTCCAGCGCTTGATGGCCATGTCGCGCTTCAGGCGTGAGAGCCGATCCAGGAAGAACACCCCGTTCACCTGGTCGATCTCGTGCTGGGCGATGCGGGCCGGCAGCCCCTCGAGGTCGAGTTCGTGGCGGGTGCCGGTCTCGTCGTCATAGCCGATGCGCGCGGTGGCCGGCCGCGCCACCTCGACCTGCAGCCCGGGCATCGACACCGAGCCTTCGGTGCCTTCGGCGGTTTCGCCGCCGAGGGAAAGGACCTCGGGATTGTAGAGCACTAGGTAGTCGCGCTTTCGAGGATCGGTGAAGACGCTGATCACCGCCACCGGCGCCACGGCGCCGATATGCACGGCGGCGAGGCCATAGGCCGAAGCAGCGTCGGCCGCGGCCCTGAGGCGCGTGCCGATAGCGCGCAGGCTATCATCGACCGGGCGCGGCTCGGCCCTGCGGTTCAGCCGCGGATCGGGCCACGTGACGATGCCGGTCAGAACAGGCCGCCGCGGCCGACCGAGAAGTCGGTGTTCTGGTCGGTGGTGCCGTCCGGGTTCTGGTTCTGATTCTCGATGTTGGTGAAGGCGTTGCTGTCGACGCCGATCACCGAGGTCACGAGGTTGGGGCCGGTGCCGGGTTTGAACGCCTCATAAATGGCCGCCTCGCCGCCCATCGCCTTCACGCCGGTGGCCGGGTCGATCCAGACCTGCGTCATGCCGCCGGGCATGTTGAAGGGGGTCGGCGGTTTGCCCTTGAGAGCATCGGCCATGAATTCGGTGAAGATCGGCACCGCCATCTCGCCGCCCGTCGACTGCTTGCCCATGTTGCGAGGCGTGTCGAAGCCGATGTAGATGCCGGCGGCGAGCTCGGGGGTGAAGCCGATGAACCAGGCGTCCTTGTAGTCGTTCGAGGTGCCGGTCTTGCCGGCGACGGGACGATTGAGCGCGCGGGCGGAGGTGCCGGTGCCTCGCTGCACCACGCCCTCCATCATCGAGGTGATCTGGTAGGCGGTCATCGGATCGAGCACCTGCTCGCGATTGTCGATGATCAGCGGCTCGCCCTGGTTGTGCCAGCCATCGGCGACGCAGCCGTCGCAGAGCCGCTCGTCGTGCCGGTAGATGGTCTTGCCGTAGCGGTCCTGGATGCGGTCGATGAGGGTCGGCACGATCTTGCGGCCGCCATTGGCGATGGTGGCGTAGGCCGCCGTCATCCGCATGTCGGTGGTTTCGCCGGCGCCGAGCGCCATGGCGAGCACCGGGTTCAGCTCGTCGTAGATGCCGAACACCTTGGCGTAGTCGGAGATGAGCGGCATGCCGAGGTCCTTGGCGAGCCGCACGGTCATCACGTTGCGCGACTTCTCGATGCCGACGCGCAGGGTCTGGGGGCCATAGAAACTCTGGGCGTAGTTTTCCGGCCGCCACACCGAGCCGTCGGCATTGACCACCTCGATCGGCGCATCGAGCACCACCGAAGCCGGCGTATAGCCGTTGTCGAGCGCCGCCGAATAGACGATCGGCTTGAACGACGAGCCGGGCTGGCGCAGCGCCTGCGTGGCGCGGTTGAACTCGGACTCGGCGAAGGAGAAGCCGCCAACCATCGCGAGCACGCGGCCGGTGCGCGGGTCCATGGCAACGAGCGCACCCTCGAGCTCGGGCACCTGCTCGAGCATGTAGCGGCCGAGACTATCTTTTACCGCCGAGACGTAGATCACGTCGCCGGGCTTCAGCAGGGTGCCGAGCTTCTTGGTCACCCACTTGACGTCGGGGCCAGCGAGCGTGCCGCTGACGCGGTCGGCCAGGATCTTGCCGTCAATGTCGTTGCCGGGGCGGAGGCCGATGGTGCCCTCGTTGGCATCCATGGTCAGCACCACGGCGAGCTGCCACTCAGGCACGTCGCTGAGCGGCTTGACCTCGTTGACCGCCTCGCCCCACTCCTTGCCGACAATATCGACCGTGGCAACCGGGCCGCGGAAGCCGTAGTTGTGGTCGTAGTTGATGAGGCCGTCCATCAGCGCCTTGCGGGCGTACAGCTGCAGCTTGGGGTCGAGCGTGGTGCGGACCGAGAGACCACCGCCATAGAGTTCGCTCTCGCCGTAGAGCTTGCCGAGCTGGCGGCGCACTTCCTCGGTGAAATACTCGGCCGAAAACACCTGGCTGCCAGAGGTGCGCGGCTTGACGTTCAGCCCCTCTTCCTTGGACTTCGCGGCAGCAGCGGCGTCGACGTAGCCGTTCTCCACCATGCGATCGAGCACCCAGTCGCGGCGCTCGATGGCCTGCTTGGTGCGGCGGAACGGGTGGTAGTTGTTCGGGCCTTTGGGCAGCGCGGCAAGATATGCGGCCTCGGCAGGGGTCAGCTCGTAGAGCGCCTTGTCGAAATAGTTGAGCGCGGCGGCGGCGACGCCGTAGGAGTTCAGCCCGAGAAATATCTCGTTGAGGTAGAGTTCGAGGATCTTGTCCTTCGAAAACGTGTCCTCGATGCGCAGCGCCAGGATGGCTTCCTGAATCTTGCGGTCCCAGGTCTGCTCGGAGGTGAGCAGGAAGTTCTTCGCCACCTGCTGGGTGATGGTCGAGCCGCCGCCCTGGATCGCATCCGAACCGTCCATCTTGGCCATGATGTTGTCGCGCAGGGCGCGGACGATGCCGTCGATAGCGAGGCCGCCGTGGTGGTAGAAATCCTTGTCCTCGGCCGAAATAAAGGCGTTGATGACCAGCGGCGGGATGGTTTCGATCGGCTGAAACAGCCGGCGCTCACGCGCGTACTCGGCAAGCAGCGTGCCGTCGGCGGCATGGACGCGGGTGGTGACCGGCGGCTGGTAGTCCTTCAGCACGGTGTAGTCCGGCAGCGTGGCCATCACCTGGTTCAGGTACACTGCGGCCACCGCACCGGCGCCGAGCAGGCAGAACACGCCGAAGCCGAACAGCCAGCCTAGAAGTCTGAGCATCGAAACCTGAACCTTGGAGAATGGAGCAACCGGCCACGCGCACATATGCCGCAGAGGCGCTGAATCATAGCAGAGAGCGGCGGAAATGTGGACGAGTCCACGGAATCAAAGCCTTGCGGGTAGTGGCGGAGCCATCGGTGCAAAATCGTCACTGGGTGGCCGCGGTCTTCTGCATCTGGGTGAAGTACTCGGCGATGCCGCGGGCCAGCGCATCGACGGTGCGGTCGCGCCAGTCGCCCTTTTGCAGGTTGGCGATATCCGAGGCGTTGGAGAGAAAGCCGAGTTCGACCAGCACCGAGGGCACGTCGGGGGCCTGCAATACGAAGAAATCGGCCTGCCGGACCGGGAACTTGCGCAGCGTCACGCTGGGCTCGAGCTGGTGGATGATGGCCTGCGCCGCCAGGAACGAGCTTTTGCGCGTCTCGCGCCGCATCAGGTCGACGAGGATGTCCATCACCGCCGGGGTGGCCTGCGGCAGGGACAGGCCGGCGACGATGTCGTATCGGTTCTCGCCGTCCGCCAGCACCTTGTCGAGCACGTCGGTGGCGTTCTCGTCGCGGGTGTAGATCGAAGCGCCGCGGATATCCTGTTCCTGGAAGCTGTCGGCGTGCAACGAGATGAACAGGTCGGCCTTGTTCAGCCGGGCGAGATCAACGCGCTGGTTGAGCGTCAGGTAGGTATCGTCCTCGCGGGTCAGGGCCACGTCGAAGCGGCCGGAATCGATCAGCACCTTCTGCAACTGCAGCGCGAAGGCGAGCGTGATGTCCTTTTCGTGCACACCGTTGGGCGCGCTGGCACCATTGTCGACGCCGCCATGGCCGGGGTCGATCACCACCAGCGGGCGCGTCTCGGTGATCGGCACATGGGTGCCGGGGTCGGTCGAGGCCACCACCGGCACCTGCCCCTGGTTGGCAATCGCGGTGGCGAGGTCGGAAGCGACCTTTTCGGCAAAATGCTGCGCCGTGTCGGGAATCAGATCGACGACGAGGCGGGCCGGCTGGTCGGCGACCTTCTCGAGGAAGTAGGCCTGCTGCACCTGGGCCGGCTGCTCGAGCGTCAGCGTGGTGCGCGCCCTGCCCTTTTCCGCCATCTCGACAGTGAAGCTGATGACGATGCCTTTGCCCGCGACGTCGGCCGGCGCGAGGATCTTCAGGTCGAACGCCTTGACGTCGATGGCGATGCGGCTGGGATTGTCGAGCGAGACGATGGCGAATTCGGTCGGCCCGTCGAGATCGATGATCAGCCGGGCGCGATCGGGCGTGGTGGTCACACGCGCGTCAATGACGTCGGGATAGTCCTCGACTGATTCGAGCGTCTGCGCATGGGCCGAAATGGGCCCGCCAAGTGTCAGCGCGGCCACCAACAGGAGAGCCGCAAACCCAATCAATCCGCCGGTTTTACCGCCGGAGCCGGCAGATCGTAGCAAGCTGCGCCGCTCCCCAAATCACTGATCCGATGACGCCTGCACTCGGGCAATTGTCAGGCGATTGTGGGGCGTTACGGATGGAAGGCCAGCGTTGCAATCGCGAAACCGGCGGCAATCCTCAGGTTTTGAGTTTCCTGTTGCCAATTTGCGGCATCGGCCCTAAAGCCATCTTGAGGCGGCCTGCTGCCGCCACCATATGCCGGAGCGGTGCCTTGTGCCCCCGGCCGGACGGTCGGCAGCGGCGACCGGTTTGCGCTTATGACAGTGCGCCGGCCGAGATGCGGCACATTTGACGCCTCGAACAGTGAATCTCGGCCTTTCGGGGCCGAAGAGTCGGTGCCTTCCATGGCTCCGTCTCTCAAGGAAGAGGTCTGATGGCCACCGGGCGGACAAACAGTGACGCGATCCCGAATAGCGGTTGCCCGTTTGTCATTGCTCGCCTAGCGGCCCTCGCTCTCCACTCCCCTGGTGGCGTGCGCGCCACCACTCGTCCCGGCGCCTCGCGCGCTTTTTCCCTAGTCCCATACGCCTCGCATGGCGCCACGCCAGGAGGACCGGTTCGCCGGTCGATCGGTGTCGGCGCGCGACGGCGCGGAGTACCTTTGAATGGCTATCAAAAGAATGCTGGTGGATGGCATCCACCCGGAAGAAACCCGGATCGTCGTCACTGACGGGAACCGTCTCGAGGAGTTCGATTTCGAATCCCAGTCCCGGCGCCAGTTGCGCGGCAACATCTACCTCGCCAAGGTAACGCGCGTTGAGCCGTCATTGCAGGCGGCGTTCGTGGAGTATGGCGGCAACCGCCATGGCTTCCTCGCCTTCAGCGAAATCCACCCCGACTACTACCAGATTCCGGTTGCCGACCGCGAAGCGCTGCTGCGTGAGCAGGAAGCCGACGACGACCATGAGGACCACGAGCCCGCCGCTGCCGCGGAAGCCGCGCCGGCAGAGGCCGCCGGCTCGGACGACGACCACCATGAGGACGACGGCGACGCCGGCCACATCGAGCAGGCGCCGGCCAACAACGAGCCGGTCGAAAGCGTCGGCGGTTCCGATGCGCTCGAGGACGTGCAGGAACGCCGCCGTCCGTCGATCCGCCGCAACCAGTACAAGATCCAGGAAGTGATCAAGCGCCGGCAGGTCATGCTGGTGCAGGTCGTCAAGGAAGAGCGCGGCAACAAGGGCGCGGCGCTCACCACCTACCTGTCGCTCGCCGGCCGCTATTCGGTGCTGATGCCCAATACCGCCCGTGGCGGTGGTATTTCGCGCAAGATCACCAACGCCGTCGACCGCAAGCGCCTCAAGGACATCGTCGGCGACCTGGACGTGCCGCAGGGCCAGGGCATCATCCTGCGCACGGCTGGTGCTTCTCGGACCAAAGCCGAGGTGAAGCGGGATTTCGAATACCTGCAGCGCCTGTGGGAGAACGTCCGCACGCTGACGCTGAAGTCCACCGCCCCATGCCTCGTCTATGAGGAAGGCTCGCTGATCAAGCGCACCATCCGCGACCTCTACTCCAAGGAGATCGACGAGCTGTGGGTGGCGGGCGACGAGGCCTATCGCGAGGCCAAGGACTTCATGCGCATGATCATGCCGAGCCACGCCAAGAACGTGCAGCTCTACAAGGATGATGCGCCGGTGTTCTCGAAGTTCGGGATCGAAGGCCAGCTCGACCAGATGTTCTCTCCGACGGTGAACCTGCCTTCGGGCGGTTACATCGTGATCAACCCGACCGAGGCGCTGGTCTCGATCGACGTGAACTCGGGCCGTGCCACCAAGGAACACAATATCGAGGACACGGCGCTCCAGACCAACCTCGAAGCCGCCGAGGAAGTCTCCCGCCAGCTCCGCCTGCGCGACCTCGCGGGCCTGATCGTCATCGACTTCATCGACATGATGGAGAACCGCTCCAACCGGGCGGTGGAGCGCAAGCTCAAGGAAGCCCTGAAGAACGACCGCGCCCGTATCCAGGTCGGCCGCATCTCGCATTTCGGACTGCTCGAAATGAGCCGCCAGCGCATCCGCCAGGGTGTGGTGGAAAGCTCGACGCACAAGTGCCCGACCTGCCAGGGCACCGGACTCATCCGCTCGGTCGAGAGCCTTGCGCTGATGGTGATGCGCAGCGTCGAAGAGCACGTGATGAAGAAGCCGGGTCAGTCGATCAACCTCAAGGTTCCGACTGACGTCGCGCTCTACATCCTCAACACCAAGCGCGGCACGCTGGCGACGATCGAGGCCAAGTACGGCCTGTCGATCACGCTCGTTGCCGACGACCATGTCGGCCCCTCGCACTACGCCATCGAGCGCGGTGAGGCACGGGTGCTCGAGCGCAGCGAGATTGCCGGCACGCATGTCCGCGTCGATACCACGACGATGGTCGAGAGCGCCGACGATGCCGCCGACGCGGAAATCGAGGAGGATGAGGACGACGAAGAGGTTACGTCGTCCGCGTCCGCCGCCACGTCCGACAGCGAGCGTCCGGCCCGCGCCGAAGACGCTGGCGATCGCTCCGGCCGCCGTCGCCGCCGCCGCCGCCGTGGTGGCGAACGCGACGATCGCCCGGCGCCGCAGCAGAACCAGCAGCAGCCGCGCGTTGTCGTCGAAGCCGCCGACTCCGATGAGGAGGACGGCGACGAGGTCGAGGGCGAAGTTCCGGTCAATGGCGGCGAACCGCTCGACGAGAATGGCGAGCCGCGCCGTCGCCGCCGTCGCGGCCGCCGTGGTGGCCGCCGCAACCGTCGCGACGAGAACGGTGTAGTGACGAGTGGCGAGGTCGAGACGGTGGAAGCCGCCGTGGCCGATGCCGGCACCCAGCTGACGCCCGAGGCCGCCGATGTGGTCGCCGCCGCTGTGCTGGCGCAGGACGCGATCGCCGCCGATGTCGGTGTCACCCCCGATGTGAGCGCCGAGGCCCCGGCCGAAAAGCCGAAGGCCCGTGGCCGTCGCCGCAAAGCCGAGCCCGCCGCTGAAGCCGCCACCGAGGCAACTCCGGCCGAGGCCGTGACCGAGGCGCCTGCTCCGGTACCCGAGGTTGCGGCTCCGACCGCCGAGGCCGAGCCGGCTGCTCGTCCGAAGAAGCCCCGTACGCCGCGCAAGAAGGCTGCTCCGCCGGCCGAGGCCGAGGTGGTCGCCGCCGCCGAAGTGATCGCGGCCGTGACGGCTCCCGAGCCGGCTCCCGTCGAGGCTGAAGTGAAGGCCCCGAGCCGTCGCCGCAAGAAGGAAATCCCGGAGGGCGAGATTGTGGTAAGCTCCACCGCCGCCGCCGCCGTCGAGACGCCCGAGGCGACAGCCGAGGAGCCCAAGCAGAAGAAGGTCGGCTGGTGGCAGCGCCGCCTAGGCCTCGCCTAGTCCCAGGCTGACAATCTGAATCAGGAAGGGCGGGATCACTCCCGCCCTTCCTCATTTGCGCCCCGCCCGGTAGACCCACCAGCCGAGCAGCGGGAAGCCTATCAGTTCCAGCATCAGCGACGGCAGCACATCGGCAGGGAGTGCGCCGCTGAGCCGGGTGAGGCCGCCGACAAAGACCAGCGCGGCAATCGCCACCAGCACCGGCCGGAGCCGCTCGAACCAGACCGCGCCGGCCGCGAGGGTGAGTCCGACCGCCAGCCAGATGCCGCCGATGAAGCGGATGTGGCTGTCGCGGACAGCGAAGAGCGCCGGGTCGGTGACGGTCAGGAACTCGACCACCCCGCCCTGCCAGCCCAGGGTGCGGATGCCGCCGAGCCCGACATTGAGACCCAGCACCACGACGACCGCGCCAAGCAGCAGGAGCACGCCGCGCAGCAGGTATTTGCGCTTGCCCATCACGCCACCGCGCGAATGGAGTTGGCCGCATCGCCGAAACCCGCTTCGAAGGGCGTCACGACGTGAGTCATGTCATTGGCAGTCATTTGGAAAATCCCTGGTTGGATCGGCGTCAGGGCGAGCGTCATCGCTCGCGCCTGAGCCCGCCGAGTTGAAGTCTTGAGTCAGGTTTGGGGAGAAGGGGCTGGCGGGCCTGAATGTTCGCCCGGCAAACTCTTCGCACCCCCACGGGGTCATCCCTGCGAAAGCAGGGACCCAACTCGAGTTCGGCGCAGGTGGTCGGGTGGGTTCCTGCTTTCGCAGCAATGACACGTCGTGGCTGTCGTCACCTCAGTGATCCACACCAGGCTTAAGCGGCCCGGCGCCGGTTCTCGTTGGCCTCACGCAACCGGTGCGCCAGCGTGCGAATCACCGCGAGCGAGAAGCTCGGGGCGTATTCGACCATGGTGAGGAACTGCTTCTCACTGATCGGCACCACCACGCAGTCGGTCTCTGCAACCACCGTGGCGCTGCGGGGACGTGCCTCGACCAGCGCCATCTCGCCGAAAATCTCGGATGAACCGAGACGCTGGACGATGCCGCCCTTCACCTCGATACCGACCGTACCGTCGCGGATAACGAACAGCTCATCGCCCGGATCGCCGGCGCGGAAGATGACCTCGCCCGCCTTGTAGTGGCGGCGCTCGCCGCCCAGCCGGCTCAGGACCGTGAAGTCGATGCTCTCGGGTTTCATGACGCCTCCACCCTGTAATGGCAGGAAAAATCGTCCCAAATATGCAACAAGTCAAAGCCGCATGCGGATTTTCGCTAACCCAGTCTAAACTGCGTCTTGCAATGTCACGTACCGAACGCCTGCTCGACCTGATCCAGTTGCTCCGGCGCCACCGCGCGCCCTTCACCGGCCCCAACCTCGCGGCCGAACTCGGTGTTTCCATCCGCACGCTCTACCGCGATATCGCGACGCTCACGGCGCAGGGCGCCGATATCGAGGGCGAGCCGGGTCTCGGCTACGTGCTGCGCCCCGGCTTCACCCTGCCGCCGCTGATGTTTTCGGCCGACGAGATCGAGGCGCTGGTGCTCGGCTCGCGCTGGGTCGCCCGCCGCTCGGAGGATGCGCGCCTCGGCGATGCGGCAGCCAATGCGCTGGCCAAGATCACCGCCGTGCTGCCAGCCGAACTGCGCGACCTCGCCGAGGATTCTCCCCTCCTGGTCGGCGCGGGCGAACTGATCCCCGCCGGGGTGGACCTGTCGGCCATTCGGCTCGCCATCCGCGAGGGAAAGAAGCTGTGCATCGCCTACCGCAATGCCGACGGCACGGCGAGCGAACGGACCGTCTGGCCTTTCGCGGTGGGGTTCTTCGACCGGGTGCGGGTCGTCGCAGCGTGGTGCGAATTGCGGCTCGACTACCGCACCTTCCGGCTCGACCGCATCTCGCTGATGGAGCCCCTACCCGAGCGTTACCCGCGCCGCCGCGCCCAGATGTTGAAGGAGTGGCGCGAGCGCGAGGGCATCCCCACTCCGCGTCGATAGATTCTGCCGCTGACCACTGCCGGAAACTGTCAGTTCGCCGCGCTACCCCGTCGTCACCAACAACGGAGACGACCAATGCGCAGCCTCGACTACATCCTCCTCGCCGTCCGCGACCCGCTCGCGAGCGGCGAGCTTTACGCGAAAATCCTCGGCACCGAGCCGGTCGAGGCGTCGCCCGGCTTCGTGCTGTTCGTAACGGGCAACGGCGGCAAGCTCGGCCTGTGGCTGGCGAACGAAATCGAGCCCAAGGCCAAGCCGGCCGGCGGCATCGAGATCAGCTTCACCGAGCCCGAGAAGGCCGCCCTGCTCGCCACCCACGCGGCGTGGAAAGCCTTGGGGCTCACCATCCTGCAACCGCCCACCGACATGGATTTCGGCTTCACCTTCACCGCCGAAGATTCTGACGGCCACCGGCTCCGCCCCTTCGTTCCAGCGCCGCGCTGAGCCATAGCGGGGGCGGACGCCGCTTATGCCGGGTTTTCCACCCCCATCAGGCGGTAGACGAAGACGCCGTCTCCGGATCGCCAGAGCTCGTAGCGCGCGCCGAACTCCATCTGATCGGCCTCGCTGAGCTGTCCGGGTGGCTGCTCCCGGCTGGTGATGACGAAGCGGGGGCGCAGCGCGAAAGCCGCGTGGGCGCCGTCCTCGGGCATCAGCCCCGCCATCGTCAACGGCCTCACGATCACGTCCTTGGTCAAGTTGGACGGGAACGCAGCGACCGGCAGGATCGGGTTCTTGTTCAAGTACAGCAGGATCGCGTGGGTACTTCCCGTCGCCCACACGCGATCCTCCGGGCGTAGCTCCGGCCGGATGGCGGCAGCCGCCGCCTCGATCGGCCGGGGTACTTCCCCTCGGACCTGCTGCCACGCCAGATACAGCCCCTGCGGCGCGAACCAGAGCACTGCTCCGGCAATGCCGAGGGCGATGAAGCGTGCCGACCAGCGCCGCCAGTCCCACTCGGCGCCGGCCAACCCGATGGCGGCCAGTGCCAGAAGGGGCGCCAGCATCTGCAGCATGTAGTGGTTGTAGAACGTACCGCTCATCAGGATCGAGAACTCGATCGCGACGGCGAAGAAGGCGACCAGCCCGGCATCGCGCGACAGTTCCGGACGCTGCTGCAGCACCTTCCGCAACTGCCAGATGCCTATGCCAGCGACAACCAGCAACACGCCCGTGACCTCCGGCAGGATCCGCACGAAGCTGTGCGGCAGCATGATCAGCCGGCCAATCAGCCCGCCCCCGCTCCCGCCGGCCTGCGACAGCGGCACCTGCACGGCGCCCACCCACAACAGGTACAATTCGCCGCGCAAGGCGTAGGGCAGCACCAGCAGTGCGAGCGGAATCAGCCCGCCCGCGGCCAGCGCCAGGATGCTGCTCCGTCGCAAGCCGAGACGCGCCGGCCAGAGCACTGCCGCCAGATGCAGCAGCACCAGCGCCAGCGCCAGGTAGGCAAGGTTGCTGCGGCACAGCACCGCCGCACTCACCAGCACACCGGCCCCGAACGAGGCGCGATTGCGGTTCGGCCATTGCAATATCGCCAGCAGCGCCAACATCACGAACAGATTGGCGATCAGCTCAGACTTGGTGGAATTGCCGATATCACCGGCCTGCGCAGCGATGAACAGCGCCGCGAGCGCCGTCGCCAACCCCAGCGACACATAGCGCCGGCAAATCCCGAGCAGGGTCACGGCGGTGGCGAGGATCAGGACACCGCCGAACACCCTGACTACCGCGCTGCCCTGGCCGAACAGCCCCATCACCCCGGCCAGGACGTAGAACAGGCCCGCCGGCTTATTGTCGAGCGCCAGTTCATAGGGCAGCGCGCCGCGGAGCACGCTCTGCGCCACGATCATGAAGGTGGCTTCATCGATATCGCCCGTCTCAGGGCCGAGTGCATAGTAGCGTGTAGCCAGCGTCAGCAGCGCCAGCAGGAGGATGGCGGTTGCCGGGGTGAGCCGCGCCGTCATCGTCCCTTGAGGAACCCCGCGATCCGCCCGAGCCCCTCCTCCACAGCCTCGGGCGTGCCGGCGTAGGAGAGCCGCACGTAGCGGTTACCGTTCACGCGGTCGAAGTCGATGCCTGGCGTCGTGGCGACGCCGGCCTCGAGCACCATGGCCTGGCAAAAGCGCAGCGAGTCGTTGGTGTAACGGCTCATATCGACGTAGGCGTAGAAGGCGCCGTCGGGCTCGTGGCCATCGCCGAGCCCCTGGCCCGCGAGCCATTCGCCAACGAGGTGGCGATTCGCGGCGTATTGCGCCTTCTGGGTCTCGGAATAGTCGCGCTCGCCGAGAGCGACGCGGGCGGCGATCTGGCTGAGCGTAGGGGCGGAGATGAACAGGTTCTGCTGCAGGATTTGGGTCTTCCGCAGCGCCGCTTCGGGCAGCACCATCCAGCCGATGCGCCAGCCGGTCATGCAGTAGTATTTTGAGAAGCTGTTGATGACGATGGCGTCGTCGCCGAACTCGAGCGCCGAGACCGACGGGCCGCGATAGTCGAGCCCGTGGTAGATTTCGTCGGAAATCAGCCGCACACCGAGACGGCGGCAGGTGGCGACGATCTCCGCCAGCGCCTCGCGCGTCACCGCCGCTCCCGTGGGGTTGGCGGGCGAGGCGAACAGCAGGCCGTCGAATGGCTCCGCCTTGTAGGTCCGCTCGATATCCTCGCCCGTGAGCCGCCAACCGGAGGCGGCGGTCAGCGGGATCTCCACCGCGATCATCCCGAGGCCGTCTAGGGTGTTGAGGTAGGCCGGATAGCCCGGCCGTGTCACCGCGATCTTAGCCCCCGGCGCGAATCCCCCGAGGAAGGCCAGGATGAAGCCCGAGGACGATCCCATGGTGGCGACGATCGCTTCGGGATCGACCTCCGCGCCGTGCTGGACGCGGTAGTAGCTCGCCAGCGCTGCCCTGAGCTCGATCTGTCCGGCGAAATGCGTGTAGCGCTGCGGCGTGTCAAGCACGGCGGCTACCGCCGCCCGCACGGCCGGGGCCGGCGGCGCGCCGGGTTCGCCCACCTCGAGGTGCATGACGCTCCGCCCCGCCGCTTCCTCGCGGTTGGCCAGAGCGTTGATCTCCATGGCGTAGAAGGGCCGCAGCCCCGTGAGTTTCTCGGGCATGTCGCTCATGCCATTGTGGCTAGACGATCGGCCGGCGCGCCTCAACCAGATTTGAACGCTACCGCGGGCCGGTCCTAACCAAAGCCTCGCCTTTTGCGGCTAACGTCTGTACCGAATGGGCAAATCGCTCCCCCCGGGTCCACCATGTCGCGCACCACTCTCCTGCTTGTCCTGATCCTCGCCCTGCTCGCGGGTGGCGTTGGTGTCACCATGCTGCGCCCGGCCATCAGCGAAGCGCAGGTGCGCGAGATCGCGCAGGCCGTGGTCGCTGAGGCGCCAAAGCCGGCGTCGCTCGATAAGTCGGCGGTCGAGACCATCGTCGCCGATTTCCTCGACGGCCAGCCCAAGCAGAATACGCCGGCCGACATGGATGTGGCCGAGCTCGATGCGGGCCGGCTCAACCCGATGATCGAGAGCTACCTGATGGACAACCCCTCCATCCTGCAGCGCGTCTCGGACAAGCTGGCCGACGAAGTGGCCGCCAGGCGCAAGGAAGAGACGCGCACCCAGCTCGCGGCGCTGAAGACTGAAATCTACGATGAGCCTGGCCACATCGTGCTCGGCAACCCCAACGGCGACGTCACGCTGGTCGAGATGTTCGACTACAATTGCGGCTACTGCCGGCAGGCGCTGCCCGACATCGCGACGCTGCTCGATGAGGATCCGAACCTCAGGATCATCCTCAAGGAATTCCCGATCCTGTCGCAGGGCTCGGTCGAGGCAGCGCGCGTCGCCGTGCAGGTGAGCGCGGCCCCGGTCGATTACTGGACTTTCCACCAGGCGCTGTTTACCTCGCCGGGCAAGGTCGACAAGGCGGCGGCGCTGAAAGCGGCGTCCGATCTCGGGCTCAACCCGATCACGCTCGAAATGGGCATGAACACGCCGGATGTCAGCGGCGTCATCGACACGAGCTACAAGATCGCCGACAAGCTGAAAATCACCGGCACGCCGACCTATATCATCGGCGACGAGATCATTCCGGGCGCCGTCGGCATCGACCAGCTCCGCAGCCGCATCGAAAACATGCGGGCCTGCGGCTCGACCGATTGCCCGGCGACGCCGGGCTAAGTCCTGGCCGGCCCCACTTCTGCCCTTTTTCGTGCATTACTCCGCCGCGTGCTTGCGCCCCGCCGGGGTGCAGGTGCACAAGGCGGAACCATGGCCAAACGCGTCCTCGTCCTGAACGGACCCAATCTCAACATGCTCGGCACCCGCGAGCCGCAGACCTATGGCTCGCAGACGCTCGCCGACATCGAGAAGATGGCGACCGAAGTAGGCAGCAAGGTCGGGCTGGAGGTCACCTGCCGGCAGTCCAACATGGAAGGCGAGCTCGTCACCTGGATCCAGCAGGCGCTGGGTGCTTTCGACGCCATCGTCATCAACCCCGGCGCCTACTCGCATACCTCGATCGCCATCCACGACGCCTTCCGCGCCGTGAACCTGCCGGTTATCGAAGTGCACCTCAGCAACATCTACACGCGCGAGCCGTTCCGCCATCACTCCTATGTCTCGCCAGTGGCGCTCGGGGTGATTTGCGGACTGGGCGCGACCGGCTATAAGCTGGCCCTCCACGCACTGGCCGAAAAACTATAAGAGGCTTCCCAATGACCAAGGCGTCTTCCAATTCCGATCAGGATCTGATCGAGGCCATCGCCAAGCTCCTCAACGAACAGAACCTCGCCGAGATCGAGATCGAGCGCGAGGACCTGCGCGTCCGCGTCACCCGCAGCTACGCCACGCAGGCGGTGCAGCAGATGCAGGTGCCGGCCTACGCTCCAGCGGCCCCGGCCGCGCCGATGGCGCCGTCGGTGCCCACCGGTTCCGTCCCCGCCGCAGTGCCCGCGGCCGAGGACCTCGCGTCCAACCCCGGCACGCTGACCTCGCCGATGGTGGGCACCGCGTACCTCTCGCCCGAGCCGGGCAAGCCGGGCTTCGCGCCAATCGGCACCCGCGTCTCCGAGGGCCAGACCGTGCTCATCATCGAGGCGATGAAGACGATGAACCAGATTCCGGCGCATCGCGCCGGTGTGGTCGCCCGCATCCTCGTCGAGGACAATTCTCCGGTCGAGTACGGCCAGCCGCTCGTCGTCATCGAGTAAGACCATGCCCATGTTCCAGAAGGTCCTCATCGCCAACCGCGGCGAGATTGCGCTCCGCATCCTCCGGGCCTGCCGGGAGCTCAGCATCCCCACGGTGGCCGTGCATTCGACTGCCGACTCCAACGCCATGCATGTCCGCTTTGCCGATGAAAGCGTCTGCATTGGCCCGCCGCCGGCCAAGGACAGCTACCTCAACATCCCCTCGATCATGGCCGCCTGCGAGATCACCGGCGCCGACGCCGTGCATCCGGGCTATGGATTCCTCTCGGAAAACGCGCGTTTCGCCCGCATCCTCACCGAGCACAAGATCACCTTCATCGGGCCGTCGTCGCACCACATCGAGATCATGGGCGACAAGATCACCGCCAAGAAAACCGCGGTGGAACTCGGTATTCCGGTCGTTCCGGGCTCTGCCGGCGAGGTCAAGACCGAGGCCGAGGCCATCTCCACCGCGGCCGAAGTCGGCTACCCGGTGCTGATCAAGGCAACCGCCGGCGGCGGCGGGCGCGGTATGAAGGTGGCGCTGACCGAGGCCGACGTGATCATCGCCTGGTCCACCGCCCGCGCCGAGGCGAAGGCCGCCTTCGGCAACGAGTCGGTCTACATGGAGAAATACCTCGGCAAGCCGCGGCACATCGAAGTGCAGGTGATGGGCGACGGTCAGGGCAACGCGGTGCACCTGGGCACCCGCGACTGCTCGCTGCAGCGCCGCCACCAGAAGGTGTGGGAAGAGGCTCCGGCCCCGACCGTGCCGTTCGAGCAGCAGATGGAAATCGGCGAGATCTGCGCCGCGGCCATGCGCAAGCTGAAATACTCGGGCGCCGGCACCATCGAGTTCCTGTACGAAAACGGCGAGTTCTACTTCATCGAGATGAACACCCGCCTGCAGGTGGAGCACCCGGTTACCGAGCGCATCACCGGCGTCGACATCGTCTACGAGCAGATCCGCGTCGCCTCGGGCGAAAAGCTCTCGCTCACGCAGGAGCAGGTCACCTTCAACGGCCACGCCATCGAAGTGCGCATCAACGCCGAGGACCCGCAGACCTTCGCGCCATCGCCAGGCAAGATTCAGTTCTACCACCCGGCTGGCGGCGTCGGCGTGCGCGTCGACTCGGCGGTCTATCAGGGCTACACGATCCCGCCCTACTACGACTCGCTGATCGGCAAGCTGATCGTCTACGGGCGCACCCGCGCCGAGTGCCTGCAGCGCCTGCGCCGCGCGGTCGACGAGTTCGTGGTCGATGGCATCAAGACCACCCTGCCCTTGTTCCAGCGCCTCAACAAGGAGCCGGAAATCCTGTCTGCGGATTACGACATCCACTGGCTGGAAAAGTACCTGGCGGCCGACAAGAAGTAGGGCCTGAGAGGGATCGTGGGGCTCAGTGGCTCCCCGACCACCGGCTGTCATCCCTGCGAAAGCAGGGACCCAGATCTCAACTGGTGCCGGCGGATACTTGGGTCCCTGCTTTCGCAGGGATGACACCGAGTGGGTGGAGTGCCCAGGCGCCTGAGCCCCTCACCTCTTCCACCCACGCCCGCAACGCGCTGGCATACCCTTCGCGGTCGGACTCGAAGCTCATCGGGTGCCGATCGGCGTCGGTTTTCCAGAACTTGATGTCGGGCCTCCGCCCGACCAGCCGCTCGCTGATCGAGAACGGCACCAGCGGGTCGCGGGTGCCATGCGCCACAAACACCGGCCCCGGGAACTCCACCACGGCATCGAGGCTTACGGCGTCGCGGAGATCGCGCCAGCCGAGGCGCCACAGTTCGAGCCCGGCCGCAGACACATAGTCCGACAGCGGCACCCGGTGGCGCTTGCCACCGGCATAGACCACCGCGGCGAAATCCAGTGCCGGCGCATCGAGCGCCAGCCCGACGACCCGTTCACGGTTGTTGCCCCGCTTGAGGTACTGCCCGGTGATCGCGGCGCCCATCGATTCGGCGGCGATCGCCACCCGCTCAGCGCCGCGGCTCACGGCATATTCCACCGCTGCCTGCAAATCCGGCCACTCGCCGAGTCCGAAGCTGTAGAGCCCATCGGCCGAGCGCGGCGCACCCGCATCATTGCGGTAGGTGATCATCAGCACCGGCAGTCCGGCCTCGTGCAGCGTCCTGACCATGCGGTAGCCGTTCTCGCGGATGCCACCGATGCCGTGCACCCAGATGGCCCAGAGCTTTTCGTCCGGCGCCCCCGGCACCACCCAGGCCGCGGCGGCGCCGAGTTCGGTGGGATAGTTCACCGCCTCGAACTCCCAGCCGAACGCCACCTTGGGGTCGCCGCGATAACCGATAGTCAGCGGATCGGTCGGTAGCCCGGGCCCCTCCTTCGACCACGGCACAATCCCGGCCGTCAGCATCGCCCACAGCGCTCCGACGGTGATCACCGGCGCCAGCACCAGGTAGCCGACGACGATCCCCACACCCCACCAGACCCAGCGCATCGCTCCCCCTCCGCCGCCGCCAAGCCATAGCAGCCCTCACCGACAAGCGCATTGCCGGTTGGCCGGCCCGGCCCCATATTCACCTCATGTCGCGGAAAAACGATCCCTTCGCCATCGACCTGACGCCGGAACTGATCGTGCGCGCCTATCAGGCCGGCATTTTCCCGATGGCCGAGGATGCCGGTTCGCCCGACCTGTTCTGGGTTAGCCCGCAGCAGCGCGGCGTCATCCCGCTTGATGATTTCCACATTTCGACCAGCCTGAGGAAGACGCTGCGCACGCATCCTTACCAGGTGAAGGTCGACACCGATTTCGACGCGGTGATCGAGGGCTGCGCCACCGCCGGGGTCGATCGCGACACCACCTGGATCAACAAGGAAATCCGCCGCCTTTATGGAGCGCTGTTCCAGCGCAAGCTCGTACACACGGTTGAGGTTTGGGACGGCCCCGCCCTCGTCGGCGGGCTCTATGGGGTGTCGCTGGGGGCCGCGTTCTTCGGCGAATCGATGTTCCACCGCAAGACCGACTGTTCGAAGATCGCGATGGCCAACCTGCTGTTCCGCCTCAAGGCCGGCGGCTACCGGCTGCTCGACACGCAGTTCGTCACCGACCACCTTAAAACCTTCGGGGGCACCGAAATCCCGCGCGAGGACTACGAAGTCCGCCTCGCCGAGGCCCTCCGCCACCAGTCGGACTATTTTGCGATCGACCGGGGAGCCAACCGGCTGCCGGCGTCCTAGGCCCTGAGCTTAATCGAGACGATGGTCTTGAGCTTGTTGAGGTCCGTCTCGTCATCGGGGCCGTTGGGGTAGATCTCGACGCGCGAGGCGAAGTGCTCACCGTCGGCCGCCTCGGTGGAATCGAACACCAGCCCCTTGTCCCGCGACCAGTCGATCAGCGCGCCGTTGACCTTGTAGAGGTGCCGGTACGGCCCAAAAAACGTGAGCTCGGCGTAGCGTCCGGCCGGCAGCGTGCCGCTCAGCAGTTCGCCGGTGGTCGCCTGCGGCGTCTCCACCTCAAAACCGAACTCGATCTCGAGCTCCGGCATCCTGATGATGTTGTACTTGAAGAGTGCGGCGCCAGTGTTCTGAATCCCCTGCGCCTTAACCTGCCTGGCAAGCAGCTTCATCGCCTTGCTCACGTCCTTGCCGAACGGGATCGTCACCTGCCGCCGCACCGCCACATAGGGCTGTGCCGTGCGCTCGATGATACCCGGCTCGCCAATCTCCATCCCACATCCTCCTCATCGAAAGGCATGCTGGAACATTTGGCGGGTGGCGTCGAGTGGGTCAGCCCCGCTCATCAGCCTGGCCCTCGGCGGGCGGCGCCACGAGCGCCGGCTCGGCCGGAAGCGGGTCAGCCGGCGCGGCGGCCGGCTTGTCGGGCGGCGGCACGTCGGAGGTCTGCTTGCAGTCCATCAGCCAGATATCGTAGACGGCGTGGTCAATGGCGTTGAGCGCCGGGCTGTCGGCGAACATCCAGCCGGTGAAGACACGATCCACCGTGCCGCGCAGGCTTACCTGGTCGACCTCGACAAACACACTGGTGCGCTGTGTCTCGGTCGGCGGCCGCGTGTAGCAGGCGCGTGGCGTGATCTGCAGCGCGCCGAACTGCACCGTCTCGTTGATGTAGACGTCGAAGGCAGTGATGCGCCCGGTGATCTTGTCGAGCCCGGAGAAGGCCGCGATCGGGTTCGCGATGGTGTCGGCCAGTGCCGGGGTGGCACAGAGGCAAAGCGCCAGCGCGCCCATGCGGAGCATCGGGAGAATCACGGGAGTGGCCAACGCCCTTATTCGGGCGACCAGGCGTCGTAGTCGCCGGTGACGCGCGGGCGCTC
>Ga0123337_10001759_pt1 | contig 26654 bp, 24 predicted proteins | sample frozenSSSSmetaG_FD_89792 | JGI IMG/M metagenome (GOLD analysis project Ga0123337, IMG submission 89792) | Glacier valley bacterial and archeal communities from Borup Fiord, Nunavut, Canada, to study Microbial Dark Matter (Phase II) -... | ecosystem: Environmental > Aquatic > Freshwater > Ice >...
AGTCGGTGGTCATGCCCCACTTGGCGCCGTCCCAGGTCTGGATGCGTGCCCAAGTCGAGCCCATGTGGTCGCCGCACGAGGTCGAGATCGGCCGAAGCACGCCGGCGAAGCCGAGCGCGTCGAGACGCTTCTGGTCGAGCGCCAGGTTCTCGAGGCCCCAGCGCACTTCCTCGCTGGTCATCACCTTGCCCTTGCCGTAGCGCTCCTGCGCGCGGCGCACCGCCTCGATGCCGAGCATCTGGATCAGCACGCCGCGGGTGTAGAGCACCGAGCCGACTTCGTCGCGCGGGCCCGAGCCCTGGTTCTTGTCATGGACATACTTGAGGATGTCCTGGATCACCTTCGGCGCCTGGCCCGAGGGGTTGAGCGCGAGCGCGTTGTAGCCCTTGGCGCCGTCGCCGACGTCCTTCACGTCGGGCTCTGCACCGGCCCACCACACGCCGTACATCTTGTCGCGCGGGTAGCCCGTCGCCTGCGCTTCCTTGAGTGCCGTCGAGTTCATGATGCCCCAGCCCCAGAGCAGCACGTAGTCGGGCTTGCTCTGGCGCACTTGCAGCCAGGCGGCCTTCTGCTCGGCGCCCGGCGCGGTCACGGGGATCAACTGCAAGTCGAAGCCGTTCAGCTTGGCGCGCTCCTGCAGCAGCGGAATCGGCTCCTTGCCGAACGGCGAGTCGTGATAGACGAGGGTGATCTTCTTGCCCTTGAGCTTGTCGAAGCCGCCTTCCTTCTTGGCGATCGCTTGCAGGATGATGTCGGCGCCGGTCCAGTAACTGCCCATGATCGGGAAGTTCCACTTGAACGCGAAGCCGTCCTGTGCCGCCGAGAGGCCGTAGCCGACGGTGAGCAGCGGCATCTTGTCGCCGGGCGCCTTGTCGGTGAGGGCGAAGGTGACGCCAGTCGACTGTGGCTCGAACAATGCGACGCCGGCGCGACCCTTGAGTCGCTCGTAGCACTCGACGCCGCGGTCGGTCGCGTAGCCGTACTCGCACTCCTCGAAGGTGAGCTTGACGCCGTTCACGCCGCCGTCGCGGGCATTGACCATCTTCAGGTAGTCCTGCTTGCCGTTCGCCCACGGCGTGCCGTTCGGCGCGTACGCACCGGTGCGGTAGACGAGCAGCGGAAAGAACTGCTCCTTGGCTTGCGCCAAGGCGGCAGTCGATGCCGTGAGCGCGCCCGTCGCTGCGAGAGCGCAGAGCAAGAGTCCTTTGACAGTCTTCAAGATCATGATTGTCTCCACAGGGTCGAAGTGCTGCGCCGCGAGGCGCGAGGGTCAGGGTTTAGTTCAACGCGAAACAGGGGCGTTTTCAATCGGGACTTGTCAGGGTCAGGGCGAGGGCCAGGGTCATGCGGCATCAATGCGGAAATGGCCAGAGGCGAAGCTTTTCCTTGCCTGTCGACCAGAGGCGCGCCAGGCCGTGCGGCTCGACGACGAGGAAGAAGACGATCAGCGAGCCGAAGATCATGAACTCGAGATGCGAGGCGACCGTGACCGTGAGCGGGATGCCGAGCAGGCGCGGCACCTGGCTCAGGAACAGCGGCAGCAGCACGATGAAGGCGGCGCCGAAGAAGCTGCCCATGATCGAGCCGAGGCCGCCGATGATCACCATGAAGAGAAGCTGGAACGAGCGGTCGATCGAGAATGCCGCCGGCTCCCACGAGCCGAGGTAGACGAAGCCCCAGAGCGCACCCGCGACACCGACGATGAACGAGCTCACCGCAAACGCGGTGAGCTTGGCGTAGACCGGGCGGATGCCGATGACGGCTGCGGCGACGTCCATGTCGCGGATCGCCATCCATTCGCGTCCGAGGTGACCGCGCACGAGGTTCTTGGCGAGCAGCGCGAAGACGCAGACGATCGTCAGGCAGAAGAGGTATTTGCTCACTGGCGATTCGATCGCGATGCCCGCGACCGACAGGCTCGCGACGCTGACCGAGCCGGAGCTCGAGTTGTTGGTGAAGAACGGGACACGCAGGAACGCCCAGTCGGCGAAGAACTGCGCCGCCAGCGTCGCGACCGCGAGATAGAGGCCCTTGATGCGCAGCGACGGGATGCCGAACAGCACGCCGACGACGGTCGACGTCAGCCCGCCGAGCAGCAGCGCCACGAGGAGCGGCATGCCGTCGATGCGGACCATGAAGTTGTAGGCGGCGTACGCGCCGACCGCCATGAAAGCTCCCGTGCCGAGCGAGATCTGGCCGCAGTAGCCGACCAGGATGTTGAGGCCGAGCGCGGCGAGCGAGAGGATGAGGAACGGGACGAGGATGGCGCGGAAGGCGTACTCGTCGGCGACGAGCGGCACGCCGACGAAGGCGACGACGAGCAGCAGGCCGATCGCGATCCGGTCCTGCAGGATCGGGAAGATCTGCTGGTCGGACCGATAGCTGGTCTTGAACTGGCCGTTCTCGCGGTAGATCATGCCCCCACGCTCCCTTTGGTCGCTGCCCCCCGAGGGGGCGCCTGCAGCGGACCGGCAGAGCCGGATCCGCGCAGAACCTTGATCGAATCGAAGCGGGCGCGGCTCATACTCGGTCGATGATCTTCTCGCCGAACAGGCCTTGTGGCCGCACGAGAAGAAAGCCCAGCGCGAGCACGTAGGCGAACCAGATCTCGATGCCGCCGCCGAGCATCGGCCCGAGGTAGATCTCCGAGAGCTTCTCGCCGACGCCGATGATCAACCCGCCGATGATCGCGCCCGGGATCGAGGTGAGCCCGCCGAGGATCACGACCGGCAGCGCCTTCAGCGCGACCAGCGAGAGCGAGAACTGCACGCCGAGCTTGGAGCCCCAGATCACGCCTGCGACGAGCGCGACGATGCCCGCGACCGCCCAGACGATGACCCAGATCCTGTCGAGCGGGATGCCGATCGACTGCGCCGCCTGGTGATCGTCGGCGACGGCGCGCAGCGCCCGGCCGGTGCTCGTCTTCTGGAAGAAGAGGGCGAGCACCGCGACCAGCAGCGCGGCGATCACCGCCGCGTAGAGGTCTTCCTTGTTGACGAGCAGGCCGCCGGGAAATGTGCTCTCGAAGATGAACACAGGATCCTTCGGCATGCCGATGTCGATCTTGTAGATGCTGTTGCCGAAGATCGCCTGACCGGCGCCTTCGAGGAAGTAGGTGATGCCGAGCGTCGCCATCAGGAGCGTGATGCCGTCCTGGTTGACGAGCCGGCCGAGGACGAGCTTCTGGATCAGCCACGCGACCACGACCATCACCAGCGCGGCGAGGACGAATGCGATCGTGTTGTCGATGAGCTTGTTGTTGAGGCCGGTGAGCTGCGGAATCCATTCGGCGAAGCGGGCCATCGCCAGCGCCGCGAACAGCACCATCGCGCCCTGCGCGAAATTGAAGACGCCCGACGCCTTGTAGATGAGGACGAAGCCGAGCGCGATCAGCGAATAGAGCATGCCGACCATCAGGCCGCCGAACAGGGTTTCGAGGAACGAGCCCATCAGTGCGTCGCCGTGCCCAGGTAGGCGCTGATGACGTCGGCATTGGCGCGCACCTCGTCCGGGCTGCCGTCGCCGATCTTCCTGCCGTAGTCGAGGACGACGACGCGGTCGGAGATGTCCATGACGACGCCCATGTCGTGCTCGATCAGCACGATCGTCGTGCCGAACTCGTCGTTGACGTCGAGGATGAAGCGGCTCATGTCCTGCTTTTCCTCGACGTTCATGCCGGCCATCGGCTCGTCGAGCAGCAGCACCTCGGGCTCCATCGCCAACGCCCGGCCGAGGTCGACGCGCTTCTGCAGGCCGTACGGCATCTTGCCGACCGGAGTCTTGCGATAGGCCTGGATCTCGAGGAAATCGATGATCCCTTCGACGACGAGTCGATGCGCCGTTTCCTCGCGCTCGGCGGCTCCGAAGCGGATTGCCTGCTGGAACAGGTTGGTCCGCATCTTCAGGTTGCGTCCGGTCATGATGTTGTCGAGCACGCTCATGCCCTTGAAGAGCGCGAGGTTCTGGAACGTGCGCGCGACGCCCATCTCCGCGACCTGGCGCGAGTTCATGTGCCTGAAGGTCTGGCCGCGCAGGCTGATCGAGCCTTCCTGCGGCTGGTACACGCCGTTGATGCAGTTGAGCATCGAGCTCTTGCCGGCACCGTTCGGACCGATGATGGCGCGGATCTCGTGCTCGCGAACGTCGAACGAGATGTCGGAAAGCGCCTTCACGCCGCCGAAGCGCAGGCTGATGTTGCGGACGTCGAGGATGACGTCGCCTATCTCCCGGTCCATGACATCGCGCACCGCCATCACGCGGCCCGGCCCACGGCGGGAAAGGTCGGCACGTCGACGATCTTCAGCGTCGCCGCGATCTTGCCGGCGCGACCGTCCTCGAACTTCACCTCGGTCTCGACGTACTGCTCGCTTTTCCCCCCGTAGAGCGCGTCGACGAGCAGCTGATAGCGCTCGGCGATGAAGCCGCGCCTGACCTTCCTCGTGCGCGTCAGCTCGCCGTCGTCGGCGTCGAGCTCCTTGTGCAGGACGAGGAAGCGGCTGATCTGGCTGCCGGCCAGGCGTTCGTCCGTCGCGAGGTCGACGTTGACCTTCTCGACGCAGTCGCGCACGAGGTCGAGCACCGCTGGCTTCTGCGCCAGGTCGGCATGGCCGGCATACGGAAGATTCCTCTTCTCGGCCCAGTTGCCGACGGCCTCGATGTCGATGTTGATGAAGGCGCAGACCGCTTTGCGCCGATCGCCGAAGGCCACGGCTTCCTTGATGTACGGAAAGAACTTCAGCTTGTTCTCGACGTACTTCGGCGCGAACAGCGCACCGTCGTTGGTGCCGCCCGACAGCCGGCCGACGTCCTTGGCGCGGTCGATGATCTTGAGGTGGCCGGCCGCGTCCATGAAGCCGGCGTCGCCGGTGCGGTACCAGCCGTCGGCGCCCAGCACCTCGGCGGTCGCGGCCGGATCCTTGTAGTAGCCCTTGAGCAGCCCGGGCGAGCGCACCAGCACTTCGCCCGAGTCGCTGACCTTGATCTCGACGCCCTCGATCGGCACGCCGACGGTGTCGGCGCGCACCTCGTGGTCGGGCTGCAGGCAGACGAAGACGGCGGTCTCGGTCGAGCCGTAGAGCTGCTTCAGGTTGATGCCGATCGAGCGATAGAACGTGAACAGGTCGGGCCCGATCGCCTCGCCTGCCGTGTAGGCAACGCGCACCCGCGAGAAGCCGAGCGTGTTGCGCAGCGGCGCATAGACCAGCACGTTGCCCAGCCACCAGCCGAGCCGGTCGACGAGGGCGAGCGGCTTGCCGTCCATGCGCGCCGGGCCGACGCGACGCGCCAGCGCCATGAAGCGGTCGAAGAGCCAGCGCTTGGGCCGCGCTGCGTCTTCCATGCGGATCATCACGCTCGTCAGCAAGCCCTCGAAGACGCGCGGCGGTGCGAAGTAGTAGGTCGGCCCGATCTCCTTCAGGTCGAGCGTGACGGTGCTTGCCGACTCCGGACAGTTGACGACGTACCCGCAGACCAGCCACTGCGCGTACGAGAAGATGTTCTGGCCGATCCAGGCGGGCGGCAGATAGGCGAGGACTTCGTCGCTCGCGGTGAGCTTGTCGAAGACCGCGCCGGCGCGGGCGCGGTCGATGAGCGAGTCGTGGCTGTGGACGACGCCCTTGGGGTTGCCGGTCGTGCCCGATGTGAAGAACAGCGCTGCGACGTCGTCCGGTTGGTTCTTGGCGACCTCGGCAGCGAAGAAGCCGGGATGCGCGGCCGCGAACGCGCGCCCCGTTTCGACCAGCGCATCGAGCGGGGCCAGGCAAGGCTCGTCGTACTTGCGGAGACCTCGACCGTCGTCGAACCAGATCCGGCCCAGCTGCGGGCACTGGCCGCGCACCTCGAGCAGCTTGTCGACCTGCTCCTGGTCCTCGACGACCGCGAAGGCGATCTCGGCGTTGGCGATCGGGAACACGAACTCCTTCGCCGCCGCGTCCTGGTAGAGCGGCACCGGGATCGCGCCGAGCGACTGCGCCGCGAGCATCGACGCGTAGAGCCGCGGCCGGTTCTCGCCGATCACTGCCAGATGCTGGCCGCGCTGCAGGCCGGCCTGCGCAAAGCCGCAGGCGAGTGCCTGCACGAGATCGGCGAGCGCGCTCCAGTCGAGCGTCTGCCAGATGCCGAACTCCTTTTCGCGCAACGCCGGCGCGTGCGGGCGCGCCGCGGCATGGTCGAGCAGGAGATGCGGGAAGGTCGTCTTCACGGAGTCGGGTGCAGGCGTGGCAACGTGGCGTGCGAACGCGCGTCGGGGTGATGCGACTTTAGGAAGGTTTTGACGCCATGTTGTCGTTCCGACGACAAACTACGGGACAACACCCTCGGGTGTATCCCTGCTGGACGTGGCCTCAAGCGCGGATCGACACCGTGCCGGTGAAGCTCGACACCGCCGTCTCTTCGCCGACCGCTTCGGGCCGAACGACGTCGATGCGATAGACGCCGATGCGCTTGCTGCGCTGGACCTCGACGGCGCGCGCGATCAATGTGTCGCCCACGCGCACGACGACCTGGTAGGTGATGTGGGCGGCGATGCCCGAGGCCAGCGGCCCGTGCGAGTTCGACGCGAGGCCGAAGGCCGAGTCGGCGAGGGCGAAGATCGCGCCGCCGTGGCAGCCGCCGTTGAAATTGAGGTGACGCGCGCCGACGGTCATTGCCACGGCGGCCCGGCCCGGGCCGCCGTCGCGTACCGAGATGCCGAGCGCCTGGCACAGGCCGTCGCGCGCGGCCAGCCCGGCGATGCGATCGCGCCATCCTTGCGCGTCGAGCGATGCGATCTCTCGCGCCGCTGCGTCGTGCGACGTCGCAGGTGCCGATGCGACGCGCCGCCGGCCGACACCCATCGCCTCGCGATGCGCATCTAGCGCGGCGAGCAGCTCGTCGATCCCGCTGCGGGCGAGCGCGCTCACGGCGAGAACGCGCGGCTGCCACGCGCTCGCGGCATTCTTGCGGCGCAGCGTCAGCATCTCGCGCATCTCGGCAGCGGTCTGCGCCGCGAGCGGCAGATCGCCCTTGCTCACGGCCAGGATGTCCGCGATCTCGAGCGTGCCGGCCTTGATCGCCTGCACGTCGTCGCCGAGGCCCGGCGGGCAGACGACGACGCGCGTGTCGGCGAGCGCCACGATCGCGGTCTCCGACTGCCCCGTGCCGACGGTCTCGACGATCACGCGCTCGAAGCCGCAGGCGTCGAAGCAGTCGACCGCAGCAAGCGTCGCGCGCGACAGGCCGCCGAGCTCGCCGCGCGCCGAGAACGAGCGGATGAACACGTTCGGGTGCGCCGCGTTCGCGCCCATGCGGATGCGGTCGCCGAGCACCGCGCCGCCGCTGACCGGGCTCGACGGATCGATCGCGATCACCGCCACCGTGCGGCCGTCCGCGAGCCACGCGCCGAGCAGCGCATCGACGAGCGTCGACTTGCCGCTGCCGGGCACGCCCGTGATGCCGACGACCCAGGCGCGTCCGGCCCGCGCCGCCATCTGCCTGACGACGTCGGCCGAGCCGGCGCCGCCGTCGTCGACGAGCGTGAGCAGACGGCCGAGCGCGCGCCGGTCGCCGGCGAGAGCGCGCGTGGCCAGCGCGTCGATCGAAGCGGAGACGGCCACGCCTCAGATGATGACCAGCGGCTGACCGAAGCCGAGGTCGCGCCGCAGCCGCGTGCAGATCTCCTCGTTGGTGAGGCCGGCACGCGCACCATCGACGACGGCGCCGAAGACGTTGCCGCGCGCGGTTTCAGCGGCGCGGGTCAGCCCGTCGAGCGCTTGCGCGACCGCGGAGCTCGAGCGTGCAGCCTTGGCGTCGCGGAAGGCGTCGAGATGGCGCCGCATCGCCGCCGCGTCGGGGCGCTCGACCGGTGGCCGATTCGCGAAGTCGTCGGCTGCCTGGTACTTGTTGACACCGACGACGACCTGCTCGCCAGCCTCGACCTTGCGCTGGAAGCGCATCGCTGAAGCGCCGATCATTCGCTGCACGAGGCCGCTCTCGACTGCCTTGTACATGCCGCCGGCCTCGTCGATCGTCCGCATGATCGTGACGATCTTGTCCTCCATCTGGTCGGTCAGCGACTCGACGTAGAACGAGCCGCCGAGCGGATCGATCACGTCGGTGAGATGCGCTTCCTCGCGCAGGATGTTCTGCGTCGCGACGGCGATGCGCGCACCGGCCTCGCTCGGCGTCGCATAGGCCTCGTCGTAGGCGTCGGTGTGGAGCGACTGCAGGCCGCCGAAGATGCCGGCCATCGCCTGCGCCGTGACGCGGGCGATGTTGTTGAGCGGCTGCTGGCGCGTGAGGTCGACGCCCGAGGTCTGGGCGTGGAACTTGAAGCGCCCGGCCTTCTCGCTCTTCGCGCCGAGTCGCTCCTTCGCGAGCCGCGCCCAGATGCGGCGGCCGGCGCGGAACTTGGCGATCTCCTCGAAGAAGCTGAGCGAGATGTCGAAGAAGAACGTGAAGCGCGGCAGAAACTCGTCAGGGTTCATGCCGCGGGCGATGCAATCCTCGGCGTTCTGGACTGCGGCCGAGAGCGTGAAGGCCATCGCCTCCGCCGGCGTGGCGCCGGCCTGCTGCGTGTGCTGGCCGACGACCGACATCGGGTTCCAGCGCGGCGCGTGCTGGCGGCACCAGGCGATGTGGTCCATCAGCACTCGCCGCGCGCCCGGCAACGAGAGCCGGTAGAACATGTGGTTGGCGACGTAGTGCGAGAGATAGTCGCTCTGGTTCGAGGTGCCGCTGATCCGCTTCCAGTCGATGCCGCGGCGCTCGGCCGCGACCAGCATGAAGGCGAGCAGCGTGAACGGCGACGGATCGTTCATTGCGCACGAGATCTCGCCGACGTCGACGCCTTCCAGGCAGCGGTCCATGTGGTCGGCGTTGTTGACGACGACGCCGCAGGTGCCGAGCAGCTCCGGCTCGACCGAGTCCATGTCGTAGCCGCGGTAGACCGAGTTGCACGGGATCAGCGAGACGGCGGTGGCGCCGCGATCGAGCAGGCCGAGCAGGCGCTGGTTGTAGTCGGCCGGCGTGCCGAGGCCGACGAGCTGGCGCTGCGTCCAGGTGCGGCCGCGGTGCATGGTCGCGTAGATGCCGCGCGTGTAGTCGGGCTGGCCGGGGTAGCCGAGCGCATCGTCGTTGCCGGACGCGGCGCGGTCGTCGGCGGTGTAGAGCGGCTGGATCGGAATGCCGGAGACGTTCTCGACAGCGCGGTCGGTGCCGATGTCGGCCCCGTAGTCGCGCTCCCAGCGCTCGCGTGCCGGCGACGTCGCGCCGGTGAGGATCGTCGGATCGATCGGCTTGTTCATGTCTTCACCTCGGCGTCGGCGGCCGCGCGGCGCGACTCGCGCGCGTAGTCGCGGATGCGGGTCGTGATGTCGTCCATCGTGCTGCCGGGATGGAAGACTTCGCGTACGCCGGCCTCGATCAGCAGCTTCTCCTCGTTGTCGGGAACGATGCCTCCGACGACGACGCGCACGTTGCCCAGGCCCGCCTCGCGCAGCGCAGTCATCAGCTTGGGCACGATCAGGTGATCGGTTGCGAGCGACGAGATGCCGACGACGTCGACGTCTTCTTCCATCGTCAGTTTCACGACGGCGGGGATGCTCTGCCACGGCGGCGTGTAGATCACCTCCATGCCGGCGTCGCGGCACGCGGCGGCGACGATGCGGCTGCCGCGGTCGTGGCCGTCGAGGCCGATCTTGGTGACCAGCACGCGGGGGCGAAAGTCGCTCCCTCTCCCGCCTGCGGGAGAGGGCTGGGGTGAAGGTGCTTCGTTCTCGTTCATGCGTGTTCCTTGACTGATGCCGCGAGGTTGGCCTTGAGCAGGCCGACGAAACGCCGCGCGATCTTCGCGGGCGACGTGCCGCGCTCCTCGCGGTACCAGGTCTGGCTCCAGTTGAGAGCGCCGACGAGCATCAGGCGCAGGAGCGTTCGATCGGTCGGGCGCGCGAGCGGCAACGCGGCGACGAGGCGCGCGAAGCGCTTTTCGTAGGAGTCACGCAAGGCGATCAGCTCCGCTTCGGCCGCGGGCGCGTCGCTCGGGCGGACGCGGATCACGACCTGCGAGTAGTCGGTCTGGTCGAGCAGCGACGAGAGGTGTGCGACGCACGCCGCCTCGAGCCGCTGCCAGGGCTCGTCGAGATCGGCGACTGCCGCGTCGACCGCGGCACCGATGCGCACGACGCCTTCGGTGTAGACCGCGACGAGGAGCGCTTCCTTGGTCGCGAAGTGGCAGTAGAGCGAGCCCGGCAGCATGCCGACCGGGCCGACGATCTCGCGTACCGATGCGGCGGCGTAGCCGCGCAGGGCGAAGGCGTGCGCGGCTTCGTCGAGCAGCCGCGGCAGGCGGCTCGAGGCGCGCTTCGGCGGCGTCCCGGCCTTGAGGGCGGCGGATTCGAGGGGAGCGTCGGCCAGCATCGGCGAATTAGAAAGACAAACAGTTGTTTGGTCAAGGACGAGTGTCCGGACCACCGTGCCAGACCAGGACGAGAATCGCTCCGCCATGCCGATGTCTCCCGCCGCCGCCGACCTGCGCCAGCGCGCCCGCGCGCCCGACGCGCTCGAGCGCGCCGACATCCCCTGGCTGGCCGCCCTCGAGCCGCACGAGCGTGAGCGCGCGCTCGCCGACCTGAAGGTGGTGAAGGTCGAGGTCGGCGAGCTGCTGTGTCGCGTCGGTCGGCCGGTGACGTACTGGTTCGGCGTCATCGATGGCCTGTTGAAGACGAGCAACGACACCTCGATGGGCATCCCGATCACCTTCACCGGCCTGCCGCCGGGCGGCTGGTTCGGCGAAGGCACGGTGATCAAGCGCGAGGCCTACCGCTACAACATCGAGGCGCTCCGGCCAAGCCTCGTCGCCGGCCTGACGGTCGAGACCTTCCACTGGCTGCTCGACCGCAGCATCCCGTTCAACCGCTACATCGTCCAGCAGCTCAACGAGCGGCTTGGCCAGTTCATCGCCGCGCGCGAGATCGACCGCCTGAGCGACCCGGATGCACGCGTCGCACGCAGCCTCGCGGCGCTGTTCCATCCGGTGCTCTATCCGAAGGTCGGCAGCCTGCTGCGCATCACCCAGCAGGAGCTTGGCTACCTCGTCGGCCTGTCGCGCCAGCGGGTCAACGAGGCGCTGCAGGCCTTGCAGTCGCGCGGCGTGATCCGGGTCGAGTACGGCGGCGTCACCGTCACCGATCTCGAAGGTCTGCGCGCCGTCCGCTAGCGATCGACGGGCGAGGCCGGCGCCGGATTGCTGATGCCGGAGGCGACGTGGCCCGACGGCACGTGCGCGGCGGCATTCTCGATGTGGCCGGTCTGGTCGTCGAAGAAGAAGTCGGGCTCGAACTCGCGCAGGAACTCGCCTTTCTGCAGGCCGCCGAGGAACATCGCTTCGTCGATCTCGACGTTCCACTCCATCAGCGTGCGGATCGCCCGCTCGTGCGCCGGCGCGCTGCGCGCGGTGACGAGCGCGGTGCGGATGCGCATGCCGTGGACGCGCTCGTGCTGCAGCCGCTGCAGCGCCTGCAGCAGCGGCTTGAACGGCCCGGCCGCCAGGGGAGTCGTCGCCTGCTCGCGCTCGTGCGCCTGGAAGGCGTCGAGGCCGCTCTTCTGGAAGACGCGCTCGGCTTCGTCGGAGAAAAGAACGGCGTCGCCATCAAAGGCGATCCGCACTTCCTGCGGGTGCGCGTCGGAGGCGCGCGCCGAGTGCGGGTAGACGCGTGCCGCCGGCACGCCGGCCTCGAGCGCGGAGCGCACATCGGCGTCGTTCGCTGACAGGAACAGGTTCGCGGCGAGCGGCCTCAGGTAGCGCCACGGCGTGCCGCCGCGCGTGAACACGCCGCGCTGTACCGGCATGCCGTAGGCCTGCGCCGAGCGGAAGACGCGCATCCCGGACACCGGATCGTTGCGCGACAGGATCACGACCTCGACCCGCTGCGCCGCCGCATCGTTGAAGGCCAGGAGCTTCTTCACCAGCGAGAACGCGACGCCGGGCTTGGCCGCCTTGTCGATGCGCTCGAGCTGGAGCTGCATGTAGGCGCGGTCGTCGTTGGCCTCGAAGTGCTCGTTCTCTTCCTCGAAGTCGAAGAGCGCGCGCGACGAGATCGCGACGACAAGTTGTCCAGCGAGGGAAACGGCCATGTGCGGATCTTAGAAGGGGCGCCGAGGGCGTCCGCCCTCCCTCTCGGAGGGACGGGAGCAAAGCGGGGAGGGAGCAGCCCTGTCAGTTTCAGCTGAGCTCGTTCATCACTTGATGAACGAGTTCAGCTGGATGATCGGAAGGAGCACAGCCAGCACGATCAGCATCACGACGCCGCCCATGCCGACGATCAGCAGTGGCTCCAGGATCGTCGCCATCTGCAGCGCGCGCCGCTGCACTTCGCCGGAGAGCTGCTTGGCAGCGCGATCGAGCATCTCCGGCAGCTGGCCGGTCTGCTCGCCGAGGCGCGAGAACATCGCCAGGATGCCCGGGAACCGCTTCTTGCCTGCAAGCGCCGAGGCGAGCGGGGCGCCTTCGCGCACTTGGACCAAGGCGTCCATCGCGTCGGCGCGCATGGCGCGGTTCGAGAGGGTCTCGGCCGCGGCCTGCAGCGCCTTCAGGATCGGCACGCCGGCTCCCGCGAGCATCGCCAGCGTGCCGGCGAATCGCGCCGCGTTGTAGCCGCGCGCCAGACGGCCGATCAGCGGCACGTCGAGGAAGCTCGCGTCGAAGCGCTCGCGAAAGGCGTCGTTGCGCAGCATGACGGCGAGCAATATACCGCCGGCGGCGAGCGCGAGCAGCACCAGCCAGCCGTAGCCGCGCAGGAAGTCGCTGAACGCGATCATCGCGACGGTCAGCAGCGGCAGCGCGCGCTTGGAACTGGTGAAGACCGTCGCCACCTGCGGCACGACGTAGGTGACGAGGAAGACGACGATGATCACGGCGATCACCGAGACGATCGCCGGATACAGCGTCGCGCCGATGAGCCGGCCCTTCAGCTCCTGGCGCGCCTCGAGATCGTCGGCGAGCCGCTCGAGCACTTGGCCGAGCGCGCCGCTCTGCTCGCCGGCGGCGACGACGCCGCGGTACACGTCGTCGAACTCGCGCGGCATGGTGGCGAGCGCGCGCGCGAACGGCGACCCGGAGTTGACCTCGCTGCGCAGATGCGCGACGAGCTCGCGCTGGCGTGCGTCCTCGGCTTCGTCGGCCAGGGCGGTGAGGGCGCGCTCGAGCGGCAGGCCCGAGCCGACCAGGCCGGCGAGCTGGCGCGTCCAGACGGCGAGCGCGGTGGCGTTGAAGACCTTGCGCGAGAGGTTGAAGCCGCCGACCTTGGTGCCGCCCGATTCGACCTGGGTGACCGCGAGCGGCACGAGCGACTGCGCGCGCAATTGCGATCGTGCCGCGCGCGAGGTGTCGGCCTCGACCAGTCCGCTCGTCGTCTTGCCGGCGGCGTCGAGGGCCTCGAATCGATAGGCTGGCATCAGGCGGCGAGCGCGAAAACGAGCATCACTCGCGGGTGACGCGCAGGACTTCCTCGAGCGACGTGATGCCTTCAGCGACGAGTCGCTCGCCGTCCTCGCGCATCGACTTCAGCCCCGACGCTTCGCCGGCCGCCTGGATCTTCGCTTCGGTCGCGCGCTCGTGGATCAGGGCGCGGATGTTGTCGTCGACATCCATCAGCTCGTAGACGCCGGTGCGGCCCTTGTAGCCTGTCATGCCGCACTGGGCGCAGCCGACCGGATGCCAGTGGCCGTCTTCGCCCTGCTTGCGGCAGACGAGGCAGAGCTTTCGCACCAGCCGCTGCGCGAGCACGCCGATCAGGCTCGACGAGAGCAGGAAGGGCTCGACGCCCATGTCGATCATCCGCGTCACGGTGCTCGGCGCGTCGTTGGTGTGGACGGTGGCGAGCACCAGGTGGCCGGTCAGCGAGGCCTGGATAGCGATCTGCGCGGTCTCGTAGTCGCGGATCTCGCCGATCATGATCACGTCCGGGTCCTGGCGCAGGATCGCGCGCAGCGCCTTGGCGAAGGTGAGGTCGATGCGCGCGTTGACCTGCGTCTGGCCGATGCCGGCGAGCTCGTACTCGACCGGATCCTCGACCGTCAGGATGTTTGTGCCGGCGGTGTCGACGCGGCCGAGGGAGGCGTAGAGCGTCGTCGTCTTGCCCGAGCCGGTCGGGCCGGTGACGAGGATGATGCCGTGCGGCTGGTGCACGAGCTTGTCGAACTTCTCGAGCACGTCGCCGCTCATGCCGAGGCCTTCGAGCGTGAACTTCGACTCGGCCTTGTCGAGCAGGCGCAGCACCGCGCGCTCGCCGTGCGCCGAGGGCAGTGTCGACACGCGCACGTCGACGGCGCGGCCGCCGATGCGCAGCGAGATGCGGCCGTCCTGCGGCAGGCGGCGCTCGGCGATGTCGAGCTCGGCCATGATCTTCAAACGCGAGATCAGCGCCGCATGCAGCGCGCGGTTGGGCTGCACGACCTCGCGCAGCGTGCCGTCGACGCGAAAGCGCACGGCGCTCGAGCGCTCGTACGGCTCGATGTGGATGTCGCTCGCGCCGTCTTTCGCGGCCTGCGTCAGCAGCGCGTTGAGCATGCGGATGATCGGCGCGTCGTTCGAGGCCTCGAGCAGGTCCTCGATCGCGGGCAGCTCCTGCATCATCCGCGACAGATCGACCGCGCTCTCGACCTCGCCGATCACGACCGCAGCACTTGATTCGCCGCCGGCGTAGGCAGACGCGATGCGGGCGCTCAGCGTGTTCGCCGGCTCGCGTGCGAAGGCGTCGATGTCGAACACGCGCAGCACTTCCGACAGTGCCGGCAGGCCGACCTTCTCAGGTGCCCAGAGCACGAGGCGCGTGCCGTCGTCCTCGAGCAGCAGCGTGTGCGCCCTCGCGTAGGCGTACGGCAGCGGATGTCGCATGGCCATGCGGCGCTCCTACTTCGTCGCGCCGGACGCCGACGTCGCCGGAGCGGCCGGAGCGGTGGGATCGACCCGCGTCGGCGGCTGGATCACCGGCACGTTGACCGGCGGCGGCGAGCCGTCGCCCTTGGGGGCCACGGGCTTGACGAGGTTCGGCGCCGTGCCCGGCGAGCTCTGCGGCGCCGCCAGCGGCTGGCCGGCGTCGTCGACGCGGCGCATCGGCGGGATCACGGGCGAGTCGTTGATCGGCACCAAAAAGCTGTTCGGCGGCTGCATGTCCTTCTGGAAGCCGCGGATCTGCTCGTAGCGGTCGAGCGAGAGGCGGTTCGCGGTGTCGGCGTCGCGCATCACGACCGGGCGCAGGAAGACCATCAGGTTGGTCCGCGTCTTCGTGCGGCTCTCGCTGCGGAACAGCGCGCCGAGATACGGGATGTCGCCAAGCAACGGCACCTTCGAGCGGTTGTCGGTGTAGCGGTCTTCGATGAGGCCGCCGAGGACGAGGATCTGGCCGTCGTCGACGACGACGTTCGACTCGATCGAGCGCTTGTTGGTCGACGGCCCGGCGTTCGAGGTGCCCGGCGCGACCTGCGACGACAGGCTCGACGACTCCTGGAAGATCGCCATCCGGATCGTGCCGTTCTCGCCGATCTGCGGCCGGATGCGCAGCGTGATGCCGACGTCCTTGCGCTCGATCGTCTGGAACGGGCTCGTCAGCGCGCCGGCGCCGCCGGTGTTTGTGAACTGCCCGGTCACGAACGGAACGTTGCTGCCCACGACGATCTTCGCTTCCTCGTTGTCGAGGGTGATGAGATTCGGGGTTGAGGCGATGTTGGTGTTGGTCTGGCTCTGCAGGACGCGCGCGATCGCGGCCAACCCGTAGGTGCCGAAGTAGTTGTGGATCAGACCAATGTTCAGGCCTTCGCCGAGCGAGATTCCGGTGGCTGCTGTCGTGCCTGCCGCCGAGCCGCCCAGGGTCGCCTTCGTGATGTCGAGCAGGTTGCCGTTCGAGCCGAAGTTGGTGCCGGCGACGACGCCGTTGGTCCGGCTGTTGTTGGCGAGCAGGCCTTGCCACTGGAAGCCGAAGTCGGCGGCGTTGTCGCCGGTGACCTCGACGATCAGGCTCTCGATGTAGACCTGCGCGCGGCGCTCGTCGAGCTGGTCGATCATCGAGCGCACCTGGCGATAGAGCGGCTCGGGCGCGGTGATGATGAGCGAGTTGGTCGACGGGTCGGCCTGGATGAAGCCGCCGGTCGAGGGCCCCGCGGACGCGGCGATCGGCGTCGTCGCCGCGTTGTTCGCAGTGCCTGCTGCGCCCGCCGGGTTGGCGCCGAGCGGCTGCTGCAGTGGCGTGCTGCCGCCGCCGACCGCGCCGCCGCTGGTGTTGGCGGCGAAGGCCGCACGCAACACGGTCGCGAGCTTGACTGCGTCGGCGTTCTTCAGGTGGACGACCCAGATGTTGCCGGTCGTGGCCGAGCCCTGCGGCGCGACGTCGAGCTTGGCGATCAGGGCGCGGATGCTCGACATGCGCGCCGGGTTCGGGCTGCGCACGATGAGCGAGTTGCTGCGCGTGTCGATCAGGATCGACGGCGACGCGAGCACCGCGGCACCGGCGCCGGGCACCGCGCCCGGCGACGCCGTATTGCTGTCGGTCAGCCGCTGGATCAGCGGCGCGATGTCGGACGCCACGGCATAGCGCAGCGGAATCACCTCGACGTCGCCGCTCGCCGGCACGTCCATCGCCGCGATGATCTTGCCGATCCGCTGCAGGTTGTCGGCGTAGTCGGTGATGATCAGCGTGTTGTTGCCGGGATTCGCGTTGATCGTGTTGTTCGGGCTGATCAGCGGCCGCAGCACCGGCACGAGGTTGTTGGCGTTCTCGTGGTTGAGACGATAGATCTGGGTCAGGATCTGGTCGCCGCGGCGGCCCGCTTCGCCGATCGCGACCGTGCCGGCCTGCAGCTTGGCATCGGCTTCCGGAATGACCTTGAACAGGCCGTTCACCTCGACCACCGTGAAGCCGAGGCCGCGCAGCGCGGCGAGGAAGTTGAAGTACGCGTCGCGCGGCGACAGCGGCTCCTCGCTGTAGAGCGTGATCGTGCCGCGCACGCGCGGATCGACGACGAACTGCTGGCGCAGGATCGCCGACATCGCCCGGGCGACGCCCTCGATCTCGGCGTTGACGAAGTTGAGCGTGACCGGCTCGCCTCGAAAGCGGTTGGCGTTCGGCGCCTGCGTCTGGGCCAGGGCGATCGGCATCGGAGCGCCGGTGATCAGCACGGCCAGCGCCGAGGCCGTGGCCCCGACCTTGCGACGCCAGGTCGTGCGCGAAGCACAGGGCTTTCTCATTCTCATCCGATCGAAATGATCGATCGCGCGCCGTCGCGCCGACCGATGATGTTGAGCAGGTTCGACAAGGCGGCCTCGTCGACCGTTGCCGAGCGCGCCTCGCCACGGAACTTGACGCCGCCGAGCCCCCAGGTGCCGCTGCCCGTGAGCTGCAGCGGCCCTTCCTGCGTCGAGAGCGAGAGCAGCGTCGCCGTGTCGGTACCGCTGCCGCCTGTCAGCGATACCTTGTAGGTGCCGAGCGTCTCGAGCGTCGTGAGCCGCGACGATACGCTCTCGAGGTCGAGGTCGACCCGGCCTTCGAGGTGCCAGCGGCCCTCGGCCGATTCGATCGAGGCGCCGGGCGAGAGCAGGCGGAACGTGCCGCCGAGCTGCAGCGTGTTCCAGGGCGTGCCGAGGCCGCCGAGCCAGGCGCTCGGCCATTGGCCGATCCAGCCCTGCGGCGAGATCAGCTTGGCGCGCAGGCGACCGAGGCCGGGCCGGATCTCGGCCAGCACGGTGCCGTTCAGGCAGCAGTCCTGGCGCGCGGCGAGCTCGAGGCCGTACCAGCGCGGCCGCAGCGTCCATTCGAGGCGGCCGGGGAGAAAGCTCGCGGCCCGGCTGTCGGGACCGCCGGCCAGCACCGGCACGGCGCTGCCCGACCAGACGGTGCCGCGCGCATCGGAGAGGATCAGCCGGTCGTCGGTCGACGACGCGACCGCTTGCGCCAGCCACGCCGCCGGCGCGAACAGCACCAAGGCGACCAGCGCGCCAACGATCACGCCGGCGATCGCCCAGCGGCTGCTGGCGCCGCGCGCCTCGACCCAGGCCTGCTCGGCCAGCGTCGATTCGCTCCAGCCGGTGGAGGCGACGGTCGGCGCCCAGAGCTGGCGATTGCGTTTTCTGCGGATCATGAAGCCCCCGGCAGGGTGAGCGAGATCGAGCCGCTGTAGCCGCCCGGCGCCTTGAGCAGTTGCGCCTCGACCGGCCGGGCGCGCGCGCCGCTGCGCGCCTCGCCGAGCCAGGTGCGCAGGCCGGCGAACGGCACGGCGGTGAAGCTGAGCGTCGCACGATCACCCTGGATGGCGATCTTGCCCTTGCCGCCGAGGCGCTCGGTCGCTGCACGCAGCGCGTCGGCGGCCTGCGCCGCTGGCACGGGCGAGGCGCCGCGCAAGGTCTCGCTCTCGACCGCCGCGAGCTGCATCTGCTGCAGCTGGAGCTCGAGCCGGTCGAGCTCGACCGGCGTCTCGCGCAGCGTGCGCAGGGCGGGCTGGACGGCGATCAGCCAGAAAATGAAGACGACCAGCACGATGGCGGCGACGACCGCCCACTGGCGCTCGCGCGGCGCCAGCGCCTGCCAGAAGCGGTTGGCCTCGGCGCGCGCGGCGCCCACCGGCGGCTGCGAGGCGATGCTGTCGGTGCTCACGTCGTGCCTCCGGCGGGCGCGCGTGTCATCACGAGCCGGCCTTCGCTCGCGTCGACGCGAAAGCCGTTCGGCCGCAGGGCGGAGCGGAACTGCTCGATCTGGGTGTCGCTCCAGCCGCTCGCCGCAAGGGTCAGCTTGCCCTGCTCGAAGCGCACGTTCTCGACCGGCGGACGCTCGCCCGGCCACGCCGCGGCCGCCGCCTGCAGCATCGGCTCGAGGTCGTTCTCGCCCGACTTGCCGGCGAGCGTGCGCAACGACTGCGTCTCGCGCGCCATGACGGCGGCGGCGTCGCGCTGCACGTCGCCGTCGCCGACGCGCGGGAAGGTCTTCTTGACCAGCGCCTGGATCGCGACGCGTCGCGCGTCGACTTCCGCTTTCTGATGCCAGGCCCAGAGATTGAGGCCGAGGACTTGAGCGACGATCAGCGCCGCGACGCCGATCCGCACCGGCCGCCAGGCCGGGCTCTGCGCCTTGCGCAGCCAGTCGCCGAAAGCGCGCGCGCCGCGGGTGCGGCGGGCGAGATCGAACTGGCGCAGGTTCCAGAGACTGCGGCCGGCCTGCAGCAGGCGCTGCTCGGTCGGCATCACGTTGACCGGCGCGCCCAGCCACTGCTCGGCGGCGGCAGCGGCCATCGGCGCGGCGGTCCAGCGCGTCGCGACCGGCGCCGGCGTCGGCACGATGGCGCGCGCCAGGCCGCCGTCGAGCCGGACGGTGGCGACGCCGTCGATGCTGGCCCAGGTGAGATACACGCCTTCGATCGTGCCGATGCCCGACGCGAGCGGTGCGCGGAAGTGTCCGGCCGGCGGATCGTCGGGCCAGGCCATCGGCACGACGCGATCGACGAAGACGGCGCTCTTCTCGAGCAGCGCGAGCTCGGTCTGCAGCCAGGCCCGGTCGACAGCCGCGATCCAGGTCGGCTGGCCGGCGGTCGCGGACGGGGCGACAGCGAGGTGGACCGTTTCCGCGTCCTCGAGCAGTGCTTCCTCAAGCACGCCGACGAGCGCCATGCGCAGTCGCGCGGCCGGCGCTTTCGGCAAGGTGACGCGGTGCCAGCTGACGTCGGCCTCCTGGATGACCGCGATCACGTTCGTGCTGCGCGGCAGCAGCGCCGCCGCGGCCTCGCCTTGCGCTTCGAGCTCGATGCCGTCGCTGCTGGTCGCGTAGGCGTACTCGCGCCGCCGCGACGCGTCGCTGGCGGCGTCGTCCGCGGCGCCGGCGCGCAGGCGCCGATGCTCGGGAAGCTGGAGGACGAGGTTGGACATGGGGCGGCGCCGATTCTAGGGACGCGGGCGCAACGATTGCCCGGTCATCGAAGACTCGGAGCGCCATCGCGTGTCGAAATGACACAACTGCGGGCCATGTGTGCGCTCCCTCACGAACCGACCTGCTCGCGGCTCGAGACGCGCTCGCGCCGCAGCACGACGATGACGATGCCCTTGCGTTGCACGAGCGAACGCTGCTCGAGGACGACGTCGCCGAGGCGGAGGCGGCCGCGGACCTCGAAGAAGCTCGATCCGACCGAGACCTTGAAGTTGGCGGCCAGCACCGAGGGTGCCTGGGCAGCGACGTCGCCGCTGTTCTTGAACGGAGAACGCTGGCGCGCCTGGACGATGCGCTCCGCCGTCGCCAGGTCGAGGCCCTCGATGGCGGCGACGAGGACTTCGCGCGATGCGGTGTTGGCGTTGACGAACGTTCGAAGGGGCAGCACCACGACGTAGGGCTCGAGCGCGCGGATCGCCTCGGGATCGACGCCGAACCAGGCGATCTGGCGCACCGAGCGCGGCATCAGCGGCGTATCGGCGGCCGGCGCGGGGACGTCGACGGGCGGGCCGCTCGCGGGAGCCGAGGCGGCATCCGCTGCCACCGGCGGCGAGGCGTCGCGCATGCCGGCGGCGATGCTTGTCGCCACGCTGGCGGCGACGCCGACGGTCGAGCACAGGCGCTGCAGCGCCGCGATCTCGTCCGGATCGATCTTGCCGTCGTGGTAGAGGTTGGTGAGGTTGTAGCGCGCCTGCGCATCGGTGATGGCGCCGGAGAGGAAGGCGTCGGGCGCATCGTCGGTGTTCGACTTGTCGGCGGCGAGGAAGGTCGAGAGGCGCGCTTCGGCCAGCGGCACCGCCCACGGCTCGCCGAGATGGTCGATGCTCGATCCGGTCGCGCCGACGCTGCGCGCGTCCTCGCGCAGGATGAGGCGCGCCCAGTCGAGCGCGCCAGCGAGGATCCAGGCCGACTGCGTGCGCGCGCGCTCGGCCTCTTCGACCTGGATCGCGCGCCACTGCTGCCAGATCATCGACCCGGCGAGCGTCGCGACGAGTGCGACGATCATCATCGCGGTCAGCAGCGCTGCGCCGCGCTCGCGGCGACCCGCACGAGCGAGAGGCGCGCGACTCATGGCTCGATCACGTTGTCGCGGGTGAGGTTGCCGACGAGGCCGCTGCCGGGCGCGAAGGCGAGGACGATGCGGCTGCCTGTCGGCAGCGCTTGCGCGCCCGGGAGGCCGGCCGCGCCGGTGGTCGCGGTCGCGACGGGCGGGGCGAGGGTCGTTCCGCCGATCGGGCCCGACGCGGCTGCGGTCGGCGAGGCGGCGTTGCGACTCGACTGGCAGTTCGCCCATGCGCCCTGAAAGAAGTAGACCTGCCAGGAGTCGAGCCCGGTCAGCGTGCGCAGCTGTCCGGTCTCGCTGCCCTGGAACTGCTGCGTGCGCAGCCATGTTTGCTGCAGCCCCGAGGTCGTCGTCACTGCCGGGCCGGCCCAGCGCTGCCAGACGTTGCCGTGGCTGTCGGGCCGCAGCGACCAGACGACGACCTGCATGCCGTTGTCGGTGCGCCGCGTCAGCCGCACGCTCTGGCCGTCGCAGCTGAGCGCGGGCACGGCGGCCGTTTCCTGCAGCGATGCGAGGTCCTGCTCCCACTGGGCGATGACGGTCTCCAGGCGCAGCGTCTGCTCCAGGCGCACCTGGTTCGATTCGCGCGTGCGGACGATGCCGTCGACTCCCTGCCAGGCCATGAGCGACATGATGGCCATGACGACCATCGCCACCAAGACCTCGATCAGGGTGAATCCGGCCGTCCGGGTCGTTGTAGCGCCCATCAGATACGTCCGAGGATGGTCGACAGGATCAGGATCTGCCGGCCGTTGTCGTCGAGCATCTGCGCGTCGACGCGGCGGAAGTTCGGGTTCGGCGTCGGCCGGACGACGAGCTTGCCGACGTAGGTGCGGCCGAGCTGGTCGCAGGTGAAGTCGCTGTCGCCGACGTCGGGATATTGGTTGAAGAGCTTGAGAGCCGTCAGTCGGTTGTCGGCGCACCACTGGGCCGAAGTGACTTCGACGAGGCGCGCCGTGTTGTCGGTGAGCGAGCCGGCGGCCTTGATGCCGGCGCCGAGCGTGACCGCGACGATCGTCAGCGCGACCAGCACCTCGATCAGCGTGAAACCGCGCGCGGCGCGGGCGATCACGGCTTGGCGGCGTCGCCGTCGGCGACGACGAAGGGACCGATGCCGTCGGTGATCAGCATCAGGCGCTGGTCGGCCAGGCGCAGCACGACGCGCTGCTCGCCAACCAGCGGCTCCGGCCCGAGGATGAGGACGCGCGCGCCGATCACCTGCGCCGACGTGCTCGGATCGAGCCAGCGGGTGGGGCGCGTCTGCGCCGAGGGCAGGCCGACGAAGCGGAAGGCGCTGCCGTCGGACTGGTCGGTGAGCGGTTCCCAGCGCGCCGCGATGCCCGACGCCCGCGCTTCGGCGCGCGCCGATTCGAGCAGCGACGCGAGTCGCACTGCCTCCTGCTCGAGTTTGGCCGCCGCCGGATCGCGCAAGGCGAGGCTCGCGACTGCGGTGACGATGGCGATGATGGCCACGACGACCATCAGCTCGATCAGCGTGAAGCCGCGCGAGTTCTCGCGTGGCTGGCAGTCGCGCCGCGCCCTACTGCCAGGAGCCGATGTCGGCATTCTTGCCTTCGCCGCCGGCAACGCCGTCGGCGCCGAAGCTGTAGACGTCGATCTCGCCCTTCAGCCCCGGGTTGGCGTACTGGTACGGGCCCTTCCACGGATCGCTCGGCAGCTTGTCGAGGTAGGGCCGCCAGTTCGGCGGGATCGTGCCGACGGTGGGCTTGGAGACGAGCGCCTGCAGGCTTTGCTCCTGGCTCGGATAGCGCAGGTTGTCGAGCTTGTAAAGCTTGAGCGCCTGCATCAGGTTGTTGACGTCGGTGCGGGCGGCGGTGACGCGCGCATCGTCGGCGCGGTCGAGCATGTTCGGAACGATGAGCGCGGCCAGCACGCCGATGATGACGAGCACGACCATCAGCTCGATCAGGGTGAAGCCGCGGCGGCGCAATCGCATTTTCATCAACTCGGTCTCGTGCAGTTCTACCGTTCGAATGCCGGGCAGGGCCGGGCGTTCCATGATAATCGCCGCATGTTGGCTCGCATCTCGGCATTCGTGATCTGGTCGCTCGTCGCCGCGACGGCGGCGTTCTGGCTGCTGCGCCTCACGACCAGCGCACCGCAGGCGCCGGCGTACGCGTCGGCGGTCGGCAAGTCGACGGTCGTGCGCGGCGACCTCAATCGCCTGTTCGGCGCCCCGCCGACGCTGGTTGCGGCGGCCGAGGCCGTTGCCGATGCGCCTTCGCGCTACAAGCTCGTCGGCGTCATGGCGCCGCGCTCGAAGGACGCGCAGTCGGTCGCGGGCAGCGGCCTGGCGCTGATTGCCGTCGACGGCAAGCCGCCGAAGCCGTTCACCGTCGGTACGCCGCTCGACAGCGGCCTGGTGCTGCAGTCGGTCGGTCTGCGGACCGCGTCGATCGGTCCGGCGCAGGGCGCGCGCAGCATGCTGCTCGAGCTTCCCGCCTTGGCGCCGCCGGCCACCGGCGTCCTGCCGTCGAGCGGCGGGGTAACGTCGCAGCCGTCCTACCCAGGATTGCCGGTCATGCCGCCGCCGATCGGCGGGCTGCCGCAACAGGGCTTGCTGTTGCCCTCCCAAGGCGGGGCGACGATGCGGGCGCCGCCGGTGACGCCCATGCCGGTGACTCCCTCGACGATGCAGGCGCCGCCCCCATCGAACCAGATCTCGCAGCCGCCCGGACTGTCGCCCTCGGCGACGATGAACTCCAACGACAGCACGCGCTCGAAGTAGCGGCACCGTTGGCCGACGCTCTCGTCGTCAGCCGAGGAAGAGCCGATAGGCCGGATTGACGGTCTCGTCGGCGCAGGGGTAGGCCAGGCCGTCGACGAACTCGCGAAAGCGTTGCTCGTCGGCCGGCGGCACCTGCATCCCGACCAGAATGCGGCCGTAGTCGGCGCCCTGGTTGCGATAGTGGAAGAGGCTGATGTTCCAGGTCGCCGGCATGCTCGAGAGGAACCGCATCAGCGCCCCAGGACGTTCCGGGAAGACGAAGCGGTAGATTCGCTCGTCCCGGGCCAGCGAGCTGCGGCCGCCGACCATGTGCCGGACGTGCTCCTTGGCGAGCTCGTCGCCGGTCAGGTCGAGCGCGGGAAAGCCGTGGCTCTCGAATTCGCGCGCGAGCAGCGCCGACTCGGCGCGGTCGACGGTTGCGACGCCGACGAACACGTGGGCGATCGACGCATCCGAGATGCGGTAGTTGAACTCGGTGACCGCGCGCGGGCCGATCAGCTCGCAGAAGCGCCGGAAGCTGCCGCGCTCCTCCGGGATCGTCACCGCGAACAGCGCCTCGCGCTCCTCGCCGACCTCGGCCCGCTCGGCGACAAAGCGCAGGCGATCGAAGTTGATGTTCGCGCCGCAGGTGATCGCGACGTACGTGCGCCCGTGCGTGCCGTGCGCCTGGACGTACTGCTTGATCGCCGCGACGCCGAGCGCTCCGGCTGGCTCGAGAATGCTGCGCGTGTCCTCGAAGACGTCTTTGATGGCGGCACAGGCGGCGTCGGTGTCGACGACGATCCACTCGTCGACCAGCTCGCGCGCGAGGCGAAAGGTCTCGGCGCCGACGCGCTTGACGGCGGTGCCGTCGGAGAAGAGGCCGACGTCGGCGAGCTCGACCCGGCGCCCGGCACGCACCGACTGCAGCATCGCGTCGGAGTCGTTCATCTGCACGCCCACGACGCGGATCTCGGGTCGCACCGCCTTGACGTAGGCGGCGATCCCCGAAATCAGTCCGCCGCCGCCGACCGCGACGAAGATCGCGTCGATCGGCGCCTGATGCTGGCGCAGGATCTCCATCGCGACCGTGCCCTGGCCGGCGATCACGTCGGGATCGTCGAACGGATGCACGAATGTGAGGCCGCGCTCGGCTTCGAGCTCGAGCGCTCGGGCGTAGGCGTCGGAGTAGCTGTCGCCATGCAGGACGACCTCGCCGCCGAGGGCCCGGACGGCGTCGATCTTGAGCGACGGCGTCGTCGTCGGCATGACGATCAGCGCCTTGCAGCCGAGTCGGCGCGCCGACAGCGCGACGCCCTGCGCATGGTTGCCGGCGGAGGCGCAGATGACGCCGCGGGCAAGCGCGTCGGCCGGCAGGTGGACCATCTTGTTGTAGGCGCCGCGCAGCTTGAAGCTGAACACCGGCTGCGTGTCCTCGCGCTTCAGGAAAACGTGGTTGTCGAGCCGGGCCGAGAGCGCGGGAGCGGCGTCGAGCGCCGTCTCGATGGCGACGTCGTAGACCCGCGCGGTGAGGATCTTCTGCAGGTAGCCGTCGAGTGCGACGGGAGTCTTCGGCGCGGTCTTGCGAGCGGAGGGCGTCATGTCTTGAACGTGCTTCCGGGTGGCCGAAGAAAGCGACAAGCGATCATAACGGCGAGCCCCCGCGGCAGGCCGCGGCCAGCAGTTTCGCGCGTGCCAGAAAAAAGCCCGAGGCCTTGCGGCCTCGGGCTGAATCCACCAATGAAGGAGGTGGAGGAGACAATCGGTTCGACACCGTGCAAACCGCCATCAAGCAGTTGCAGGTGATCTCGGCTGAAATCGAGTGTAGGTGGTTTTTTGCTGCACTGCAATAACGGAGCTTTCGCATGGAATGCACGATCGACTGGATGGCCGCGAACGGCATGGCGTTCAGTGCGGAGACCGGCAGCGGCCACCTCCTCGTCATGGACGGCGCGCCCGACGGCGGCGGCCGCAACCTCGCGTCGCGGCCGATGGAAACGGTGCTCGCCGGCACCGGCGCTTGCTCCGCCTACGACGTCGTCCTGATCCTCAAGCGCGGCCGCCACGACGTCCGCCGCTGCCGCGTCAAGGTCGATGCGAAGCGTGCCGAGACCGACCCGAAGGTCTTCACGAGCATCCATCTGCACTTCGTCGTCAGCGGCGTGGGCGTTCCCGTCGATGCGGTCGAGCGGGCGATCTCGCTGTCGCACGACAAGTACTGCTCGGCGACGATCATGCTGGCCAAGACCGCGGCGATCACGACGAGCTACGAGCTGGTCGCGCTCGCAGCCGATCAGACGTAGTACGCCGTCGTCGTCATCACGCGGGCGACGGCGCCCATCGCCCAGCGAAGGGGCGCCGGGAGCCGCTTCGCGCCGGCCTGCTCGGCGGCATCGGCGTGAGCGGCCTCGTCGGTCTTCATCTGCTCGACGATCACCCGCGACGCGAGGTCGCCGACCGGAAGACGAACGAGGTGGCTCTCGAGATGACGTTCCACCTGGCGCTCCGTCTCGACCACGAAGCCGAGGCTGGTCGCGTCGCCCGCACGGCCTGCCAGCAGGCCGATGCCGAAGGCGCCCGCGTACCAGAGCGGATTGAGCAGGCTCTTGTGCGCCCCGAGCTCGGTCAGTCGCTCGGCCGTCCAGGCGAGGTGATCGGTCTCCTCGCCGGCCGCCTTGTCGAATTGCCGCCGCAGCGCCGGGTCGGACGTGGCGACGGACTGGGCCGCGTAGAGGGCCTGCGCACAGACCTCGCCGACGTGGTTGACGCGCATCAGGGCGCCGGCGCGCCGGCGCTCGTCCTCGTCGAGGTTGCCGTCGCCCGCCGGCGCTTGCGGCCGAGGCCGGGACGCCTGCGGTGCGCTCGTCAGGGCACGCAGGGACTGGTCGAGAACGACCAGCAATCGGTCGGAGGGAGAAAGGTGCGG
>Ga0123337_10001765_pt1 | contig 26609 bp, 24 predicted proteins | sample frozenSSSSmetaG_FD_89792 | JGI IMG/M metagenome (GOLD analysis project Ga0123337, IMG submission 89792) | Glacier valley bacterial and archeal communities from Borup Fiord, Nunavut, Canada, to study Microbial Dark Matter (Phase II) -... | ecosystem: Environmental > Aquatic > Freshwater > Ice >...
CAACTTTTTTAGTAGCCTTCTTAGGTCGTGTAGAAGAATCAATAGCATCTAAGTCTATTTTTGTAACCACCTTTGGGGCTTCCAGCTCCGGAACATCTATTTTTGTAAGTTCAACTTTTGGGGCTTCTGTAACAGTCTTTTCTATAACAGGAATTTCGGCTATCGGCTCACGGATTTTCTCAACAGGCTTTAATTCAATGGGTTTTTCCTCCTTGGGTATTTCTACAACGGGTACAACTACCTCAACAGGTTTTACTTCTACCGCTTTTTCAAACGGTGGAGTAACAACTGCAACAGTTTCTTTCTTTTTTATAGAAAGATCCTCTTCGTCTCTTTTCTTTTTTGGTTCGGTGACACCCGCACCTTTTGACAATTCAATCTTTTGCGCTTTTTCCTTAGCTGCCTTATCTTGCTGAAACTCTGACTGTAATACACGGTACATCTGTTCAGTGAGTTTTGCGGTCGGTGTTAGGTCATCCCTTTTAAACCCCTTCGATTCAAGAAATTCAATTAAGGTATCCTTACCTATGTTAAATTCCCTGGCGGCGTTCAATAATCTTGGTGTATTTGTTGCTACTTCTGACATTCGTGTTTTATTTGCCTATAACTATTGGTACATAGGCGATCATTTTCTTTTTAAATTATAATATATTTTCATGCCGTTATTCCTTTTCAAATTCTTCTTTTAAAATTCTCAACACATCGGCAATGGTTTCTTTTTCTAAATCTGTTCTTCGTTCCAGCTCTTCTGCTGTTAAATCCAATACAGAACGGGCGGTATCACAACCTACTTTTTTCAAAGCCTCAATTACCCATGGTTCAATTTCATCACTAAATTCTTCCAGGTCAATATCAAATTCATCAACTTCACCTTCATTATCGCGAAATACATCTATTTCGTATCCTGTCAATTCACAGGCCAATTTGATATTTACACCACGGCGTCCAATAGCCAATGAAACCTGATCTGGCTTTAAAAATACGGTTGCATGTTTTTTTTCTTCATCAATATCGATGCTGGTAATTTTTGCCGGAGTTAATGAACGTTGTATTAATAATTGTATATTATTTGTCCAGTTAATAACATCAATATTTTCATTCTTTAATTCTCTTACAATACCGTGGATACGGCTTCCTTTCATTCCGACACAAGCGCCAACCGGGTCTATCCTGTCATCAAAACTTTCTACCGCTATTTTAGCCCTTTCTCCCGGATCTCTTACAATTTTCTTTACAACAATTAAACCATCAAATATTTCAGGCACTTCAATTTCCAATAATTTTTCCAGAAAAGAAGCACTTGTTCTTGATACCACAATTATTGCCTGGCTATTTTTTAATTCAACTTTTTTTACAACACCTCTTACATTTTCGCCTTTTTTAAAATAATCAGATGGTATTTGTTCTGATTTCGGTAAAATCATTTCATTCCCTTCTTCATCCAGCAACAAAACCTCTTTTTTCCAAACCTGATAAACTTCGCCACTTACGATATCGCCTACTCGGTCTTCATATTTTTTTATCAGCAGGTTTTTCTTAAGATCATTGATACGACTTGCTAATGTTTGCTTACCAGCTAATATTGCCCTGCGGCCAAATTCCTTTTGAATATCTACCTCTTCGTATAATTCTTCGCCTACAGCATAATCCGGTTCAATCTTAATAGCGTCGCTGTATTCAATCTCGGTTAATGTATTATAAATATCTCCATCATCAACAATGGTACGGCGGCGGAAAATTTCCAGATCACCCTTTTGATCATTCACAATTACATCAAACTGATCATCGCTACCGTATTTTTTACGGATCAATGTTTTAAAAACATCCTCCATTACTTTCATTAATGTAGGACGATCAATGTTTTCAGCCTCTTTAAATTCCTGAAAGGAATCAATCAAATTAATACGTGCCATAAACTTACCAGCCTCACTTTTACATCCCGCCGGCAGGGGTGTTTTGTTAAATAATTAAAATGCTATTGATACTATTGTTTGTTTAACCTTATCAAATGGGATTTCTTTCGTTAAAGTTACCGCTTTTTTATTTTTACCTTCTGTGTACTCTATAGTTATTGTTTCTTGTGTAACAGCTAACAATTTCCCTTCCTTTTTAGTTTCATCAATTAGCGTTATTTCTACATTTCTACCAATATTTTTTATATACTGGCGAATAAGTTTTAATGGCTCATCAATACCGGGACTAGATACTTCTAAGGAAAAATTTCCATCAGGAAACCATCCTTCTTCCTCAATAGTACGATACATTGCTCTGTTGATCTTAACACATTTATCAATGTTTAAACCAGTATCCGCATCTAAAAATACTTTTATATTGTTTGTAGGCTTAATACGTACAGATACCAAAAAAATGTCTTCTGTTGCTGATAACAATTTTGCTATCAGCGCTTCTATGGCGTGTATGCTTGTATCTTGAGTCATAAAAAATGAAGAAGGGAACGATTTTCGTTCCCTTCATTTGTATCTTTTTCCAATGCAAATATAGTGAACAAATAATTACCCGCAAAATTGAAAGCCATCTGCCACATTATATTTTTAAAAAAAAATTAATAATTTTTAACAGAATAATTTTAATTGATTTATACCTTTACAATATGAATATCTTTAGACTGGCTTTTGAACTTTTTATTTTATACCTGGTATATAAACTAGTGTTTGATTTAATTATTCCTGTGGCAAAAACAACCAAACAGGTTAAAAAACAATTTGTGGATATGAGTGCCAAGATGGAAGAAAAAATGAATGAACAACACCAGCAAAATACTACTTTTAATACGACCAAAGCTACAGCGCAACCAATCGCTAAAAGTGACGACTACATTGACTTTGAAGAAATAAAATAACTATTGATTTTAATTTTCTTTTTATAGGTTAATGTCTTCAATTCTTTGATCAGCCGATAAATGATATACCTCCAGACCTGCTTCTTTAGCTCCCTCAATGTTAAGAATGGAGTCATCAATAAACAACGTTTCATTGGCATTAATACCTGCATCATTCACAACAAAATGATATGTTTCTTTATAAGGTTTACGCTTTTGAATATGGTGTGAATAATAGGCTTTTATAAAATAATCGTCCAAATTTGATTTGCCTGTTTCTTTATTAAACATTTTATGAAAGGCAGTTGAATGTATACTGTTAGTATTACTTAATAAATATAGTGAGTATTTTCTTTGTAGTTGATCGAGGTAATTAAGGCTTTCTTTTCTAAAGTTTAACAAAATAGCGTTCCAGGCTGTCTCAAGCTGGTGTTGTGTTGTAGATGGGTAACAATACTGGTAAATATTTTTGTAAAAATCTGCTTCAGAAATTTTGCCGGTTTCCAATGACTCAAATAAACTATTTGTAACAGACTGAGAGTACATTTCATCAAATTGATGTATGCCCAGATTTCTAAAAGCGTCTGCTGTTTTATTGTAATCGATGTTAAGTAAAACACCTCCCAGGTCAAACAAAAGATTTTTTATTTTTGTCATAATTTAATTATTTGGCTTCAAAATTATCTTATTTTACTTACTTTTGCCGTCCGTTATGTAAAAATAACAGGGCCTATAGCTCAGTTGGTTAGAGCACCTGACTCATAATCAGGTGGTCCCTGGTTCGAGCCCAGGTGGGCCCACGACTTTCTCGAAAAGCGGCGTAAAATGCGCCGCTTTTTCATTTTTATCTTTCTGGTTGTCCCCATGGTTGTCTAGCATGTCCTTATAATTTATTTTAGGCTTCAATTTAATTTATTTGATGTGTTAGGAAATGAAAAGAGAAAAGACGTCTTTTTTCTATAGTTTTAATTTACTTTTCAGTGGTTTTTTAGGGAGACCATCTCAAAAGAAATCAAGAAAGAAAATACAGCATAACCCTTTGATAAGGAGGAAGTTTAATAATTCTTCAAGCAACCTTTATCAAGTATTTAATAAGCGGAGAATTTCTTTAAAAATTTAGGAATTTTCTTCGCTAAAAAGTATAACTCAAGCAATGTAATGAACCACCCTCCTTTGAAAGAAGATCACAATTAATTGTTTTTATCTGAAATCCTAATTGAGTTAAAATTTCGTTGTTTATGTTATTGTAGTACTTTGTTTCTCTCAACGTAGGCAAAGTATATTCAGGTAATCTCTTAACCAAATTTCATCCCACCCCTTAATACCAATCACATTAATTTTTTTATACAGATATCTGCTTTCAAGTTTATTTTTTGTTGAGTTATTGTTTGTGATCAACCAAAGCTATATTTCATTCGGTATTAAATCAATTAATGAATCAAAAAATGAAGTCAATCTTTCATATTCATTATAATACCTTTCTGAGTATGCCAATATTAAATTGTTAGCATTTGAATACTCTGTAAAAACCATGATTAGAGAATAAACTTTTGAAAAATATGGAGTTGGAAACTTTAGCCTAAGGACCACTTTTTTTAATTTAAGACCCTAGGTATGGCAGTAAGTTTCATTGAGTAGTTTAATTATGCTTGCATACAACAAAGAGCCCAAGCCGTTGACTTTCTGAAAAGTGGAATAAGTTCTTGTTTTTAAAGAATAAATCAGTTCAATAGTATCTGCTTGATATTTGTTTTGATTCATCATTTTAACAATGGTAATATTCAAATAAATGTTATCGGATTTATTACCATTATTATTTTGATATCCTGATTTAATATTTAAATGATAAGTATCATCTCCAGATTTTAAATGAATAACTTTCGAAGATTCTGAAAAAAACATTTTTGGAGATTATAATACGAGAGGAAAATTAACTAAAACAGTGCACGAAGCAAAGCTACGAAAGGCTTCAATATAGAATTTCGAAGCCTTTTTCAATACATTAAATATTATTCAATTACAATATTTCTGTTGGATAACATCAATAGCATTTTTATAGCAAAATTTTTAAAAAAGTGTTGATATTTTAAACCTAATCTTTCACAAAGTTTGTTATCCTAAGTAATAACCTTTCTATTCCAACATGAAATCTATTACTTATACTATCTCTAAGGGCCTTTATTAAAATTGGGGACTTTGACATTGCTTTGTTATAATATTTTGTTTGATAGAGTAATGCCCATTCCGGATTAAAATGTTTGTAATCAAAATTTTCAATATCTAAGAGCCATTGATAATACAAATGTGTGTCTTTTATTTGGCTAAATGATTTGTCGGTTGTTTTAACATCATACTTAAAGCATAAGTTTATAATTTTATCGAGTTTACTGATTTGGAAATCTAATTTTCTAAAAAGGAGGGGGTGACCTGGCACTTTACTTTTAGAAAATTTATATTCTTCAATAAATGATCTTAGCTTATTGTCATCAAAAAAAACTATTTCATAAATCCAAGCCATATAGCTTAGTTCAAAATCGTTATTCTTAATAAGTAAATCTGCCACTTTTTCAGAAATAAGCTGCTTTCCCTGTTTGTCTACTTTATTATAAAAAGTCCCTAATAGGAAATCATGTTTGTGACCACATTTAGCACATAAATTAAGTGTTTGCTTTAAAATGTTATTAAAAGCTTTAGTAGAAAGATCAGTCAGGTCATTATCTTCAAAAATCTCTAATGTTGAATACAGGGTTTCTATATAACAATTTTGATTTGCGATGCCCCAATTCAAAAACTCATATTTCAAAACTTTAGCTAAAAGCTTACCCTTTTGCTCAATAAAATATTCCAAGGGTTTCATGGAATTGTGCGGGAATTTAGAATTATCCTTTAAATAATCGATAAGTAGTTTGGCAAATTCTGACAAGATATTTTCGGTTAGTTCCAAAATAGATGCCATCGTTACAATATTCTCAAACCAATCTGAGCATTTTCGTTCGAAGTAATCATTGTCCTCATCAGCAAAATTTCTGAGAGAGTCCTTTAACTCTTTTTTACTAGTGAAAAAATTTCTTGATAAATCGAGAAATGAATCTCCATCGATATTTTTTGATTCATATTTTATGGGCTCTAAATCGTATCTTTTGAATAGTTTTACAATAGATTCTCTATTTCCATATAAAATAAATTTACTAACCCAATAGTCGTCAAATTTCTCAAACCTATCATTTTGATCTTTTGAAATAGCATACGAGGCAAAAATTCCTTCAACTACATTCTCAAATAACTTTTCAAAGTTTGAATAACTATCATAAATGATATAATTTGAATTTAAAAAAGCGTCAAGATTAGTAAACGCCTCGATTAATTCCCATATATGTTGATTAGAACTCCATCCACCTTTTATTTGACTATGATAATGACTAATAATATTTCGTAAGGCTTCGGTTATATTTTGAAATGCATCTGTAAAAAAATCTCCCTCGGCAATGAAAGAAAGTAATTGGTAATCTGTATAAGTCTTGAGTTTCACAGCTTCCTCCAATTTATCAATAAGTGCTAGCTTTTCAACAAGCTTATCATCTACCTTTTTATTTACAAAAGGGTTCCGAATAAAATTCGATAAATGTCTTTGATTATATTTTGCAATAAAGTATGTAATGAATTTTTTATCGGTTAATGCTCTTTCAATTATGTTATCATAAATCTTGCTTGCTGATCTAAAATTTCCTAATTGACAATGTATATAAGCTTGTTTTAAACATTCCTTGTAATCATCTATATTTTCTCTTACGGTTTGAAAACTTTTATGAAATTCGAATCTGGTAAATGAGCACCTAAAACAATCACACTTCACCGGTTCATGGTAGTGGGTACAAACTTTCTTATTGCTTTTTTCTCCAACTAAATGAAAAACTAAATTTTGTGTGAGTTTTTTTAAAATAATATAGATTTTTTCTTTATAGTCACTAGCTTCTATAAACAGCAATTCATCTTCTAACTGAATTTCTTTTCCATCTTTCACTTTTATAGTTTCAAAGAATTGGATTAAATTTTCTGACACATATGACATCGTGAATTTGCTGTAATAAGGATTGGAATCTTCTGAAGAAGCAAATGGGTAGTATTTTTTAAGTATATGAACCGGTATGAAATTGATTTCAGAATATAAATCATTAAATAAGTAAAGTAAACTTTCTAAAACTGTTTTTCTGATAGTAGTCTTATAGGAATACCTCTTATTTGGAACTATTGTATATGGAATTAATTCTAATGAAATAGAATGGAGATTCCGAATCTGTTCAAAAAATTTTCTGTAGTTCTTAAAATAATGAATAACGATTTTCGAAAAACGCTCCTTTAGATCTGGATGTATAGTTTCGAAACTATTATTCTCATCACCAAAATCCGTATGATTGGATGATAAAAAATAGAGTTCTTTTATTCCACGAGTTTCACAGTAATTACAAAATGAACCGAATATTTCCCAATCATTTTGGCTATCCTTTTTTTTATGGAATGGGGCTAATCCATTTCTAAATCTATTTGAAAAATCTCGGCTTATAATGTCAGGGGTTTCAAGTGTTACTTTAGCACTAGCAAGAAGCATATCAATTTGCGTAATTTGAATTTCAATATGATCTGCGGATATATTGGTAAATGGTATTATGGCATTGTTATCAGCATTTAAATTACTTTCCTGTTTACTATAACCCAGGAGTTTTTTTTCTTTATCTTTTTTCCATCGCTTTTTATGTTTCTCCCATTCTTCGACAACTAATTTATGAGTAATAAAAGAAAGTCTGTTTTCTGAAATAAGTGATTCTATCTCGGATAAGTATTGGCTGTATCCATGATTATCTATTAAATCTCGAAGTGCACAACTGTCAATTAGTATAAAAATCATACTACAAATTTTAGAAAGTTTACTTATCCTAACTATTAAACTTATCCACTCGGCAATTGATTAGTAATTGTTTAGAAAGAATTTTGCGACGAAGTTTGATAGAATCGCAGATAGGGTTATTATGGCGATAGTAAAGCACAGAAATAATATTTTACGGCGACTTCATCGAAAATTTTGTACAAGGCGTAAAGAAGCCTTATTAAATTTAGCTGAGGTTGTTTCGTTTTATGTGAAATTTCTAAATTTCCTAAATCCTATGACTCCTCTGTATCTTTTTCCATTGTAAGGAGGAATTTAAATGGTTATACCTTATTTAACCACTGATAGTAAGAATAAAAAAATCATCAGGGATTCGTAGGATTTAGGAAATTTAAGAATTTTCTTATTATTTGAATTACAAATATCTAGTCGTTAATATATTCTTCATTAATAGAAGCTTCTTTTGATGGTCTCATTTCGATTTCATAGCTAACATATTCTCCAGAAGGAAGAGTTTTAACTAAAAATTCTTCAATTGAAAAATTTACTCCTTCGTAAGTATTAATATCATAAACATCAACTCCATCGTCAATTATTTTTTTAATCTTCCATTTACCAATAATCTCATGGTGATCAATTTCATAAACATCTTTCTTGGATACTAAAAAGGACTTATCTCCATCAAAGGGAATTAATTTGTATTCTCCCTTTTCATTTTTAACATTTAGTCTTGTTACTTTATACAGTTCACTTTTTTTATCAAGAATTTCAGCTTTATTAATTGATTTTAATTTTGTAGATTTTCGTTTAACTGGAATATTCTTCTCGCTTTTCAAATTCTTTTCTCCAAAAGCTTTCTCTGCATCCAATTTCCAATAACCACCTATTTTTTTGACTACCATATCAACATGAATTAGATCAGTATTAGATATTATTAGATCATATCTTACCTGTGCAGCATTTTCGTCTTGAAAATTATAAACATCAATATTTTTTGTATCGATTTTAAAGCCACAGAAAAGTTGTGCAAATGGAACTAACCCCATTGCAACAATAGATTGCATATTTTGATTGTAAAAAGGTAGACCTTCTAGCCCAATACCTGGCATATTTTGAGCCGTGTAGGCACCACTCATTATTCCAAAATAGGTTTTTTCAATTTGGTTTTTAATATCCTCTTTATCCTTGGAATTAGAATGGAAGATATCGGTAATTCTACTTAGTTTAAAACTATTGCTTTTCTTCTCATACATCAGATAGAGCAAAGTGAGAATTAATAAAATTGAAAGTATCCATATCAATAAATTAGATTTTCTTTTTTCTTCTACAAATCCTTGTGAAGCATATTTAGGATATACTACACTTTGCATAGGAGATATATTCATCGCATTTTGATTAAAGGATAGTATTTCAATCCCCTTCAATAAAGATTCCCTCTGTTTTATATAACTTTCTTCGCTAATAATTTTTTGATCGTATAAACTTTTAACTCTTTCTAAATCACTATAAGCTTCTCTTTTTTGTTGAGATAATTTATCTTCAATAGTCTTTGAATCTTGATTTGTATTTTGATAATTATTATTAGGCAGGTTGAGAGGACTTGATATTGAATAGGCAATAATTTTTTGATTATAATTGTCTACAGCTCTTATCGCCCATATCAAACAAATGATATAGTAAAGTAAACAAAAGATTACAACGATTACCACTATTGAAAAGGTTCCAGAAATAATACCATAATAAAGTAAAATCCATATTAAAATTGGTGCTATTATCCCCATTATTATTCCGCCTAAAATGGTGGCGTAAAATAATCCCACACCACCTAGGATCAGAACTAATATAATCGCAAGCCCCTTGCTCTTTACTGGTTTCGTTACTATGTAATTCATAATGATAGTATTAGGGTTATAAAAATAACGCATATATGCGTCTATTCAAAACACATTATTATTTGACTTTAGCCAAGTGATAGGAGTAAAAAATAAAGCACTTGTTAAATGTCTTGGAGAAAGGATAAGGGAGTTGCGTTTAACGAAAAATATTTCTCAGGAAGAACTTTCAAATGAAGCAGAAGTGCCTCTTTCTCAAATCGGCAGAATCGAACGTGGCGAAACCAATCCAACTATTTCTTCAATTTATGTAATTGCACAAGCTTTGGGAATTGATTTAAAAACGCTGTTAGATTTCAAAATAAAAAAATAACCGCAAAGCTAAAAAGGAGAATTTCGTTTTCAAAGCCTTTTCTTTAGACTACAACTAAGCCAATAAATTTTCTAACTTATTTTTCCATTTCTCCCAATCGTGCATTTCATTAGTTTGAAGTTTAAAAAATGCTTCTGTATGGTGTTTATAAACCAAATGACAGAGTTCATGGATGATTACATATTGAATGCAGGCTTTTGGTGCTTTAATTAATTCAGGGTTTAAAATTATTCGTCCTTTGGTAGTGCAGCTTCCCCAACGAGATGGCATTTCCTGTATATAAAGTGATTTAGGTTCAACCTTGTACTTTTTAAACTTTAGAATTAATGGTTCAGCAATTTCAGCAAACTTTAATTTAGCCCTTAGCCTATACCACTCATTTAGGATCTTCTTTGCTGAATCTTTTTCTTTCAAGTGAATTTGTATTTCTCTCGCATTAAAATGTATGTAATTTTTCTTCGCCTTAATTACTTTTAATTTATACTGCCTCCCTAAATACAAATGTGTTTCACCACTAATAAATTTCCGTGCAGGTGTTTTCGGATAAAAGCCCATAAAAAAACTCTGCTGCTTTATTATCCAAGGTGCTTTCTTTTTTACTAGTTCTTTTATTTTTTCGAGCGTAGCACCTTCTGGTGCTTTTACTATCACTTCCATTTCAGGATTAACAGAAATACCTAAACTCTTCCTAGCGGAATAAGTTAATTGGAAATCAATTTTTCTGGACCCAAAATTTATAAAAGCATTCATTATTAATATCGCTTTTTTGCAACTTCAACACATTTTTCTGCCAACTCTTCTGCTTCGTTGATTGGCATATTTAAATGGTCAATCAAATATTCTCCAATATAAAAATTCATCTTTCGGGTAATATCCAATTTGCTTTGCCAATCAACTATTCTGAATTTTTTTATGATAGCATCGACTTCCTGTGAAAATTCAACCCCCTCATCAATAGAGTATTTTGTTGAATCTTTAAATAGCCTAAAAAAAGCAATCGCTTCTTCTTTATTCTGCAAACTTGCGGGTATATCATCACCCTTTTTGGAAACAGCCTGCGTTCTATATTCTTTTAATTTTTTCAATGCTTCTGCTTCTGAAATTCGCATAGCCCTTAAATCAGAAATGGTTTCTTTAATAAGTTCAGATAACCTTTTATAAAATACAGGGTCTTCATCCATCCGTTGTGTAATGTGCTTGCTTGTTCTGCTTGCAATCATTTCTGCTTTGGCCCTTGTCCCAACCACTTTTTCCAGTTCTTGTTCGAAAGCTTCTGCATCTAAAATACTTACCTGCTCCGTTAGTCTAATTACTCCATCAGTTGTTACATGCTGATCTAATAATTTTTGTAATTGTTTTTCATACTTTTTAAAATCTACCGAATCAGAATAAGTATTTACTACAGCATTACGTAAGCCCGTGTAAAATTTCAGGTCTCGTGTATATAGGTTCTTTGTTTTTTCTGCTGTATTGTTTTCAAAGTCAATAGAAGAAAAAGCCAATTTCAAGCATTTAGCAAAAGCACTGAATTTTTGATAAAACTCTGTCCTCAATGCTTCATCAGCTAATAATGCCGCATAACTCACAACATCCATTTTATTGGGAAGCTGTTTGAATATATCGTTTAATACAGAATGTAGTTGAGGTAACTTTTCAATTTCTTTATTAATATCTGTAAAAGTTCCTTCTAACTCTTCCGCTTCAAACTCTGCAAGATTAGAATAAGTATTCATAGCCGCATCGAGTTCGCCAATGATACCTTCATAATCTATAATAAATCCATATTCTTTCCCTGGCGCAACTCTATTTACTCTTGCTATAGCTTGTAATAATGTATGCTCTTTTAATTTGCGACACAAATACATTACAACAACTCGTGGTTCATCAAATCCTGTCAGTAATTTATCTACTACGATTAATAAATCCGGATAGTTAGTAGTTTTAAATTGGTGTATTAGTTTTTCATCAAACCCTTTTCCATACTTAGCCTCCATAGCTTTCCATAGCTTAATTACTTCATCGGCTACTTCTTCATTAGCATCTTCATTATTTAGCCTGTCATCTGATTTTGATATTATGACTTCTGCCGTTACTTTTCCAATCAAATCAAATGCTTTTTTATACTTTACTGCAGTTGCTTTATCAGGCGTTACCACCATTCCTTTAAAACCACTTCTTTCCCCTGTATTATCTATTCCCCAGTTTTCACTATAATGATCAGAAATATCCCTTGCAATTTCATCAATACGCTGTTCTGTTTTTCCAATGAGGTTTGCCCTGCTATATTTCTTTTTAAGATCAGCTTTTTGATATTCCGCCAATGGTTCTGAAACATAATCAAATCCTTTATCTAATGCCTGCTGATTTACGTCTTGTACTGCATGGCGTCCTTCATATATAATTGGCACAATTGCTCCGTCATCAACGGCCTGTAAAATCGTGTAGGCATCAATGATCCCCCCAAATTTTTGGGCGGTACTTTTTTCCTTCTTCATTAATGGAGTACCGGTAAATGCTAAAAAACATGCATTGGGTAAAACCTTTTGCATTTTGATATTGAATGTACCGTATTGAGTTCTATGCCCCTCATCTATTAATACAAAAATATTATTTGATTCAAGTGGAGTGCTGCTCAATTGGTTAACTGCCGCTTCAAATTTATTTATGATAGTAGTAATAACCCTATCGCTTTTGCTCTTAAGTAATTCCACCAAATGATTACCTGTTTTAGCATTGTCAACTTGTACATCTACCTGACTAAATGTTGCTGTGATTTGTGTATCTAAATCAATTCGATCTGTTACAAGTATAATTTTAGGATTGCGTACCGTCTGATAAATTTTCCTGGCAAGCATTGCCATGGTAAGTGATTTTCCACTGCCCTGTGTATGCCAGATTACTCCGCCCTGTCTTTTCCCTTTATCAATATTTTGAATCCGGCTAATTATTTTTTTAACTGCGAAATACTGCTGGTATCGAGCTATTTTTTTAAATTTCCCACCTTCAAAAATTATATAATCTTTTACTAATTCTAATAGCCTCTGCGGCCTACATAAAAAATATAAGTATTCATCCTGCAGACTTACTGCAAGTTCTTCCTTCTCTCTTTGTTCTATAAAATTAATTTCCCAGCCTTCCCGCTCTTCATAAAGTTTCTCCTTTTGTTCAACGGTTAAAGGAGTATTCACTAATTTTTTTAACTTTTCTTGTTCGTCTTTTTCTATTTGCTCTTTCCACGCTGCCCAAAATTCTTCTTTGGTATCTGTAGTAGCATATTTTGCCTGTAAGGTTGCAATTGCTAACAATAGCTGGCTATAAACATATAAATGACGTATTCCGTCCTGTTGTTGATTGCGAATATGTTGGGAAATAGCTTCCGTTAACGGCTCTTTCATATCAGGCCGCTTGCACTCCATAATGCAAAGCGGAATTCCATTTATAAATAATACAATATCCGGCCTGTAATGCTCTTTGCTGCCACTCTTCATTACAGCAAATTCTTCTGTTACATGAAAAAGATTATTCTGAATATTTTCCCAGTCAATATAATTTAATGTAAAACTTTTTTTATCTCCATCAATATTTTGTTCGAATGTTTTCCCCAAAGTAAGTAGGTTATAAACAGATTCACTGGCAGCCATGAAGCCTTCATTCATTGGCAAATCCTTTAATGCCTGTATGCCATTTTCAATATTAGTATCACTGAAATAGGCTATTCTGGTAGAACTTGCCTTTATACTGTTGATTTCTTTCAATTGTTTACGCAAAATATCTTCCAATAAAACATTGCTTGTTTTACTACCTCTTAAGGTCAAAGCTTCATCTGGCAATAAATAAGTATATCCCAGGTTTTGAAGTAATTGCAAAGCCGGTATTTGTGAGATATGATCTTCTTTAAATGAAGGAGTTTGCATTAGATAATTAATTTACTATTGTTTTTATTTCTCTGCCTTTTCGCTTCCATTAAAGCAGATATAACTCGATCTGTAAAAGATTTATAATTATCCTTATTCCTTTTATATTCAGTAACCCCACAAGAAACTTTTAAATGGTAAGTCTTATCCTCAACCATAAAAGTTGCTTTTTCTATTAATTTCCGTTTTCTTTCCGCCGCCAAAAGTGCACTACTCGCTGAAGTTTCATTTGCAACTATTAAAAACTCATCCCCACGATTGAAAAATCTAAAGGTTTCATCAGTTGCTCGTTTATCGCTGGCTAATAACTCTCCAAGTTTCTTAAGTAGTTGATCAGACACATTATATCCATACACTGAATTAAATTGTTTGAAGTTATCGACATCCAGAAGTATTAATGAGGTAGTCTTATTGGAATCTTTTTCAAGTTCAATTATTTGGGTTTCTAAATACTGTTTCAAAGCCTTATGGTTTTTTAAACCCGTCAATTCATCTGTGTAGTTGTCACTTTGTAACTGCCGATATTTTCTTTTAAATATCCAATAGGCAACAACAAGAGATAATAGAATCAGGAGTACTGTATAAATAATTATCCAATAAAAAGTAACAGTAAAAGTGTACTTAAGTAATTCAGAAATTGTTCCATCCGGAATAGCTTTAGTAAAAGCAAAAACTATTAAAAAAGCAAACAACCACTTAATTATATCATAAATTCCTTTTGCTAATGCATCACTTTTAAATTTCTGAAATGAGTTTTTAATATAAGTCTTCATAATTGCATTAATTAAGATTATCAGAGAAGAAAGATTGAATTACTTCGTTTCCGTTATTTTGAAATTCTACCTGTACCTTTTCTTTTAACTTATCAAGTTTCCCTTTATTTATTTCATCTAATTCAATAACACATGTTTCATCAAGTTCCGTATCTATTCTTTTATAAATAAAATTGGGTTGATGGCCTTGTTCTTTGTCAATACCATTTTGCAATAAACTGATCAGATTTTGTGTTAACTGGGACTGACCTTGCATAAACAACTCAATTATACGTTTTCGACTCGAACCGATCCAATATTTTAAACCCCAATTGTGACGATCACATCCGTCAACGAAGTGTTGGTATCCTGTACCAATAGATAAAACTCTTAAATCCCCAAGCTCCTTATTAAATGCTTTTTGGGCTTCAATAATTGCAAGTAAGGTAGGGTTATTGGCAACTACGCCACCATCCACTTTATTACTGAAGGTTTGTTCCATGCCATTCAGGTCATTATACTTTGTTGAATATGGATCGAAATATGTTGGCGCAGCTGATGTAGCTAATGCAGCTTGATATGCCGGTATATGATAATCTTTAATAAACCTTGGGTGATAATTATTTTTAAGAACAGATGGCTTACCCTGAAGTAAATCATAAATAGGAATACATACATTGGTTTTACAATCTTTTAAAATAGGATCGATGCCTCCATTTGTTTCTTTAAATTTATCTTGAATAAGTTTTTCAAGTCCTTCACGTTCATACGCAGAATAAAAAATCTTTCCTAAAAAACCTCTTTTATTCCCAAATATTTTTGATGCATTATCGAGGTATAAATCTAGTATTTCTTGTGCTGGAATGCCTAAGGCCAATGCGATTGCAATTATGCCGCCGGTAGAAGTGCCACTGATTAATTGAAAATTATCACAAATTCGATATTTTTCTACTCCCCTCGACTTTAATTCAGCTTCAATGCTAGCTAAAAACATCGCAGGGAATATGCCACGTATCCCACCTCCATCTATACTTAATATGTTAAACTTTTTGTTCATACTCTTATTTTTCCTGTAAGCAATTTTTGTATTAACCCTTTTTTTTGTTGTTGCAAAGCGGCAACTTCTTTTTGATATAATTTCAATTCTGCAGTTGCATTATTTAGTATGGCAGAAATTGCTTTTTGTTCTTTAATATTAGAAATAGTTACTTCCAATTTTAGAAAATCCTTCTTACTCATTACACGGTTTCTACCGGCACCTCCTGGAGAAATCAAGTCAAGCAGATATTTAAAGCTTTTCTGGACAATTAAATACCTAAAAAATTCGACATCTGCATTTTCTTGCTTAAAAGTATAAGTAGGAAATCTATGAGACACCAAGCCGCCGCTATCATCTTTGCCGACAATTGCTATAGCTAGCTCCCAAGCAAAAGTGATGTTTACAATAAGATCATTTTCTTTTACTTCAAATAATGTATCCATTGCCAAATCTTCTGGCTCAAAATCATTCTTGTGAAAAATGCCTTTACCATGACTTCGGATGCCTAAAGCAAAAAAGCTGGTTGATGGTTTAGGAACCATTCTGGGTGTGTATTCCAAACAATTGCTTAATGGAATTGATTTCCATTTACTTTCAAAGCCTTTCAATCTTATTTTACCGTTAAGTAACTGTTTAGTTAAACCTTTATTACGTTGCTGCAATTGGACAATGAGTTGTTGCATTTGGCTAATGGCAGTGTCCCATGTCCTGAGGATAGTTCCGATTTTTGTTCGTTCGAATAATAAAGGATAAGGAATTTTTAACCGTCTAACATCTGAAGAATTTATCGCAGGATAATTTGAACCAACCAATAGTTGGTGAAATTGTTTTGAAATAAATTGACTGAATAAATATTGATAAATATACTCTCCATCATTTTCTTTAGGTGTAATAACGGCAAAGCCTGTAGAGGCTATTAAATTTTCAACCTCATCCTTCAGATAAGTAAACCCTAACAAATTGGGTCTTACCGTTGACATTAGCACATCGCCTTTTTTAACAACTCTTCGAGCTCTTGAAGGCGCTGTTTCAAAAATTTGTTTTGTAGTTGTGATTTCGAAATGATCACTATCTATATCTGATAGAGAAATATAATCAAAGGAATAATCTTTAGGAGTATTTCCACTTAGACTATCATAATCAATATAAGAAATATCTTCAAAATGCTTTAATTCCCAATTGGAAGGAATTAACCCGATGGATGTTTGTTTATATGCATTAAGATTTCCCATTATTTACTTTTTAGTAGGTTAATAAATTCTTTAGCAAGTGTCTTTATTTCCGAAATTATATTTTCATCCTTTGGTGTATGCAATAAGTTCCAATACTTTGCTTCATTAAATTCTATCTTCCTTGTTTCACCACTACCTTTTTGAGTAATAAATCCCCAAAACCAAAGATCATCCCATATTTCAAAATCGCTTTTAGGTAAGCAGGTCTTTATATATTTATTTATACCCCTAAATGTGTGACTACATGGCTTGCCTAGCTGTTCAAAAATGAAATAGATTACAGCGTCAACAGGTAAATAGAGTTCATCATTCCCATTTAAAGTTGTAGGAGCATCTTCCCAGAATTTTAATTGTTTTGCATATCCTGCATGAGTATTATAAACAGCCTTTACAAATAATGCTGCTGTTTTATTTCCCCAGCTTTCTTGCCTCTCTAGTAATTCATGTAAACTCTTATAGGTAGCAGGTGTGTCCTTTCTTGCCCCTAAGACCGTCAAAAAATTTTGAAAAGACGAAAGGTTGCTTTTTTTACTGACAATTGATTTATAAAATCCGGCAGCCCTATCCATACTTACCTGTGATTGAGAATTATGCACATTGTAAAGTAAGGTATACACTTTATTATATACATCATTGTGAGGCAGCAGCGATGAACTATAATCGCCAGCCTGTACCAACATATTATACTTTCTATTCGCTTTGAGAAATGAATAGATTTTCGTTAACTTTTTTTCCATTCATTTACGTCTTTGTTGTTTGTTTTTTCATCTTTAATATCATTGCTTCCTGGATGTATACCTCCTCCTGTCCACTCGCCTGTTGCTAACCATATTTCATAATGAAACAGCCAGTCATAAGCCCATGGTATAATAGTCTCCGTAAGTAACATTGTACTCCGCCATTCGTAATAATTTGGGTAATACAAACAAAGGCGTTGTTGCTTTTGATCATAACAATGCTCCAATTTGGTCTTTCCTTTTGCTAAAGAAAGTGGTTTCGGTTCTACGACATAAAGTTTTGGTGATTCGGTAAGATGATATACCAACCTTATTTTATACTCCGCTCCTAATGGTGAAGGTGAAACTGTATGCGTCCATGAAAGTTGCCTGTCTTGGATATTGTTAACCTTTGTTTCAGGAAACATCCGTTTAATATTAATTGCCTGAATTGAAATAGATAATGGTTTAATCTTCTGTGCCATAAAAAGTATGTGGTTTAATTATGTTGGCTGCTCCGGTAACAAGCCCTGCTTTTGTATCAAAACGACTTTTCGCCTGTTCGGTTAATAACCTTGTTTTCGTTCCAATATTCATGAAAGTTGTTTTTACATCATCTTCACCGAATGATTTTGTTAATCGCTCCATAATATTATGATTACCTATTTGTACTGAAGAATCAGTTATATCCTTTTTTACGGCAATCAACCAGTTTTTAAACTTTGTTTCTTTCGCCGGAGTTTCTCTCCACCTATCTGCGAAGTTCTCAGTTGGGTGAACAGGGTTACCTATGAATCTATACTTTTCACCGGTAGCTAGGTCTGTTTTTTCTTGAATATATAAATGCATATTATCAATCACATTGATTAGAGCATCAAAAACATTCGTTTCCTTTTTGTACGCATAACCAGCAAGAGTAGTTATAATAATAGAAATTGGTTTTTCTTTATCCCCTTTAAACATCATGTCTCTATGACGTTTTAATATTTGCACTACCCGTTGTAACGGAAATTTATTTTTTTGATATTTAGGAACTGGCTTTACGGCTTCATTTAATGAAAATAATTTTATAGTACTAATTGTTGCCTGATCAATAAACCACTTAGCATAGCCAAAAGGATTGCTTCTTAACCAATTTTCTGATTTTGTTTCTGAAGGGTAATTGAACAATGTATTATCAGTTATGCTCAAGGTTAATTTTTCTGTATCAGTATAGCCTGTATCTGAAAAGGTCTTTTCCAATACAATTCTATATCCATTGGTTATAATAGCGGGTAATATATCCATGTGATACTGATCGTTCAAGGTGGAGCTTTCCCGGTATTTTAAGGTCCAGCATCTTCTTCCTTCTTCATCCAAAATAGATTCGTATTTTTTATGCTTGGCCAATTGATCTCCAACTATTTTCTTGAGGTGCTTTTGGGTCCATATAGGATCCTTGCCTTGTAATTGACAAACAAGATCAATGTCAATGTCATCAATTTTATTTACAGGCTTAACTGTTGTGCCAATTATCATTGAGCCTTGAGGCTGGATAGTAGGGTCATAAGGTTTAAGCAAAGAGTCCTCATTAGCAAGCCACCCACCAACTGCATTATAGCTTCTGACAGCATCATCAAATTGTGTTTCCGTTATATCTAGGTTTTCGCCTAGTTCATCCAGTATTTCTGTAAACTGTATTTTTTGTTCGTTTATTAACATGTTATATAAGATTTAATTCTTTTAAATATTTTTTCATTTCATTCTGAATTCCTTTTAAGTCAACTTCAAGCTTATCTATTTCTTTTTGCACAGCATTAATATCTATTTCCTGCTCTTCTTCAAAGGTGTCAACATACCGAGGGATATTAAGATTAAAATCGTTTTCGATAATTTCTTCTGGCATTGCTACATAACTATATTTATTTTCTACAACACCAGCTTTTAACTCCCCTGCATTAAATCTTCGGTAAGTATTAACTATATTTTCAATATCCTTGGGCCTCAGTTTATTCTGGTTTTTCCCTGGCTCAAATTGTTGGCTGGCATCAATAAATAACACATTTTTATTATCTCCTTTCCCTTTATTAAAAATTAAAATAGCTGCTGGTATGCCGGTTCCAAAAAAGAGATTCGCCGGTAACCCAATTACTGCTTCCAGTATATTTTCTTCAATCGTTTTTTCTCTTATTTTCCCTTCGCTACTTCCTCGAAACAATACCCCATGTGGTACTACCACACCCACTTTACCTTTACCATCATAAGTAGTCTCAATCATGTGGCTTATAAAAGCCCAGTCTCCTTTACTCTTTGGAGGTGTTCCTCTCCAAAAGCGATTGTATTTATCAGCAGCAGCCTCATCAGCTCCCCATTTATCCAAACTAAAAGGAGGATTTGCAACAACCGTATCAAACTTCATCAGTGCATCCCCTTCTTTTAATTTTGGATTCCGGATAGTATCACCCCAACGAATAGTGGCATTATCATAACCATGTAAAAACATATTCATCACGGCCAATGCCCATGTACTTCCATTAGCTTCCTGCCCATATAAAGAAAAATCATTGGAGCCTACTTCTTTTCCTGCCTTAATTATTAATGAACCAGAACCACAAGTGGGATCACAAATTCTTGCTCCCGGTTTTGATTTTGTAAGTTTTGCTAATAAAGTTGATACTTCGCTTGGTGTAAAAAATTCTCCTGCTTTTTTACCGGCCTCACTGGCAAAATTTGCAATCAGAAATTCATAGGCATCACCAATAATATCATTGCTTTCAAGATGGGAGGGAGTTAAATCCATATTACTAAAATCAATCAGTAATGTTTTTAACCTTGTGTTTTTATCTTTAGCATCGCCGAGGTTGCTGCTATTAAAAGATATGTTTCTAAAAATGCCGCTTCCATCCTCACTACTTAACTTCTCCCGGTTGGCTTCTTCCAAATCAGCTAAAGCAATGTCAATCAGTTCCCCAACGTTAGATTCGTTGCGGTGTTCAAACAGATAATCAAAACTGCTATTATCAGGTACAATAAAACGCTCCATCTTCATAGCCCTTTCTGTCCTTTCCTCATCTCCTTTGTATTTTTTTAAATACTCATTCTTTTTTTCTTTATGTACATCGCTTACATATTTAATAAAAAGCATGGTAAGAATATAATCCTTGTACTGGGATGGATCAATCAACCCACGAAAAGTATCGCAAGCTTTCCAAACAAACTGGTTGATTTCGTTTTTCGTTATTTTACTCATAATTATTTTTTAATTGCTTTTAGTAGTATTTCTTGTGTTAGTTGATCTTTTAAAAATTCCAACCTTTTAATCACTTCTTTTTCTTTTCTCCGCAACTGCTGAAATTCTATCACCAATTGCTGCATTTGTATATCAGGAATATCTATTTCCAGTTGTGATAACTGTGCAATTGAAATGGAAGGAATAGTGGTAGTTAATTTTGCCTTGTGCAGAATCGGAATTTGCTTGCTGTTGTTAATGTACCACGCCAGGTATTCGGGGAGAACCTTTGTTCTGAAGTCCATTGATAGGCGAAGGACAATAAAGGAAGAGGACGCCACCGCTTGACCAATAGAATTGTGATATACAACTGCGAAGTTGTTTAAACCCTTAGCAGCAAATAGAATATCATCGTTTTGCAAGAGATGCTTTTCATATTTATTTGTCATTTTTATCTGTGGCTTTACCGATTTATTAAAGAAACTAGTTTCAGAAAAATGATTGCCTTGCAGATATAAGGTGTCAGCCAAAATATCAGGCTGGGCATAAATGCCTGTAAAAAGGTTTGCTATTTGTTTTAAAGTAGTGTCCAAATTTATTACTCAGTATATTTTATACAAATATAGTGCAATTTGATGATATTTAATTAATAAATTTATAAGTATATAATATACAAAATATAATTTTTATATTAAATAATTGATAGTCAATTTATATTAATTTAAAATAATTTCGAAATATTTGTCAAAATTGAATTTTTATTTAATAATTCCAAATAATGTTTCTTCATTTGCATTGTAAATCTATTTAATATTTAAATTAAAAATTATGGAAATTATTAATGGAAATTTAATAATAAACATTGGTAGGGAAAAAGTGCCAACTTCATACCGATTACCAATAGTCAGGTTAGGTGAATCAATAAACACCTCATTTAGAACAGGAGTACAAGAATTAGAACCATTTTTTGAAAATGTTTCTTACCCAATTCAGCACCTCGTTATGACTAGGAATATTTATAGGAGCATGATTGAGGAAATTGAAAATATTACAAAAGCAAATTTCCCAGTTAGCGATATTAATTGGGATAATACACATCTAATGGTAAACTATGTGAAGGAATTCAAAAGTTTATTTGCAGAGGGAATATCCAAAGTTACCGATGGGGAAAAAGTACTATTTATTAATATTACTGATCCCATCCGAATGAAAAAAAGCTTAGAAATAAAAACAAAAATCTTAAAACAGTTAAATGACAAGTATAAACCCGGCATGTACTCTCTACCCTCTGTCCCATAAAGTCCTATGAGATTCTCATGGATAGTTTGGACAACTGGGACAGGAATTAAAAGCAAAAACCCCCGATCAATAAAAATGATCGGAGGTTCTATTTATTATTTTTCATTACTGTCAATGGGTTTTAACCACCTACCAACAGTTGATTTACTTACACCCAAATCATCTGCTATTTCTCTGTATGTTTTACCCTGGCGTTGTAGTTCCTTTGCTTTCTCAATCATTTCTTCCTCAGCTTCTTTACTGTTTGTAAAAAGATGCTCATCTTCTTTAGCAAATCCCTTTAATACAAATGTCAGGAGTGAATCAATTTTTTGAATTTCACATATAATTACATTTTGAGCATCATATTTTACTTCACCTGTTCTACTCGGTTTAACTTGAATTATATATCTCAGATTTGTATCCTTTTTGGAAACTCCTAAAGCCGAAACGGAATCACAGAAATTGGATAAGTGTTTACTTCCGGCTAAATCTGGTAGTGATATACCACCTAAGCCAAATTTCTTTGGGGTATGGGCTAAAACCATAATAGAAATTGATTCTTCGGTTTTCAATTCTTTAAGAAGTTTCATTAATCGCATCGCTACTTGCCCATCTTCAGGTGAGTAAGTGGTTAAAAATGTGATGTTGTCAATAATTAAAACATTTGCAGTAATTGCCCTAATATCACTTTTAATTTTTTCGATTAAAATCTCGTCAAAGGGAATTTTTTTATTACTTAAATCAATTGCCGACAAATCGATATTATCAATATAAAATTGATCGCTGAACACATAGGGCATACCATTCTCATTTGTATACCTTTTTTCAAATTGTTTGTCACTTAGTTCAAAATCATAATAAATAACTCGTAGCGGCTGACATTTATTCTCTAACCCTAAAAATGGAATGCCCTTACTAATTGCGTCTGCCAGAGCAACCGCAAATATGCTTTTCCCTTTACCGGTATCACCAAAAAAAATAGTGAGTTCATTGGTCTGGAATAAAACATCTGCATGAGGTAATATATCTGGTTGAGATTTTGCATCATTTAATCTTTGCGCTGCCGTCCTAACTGGTAGTAATTTTAGTTCCGTATCTTCTGAATTAATTTTACTTTTTAATGCTTCGCCTATCAATTTATCTAATTCTTCTTTAGTACCGCCGAGTGCAAAAAAGTCTGTAATATCTTTTCCTCCTTTTTCTCTTAACCAATTAGGTAAAATGACATAAGGAAATCCGGCATCTTTTTTTAGCTTTTGAGCCTGCGAAATGCCTGTTTCATCTAAATCATAAATAACAAGTACCCGATACTTGCAATCATACAGCCATGCCTTATGATCACTCCTTGATAAGGAGGATGTTTCACTATTTACGCACATTGCATTGTATTCTCTTGATAGTAAGGATAGAGCGTCTTTTTCTCCAGCAGTAAGTATTACAATCTCAATGCCTTCAAATTCTGGGTGTACGTTAGGAGTGCCGAAACAATATGGAATTCTTTTAGGCCTACTGCCAATAAACCAAAATCTCTTTGGATTTGGAGAGTAAATTTTGCAGAAATTATGGAAACGGTAACAAATCCAGATAGCCTTGTGCGATACCGTTTTTTTTTCGGATTCGCCAAATCTAGATTCATCGTATAATAGATTGTAAGATCTAATAAAAAAGGAATTATACATCTTCATTGTTGAGTACTTAATGCCCGTGTTAATTAAAAACTGTTTATGCATTTCACCTAAATCAGCTTCTTCTATAATGTCTAATTCAATCTTTTGTACAATTCTTTCAGCTTCCTCATCATCCTCTTCTTCATAAAATTTGTCGCTGCTTATTGAGGAGATTTTTAAGTTAAATATTTGTGTTTCAGAAGTACATGTACCCTCCAACAAACGAGCTATTTTATTCTGATCCAATTCATCAATCTTTAATTCTTCCCACATTTTTTCTATAATTTTTGGGAAATTTTTTCTGACATCTAATCCGTACCGCCTGGCTGAGTAATTAAAAATATCCCCGCAAATTGAAGAATCTCCAAAGTCTGTGAAAAGCCATTTATTTGTTGATTTATCTAAATAAATACAACAACTTGGTTTTTTATCAATCCGAAATGGGGAGCTAAAGTTTTTCGATTTAAATTCATCTTTAAATTTTAAGTTGGGAATCGTTGCCCTATAAAATAATTTACCTCCTATTGTTATCATTTGAATTGAATGCTTCGATTTTGTTATTTTTCTTTGATCATTAATATTAGTCATACACATAATTTTTACTTTGATTATTTTAAATTACAAGACAGAAGAATTTGGCTTTTTTTAAACTTAAATCTCCTGCCAATAATTAATGGCTTGATTTTCCCTTCCTTAAGCATTTTGCTAAAAGTTGGTAGACTTATTCGAAGCAACTTTGCAGCTTCACATTTTGATAGCAATAAATCGTCTGGCAAATCTGGCGGCTTAAAATCAGTAGCAGTAAATTTTAGAGTTGAAAATTCCTCCTGTACAATTTTTCGAATTAACAGTTCAAATTCAGACAGTGTAATTTGTTGGATAATTATTCCATTCATAAAAACAAATTGGATTAGCAGGTACTACTGCTAATATTTAAAATCGGCGTCCAATTTGTTTCTCTGCTCCTAAGTAAATGGATTAGAGAGTTTCACAATTTTTATTATAGTATTTAATTTGAAGAAATGATTAAAGAGCCGTTTCAATAAATCATTTACCACATAAAATTGAGTAATTAATTTTCAATAACCAAAGAAAATTTCTACATTCTTTTATTAAAGTGTCCCATAAGTCTCAGGTGATCTATAGTGGACTTCTGAAAGTCATGGGACACTGCCGTTTACTAATTTTTCTAGGCTGCTTTAATAAAATTAATAGTATTAAAAAATGCATGAGATTGAATATGCTCTGCATTCGCTAATTCGTCTATGCTTATGTATTGCATAAAAACCGATTCTGTAGCATGCCCTGTAATCATCATGATTGATATGGAAGGAACTCCTGCTAGATATGCATTAGTCGCAAATGAACGCCTTCCAGTATGTGTACAAACTAACTGCCATTTTTTGTAAAGATTTCGTTCATATTTACCACCAATAGTCTTTATTACTTCAACATCAGTATCAATTTTTGCCATTTCAGCAATTTCTTTCAATTGACTATTTGCATGTGTATTTGCAATACAATGTGGCAATTCATAATTGTACTTTTCCAATATTGCCCTTACTACCGGATGTATTGGGATTATAACTTTTGCTTTAGTCTTTAAAGTTTTCTTTACAATGTAATTATCATCGATATGCTCCTTTTTAAGAGTGGTAAAATCTGAGAATCGGAAACCCGTATAGCAGGCGATTATAAATAAGTCTCTTGTAACCTCTATACTCCCCTTTTCAAATAAATCAAGAGCAGAAATTCTTTTAATTTCATCATCCGTAAGAAATATTTTATCTACCTCTTCAGTCGGCTTCTTAAACATCTTTGATTTAAAAAACTGGTTAGTATTAATTCCTCTATCAGTTGCTGCATTTAAAAATGTTTTAAGCACCTTTATTTGTTTACCAACGGTATTCTTGGCCATATTTAGAGCATTTAAATACTGAATATAATTGTCATAAAAATCAGCATCAATTTCGTCAAACTGAATTTCTGATTTACCATGTAAAGTTGCGAAATTGATTAAATGTTTTTTTGAAGTTTTATACACTTTAATCGTTCCGTCGAGTTTATTGTTAGTTTCTGTTTCAATGAATTTATTTATAAACCCAAGCAAACTCAATTTTACAGGTTTTTTAACTTCAACTCTTTGTTTAGGGTTTAAATTAAATTTCTCTTCAAGAAATTCTTTGATGCTGGCCGCAGTAGGAGTTAGACCTTGTAATTTAGAATTACGGTAAAAGTCCTTTGCCGCCATTTCCATTTTATCCAGCCAATCATTAATTAAAGGATATTCTAATCTATTGAATTTTACCACAGCTCTCTTTGTTTCAAAATCCCAATGTGCTGGTGAAATTTTTTCTCCAGCCGTTAGCATTAATCGTTCATAATCAAATTTCGCTTGCAAATAAATTGGGGTAGAATTTGATGAATGAATATCTTTGAGATAGAAATTGAATTGCGGTATCATATATTATATTTTGATTAGTTGTCCTTATGGTTGTCTGCAAATCTTTTTTAAAATTTAGAAATTTTCCAACTTTGCGTTGTATTAATTTATAAAGTGCTTAGTTGGGAATAAGAAAATTGAAAAAATTAGTAAAAATTTATAAAAAATAATAAACGGGGGCGTAGCCCAGGTGGGCCCACTCGAAAAATTAGCCCGATGAATTTCGGGCCATTTTTTTACTTTCATTTAACCTTTCATTAACCCTGCTGGCTATTATTTTTGCCACTCAAGATTACATTATGAACAAAATTGCATTTGTATTAATTGCACTCATTTCCTTTACCGCAGCCTCAGCTCAGTTAAAACAAAAAAAAGATTGGAGTAAAGTTGCTATTGACCGTGCCGGCGATCACATTATGCTTCAATTTAGC
>Ga0123337_10001766_pt1 | contig 26594 bp, 15 predicted proteins | sample frozenSSSSmetaG_FD_89792 | JGI IMG/M metagenome (GOLD analysis project Ga0123337, IMG submission 89792) | Glacier valley bacterial and archeal communities from Borup Fiord, Nunavut, Canada, to study Microbial Dark Matter (Phase II) -... | ecosystem: Environmental > Aquatic > Freshwater > Ice >...
AACGTACGGAGCCTCAGCCCGGCTTCATCGAGTGTCTCGAATTTCTTGCAGAAGCAGAAACGCATCCGTTGCGCGCCGTCTTCCGCGTTCGAATAGAAACTGGAGCCGGGCACCCCCACTACTCCGACGTGTTTCAGCAGGTGATGTGCAAAAGCTGTATCGTCTTCAAAGCCGAACCCGGAGATGTCGGTCATCACGTAATAAGCTCCGCCTGGGGCGAAGCATCGGAACCCGGCATTCTCCAGCAAGGGCAGCAGCCTGTCCTTGCGCTGGCTATATTCCGCCGAAAGCCCCGCGAAGTAAGAATCCGGCAAGCTCAACGCCATGGCGCTCGCGTGCTGCAAGGGCGATGCGGCGGCTACGGTAAGAAAGTCGTGCACCTTGCGGATGGAATTGGTGAGCTTCGCGGATGCGATCACCCAGCCCACGCGCCACCCGGTGACGGAGAACGTCTTGCTCATGCTGTTCACCAGAATCGTACGGTTGCGAAGGCCTGGAATCGTGATCATGGGGATGTGCTGGCGCCCCTCGTACGTGATGTGTTCGTAAATCTCATCGGTAACGGCGAGTGTGTCGAACTCTTCGCAGAGCCGCCCGATGGCTTCCAGTTCTCCGCGCGTGAACACCTTGCCGGTAGGGTTGTTCGGAGTGTTGATGATAATGGCCTTCGTTCGCGTCGAAAACGCCCGTCGCAGCTCTTCTTCATCGAACCACCATTCCGGTGCATGAAGCCGGACAGTTTTGCGCACTGCGCCGCATAGCTTGATATCCGGATCGTAGTTTTCGTAATACGGTTCGAATACGATCACCTCATCACCTTTGTCCACGGTTGCCAGAAGGCTCGCAACCATGCCCTCCGTGGCCCCGCAGACAACGGTGATCTCACGCTCGGGATCCACTTCGAAACCATAGGTGCGCTGGTATTTCGCAGCAATGGCGTCACGCAACACCTTGGCTCCCCACGTGATGCTGTACTGGTTGAAATCGGCGTCGATTGCCGCGCGTGCTGCTTCCTTGATCTCCGCGGGCGCGCCGAAATCCGGAAAACCTTGCGCCAAATTGACCGCATTGTGGCGTATGGCAAGACGGCTCATTTCGCGAATGACGGACTCAGTGAAACGGCTGGTGCGTTCGCTCTGGAATCTGGGCAGGTTGGTGACGGTCATTTGTTTTGATCGTGCCACAGATCGCGCGATATACTTAACGGTCGATGCTTCGCACCCTGGTACTTCTCGCCGCCTCTTCCGCACTTGCGTTCGCCGCGGACTCCGATCCCATTCAGCAGAGGGAGCGCGAGTTCGGCAAAGCTCTGGCCGCGAACGATGTCGCCGCACTCGATAAGTTGATCTCAGATGACCTGCTCTACACTCACTCGGGTTCGAACACCGATACCAAGGCGACCTACATGGACGGGCTAAAGAGCGGGACCTTAAAGTACTCCACCTTCGAATACGACAAGCTGGAAAGCAAGATGTATGGGAACACGGCGCTGGTGTTTGGAGTGGTGCACGTGAAAAGCATCAGCAAGGGAACTCCTGGTGAATCGCACTTGCGCATTCTGCATGTTTGGGTGAAGCAGAAGGGCACCTGGCAGTTGGTGGCGCACCAATCGACCAAGCTCCCAGCGTAGAGATCCGCCGTAGCGATCCGAGCATCGTATACCCCGCTCCTGCGATGATGTACGGAATGCGATTCGCCGTCGTCTTTTCCGTTGCAGCCTGCTTATCCGCTCAAGTAAATCCTGCTCTCTTCCAGGCTTTGGAATGGCGCAACATCGGCCCATTTCGCGGTGGACGTTCCGTGGCCGCGACCGGCGTTCCGGGTGACCCGAACACTTTCTATTTCGGTGCAGTGGGCGGCGGGATATGGAAATCCACCAACGCCGGCACTACGTGGTCACCCATTTTCGACGCGCAGCGTGTTGCCTCGATCGGCGCGATTGAAGTGGCGCCTTCCGCGGCCTCGACACTATATGTGGGTACGGGCGAAACTGACATCCGCTCCGATACCTCGATGGGCGACGGTGTTTACAAATCGACCGATGCCGGGCGGACCTGGCGGAACATGGGCTTGCGGGATTCGAAACACATTGGCCGTATTCTGATTCACCCGAAGGACCCGAACACCGTCTATGTCGCGGCCCTGGGCCATGCCTATGGACCGAATGCGGAGCGAGGTGTGTACCGTTCGAAAGACGGTGGTGCCACATGGCAGAAGGTACTGGATCGCGGGCCTGAGGTGGGTGCGGTGGATCTTGCCTGGGATCCGGCCATGCCCACGACCCTGTATGCCAGCATGTGGGCCGCACGCCGCACGCCATGGAGCCAGTACCCGCCGAACAATTTGGCCGGCAGCGGCCTTTGGCGGTCGACCGATGCAGGCGACCACTGGACTGAACTGAAAGGCAACGGCTTGCCCGATGGCGAATGGGGCCGATCCGGCGTTGCCGCAGCCCGCAATTCACCGCGTTTGTATCTGGTTGTTGACGCCAAAAGCGGAGGGCTTTTCCGTTCCGAGGACCGCGGTGACACGTGGACGCGCGTCAGTACAGATGCGCGGCTCACCAGCCGGGCCTGGTACTTCAGCGGCGTTACCGTGGACCCGAGCAATGCTGATGCAGTGTATCTGCCGAATGTGGGGTTGAACAGATCGCTCGACGGCGGTAAGACGTTCAAGGTGATCAAGGGTGCTCCGGGGGGTGACGACTATCACTATCTCTGGATGGACCCCACCAACTCTGCTCGCATGATTTTGGCAACCGATCAAGGCACGGTGGTTACGCTCGATCGCGGGGCGACGTGGTCAACCTGGTATAACCAGCCTACGGCGCAGCTGTATCACGTGGCTGTGGACAACGCGTTTCCATACAACGTGTATGGGGCCCAGCAGGATAGCGGCACTGTGATGCTGCCATCGCGCACGAACCATGGAAACATCAGCGACCGCGACCTGGGCTCTGTTGGCGGCGCGGAAAGCGGCTATATCGCGCCAGACCCGCGCGACCGGAATATCGTCTACGTGGGTAACACTTACGGAAGCCTGACACGCTTCGATAAGCGGACCGCGCAAGGCCAGAATGTGAGCCCCGCCGCGATGCCCGCCGGTCTAGGCGGCAGCATTGCAGACCGCAAGTATCGCTTTCCGTGGACTTCGCCCGTGGTGTTTTCTCCTAGCGACCCGGGCGTGCTTTATTTCGGTGCGCAAGTATTGCTGGAGACCCGTAATGGCGGCCTGAACTGGCAGGAGATCAGCCCGGATCTGACCGGAGATAGCCGCAATGGCAAGCCGAATCCGAAGGGCTTTGCGGCAACTGTAGAAACTGCGAAAGCGCAAGGTTACGGAGTGATTTACACAGTTGCGCCTTCCGCCATCGCGCCAGGCCAGATTTGGGTGGGCAGCGATACGGGGCTGATACATCTGACCCGCGACGGGGGCAAGACCTGGGCCAACGTGACACCGCCCGGCATCCCGGATTGGAGCAAAGTGACGCAACTGGAGGCTTCGCATTTCGTGGCTGGCGAAGCTTGGGCTGCGATTGACCGTCACCGGCGCGATGACTACCGGCCTTGGATTTACCGCACGCGCGATTTTGGCAAGACGTGGCAAAAAATCACCGGCGGCATGGAAGAACCCGCATTTCTGAATTGCATCCGCGAGGACCCGACGAAGCGCGGCCTTCTGTATTCGGCGACGGAAGCGGGTGTGTATGTATCGTTCGATGATGGCGATCACTGGCAAAACTTGCAACTCAACCTGCCCACGGTTTCCGTGCGCGACGTGGTGGTGCATGGGGACGATCTGGTGATCGCCACGCATGGGCGCGGGTTCTGGATACTGGATGCGATGAGCGCGCTGCGCCAGATCGACGCAAAGACAACGGGTGCGGAGACCTTGCTTTACCGGCTTGGCCCAGCGATTCGCATGTCGAGCGAAGGCTTCCTGGGAACGCCCCTGCCTGTCGAGGTTCCTAAGGCGAAAAACGCCCCTGACGGCGCGGTGCTGGATTTCTATCTGAATAAAGCAACTGAAGATGAGGTGACCCTTGAAGTGCTGACTATATCGGGTGAACTCATCCGCCGGTACTCGACGCGGGACACCGCGCCACCTCTGCTCGCGAACGCTCCCTTGGCGGATGACTGGCTTGTGCCGCAAGCCGTGTTACGCGCGAAAGCCGGTATGAATCGCTTCGTATGGGATTTGCGTTATGCGGCGCCTTCTATTTCGCGCGGTGGAGGCGACCCCACGCCATTGCTGGGTCCGCAGGTGTTGCCGGGGACGTACCAAGTGAGACTCACGGCGGGCGGCAAGCAGTACACGCAGCCGGTGACGGTCACAATGGATCCGCGCGTACAAGCCACTCCAGACGATCTGGCGAAACAGTTTGCGCTGGCGAAGCAGGCTTTGGACCTGATGCCGAAAGCGCAAGGCACGCCTTCCCTGATGAAGCTTGCCGTGGTGCTGAGCGTGACCGGAAGCGCGGACCGCACGCCACCCGCTACCGCTTACGCGCTATACAATGAAGCGGCCAAAGAACTCGGCCAGTGATGCAGGGTTAAAACACGTAGCCGATATGGGCAGAGACGGTGCGCGGCTGTAGAAAATGTGTCCCGCTGAAAGTAGAGAGAAAGTTATACAGGGCCACTTTGTCAGTCAGGTTCGCGACCGTAAGGGAAGCCACCATGCGGCGCGGGCTTTCGGAATGGAACAAATTATCCGTGCCGACCGCCAGGTTGAAGATGTTCCGCGGGTTCACGCGTGCCGGGTTGTGATCGCTGTTCGCTGCTGAGGGGGACGGGATGTCCAACAGCTTCGATTTCACAGGGCCGCCGCAATAAGCGAAGCCACTATTGAAGGTGGCGAACACCCCTCCACAAGAAAGTCCGATCGTGGTTTGCTGCGCAGGGCTGAGTGCCAGCGCACTTTCGGTACTGGGCACTCCGCTCACTACCAGACCGCTGTCATACCGCCAGATTACGGACATATACTCGGCATTCCTGGGGCGCTGATACCGGAAGTTTGCGTTCGATTGAAAGGCTTGATCGTGATCGATACGGAACACACTGCTCCCCAGATCGTTCGGCAGTACGCCTCCGTTTTGCGGCGGGAAATAGCGGGCGCGGGTGTGGCCGAAGCTGTAATAGGCTTGAAAGCCGTGGATGTTGGTGGTGCTCACACGGCCAGTGACGCCGTCCAGTTTCGAGTTGTGCCAGGCGATGGGAAAGGTGATGGTGGTGTTCAACAGAATGCTGAAATCGTACGCATTGTGCGTGTACTTCCAGAAGTAATCCGCATCCACCAGCAGATACTTACCGATGGCCTGTTGAAAGCCGGTGTTGAACTGGTTGCGCTGGCCCGGCCGAATGGTCGCCGTGCCAGCGGCACCGAATACATTTTGTGCCAGGCCGCCATTTCCGGTCGCGCTCGAAAGAATCAGATTTTCGTTGAACGGAGTTTCGAAAGTCCGTGCATAAGCGGCGCGCAGAACTGTGCCGGTACGCTTTACGTTGTAAGCGACGCCCGCCCGCGGTTCGATGCCCGTAGCAGATACAAGCCCGTGATACACATCGCCGCGCAGGCCAACGTTAACTTGCAGATTGCCGAACTTGAGGGAATCCTGAACGTACGCGGCAAACTGATTGATATTTGCCGTGCCATGAAAGCGGAACAAACTTCCTCCACGCGTCAGATCGTAAGGCAGAAGACCGGGCAGAAACGCAGGGTTCGGAGTATTCCGGTCGAGCGTGGGCGGGTTATACTCCGGGTCCGTGACACCGAAGCCGAAATTCTCACGCAAGCGGGTTTGCTTGGTATCGACGCCCACTTTCAGCGACTGTCTGCCTGTTACGATCGAAAGATCCGCGCGGGTTCCGTAATTCAGCAACTGCCTGTCCTGCGAACTGGTGAAAGGCGTATCGGCAAACGGATTGTTGCTCGCGTAAAAGATGAATTGGTCCTTGCGGATATACGGGTTCACGGTGAGCAGCGTCTGCCCGTTGAAGGTGTGTTGATAACCGGGTGCAACATTCCAGGTGATCACACGCTGCCGCTGATCCTGCCCTAACTGGTCATAGCTGTTTGGGATTTGGATCCAATTACGCGCGGCGAACAGATTCAAATGCAACGCATCTTTGCCGGTCGGTTCATAATCCAAGCGGTCGAAAATTGTTTGGTTATTACCCTTGTCGTGAAAAGGCGCAAATTCGGGTGTATCCAGAAAGCGTCCGCTACGGCCTCCATCGAGCGAGATGAAGTTGCCATATTTCGCACTGCCGAAACCATAAGAGAGACCTCCAGTTGCGGTACCGAAGGTGCCATAACCTGCATCGATGCTGCCGAAGGGCTTGGCACCCAGACCGGAACGCGTGGTGATCTGCGCCACCAGACTGGTTTTGTCACCGAACTCAGCGTTTGGCGTGCCGGTGGTTAATTCCATGCTTTGAATAGCACTGGTGGGAAGCTGCGTTGAAAAGATTTTGCTCTGCTGATCAGTAATGGGCTGGCCATCGAACATGTAAGAAACCTCACCATGATCACCCACGGGATGGAAGAAACCATTCGCATCGGCAACCACGCCACCGGTTGTGTAGGTGATGGCATCGCTCAAGCCGGCGCCGGGGTTCGAACTTGGGAGCTTTGAAATGAGATTGCGGTCCACATCCACATGCGCCGTAGGATCGTTTTCCAGAACGTCCGCCCCCGCGGCCTCAACGGTCACCTCTGTGGTGGAGCCAGCGAGCTTTAGTACCGCGGTGATTTGCTGCGGCACAGCATTACGAATTGACACGTCAGACGTATATGAGCTGAAGCCCGGGGCCGCAACTTCCAGATGATAAGAATTTGGGGGAATATTGCCCAGGCGGAAGCTTCCATCGGCAGCCGAAACTACTTGCCGCTTATAACCGCTAATCGGATTGGAGAGGGTTACCTGCGCGCCGCTGATGGAGGAATTACTTGGGTCACGAATCACGCCCTGCACCGTTCCCGCATTTCCAAGCGATTGCCCATAAAGGCTGAAACACGCACATGCAAAACAGGCCAAGCTTTGGGCTACACTTCTCATTTTGAACTCCTGGGGAAAACGGGGGACGTAGCTTGAAGTATGGCCCGCCATCTGCGCAGTTGAGAAAGAAAAATCCCTGAGCGGGATAGCTGAGGCGCGAGCGGGCTAAATTCGACCGCCAACGGATTGAACGTTTATGCGCATTCTGATCGTTGATGATGAGCCAATTGCCCGCGGTATTCTGCGCGAGGAGATTGCGTCGATCGCCGGACTGGAACTGGTGGGTGAGGCGGAGAATGGGTTGGGCGCGCTGGCCATGATCCGCTCGTTCTCCCCCGATCTGGTCTTTCTCGATCTCGAGATGCCAGTGATGGGCGGGTTTGAGGTAATTGCCAATTTGACTGCTCAGCCGCCTCCATCGCTGGTGATTGTGACCGCGTATAACGAACACGCAATTCGCGCATTCGAAGCGGGTGCGATCGATTACCTGTTAAAACCAGTGAGCCGTGAGCGACTGATTAAGTCGATCGATCGCGTTTCGCGTTTGAGGGGCCAACCGCTTGAAGCCGCCGAGCAGGCCAAGCGCCTGGCGGCCGTGGCTGAGACGTCCATCGGCACAGCACCCGGCAAGATTGTGGGCCGAGTGGGTGAGGAGTATTTTCTGCTGGATGCGGCTGAGGTGCTGGCTTTCCTGGCGGAAGACGACGAAGTTTGGGTAGTCACCGCGAAGCGCCGGTACCAGGCGACGCATTCACTACGCGCCATTGAAGAGCGCACACGCCAGCTGGCATTTCAGCGCGTTCATCGCAACGCAGTTGTGAACGTGAATCATGTTCGTAAGATGAGTGCGCTTAGCAGCCAGCGCTGGCTGCTGACGCTGAGCAATGGCGTGGAACTCACGGTCAGCAAGCGGCAGGCGCAAACGGTTCGAGCGATTTTAAATGCGTGAGGAGCTTAGCTAGCCTGCGCCATGCGAGCGCGCGGTATGCGGAACTCGACGCGTGTGCCATCTGGCCCGGTCCGGAAGTGTACCGCTGCTTCGGGGCCGTAGCAAAGCTCCAAACGCCGGGTGACATTCGCCAAGCCGACGCCGGTGCCCGGGCGGCTTTCAGGCTGTGCGCCACCGCCGCTATCTTCCACACTTACCGTTATTGCATCGGTGCCGGCGCGAACCTGAAGGCGCAGCCAGCCAGCTTCCGGCTTCGCTGAAATTCCATGCTTCACCGCGTTTTCGACTAATGGTTGGATGGAGAGAATTGGAATAGGCAACACCAGCGCTGCATCATCCACATCGATCTCCGTCCGCAATCGGGGCCCCAGCCGCAGCGCCTCTATTTCCAGGTACGCGCGTACAATCTGCAATTCCTCGCCGAGTGGGATAAAAGTTTTCTCCGATTGCAAGAAATAGCGGAAGATGTCTGACAGGTTCAAAACCGTGCGGCGCGCACCGGCGGCTTCGCGGGGAATGATGCCGTAAAGCGTGTTCAGCGCATTGAAAAGAAAATGCGGATTGATCTGGGATTGCAGAGCGCGCAATTCGGCTTGGGATACAAGGCGCTGCACCTCAGAACTACGAAAGCGCTCCACTTGTTCAGAGATCGCCGAGCCCAGGCGATTTAAGAACCGAAGGTCCTCACTAAGGTAGCGGCGACCCCCTTGCCTGCGGCCCAGCAGAACGTAGCGCGCGTCACCTTGGGAAAGCCGTAGCGGCACAATCGCCTCCGCCCATCGCAGGGCCGGGCTGCTTCGGAAAGCCGCACTTTCAGCGACGGGCAGGGGGAAGAGCGGCCCTGATAAGCGCACTTCGGATGGAAGGTCGGCCTCTTCCGCTACCTGGGTGTGCGAGGCGCGCAGGAACTCACCCATCTGGCCCGCCGCCCACGCAATGTATTCCTGTTCCGTGCCGAGTTCAGCAGGGCGCGAGCGAACTTTTTCCAGAGCCTTCTCCAGGTCGGGCCTGCGAAAAACCACGTTCGTGAGGAGCTTTTGTACGCGGCTCCGCAGCACTGCAAACGCGATTAACAATAAGCAGACGGTAACCAGCAGCAGGGCCTGTTGCAGAGGGTTGCGCTCGAGATCCGGCTGACCCAGCAATGTGAGCCGGAAGCCGGCGCGCACTGCGGCGAACGTCAGTAAGCCCGCCAGCAACACATTTGCCAGAAAGCGAATGAAGGCGTCCAGAAGTACAAAACGGTAATCCTGCAGTAGTACGAAGAGAGCTAATGGAATGCCCGCATGATGGATTGCCAGTTCGCTGGACCACCTGCCATTCGCCGCTGCGGAGCCGAAATGCACGAATGAAATGGCAAACAGGAACAGGCACATGGAGCCCGCAATGCGCGATGCATTTCCGCGTGCTCCCGGAACACGGCGTAAGGCCAGATCGATGACGGCGATGGAAGTGAGCACGCCGAAACCAACCGGAATCAAGATCAACGCGAATTGTTTGGGAACGCCGCGCGGGTCCTGCAGGTTGATCAGGTGCAGAACCACCGCAATGCCGGAAAGCGAGTACGCTGCCAGCACAACCCCCCTCAATCGACCCTCAAGAGAAAGATGCAGCAGCACAGCGGGCAACAAGCTCAGCACTGCGAAACTGACCGCTATGGCGACCGCGCCCAGCCGTGGCGCTGTGGGCGAGACCGAGAGTGCAGTGAGCGAGATAACGTCCCAGAGAAAAGCCAGAGCTGCCGCTGAGAAGGAGAGCCAGCTCCCTCGCAAGGAACCGGAACCGGCACGGACCTTTAAGAACAGAATCAGGAATATGCCGAAAATGATGGCGCCCGCGGTATGGCCAACAATGTTGACAAGCAGCGGCTCATGAATATCGGGCACGCCTTATTGTGGCGCAGGTCGCCTGATGCAAGTTACTTGCGGCTAGTGATAAGCAGGGCCCTTTAACTCTCCCCGCAATACGTCGCTAAAGGGTTGCAAAGCAAGCGACCCGTTATAGTGTTTGCCGTTCACGAAGATAGTCGGCGTACCTTCCACACCGGCTTCTTCTCCTTGCTGAAGATCGCGGGCTACCTGTGCTTTTGTCTTAGCGGAATCCATATCCGCCGTAAACTTTGGCATGTTGCAGCCGAACTCCTTGGCCCAGGACAGAATGTTCTCGCGGGTCAATTTTGTATGGTTGGCGAACATACGGTCATGCATGGGCCAGAACTTGCCCTGCGCATGCGCGGCAATTGCGGCTTGGGCGGCCAGCATGGCGTGGCCGTGAATTGCCGCCAGCGGAAACTGTTTGTAAATCAGCTTCACATCGTTGGGGAATGCTTTCTGAATTGCTTCCAATTCCAGTACGGCTTTCGAACAGTATGGGCATTCGAAATCGGAGAATTCAGCGAGGGTAATTTTCGCGGTGGCGGGCCCCTTCACAGGCGCGCCTTCCAGGGACAGAGGCACGGCATCGTCTAATAACGCTTGCGGGCCCGGGCCGGCGGTCAACATGGCATGTAATTCTTGCGTAGGTTTTCCCTCCCGCATGCCTTTGAGTACCTTGGCTACCAAACCTTTACTGACAGTGCACTTAGGATCTTCCACCCGGCACTGCGCGATCTTCATAGTGCAGCCGCACGTGCAGGATTCTTCGCGGAACAGTTTGAGCGCTGTCTGCTTCTGCTCCGCCGACAGCCCGTTCATGTCAACGTTAGGCAGAGTGGTAGCTGTGGCCCAACCGGAAGTCTGCCCCGACAGGCGCAAGGCACAGAAAAAGATGAGAGGAATAACTCGCATACCGACCTCTTCAATAGAACACGTTTGGGAACAAAGCGGCCATATTGGAAAAGCGGCCTTAATACTGTGACAAGTAGTACAAATCGATCCGCTATAATCTTTCAGGTAATTTTATTTTGCGCTGGGCCATCCCACTATTCTTATTTGCACTTATTGCAAATGCAGAAACCATCTCCGGTAATAAGATTTTTCCGGGTGGGGCCGTGGCCGGCAATGGAGTTGTTTTCCTAGACGCCAGCCAAAGTTTTGGGTCTGGAAATCCGAGCTATCAAGCTACGGTATTTCCCGGCCTGCATACTCTGGTTTCGAATTTGCCCGCCGGATACTTAGTTTCATACTCACTCTGCGTCAGTTGCTCAAATCACCCCGTATCGAGTTACAAGCCTGGAATCTCTGTCACGGTCGTGGTTCCCATCAATGGATTCGTAGACGTTTCCTGGATGTACTCTCCCAACCCCGGCCTATTAAACGGCGGAAGCGTTTTGTCCGATGGCTCGCCCTTCCTTAGCTCCACACTATTGCTGGATTCCGCGCAGCAGGTAGCCAATCCCGCGGCATTCTCTGTGCCGGTGCCGGCAGGTAGCCACACGCTTTTTTCCACCCAGCCAGTAGGTTTCACGGTCGCATATTCCATTTGCATCAGCTGCACGCAGCACTTCACTGCTTCTTATCAGAGCGGCGCGTTGGCCAATGTCATTGTCCCGCCGGGCGGGTTTGTCGATGTACGTTTTCAATACACTGCGCTCAGCCCCGCAACCATCACTGTCGTGAGCCCTATGCCAAGTCAGACCGTGACGGGGATCCTCCCACTGGCAGTCACGGGAAGCGATCTGACGAAAGCCGCTTCCGTGGAATATTCCATCGGGTCCAACCGGATTGCGCGCATTCCGGCGCAAGCTTCGAATCCGAGTTTTGCCACCACCTGGAACTCCGCGCTTGCGTCGGACGGCACAAGCCAGATTGAAGTAACAGCGCGCGATTACCTGGATAACGTCATCTATCAGGACTTTCGCTCCATCGTACTGAGCAATTATGGCAATGCGGCTTCCGCACCGCTTCCCAGCGTACTAACGGGAATGGTTCCGATCACCTTGACGGCTTTCGATCAGACACATTTTCCTTCTTACTGGCAAATTTTTCTGGATGGCGAAATCGGGCCGAACCCATACGGCTTACTCTTTTCCGATCAGGACGCGATACACCAAAACTCGCGAGCCACCATTCTTGACACCACGGCTTACCCGAACGGGAAGCACGAATTTCATTTCGCGTTCCATTCAAACGATTATCCGGTCACCAGTACCAGTGCGCCCGGTCTTGACTTTCGCGGCATGGTGACGCAAAACGTTCTCCTCGACAATGCACGGGCGCTCTCGGAAATTTTGCCGAATTACCTGTTTGTTTATACTCCTGTATCCACTGGCGTGCAGTTGACCTGCACCCGTGTTTTCACTAATCAGGACCGCGACCCATGTTCCGCACCTAGTTACAGCGTTAACCCGCTGACCAGTTCGCCCGGTATCCAAGTCAGCGCCTCCGGCCTTGTGATGGGCCTGCAGCAGGGCTATGCCGATATCAACGTTCTTGAAGGCGGCAGGTCGGCTACGGTGCATGTATGGGTGCGCAATACTCCCGGCCTGCCGCACTTCAAGGATGCAGGCACCTACGGGACGGTCTACAGCGCGGGAAAATCTATCTTCGCAACTGCGGCTTTTCAACTTACGCCAGACCTTGTTCAGGCGGATGCCACCCTTCTTACGGAGGTGAAGCGCGCGGGAGTCAACACTTTGAACAAGGGCATCTTTCTACCGAACAGCAACCTGGCATTGCCCTATGCATCGTGGAAGCTGAGTTACGACAATAGTTCTTACGCTTCGGCCTGGGCGTGGTCGCTTGCAAACGGCTTCCGCGTGCTTGGTTCAGGCGATGACATTGTACGGCGGCCGGGTTGGGAAGCCACATGGATCGCGAATTGGCCCGCTGGCTCGCAAGCCGTCCAGTACGCGATGCAGAAGTTTGCCCAGAGCGGCGCGGGGCTTGCGTTGGACGTGGTGGATGAAGCGAGCGCGCTTTGGGGTTCGAACCCCACGCCCGTGGGCCTGATCGGAACGCCGCACGTATTTCAATCCGCAACCTGCACGGGGGCTCAGTGTTCCCTCAACTGGCCGCTCGATCCCACCGATTATTTGTTCCACGATCCCTTGCTGCCGGGCGGCACCTTTGTTCTTGCAGGCAGCTCAACGCTCACCACACCAACAGGTGCGTCGGACACCATTACTTCCGCATCCGGTTCGCAGGTGAATTTCACGATTACCAACCCGGTCGCCGGCACGCGATTATTCAATGCGGGAAACGCTCCGAACCTGGAGTACTTTTGGTTCTCCGGCCGCGTTCCCTGTCCGGGTAACATCATGTGCAATCCCGCAATCCCCAACACGCTGCTATCGAGTGTTGCATCATGGTTGCGGAGCGCCCCGGCCACAGTTCCCATTAGTTGGCCTCCGGCTGGTGCCGCGCCCACTTATGCCCAGCGCAACTGGCTGAAGGCGGGCGGTGTGAGTGACTATCCTTCTCATTATTGGGACAGCAACCAACAGCGCCGTACTTACTCCTTCGGGATGGGCGTGCGGGAAAACCAGAACTCCATGCTATCTGCATATTTGGGCCGCCAGTCTTCTATCGATTTGAGCAAGCCACAATTGCTGGAACAGACGATGGCCGGAATCGATTACCTGAAATTCTCTGCCGCGGGAAACGCAGTGTACAGCCCGCCCGTGGACCGTCTGCTTCACGTGGGAGCCGTTCCCAAAGCGGTCGCGAGCGGCATCATGACGGCAGCCGCCGTGGGTAGCGCGGGCGTGAAAATCTACAAATACGATTCCAGCTTCCCCGATCGGCGCGATACGCCGGGTAATGGCACGGAGTTTGAATCCGATGGAGGCCCAAGCACCGGTGAAGTGCTGAACTGGCAGGCCATGGGCTATTCATCTTCGGCACTTACTAAGTCGTTGCAGGAATATTTGTTAGGCGTGCCGGTCAACAGTCCTTATCTGGGCAGAAATATTATCACCGGAGCGCGTACGGCAACAAACGGCAATGTCCTGATCGTGGTGAATGGATGGGATGCACCGCGAACGGTTTTGGTGGATCTGAGCGCCTACGCAACCGGACGCGCCGTACTCCGGTACCGCGTAGCCGACACAGGAATTAAAGTGCAGCCAATTGGGAATGTGGTGGGCGACACCGTTGTCCTGGGAGCTGGAGAAACTGCGGTGTACCTCTTTCCGAAGATTGCGGTTGTACCCGGAATCGACGCGGTGAGCTTTCAACCCGATCTGCCAGGCGCGCGCACCGTGCTTCGTACCAACTACCTTTATAGTCAGAACACTCCGCTTTACGGAGACCCGGTGGATTGCTCCGCTGGATGCACCGCCAATATCGATCGCAAGCTTGGCGACCCCTTCTATTCGTATGCGGTGATCGATTCTGCCGGGGCCGTCGTGTGCCGTTCCGCCGCTATCCCCGTTCCCGCCGGTCTTTCCGTAACACTGGCCGTCAACCCGGTCACGCGCGGACCGTTTTGTCAGTAGAATAACTGGCAGCTATGATGTCCGTTGCTCGATTTGCCGCAATTCTTCTTCCTGTTTCCTTATTTTCGCAAGCTCCTAATCACGATCTTGGCTTTCAGGATACGCCCATGCTCCCGGGGCTGTCTTATCACGTCCATGACTCCGCACGACCCCATCCGCCAGTAGTTACTCCGGCATCGATACCGGGCGGCGCGCCTTCCGATGCCATCGTCTTGTTCGACGGCAAAGATCTGTCGCAATGGACGGGCCATGCCAGTTCCATCACGAAGGCCGGGGACCCTTCGAAGACAGAGTGGAAGGTGGAGAACGGGTATGTGGAAATTGTGCCGCATATGGGTGATTTGGCCACTAAACAGAAGTTTGGAGACGTGCAGCTTCACATAGAATGGGCCGCGCCGGGCAAAGTGGAAAGCAAGAGTCAAGGCAGAGGCAACAGCGGCGTTCTGCTGATGGGACTTTATGAAGTACAGGTTCTGGATTCTTACAACAATCCTACTTACGCGGATGGCCAGGCAGGCGCGATCTACGGCCAGTGGCCGCCGCTGGCGAATGCCACCCGGCCTCCCGGCGAGTGGCAGAGCTATGACATTGTTTTCGAAGCCCCGCGCTTTGAAGTCGGCAAGCTCACGTCGCCTGCGTACATCACTGTGTTCCTGAATGGAGTGCTGCTTCACAATCGCAAAGCTTCCATGGGTCCCATGGTCTATAGGCAAGTGGCACACTACGAACCGCAACCCGCCGAAGGCCCGCTGGTGCTGCAAAATCACAACTCGCCAGACCGGTATCGCAATATCTGGGTACGCCGCCTGAAGCCTTACGATCTACCGGAATAGAAGGGCATCTTCTCTTCAAGTCTGTAGATGGGCCGTTTTCCAGGTAGCGAGAACTGTGTCGTCTTTCCACACCCATCCCGGACAATCCGTCGGTTTGATTGACCGGTGAGGCACAACCTTGGAAAGAGACACACTGTAGGCGTCAAGCAAAAACTTGGCTAGGGCAATCAGACTTGCTTCCTGGGCCGGCGTCATGCCCAACGCAGTTTTCCAGGCGACAACTTCAATGCCCATGGACCGCTGGTTCACCAGCTTGTTGCCGGAATGCCAAGCGGTCTCGCTATCAGCGACAAGCTGGTAAATGATACCTGTTCTGTCCACCACATAGTGGGCTGATACTTGTTCCACTGGATTCTTCAATCGTGCGAGAGAACCCGCCAGTGGCCCATCTGTATTGTGCAGGACGAGTTGCTGTATCCTCTCGCCCTGGCGTGACGCATGGTTGGGAGAAGGATCCCATTTGACCACAGGCTTAGGGGTGTGTCCGGACGCGGGAGAGGCGTAGTTCGCAAACCCACTTACGGCTTTCTTAGTAACTGCGGCTTTCTTTGGCATAGGTGCGAATGTATCACACGAAATGGCACGATCATTGGCTCAGGACCGCGTCAGGCGAATCGGAATTTCCAGGCATTGGCGCGCAGGTGATCCAGTTCGTTCCCGTTGAATCCAAATTGCAACCGGGCAATCTCGAACTCGCGCGCCAGCGTTGTTTCGAAAATCGCTGGGTCATCGGTATTGAGCGTAATCGGCACTCCGGCATCGAACAATTTACGGAGAGGATGATGCTCAAGTGATGCCGAGGCGCCAGTCCGCAAATTGCTGGTGACTGAGATCTCAAGCGGGATCTGATGCCGCGCCAAGTGTTCCACCAGCACCGGATCGTCGATCGAGCGGATTCCGTGCCCGATGCGCTCTGCCCCAATTTCAAGCGCGCTCCAAACCGAAGCGGGTCCAGCGGTCTCCCCCGCATGCGCGGTTAGCCGCAAACCCCCGTTGCGCGCGAACTTGAAGACATCCGCGAACCATTCTGCTGGCCCTGCAACTTCGTCTCCTCCGATCCCGATCGACACCACGCCGTTGCTCTTTTCCGCAATCGCAAACTCAGCCACCCGCCAAGCCAGATCCGGGCCAAACTGCCGGATGGAATCGAGGTTCCACTTCACCTCGACGGCGGAAGCGAGCGCGGCACCCCGCACGGCGGCATAGATCGCGGCAAGGTCCTGGCCCTTCCAATAAACCACCCCCGCGGCCAGGGTAATTTCGGCATAGGTTATTTTCGCCTCGTATAAGTGTTTGCAAAGTGCTGCAGTGACCAGCGCGTAATCCTGCGGCGAGCGCAGGCGTTGCGCCACCCACTTGAAGGCGCTTATGAAGCCCGCGAAATCCTCAAAAGCATAAGCGGCACGGATCTCCGCATCGGTCAGCACCGGATCCAGGGCGCGCAAAGTTTCTGGTTCTATCGAGCCTTCTAAATGGAGGTGTAACTCGGCCAGCGCCATATAATAAAGTTCGCATGGCCAAGCCGCGAACATGACCAACGAAGAGATAGAAGCCATTGTAGGCGGATACCACGGCGACGCGTTTCGGGTGCTTGGTCCCCACGCTCTGAAAACAGGTTGGGAAGTCCGCGCGTTCTTGCCGGGTGCGGATTCTGTCTCCGTAGTCAACGGGAAAGGCAAGCCCGTTCCCATGGCCAAGCGCCATCCGGCAGGATTTTTCTCCGCCCAGTTGCCGGGCGATATTGCGCCTTATCAACTGCAGGTTCTCCGCAAAGGTGCGGAACCGGAGTTGGTGGAAGATGCCTATCGCTTTCAACCCATTCTGACCGAATACGAAATCCATCTTCACGCGGAAGGAACGAATTTTCAGAGTTACGACACGCTAGGGGCACACCTGGCCACCTTCGAAGACGTCGCGGGAGTTCGCTTTGCACTTTGGGCGCCTAACGCCATAAGCGTCGCCGTTGCGGGTGATTTCAATCAATGGGACACGCGAACCAACCCGATGCGGAAGCGCAACGGGGGCCTGTGGGAACTGTTTCTGCCCGGCCTGGGTGAGGGCGCGAATTATAAGTATCACGTGCGTTCTCAGTTCTTCGGGCATGAACAGATGAAAGCGGACCCTTACGCGTTCGGGACGGAAGTACCTCCAAAATCCGCATCGGTTGTCCGCAATTTGGATCGTTACGAATGGAAAGATGCGGAGTGGATGGCCGCGCGCGCGAAGAATGACCTGCTGCGCGAACCGGTTTCGATTTACGAAGTGCATCTGGAAAGTTGGCTGCGCAAACCTCGCGGCGAATGGCTCAGCTATCGGGAGATGGCGGAAAAGCTGGTGGCGTATGCGCAGTACATGGGCTATACGCACCTGGAATTGATGCCCATGATGGAGCACCCCTATGGCGGCTCCTGGGGTTATCAGATCACCGGCTATTACGCGCCCACTTCGCGCTTCGGAGAGCCGGAAGATTTCATGTACCTGATCGATCGCGCGCATCAAGCCGGCCTTGGCGTGATTGTCGATTGGGTGCCCGCTCATTTTCCGAAGGATGCGCATGGGCTTGCATTCTTCGATGGCTCGGCACTCTATGAACATGCCGATCCGCGCAAGGGTGAACATCGCGATTGGGGCACGCTGATCTTCAACTTCGGCCGGAACGAAGTGCGTGAATTTCTGATTTCAAACGCGCTCTTCTGGTTGAAAAAGTATCACGTGGATGGCTTGCGCGTGGATGCTGTAGCCAGCATGCTGTATCTGGATTACTCGCGAGAAGCTGGCCAGTGGGTGCCGAACATTCATGGCGGCAACCACAATCTGGAAGCCATCGAGTTCCTCCGCAAATTTAATGAGCTGGCACATGAGGTGCCTGGCGCGGTGACCATCGCGGAAGAATCGACTGCGTTCCCCGGCGTTTCACGTCCCGTCTATATGAACGGGCTCGGCTTCACCATGAAGTGGAACATGGGCTGGATGCATGACATGCTGCACTACTTTGAACAGAACCCCATATATCGCAAGTACCACCACAACAACATTACCTTCAGCATGGTGTATGCGTTCACGGAAAATTTCGTGCTGCCGGTTTCGCACGACGAAGTGGTTTATGGCAAACGGTCGCTACTGGACAAGATGCCCGGTGACGATTGGCAGAAGTTCGCAAACGTGCGCGCGTTTATGGCTTACATGTGGGCCCACCCTGGCAAGAAGCTCATGTTCATGGGTGCGGAAATCGGGCAGTGGAGTGAGTGGAGCGCGTCGTCTTCCGTTCCCTGGGAGTTGCTGCAATACGACCGTCACAAACACTTGCAGGATTTTGTGCGTGAGTTGAACCGCGTCTATACCAGCCATCCGGCTCTCTATCAGGTGGACTTCCACTACAGCGGTTTTGAATGGATCGATTTTCACGATTACGACAACTCCGTCATTGCCTTTATGCGCAAGGCGGAGGACCCGAAAGATTTCGTATTGTTCTGTTGTAACTTCACGCCCGAGGTGCGCCATGCGTATTCGTTCGGTGTGCCGCAGCCCGGCTTCTATGAAGAGATTTTGAACACGGACGCAGTGGCGTTCGGGGGCAGCAATGTGGGCAACGGGGGAGGCCTGCCGGCCGTGAATCTGCCCAATCATGGCCGTGCCTGGAGCTTGCGGGTAACGCTGCCGCCATTGGCCGTGGTGGCATTCCGTTTACGTCAGTGAAACGCGCCGTCATCGTCGGCGGCGGCCATAACGGATTGGTCTGCGCCGCTTACCTGGCACGTGCCGGCATGCATGTTACGGTGCTTGAGCGGCGAACCCTAGTTGGTGGATGTGCGGTTACGGAATCTCCTTGGCCGGGATACAAGATCTCCACCGCATCTTATCTGGTGAGCCTCTTGCGGGACGAGATCGTCCGCGATCTCGATTTAGCAGCTTACGGCTACAAGGTCTATCCGAAAGATCCGCCTTTCTTCACCCCATTTCCGGACGGCCGCCATCTTTTCATGTGGCAGGATTTGCAACGTACGTTAGCCGAAGTAGCACGCTTTTCTGAAAAAGACGCGGTGGCATTCCCGGCGTATGACGAGCATCTGGAAACGCTCTCGCGGATCATGGACCGCCTGGAACTTGCAGAAGCTCCGGACAGCGTGCCGGAACTTCAGAACGTGCTGGAACAAAGCGCGGACGAATTCTTAAGCCGTTGGTTCGAATCGCCCGAAATCAAGGTCACGCTCGCCACTGATGGTGTGATCGGTGCCAGCGGCGGCCCGCGCGCTAAAGGCTCGGCTTACGTACTGCTGCATCACTGCATGGGCATGGCCGCTGGACGCCGCGGCTTGTGGGGATTTGTGCGAGGCGGCATGGGTGCACTCAGCGAAGCGATCGCTTCCTCCGCGCGCGCGGCAGGTGCGGAGATTCGAACGGAAGCATCGGTGGCTGCCATTCTTCCGAACGGCGTCCGCCTGGAGAGCGGGGAACTTTTCGAAGCTGACGTGGTCATCTCCGGTCTGCATCCGCGCCGCACGTACCAACTTGCCGGCATCGAAAATTGGCGGCCTGCGTTCGTGTCGCAAGGTGTTTCGATGAAGTTGAATCTGGCTCTTTCCGGGTTGCCTCAATTCCGAGGGCGCCCCGATGATGAAGGTCCCGAACACCGCGCCACCATCCACATCTGCCCTTCGATCGATTACATGGAGCGGGCCTGGCGGGACTTCGAACAAGGCCGCGCATCAGACGAGCCGATGATCGAAATGGGTTTCCCCAGCGTTTACGATGACTCGCTTGCACCCGCGGGAAAACATGTTGCCAGTCTCTTCATCCAATACATTCCATACGGCGCGAACGCGGAAGATTTCGCGGATCGCGCGATAGCCCAGATCGAGAAGTTTGCGCCGGGCTTCAGCAATTTGATCCTGCACCGGCAGGCGCTGGGCCCCAAAGAATTAGAGGAGCGTTTCGGCCTGGAAGGCGGCAACATCTTTCACGGCGATCTGATCCCCTCTCAACTATTCAACAATCGGCCGCGAGCGAAGACTGAAATTCCCGGCCTCTATCTTTGTGGCTCGGGCGCTCATCCCGGTGGAGGAGTCATGGGCGCCAGCGGCTACAACGCAGCGCAAGCGGTGCTTAAAGAGTTCTGATTTGAAGATCTCGGAAGTGGACTTCAATCCCCGGACCCTTGTGTACCTGTAACGCGATAAACCCGTCTCGCCTGACCTGCTCGGTTTCTACATAGTGAACGGTTCGGATGCCGTTCAAATGCAGCGTAATGAAGTTGCCCTGAGCACGAATCACGTACTGGTTCCACGCTGAACGGTCCAGTGACGCGAGCGCTTCTGGCGGCGGCGTCACCAACACGCGCTTGCGCCGCGATTCATCGTAGAGGCAGCCCCAGTATTGCTCGCCTACGTCGGCTTGGTAGCCGGAGACTTCATGCGGCTCGGCGGCGTTCTCGCTTCGGAACTGAATACCGCTGTTGCCAATGCCATCGACAAGCCGGAATTGCGCCTTCAGTTCAAAATCACCGAAGGATTCTTTGGTCCGCAGGAAATCATTGTGGTCCAGGCCCTTATGACGTCCGATGATGATGCCGTCCTTCACTTTCCAGACGTGTTTCGTATCCACAATCCATTCCTTCAGATCGTGCCCATTGAATAAGGGCCGAAATGCGGAAGCTTTGGTAAGCGGTGAAATCGCTTCGCCGGTCTTGAATGCCAGGTTTCCATAGTGGGCGGCATTCGCGGCAGTAACCGCGGTCTCAATCGGACTGTTCGGCGTCTTGCGGCTGCGCACGCAATCAAAGAAGTTCGCCATGTGGTCCTGCGTTCCATCGTGCGCGGGCTTGCCGGTGCGCGTTGCAGTGGGGCGATACTGGTTCGCGGGCTTCACATCAGCTTCGGCGAACAGCTTGTAGCCGGTGCGGTCCAACTGCAGCGTGCCCTTGCTTCCGCGGAAAAGCATACCGCCATCTTCATAACTCTGCACCAGCGTGGAGTTGTAAGTCGCCAGATAACTCGGGTACCGGTACGAGGCGCTCAAAGTATCCGGGCACTCCCAATCTTTGAAAAACAGATTGCCGCCCGTGGCACGGACTTCGGAAAAATTCGATTCGCCCAAGATCCAATGAATGGTGTCGATCCAATGCGAGAACAGATCGGTCAGCGTGCCGCCCCCGTAATCCCAAAACCACCGCCATCTGCGGTATCGAAGCTGGTTGAACGCGCGCGGAGTTGCCGTGCCCAACCAGGCGTTCCAATCGATGGTCGACGGGTCCATATCGGGAAGGCCGTTCGGGTTCTGATAATTCTGATACCAGTAGCATTCAGCCAGTGGAACCACGCCAATATCGCCTGCATGGATCAAGGCCTTGGCTTCCTGCATATGCGGATAGGATCTCTGCTGATAGCCCACCTGCACAATGCGGTTCGTACCGGCGAATGCAGCAAGAATTACATCGCCTTCTTCGATGGTTTTCGTCAGAGGCTTCTCGCAATATGCATCTTTGCCAGCTGCCAGCGCGGCGCGCAGCATCGGCACATGCCAGTGATCGGGCGACCCGATCAGGACCGCATCGATGGATTTATCATCCAGCACAGTGCGGTAATCCGCTGCGATGGCGGCGCTGGGCGCAAGCTTTTCTTTAGCCGCGGCTCTCCGCACGGTGTTCACGTCGTTGACGGCAACGAACTCACATCCGCCTACGCGCAGCGCCTGGCTCATGATGTATTGGCATCGCGATCCGGTGCCTAATGCACCCAGCCGGATGCGGTCGTTCGCGCCCTGAATGCGCCGCGCCGCCAGGGCGGTTCCAGCAAGCAGAGCGAAGTGTCGTCGGGTGAGAGATACAGGCACCACAGCAACTTATCACACCAGGACTATCGCTTCACTTGATCCCGGGCCTGACCGATTTGAAATGCGATGGCTTCCGGGTCAGTGGGCCGCCCCAACTCCAGGTGCGGAATGGCGAGCGCCGGTTTGCCCAATTGCAGGTAGATACGCCCTAACACAGCATGGGCGGCAAGAAGGCCCGGCTTCAGCTTCACCGCCGCGACCAGGTGCGGCAAGGCATCCTCACTGCGCCGCTCACGAAACAGTACATCACCCAAAAGATACTGCCACTGCGCATTGCTCGGTTCCGATGCGGTCACCTGGCGCAAAATCGGCTCGGCCTCTTCATAAGAGCGATTCGCCCAGAGTGCTTCGGCGTACCGGCCCATATTTCGCGTGCTTGGTTCCACCAGTGACGCCTTCTTCCATTCCGCCACTGCCTCCTGCCGGCGCCCCTGCTGCTGATGCGCGTCCGCTAACAACTCGTGCAACTCCGCCGATTCCGGCAACTGTGCCAGCCGGTCAAACGCCGCGTGCGAGGCCGCTTCTTCCGCTGCCGCGTTTGCAGGTTCCCGGCGCGCGATGCTCAGGTGAGCCAACCCTAACCCCTGCCACGCTTTCGCCAGTTGCGGGTCTTCTTCCGTAAGCGCCTGGAACAGATCACGCGCCTCCGCCCCGCGTCCCGTGGTCAGATAAGCATCCGCCAGTTCCAGCTTTGCGAATCGCTCATGCGGCGCCAAACTTACTGCTGTTCGCAGCGGCGCAATTGCCCGCTCCGGCATCTCGCGTTTCTGAAACGACAACCCCAGCAATAGCCACGCATTCGCATTCTTCGGCAACTCCTTCACCACGCGCGATAGTTCGCGCTCGGCTCCCGCGTACTGCCCGAATTGCTGTAACGCGAGCCCATAGTTCAGTCGCAGTGCAGTATCTTGAGGATGTTCTCGAACCAACGGCGCAAACAGTTGCGCGGCTCTGCCATACTGGCCGGCAAGCAGGGCCGCGCGAGCTTCCTCAAGGGTGCCTGCCTGAACAGAAGACGCGATACATGCCATTAGGAATAACAACCGCATCACGCCCAGTATGAAGCAAATCATTCTACTGCTAGCCGCGGTCGTCACGGTGCCTAGTCCGGTTCACATGTTGGACACGGCCGCCGAAGCAGGACTGGTGTTCACGCTTGAAAATGGAGCGACGCCCGAGAAGTTTCTGCCAGAAACCATGGCGGGTGGCATTGCTGCTTTCGATTACGATAACGACGGCCGAACCGATATCTTCTTCACAAACGGTGCTGAGTTCCCCAGTATGGTGAAGTCGTCTCCCAAGTACCGGAATCGCCTGTTCCGCAATCTGGGCAGCGGCAAATTTCAGGATGTCACGGCCCAGGCCGGTCTTGAAGGCGAAGGCTACTCGATCGGTGCCTCGGTGGCAGATTTCGATGGCGATGGCTTCATCGACCTGTTTGTCACCGGCGTGAACGGAAACCATCTCTATCGCAACACAGGTAAAGGGAAGTTTCAAGATGTCACCGCCAAGGCCGGCGTCTCTGGCAAGGCGTGGGCCGTGGGGGCGGCATGGCTTGATTACGATCGCGATGGCTGGCTCGATCTGTTCGTAGTCAACTATGTCGACTGGAACGCCGCGACCAATCCTGTATGCCGCGAAGGCTCCGGCCGTCATCGCGTGTATTGCCATCCTCGTGAGTTCGGCGCGGTTGCGAACACCCTGTATCGCAACCGCGGCGATGGCACCTTCGAAGACGTCTCGGTCTCCTCCGGCGTGGCTGCATTCAAAGGAAAAGGGATGAGCGCAGCAGTGGCCGATTTCGATGGCGATGGCTTTCCAGATCTCTTTATCGCGAACGACACCCTGCCGAACTTCCTTCTGCACAACAACTCGGGAAAGCGCTTTGAAGACCGGGCATGGAGCACCGGCGTGGCACTGACGGACGATGGCAAAGCCGTCTCCGGGATGGGTTCCGATTTTCGCGACTACGATAACGATGGCTGGCCCGACCTCGCTGTTACCGCTCTATCGGGCGAAACATTTCCGCTGTGGCGCAACACCGGAAGAGGGCGTTTCGAAGATCGCACTTACCGTACCGGCATGGCGCGCAATTCAGCCCGGCTCTCCGGTTGGTGTAATGCGCTCGCGGATTTCAATAACGATGGCTGGAAAGACCTATTTTCTGCTCACTCGCATGTCACAGACAACATCGAGAGCTTCAGCGGCGATAAGTACCTACAGCGAAACAGTATCTTCCTCAACTCGAAAGGCGAGACCTTCACGCCCAGTGAGCTCGAAGGACCCGCGCGTGCGCATCGCGGCTGCGCGGTCGCCGATTTCGATAACGACGGCAAACTCGATGTCGTAGTGTCTTCGCTCGGCGCGCCCGCGGAGCTTTGGATGAACCGAAGCCTGGACAATAACCACTGGCTTGATATCAAGCTGACCGGCAAGGGTGGTAACCGGGATGCGCTCGGAGCGGTGGTCCGTGTAGATGGCCAATGGAATTCGGTCACCAGCGCACAGGGATATGCGTCGTCTTCACTCGGTCCCCTGCACTTCGGCTTGGGAGCCGCGGAGAGCGCCGCGCGGATTGAAATCACCTGGCCCGATGGTTCGAAGCGCGTGTTGAGAAATATTGCAAGTCAACGTTTACTCACAATTGTCGAGTGATATACTTCGCCTCACGGGTTTTGAAATCTCTCCGTTGAGGTCTGGTATGTCGTGGAAAACGTTGATCGTTCTTTCGGTGATGGCAGGTGTTCCCGCCACCGCCCAAATCTTCACAGCAGGCGTAAGCGGCTTAACCACAGATCCCGGTGGCGCCGCTATTCCCAATGCCAACGTCACCGCACGAAACACCGGCAACTCGGAAGCGCGGCAGACCAGGACTTCAAGCGATGGCCGCTATACCTTTTCTCAGCTTGCGCCCGGCAACTATGAGATCACTGTCGAAAGCACCGGGTTCCGTAGAGCTGTGGCTTCCCTGGTTCTGCAGGCCAGCCAAACCGCCGAGCTGAATATTGCGATGACGGTCGGTGACGTGGCGACCAACATCGAAGTCAGCGCGAGCGCTGCCATCATCGACACGCAGACCGCGAACAAGTCCGTCACTCTCAGCACCAAGGAAGTGCTGGACCTGCCGGTAAATGCGCGCGACCCGCTGGTGCTGGTACATGCTACCGCTGGCGTGGTTGCCATCCGGTCCGGCATTTCGACAGCCACTACCGATCAAAATCACAACCGGTTCTCACTCAACGGCGGGCGCGATGAATCTTCCGCGATTTTGATCGACGGAGTCCCGGCCACTGCAGTAGATTGGGGCGGAGCACTCGCGGTGCCTTCCATCGATGCCACCCAGGAAGTGCAGGTTGTGCGCAATACCTTCGATACGCAATACGGCAAGACCGATGGCGGGGTAGTCACGCTGGTGACCAAAGGCGGCACGAATCAATTCCACGGTTCGGCCTTTGAGTTCCTCCGCAACGATCATCTGGATGCCAATAGCTGGACGAACAACCGCAACAGGGTCAAGAAGACCATCTTCCAGCGCAACCAATACGGCGGTTCCTTCGGCGGACCGGTTTGGAAGAGCAAAAAGATTTTCGCTTTCGGTGCCTATGAAGCGCTCCGTCAAGGGGCGCCAAACGTGAACATCTCCACCGTCCCGACCGCCCTTCAAAACCAGGGCGACTTCTCTCAGACCTTCAACGCTGATGGCTCCCTTGCCGTAATTTACGATCCTGCCACCACACGGCCCAGCCCGAATGGCACCGGATTCACGCGCGACCCGTTTCCCGGCAACCGCATACCTTCGAACCGCTTCGATCCCGTTGGCGTAAAAGCTCTGGCTCTTTATCCGAACCCCACCAGCGCCGGCGATGCCTTCACTGCCAACCGCAACTTTGCGCTGGGAGGCAAAGGTATCTCGCATAACGACCGGATGGACATTCGCGTCGATTGGGCCAAGAGCGAACGTTACACCTTCTTCGCCCGCGTGACAAAAGCATGGCAGCAGGATATCGTGCCGACATTTTTCGGAAACGGAGCGGACAGCAACTTCGGCGGCATGAATCCACGCCATCAAGTGGTGGTGGGAAACACGTTCGTTCCTTCTCCCACGTTCGTGGTCAACGTCCTTGTCGGTTCAGGCCGCTGGAGAGAAGTGCAGATCTCGCCCAGTCAGGGCCGCGACGCAACGCAGATTGGATTGCCCGCCTCGCTTGTCAGCCAGTTTTCCGCTAAGACACTGCCGCAATTCAACCTTTCCAATTACGCGCAAATTTCCAATCCACGTTTCTTGGACGACCCCCGCGAAACTCACAATCTGCAGATCAACTTCAGCAAAGAACTGCACGATCACAGCCTGAAGTTTGGCTTCATCGGTGAATCCGGCCGTATTCTTCCTACCGATGTAAACTCGCCAACGTTCAGCTTCACGCGCGGGCTGACCAGCGGGCCCGTTTCCCCAACAGCGGGTGTTGCTACCGATAGCACCGTGAGCGGCAACGCCGTGGCATCGCTGCTGCTTGGCACGGGTTCGGGCGGAAGCGTTCCCACTAACGTCCGCTTGGCGCTCACCCAGCTTTACTACGCCGGTTACGTGCAGGATACCTGGCGGTTCAA
>Ga0123337_10001767_pt1 | contig 26564 bp, 27 predicted proteins | sample frozenSSSSmetaG_FD_89792 | JGI IMG/M metagenome (GOLD analysis project Ga0123337, IMG submission 89792) | Glacier valley bacterial and archeal communities from Borup Fiord, Nunavut, Canada, to study Microbial Dark Matter (Phase II) -... | ecosystem: Environmental > Aquatic > Freshwater > Ice >...
ACCTCCGCCGTGCTGGCATTGTTGTACTCATCCCGTTCGACGTATGTTCGGCCCCAACGCCAATTACTCTCCCAATCTGGGCCCAAGATCTCATTTTGGCGGGAAACTTCCTGTTCATCAAGCCACAGGCGGGCAGGCCGTCGCGTCCCGTCACTGTCGTCCCAGTCGGCAGGTGTGCCTCGAACGGTGAAGCTTTCTTTGGTAAGTTTGAAAAGGAGTTGCCTAGGTTCCATCTGATTTGGATAGGTCAGACCGTCACGGTCTGGATTCATTGGCAATTTAACAACTTGTTCCCAATCGGGTTCGATGACAAATTCAAAAATGGCTGAAATGATCTCCTATTGATCCACAGGCTGGAATCACCCCTGATAAACCGATCAGGTCTGGTTCGTGCACCTACTGGTTTCCAGATTATGGGGCCCGTAGTGGTGGGCGCTGGTACCGCATCAGGCTCTGAACTTGGGTTCGACGCAGGGCATCTGGAGCCAGGCGAAAAATTCGTGTTCTGACGCCCATACCGGCGGTTTCTCGGCCTGCTCGTTGACGCACAGCCAGACCGGTTTGCCGCCGGAAATGCGCTTTTGACAATCGGTCTTTCGACGCAGTCCGTCCTCCGTACCGCACCAGCCCAGCCGTCCCCAGGCTCTGGCAACCCGTCTGCTGAAGCGGGCCGGTCCGATCCGGATCACGAACTGCCGAATGTAATCATCGGCCTGGGGAATGAACAGATCCAGTTCAATGCCCGCCAGTTGGGGACGAACCGGCTCATCATCCCCCGGAACGGGTTGGTGGGGTACGAGTCGCAGGTATCGCCCTTCGGGCTTTCCCTTCAGGATTGTGCCCATCCGGCCGATCGCCTGGCTGAACGCCGGGTCGATGACATCCTGGAGTGGCGAGAACAAATCGCCGGGCACCTTCTTGAGGGCTGGCAGGCAGATCAGTTCAATGTCGGAAACCCGGAGGACTTCCCGGCGGATACTGCCGGCAATGTTCAGTTTCTGACAGTGAGGTAACAGGTGCCGACCCAGGGCAATGGCCAGGGGACGGGCGTCGGAATAAAGAAAGCTCGTTTTCATCAGGGGAAGCCGGTGGCCGGTTTGGTTTCGATGCGGGCGAGAATCGCCAGGCACTGCTTGCAGGTGGGTACGGGCCGAACGCCGTCGTCGTTGGCGTAGGTATCGCGCCCCAGCGAATCGGACCAGTTAGCCCCGCCCTGGGCCCGAACCAGGCTGCACAAAAATTGGTAGGGACCCCGCTTCAGCCGGCCAAATGCGATAGTCTCGTAGGTGAATACGTGGTATACGGTATTGCGGCTCCAGCCGTCGCCATTACTGGACGAACTCAGCCCGCTGAGTCGCTCTTTAATTTCGATGGAAAACGCAAAGGGGATTGGGTGCTGCTCGTAGAAGAGCTGACTCGCCCGACGGGCAGCATTTCGCAGCGCCGTCAGCCGGTCCCGTTCCTGTTGGTCGTTCATCTCCTGGCGCTGCTGGCTGGCCAGTCGGCGGGCGTCGAGGTCAGCCTGGTAGTGAAGCTCAACATACTGGCCGGCGGTCACGCGCACGGCCTGACCGACTCGCAGTGGCTCATCACCCGTCAGGAGCTGACCGGCAATCATGACGCCGTGGGGGTGTTCGACGATACCGGTATAGGGCAGCGCACGCAGGAGGAACGGGTTGATGTAGGGTCCGGCATTGAGCCGAACGGGGCGGGGTTCAGGAATGGGCTTCGTGTTCATATTGGTGTTGACGTCTTGTATCAGGCAAAAAGAGAGGCTACCGGCAGGGCTGGCCGGGGCTGCGGGTAAGCTGGCGTCTTGGTACCCGCGCGTTTTGTCTTTAGCCGGGCTTCCGCCATGAGCTGGTCGTAGCGGTCGAGAATGGCGTCGGGCTGGTCGTAGCGGATGGTGATGCCGGTCAGGCGGGCAACCTCCCGGCGTACCTGGCTTAGGAGCGTCGCTTCGCTATAGGTAGGCATCACCAGCGGCCATCCCTTTTGGTAGAGCAAATGGGCGGGTATTTCCCGTTCGGCCCGCTGGCGGGCAACCGCCTTTCGTTTGGCGTCAGACAGGCCCGCCTGCTGGCGGTCCGTCAGCAATGACGGGCAGATGTCGGCCAACCAGTGATCATCCTGAAACGAAAACGTCGAAAGAATTTCCAGGTCAACCAGTTCAGTGAACAGGGCGTGGTTCGCCCGACAGGTGGCGGCACTGGTCAAATCGGGCAGACTCGACAGCACGCAGAACGCGCACGACACCCGGCTCATGGCGTACTGGGTATAAGCCTCGTGAATCGGCAGATGATCCCGGTGGTGCCGGGCCCACACGTCTTCTTCGCTCCATTCGATAATGGGGTTCCAGTTGTAGCCGGTCGTGGCCATCGTCTTATTGGTCAGGGCGTTGTTCACGCTGGCCACGGGTTTATTTTTGCGGTTGAGCGATTCCTGACGCCGGATGCCGGTGGTGGAAAGGATTTGCCGGCCGGGAAAGAGCCGGACGAGTTCCCGGGCAATGATCGACGTTTTTAGCTCAGATGTACAGAATCGCATCCCCGCCGTTGACCAGGGCAGCAACAGTTTCACCAACCGTAACTCGGCGTACCGGGCTACGTTGTCATGCCACCGCTGGTACCAGCGATCGACCATATCGCCCCGCTCGCGCTTGACGACGAGAAGCGGCATCGCCAGCTTCCGGGCCAGCTCCTCGCAGATGCCCAACGACTGGACCCATTCCGCACGGCCTGAATCGGCATGGATAAGCATCCGGGGGCCGGTATGACCCCGCGCGTCGAGGTAGTTTTTCAGGCTGGCCGCCATCGCCGTAGAATCCTTACCCCCACTGATCCCCATACCGACCGGCGCATGGCTGCTGATTAGTTCGTTCACCGTGGCGGTCAGGGCGACGCCGGGCCCTATATAGTCGTCAGTTGGGGCTGCGAAAGCCGTCACCGGAACGCGGGGCGTGTGCCCGAATAACTCCTGTTGGTCGTTCATGGCGGTCGGGATTATTGTTTATTCAGGCAATCGGTGCAGGTGTCGAATCCCCGCTCCACGTCAACCCAGTTTGAACAGAACCGGCATTCATTACCCGGCTTCGCTTCCCTTTCGGGCGTCAGGCTGGCGCGGTATACCTCCAGGGCAACCTGGGCGGCTTCACGGGCTTCGTGAAGGATAGCCATGTCAGCAGGCATATAGCTGACGGCTACCGATGCCCAATCACCCATCGCCGTTTCGATGAGTTCGATGGCTGCTTCGATACCATTGACGACCTGGTCACTTTCTTCATCGGCTGGCCCCTGCTCACTGGCATAGGGGTTGCCATCATAGGCTCTGGACATATGGCATGGGGGTTCTCGAAGGCATAATAAAGAGAAAAAACGAACAGTTAGTCGGAAAAAATCAGGACTGATTTCCCCTTTTTTCCATACTTAAAGATACGCCTAAGCAGTCTCTCTATCAACGGTTTATATCCATTAACACAGCCCTTACCCCCTTTGTCTGCTTCCCGCAGGGACTCATTTTTCCGCGTGATGTGGCGTGGTGTAGCGGGTTGGTCCTTCGTCGGATGTGGTTGCCCAAAATAGCTCCCCAGGGTTCGGGGTGGGGAGCTATTTTGGGTTTACTCCTGCTCATACCAGCTTTTGAAGCTTCGGGTCAGTTCCTCGTCACTGAGCGTATCGTAGGGCAATTCGGTTATGCCGATCTTTCCCGCATTTCTAATGTAGCCTCGTATCCCTGACTGCGTGAGCAACACCGGCTCAAAACCGCTTTTGTTTAGGCAATAGCTGCTCTTCTTCAACTCGAAGCCCGTCAAGGGCATCAGCCCGGCCAGTCGTTCTTGCCGGGCCGCCCGGTTAATCGTGTCCCATTGCGTATAAAGCGTGTCTACCGCATCCCATCCCGCATCCCAGCGTTTCGCCATGTCGGGGAGACAATCGACAGGTTTTTTTTTGCAGGTAACGTTGTTCAAATTTCCAGCCTGTTGAACGGCTTAGTGTCGTCGCTGGGTATTCCTTCGCCATATCCAGTTCACCGCTAAAGCATTCGGTTAAAAGCTGTTGAGAGGTTCGTTCAACAGTCCAGTCCAACGCCTTTGGTTTAAATACCCGAACTCGTCTGGTAAGGGTGTCAAACAGGTAGCCGTAACAGGCATCGATCCGAATCATCGTTTCGGCCCAGTTTAAAAAGGTACTCTGCGGTTTTGGCTTCAAAAGGTCCAGGGTCCGGCCCAGAAACGTCGGGCAGTCATCTGGGTAGCCGTCACTACCGAACGAAAGAAGGTGCGTTTTTTCAGGCGTAATCAAAATAACATTGGCAGGAGTTGACATGGGAACGGGAATTAGTGGTGACGTGCAGAAGTAAAATCTAATGCCGTTACTGATTGCTATAATATTGCTCGCTAATGGCCTGCGTCAATCCGTAATCGAAAATCAGGTGTTTGTCATCGGTGAAACCGATGCTTGCGGGCTTGGTCAGGTCGTAATAATTCAGGCCGTGAAGCTGGGCGAACCGGTGGGCCTTTTGGCAGAACGCCCGGCCCTCGGCACTCCGGGCAAAGTCAAAGAAGCCACTTACGGAAAGGGGGGTTGTCTGGGGTTGGATTACCCATTTACCGGCGTGGTCGCTGGCGAGAACCGGCACAAGCAGCAAATCATAATAAGGCGTCAAACACGGCTTACTTTCGGCCCTGTTCTGGGCAATACCTTTTTTGTTCCAGGCCAGTTTCAGCACGTTCCCATCGCCTAAATCATAGGCGATCCGGCCCGACGCTTTTCCAACGACCGGGTAAGTAAACCGGGCGGCTCCCAGTCGGTCACGCTGGCGGTTTATAGCCGAAATCACCAGGACATTCTGGGGTATCTGGTAGGCGGTGGGTGGGTTAATCATATCGGCTAAGTATCTGAATATCTTATTAGTAAAGATAACCATAGCTGTTTTTCTTCGCAATCTTTGTCGGACAGTGACATTCGCTCTATCCCCTTCGTCCCTTTTGTTAATCTGGCGTGGGATGACGTCGTTCCAGGGCAGACTTTTCGGCAAGTAATCCGTATTTCCCCAAGATATAATCGGCCACGGATATAACTCCTTTGTCGGCGGCATCAATGATTGACCCTTTATCGGCGAGTGTTATTTTGATTTCAAGGCGCGCCGTGCGTAACTCCTCCGCTTTAGGCAGTCTCCCCTCCCTCGTTTTCTTTGCCCGCTGTCGTTTTGCGGGCTGGTGCTGAACGGATTTTTTTGATCTAATTGTCGGGGTACCTCATCTTTGTAATCCCGTTGCAGACAGTGGTTGAGGTCCGCTTACGAACCGTACTATTCACTAGAAACTCCTTCTATCAGTGAGAAAAACTCGATCACAGCAAAGCCAAATCATATGTGTTCAGTCGCGTGTGGCAGCTTGCCCTCTTGGACTCGATGCGCTGAAGCCATAGTGGGCAGAACTTCAAATCACTCATTGTCCCGACGAAGCTTAGTCTTCTGAATTGCTATTCATCTGAACGCCCATGTCTTTTGAGCAAGGGACGGAGTTGAGCGAGGCTGAAAAAGCGGCTCTTCAGCGTGTAGCCTTGAGTGTAGCGCTTGACGGTACGGGAAAGTAGCTTTACATCACCTCGTGATGTAAAGCGGTAGAAACGGCCTTTGTTGTCGAAGAAGTAATCGGGGTACCCATTGATGTCCCACATCCGTTCAACTGCTTGATAGACATACCGTTTAGTATATTTTGGCGACATAAAGCTGGATATGCTGTGGTATATTCTGTCATTTGTGTCAATGGAAACACTAAAGTAGGTAACCTTAAGTTGAAGAACGATAAAGTCCTGACAGTCAGCAATAAATAGTTCTGCGACTTTTCGTACAATTATATGTTGGGTGTTCTATACAAGTAGTGCTTTAAATTTCAGCTTTCGGGCGACAATTTGAACGCCCCGGTTAGGCAGGCTTAGGTTTGTGGGGCCGCATTCGTGCGACAGGGTAAACGCCCCACCAGTTAGATTCGCAAGTCAATTGCTGATAATAGCTCACAATAAAAAAGAGACTACCATTGGTAGTCTCTTAGTAATTCAGTCCTTTGTGCAGCCTTTACACCATAGCCCCATAATTGAGTGCATTTTTGTGGAGCTAACGGGGATCGAACCCGTTCGAGAGGATTGTCTTAAATGCACTCGAATGAACATTGTACAAAAACCAGTCCAGCAACCCAGTCCTGAATCATATGGTACTTTTTGTCATATAAATTGCAAAATGTGGCAAAAAGTCAGTATTTCTTGTGCCAAGTTGTCATAGATACCTCTTTTTGAACAAACTTAGTGCGTTTTGTGCGCTCCGCGTTGGTAGGTCACCGCTGACAAGATCCCTCGCCCTGGAGGAAAGTTTTCAGCCCAACCCGCTGAGTGTGTATAGGCAGCGGATCCGCGCGTTTTGTCAAATAGCTTGCTGGGCCATCAGCACTTAGGGTCGTTGGGTGGCCCGTCCATCCTGCTACGCTTGTCCATCTTGGCCGGTCCTTTCAGAAGTAATATACACGCGCCATTACGCGCTGTTCACCTGATTCAGTAAGTAACCAACCCGCGTTACAAGCCCGTGTTGGCTTAGACCGCACCTATACGAGAATCATGGCCGATGCGCGACGGGGTGGAGTAACGGAGGATTGTGACAAAACAGACATATACGACAGAATCAGAAGTAATTGCGGCTTGGAAAGGCTCTATTTCCAAGCCGCCATAAGGCAAGGCAACTTTACATGAAGATGAATTTGGATATGGCAAATGACAGCCCTGTTCGCAAATTCCCAAACTTTCCCCAAGAATATACGATAGTTTTATTATATATAATAAAACTATCGTATATTTGTTAGTTTTTGGCAGGTTAGTATTGTGATTGAAAACAAATACATTTGCACAATGAGTGTCAGGGTTCAAAACATAAATAAAGAAATAATTAAATGGGCAATTATCCGAAACGGTAACAGTCTAGAGGACTTTTGCATTAAAAATCCTAATGTAGAGGCCTGGATAAAAGGGGAGAAGTTCCCTACAGTCAAACAACTTGAAGGTTTTACCCATAAAGTTCATGTACCTTTCGGATACTTATTTTTACAATCTCCCCCTAAAGAAGAAATAGGGCTACCATTCTTTAGGAGTGCTACTAACAAAAGTACGTTTAAGGTTAGTTTAAATGTTTTTCATGCAATTCAAATTATTCAAGATAGGCAAGATTGGTTGACAGAATATTTAAAGGAGCTTGAGTTTCCGGATTTAGATTTCGTTGGAAAATATAATTCTGAAAGCGATTATAAGGAGATCGTAAATGATATAAGGAAGGTTTTGAAACTCGAACCTGATTGGGCGAGTAAACACCAGACTTGGGAATTAGCATTAGACTTTTTAACGAATAAAATTGAGGAAATTGGAATCGTTGTTACTTTCAATGGTATTGTTGGTATTAATACACATAGGGTAATTAATGTAAAAGAGTGTAGGGGATTTATTTTGATAAATAAGAAAGCTCCTTTTCTATTTATCAATTCTGCTGATGCCAAAGCTGCCCAAATGTTTACACTAATTCATGAATTAGCTCATGCTTGGCTTGGTCAAAGTGCAGGATTCGACAATGAAAATCTTTTGCCCGTAGATAACCCTGTAGAAATTCTATGCGATAAAGTAGCTGCTGAGTTTCTTGTTCCCGAAATACATTTTCTCAACAAATGGAAGACGACGCATGACTTTAAGTATTTAAGTAAAATATTCAAAGTCAGCCCAATTGTTGTTGCCAGACGAGCCTTTGATTTGAAATTCATAAATAAGAATGAATTCTTGGCATTCTACAATAACTATATGGCCGAGGTTGATCTTAAGAAGCAAGCGCAAGGATCTGGTGGAAATTTTTATGCTACTGCAAAGAAAAGAGTTAGCCTAAGATTTGCAGGATTTGTAAACAATGCTGTAAAGCAAAATAAGCTTTTATACAGAGATGCATATAAGTTGACAAATCTTAAGGGTGACACGTACAATAAATTTGTAACCGAACATCTATATTAGTGGGAAAGTACTTACTAGATACCAATGTTTTCATACAGGCTCATCGAATGCATTACCCATTCGATGTTGTTCCTGGATTTTGGGGGAAATTGGTAGATTTATCAAGTCGCAACATCATTATAAGTATAGATAAAGTAAAAAAAGAAATTTGCGATATTTCAACGCCAGATGAACTGTCCATATGGTGTCAAAGCAACGTTGGTGGGGGTTTTTTTTGTGATACTCCATCTTGCGTAGATAAGTATTCCGATATAGCTAATTGGGTGCAAAATCACTCTCAATATAAGCAATCCGCTAAAGATAATTTTCTTGTGACCGATTTGGCAGACCCTTGGTTGATAGCCTATGCACTAAAGAATAATTGTACAATTGTTACGCACGAAACAAGTCAGCCAGCAGCAATAAATAGAATAAAAATCCCAGAGCCGTGTTTACATTTTGGGGTAAACTATATGACTCCAATACAAATGTTTAGAGATATTGGAGAGACGTTTTGAAAATTGTTGTATGGCTTTTTCATGCCGCATACACAAAATCTTCCACTTCATCCCGAAATACCCCGCTCAACACCCGCTCCACAATCCGCTGATTCTCCCGACTTTCCTGTTCTGTCACCGGCGGCAACCCCTGTACATGCCTAACAAGGCTACGGTTCCGGCTACAATAGCGGGCCATGAGGTAGGTATAGATTCGTTGGTTGTGCATAGTGTTGGTCCATTAGATCGTAGGGGCAAGGATGCCGGATGCTTAATTTCGGGATTTACGTCGGTCCATCTTGGTCGGTCCATGAGACGTATTTATACAGGGAGGATTACTCTTAATTTCACGAGTGGCACCCAACATCCTATATGTGTAAAGGCTCCCTACGGTCGCCATCACCATATAGGGTCGATTCCTATGAGTAAAACAAGCCCTGACCGCTAAAAAATATCCTATTTCGCCAGCTCCCCCACATAGGGCGTTTTGCGGGCCATCACGGCCATCATCCGATGCACCAGCTTGTTACGAATCGCATTGTAAACGCTCATCTTTCGCTTCCCAGGCGCCACCTTCCGCTCAAAGTATTGCTTCATTTCCCCCTCCGACCGGACTGCTCCCAAAGCCGCCATATGCAGCAGATGTTTCAGCTTCATATTGGCCATCTGGCTTACGGCAGTTCGACCCCGCACCGACGTCCCGGACTCATAGGCGAAGGGCGCTACGCCTGCGTAACTGGCCAGCTTTTTGGGGTCGTCAAACCGGGTGAAATTGCCCGTGAAAATCAACATAAACAGGGCCGTTTGCCGACCAACACCCGGAATGCTCATCAGTAAAGCCATATTCGTTTTTATCGCCGAGGAAGCCTTGATGTGACCATCAATTTGCTTCTCTACCAGAGCGATCTGCTTGCGCAAGGCCACCAGAGCCACCTCACTGGTTTGCTGGTGAAGTTTAAGTTCAGTCGTCAGACCCATTGCCTGGTAGTCCTGGCTCAGATCGGTAAAGGTCTTGGCCATCTCCATCAACCGATCCCGTTGTTGGGCCAACTGACGCAGAACAGCTAAGTCGTTGTCAGTCAGTGCAAACAGACGTTTGTCAACTTGGTGACGGATGCTGTATCTGGCGATGAGCCGGGCGTCAGCCTTATCGGTTTTGCCCCGCTTCAGGCCCAGCGAATGTTTGATGTGTACGGCTGACTGCAACCATAGGTTAGCCTCCAGTGGGTAGAAAAAGCCCACGATAGGGCGGCAGTAGTCGGATAGGTCAGGAGCCTTGCGGCTCCCTTCCCTCCTCAGAACCGGACTTGTGCCTTCTCGACACATCCGGCTCAAGCAGATGACAACCGGCTCAGGGTTCCTTACTTCGTTTTTGTTGTTGCGAATGCCTTGGAATGGACCTGCTGATGACACGTCACATCAACTAACCGCAGATTGGAATAGGCATCACTGCCCCCTTCTTGCTTTGGTTTGACATGATGAACGTGCAAGGCTTCATCCGTAAACAGACTCGTTTTGCAGACCGGACATTGGTGGTTCTGCCGTCGGGCAATCCGTTGCTTGCTGGGTACTAACTCAGCCGACTTTCGTTGGGTACGTTTCTGCCAGTACGCCCGCAAACGAGGATCGTCCGGAGAGGCAGTATGCTGAATCAGGATATGCCGTTGGATTGGCGTCCAGACAAACTTCTGGAGTGCCATGCCCGTCTGCTTATCCCCAAACACCCACTTATCCTGGCGATCCAGATTGAGACGTCCCCAATACTTGGCCTGTTTCCAGGCGTAGTTTTTACGAGGATGCATCCGACGAACATAGCGTACCTGACGGTCGAACATCCAGCGGTCTAGCTTGGTAAAGGTTTCATAGGCGACCCCAATCCGAAAGTAGTTCGACCAACCCCGAATGATCGGATTCAGCCGTTTGACAATCACTTCCACACGCTGGGTTTTTAACCCTAACCAATCCGCTCGCAGACGGTCCCGGATTTTCTGAACCGATGCTTTGCTGGGTTTGGTGAGCGTTTTCCAGCCCGTAGCTGTGTTTCGGCTCGGATACTGACGCACATGGAAACCTAAGAAATCGACCCCATCTGTCAGATGAACAATACGTGTTTTCTCCTCTGATAGAGCTAGTCCCCGTTCTTTCAACCAATCTTTAAGCAGCAATACGGCTTGTTGAGCATCTTCCTGCGTCGAGCAAAAGACCAGAAAATCGTCGGCATACCTCACTACCCGGCGTGGTCCGCACGTTTGTACACGACCACCTCCGTGTTGATAGTCCATGCCAATAGCCTGCTCTAAACCATGTAAGGCAATGTTGGCCAACAAGGGAGAACAACTTCCCCCCTGGGGAGTACCTGAATCAGTCGGGTAGAATACGTTCGCTTCCAAATACCCCGCTTTTAGCCATTGCTCAAGCAAACTTTTGGCAGGAAAACGACCGGTCCGTTGGAGCAGAAACGAGTGATCGATGTGATCAAAAGCACCTTTGATATCGGCATCGACAACCCACTTTCGTCGGCTATCAGGTCGGGCATACCGAAAGATGCGTTCAATGGCATCATGACAACTTCTGCCGGGGCGAAACCCGTAACTGCTGGCTTCAAACTTAGCTTCCCATTCCGGCTCCAAGGCCTGCACCACCATGGTTTGTAAGCACCGATCGGCGATGACAGGAATACCCAGCTTACGCTTTCCGTTGGCTTTAGGAATATAAACCCGTCGGGCGGGTTTGGCTTTCCAAGGTTGGTGTTGGCTCAGTTCCTCCACCAGCTTTTGGCGTTCCACAGCCGTTCTGACCACCACCTGATCCACCCCCGGCGTGTTCTTACCCGTATTGAGTTGGGTAATTCGACGGACGCTGGTTACTCGATTCGCATAACTTCGCAACATTAACTTTTGTAAGGAACGCACCTTTTTATAGTTGCCTTCCTGAGCCGCCCGAAAGATGCGGGAGCGTAGATTTTTGAGCAACCGAAATGCCTTCTGCCAATCAATGGCATGCCAGTCGGTTGGTCCAATGAGTCGGTTTGCTTCCGGTTTAGGGTGCATCGAACTAAGCTCCTTGTTCAAAATCTGTTCTTCCGTCTTTGGGGTCATCCACCAGACCCACGTCAGCCCTCTTTCAAGGTGGGTATTGCCCTATCCGGCCGGTTATGAATTCCCGTTGCCTTTCGGCTTGCCGACTTTCGCTTCTTGGGTCTTCCTGTTCCCACTGAAGAGTTGTGCTTTTCCTCGCGGTCAGGCCTACTGTACACTATGCACAGACTTCATTGGGGTTACCACGTTCCACACGTTTGAGATGCGACCGGGTGGGGTGCCTCCTTTATGGCGGGGACTAGGGTGCTCACCATCCGAAGGCATCGCCGAATGTTCCTCTTTGTCCCATCATTACCGTATCAATCCTTGTTTCGGTAACCAACACTGACGCCACCTCACCGGAGGTTCATTCTCATTCACCCTTTCGGTCTTCTCCTGGCCCGACTTGCGTCAAGGATTGACGCAAGTCTTAGGCTTTATCCGCTTGCAACAGACCCCACCGTTACCAGTGACGCCCCTACGGATTGGAGATCGGTTCGAGCACTAACCGAATGGATCATTATCCATACTCAAAACGTGCAACTTCGTGTCGCACAATGCCCGTATGTTCCATACAGAACAGGGTGAAGTCCGGCAGCCGGTTGAGTTTGTCAAGCAGGGTTTGCATACCTGCTTTGGTGTTGGGGATATTGCATTCGAGCCGCCGATTCTCCTCCGTGTCGATGACACAGACGGCGTTGGTCGATTTGCCGATGTCGATGCCGATGAAATAGTTGTAATTGGCCATGATTTTTACCAGTTTTACGATGCACAAAACAAGTACCCAGAACGTCGAACATAACTGTGATGGTAGGCCGCGAGCCTGAATTCCTATGTGTTCCCGGTTCTGCTCTCAAAGGGGTCAGCGGGGTCTGCATCGCGCCGATAGGTCTTGCACCTGGTTGGGTGGATAGCTCGACCCGCTGCCCTTTGAAAGTTCTGTTTTTTTAGTGAGAAAGGCCAGTGTTGAATCTTGGTTTTGTCTTCGTGGCAAACCTAACAGTTGGGTGCAGTGTCCAAGCCGTTTCGGAGTCATTCAGCATCCGGTGACAGTTGGTACGTCCCGCAGTTTGGGGTTTAAAAAGTCGCATTTTCAGCGTCCGGCGACAGGTGGTACGTCTCGGCGGGGCAGGTTTGAAAAGTGGGTTAGGCAGCACCGGGCGACACGAGAAACGCCTTAATTTGATAAAAACACGGTTTATGGCAGACAAAAAATTACAGGACACGAGCACTGAAAAACTGCTTGAACAAAAGAAGTCAATAACGTTCTTAACGGGCCTGCTCATCGGCGCGTTACTTACACTACTTGCCATTACAACATACATTTCTATTAATCAAGGGTTTACACCTCTGCTCATCGTTCCGTTTGCGTTGCTTCCCATTTTACTTTTAAATGTGAATACGTTGCGGGGAATAAAGAAAGAACTTCGTTCTCGCAACGTCGAAATTTAGAAATCTGGTTTTTAGGTTTTGCATTTTCGGGTCCCTGCGACAGTTTGCTCGTCCCGGAGTTCGGGGTCTGACAAGATGGAATTTGCGTTGATGATCTTCGCACTTCTAAGGGCTTTGTTGCATGGCTCTTTTGAAGTCAATTTCGATTGGTGTCAACCCAATAATCAACCGAAGCGAGTAACTATTGTATCGAATAATGGCTCGTTAAAAGAGTCAACTGCGCTGTCGAAGGCCAAGACATTTAGGTTTTTCTGGGCAGTTTAGGAGCCATGCAACAAAGCCGCTGTTCATCGTAAAAATAAACTAAACTGTGGTGGTTACGGCTGCTCAAGTCTCTCCTGTGTAATGAGTCGGCGGTTAGCCAATCACAGCCACGTGTAGTCCCTCGACAAAAAAGTCGAGTAATTGACTCGCGATTTCCGGCGTCGTAGTCTCCGATAGAAAAACGGCGAAGTCACTTCGCCAACAATACACCGTGTCGCTCGGGGCTACTCTCACGAAAGGCAGTTGATGTTCTTCGTGGCTACATTCCTTCAGGAAAAACCCTTCACACACGAAGAGTTCGCATAACTTGTCGTCAAACAAGGCCTCCAGTTTGACAAAGTCTGCCTGGGTAAAGTCGCCCACCGGGTAGAACGACACTTTGTCTTTGTCCGCCTGCTGCTCGGCTTCCGGCGTGAGCAGCGGCTTTTCAATGACCTCCTTGATATAGATATGAAAGCCCATAGCTTAATTGGTGGTAGTGACGTCAAAGCGGGATTAGGTTGTGCAGTAATCGCAAAAATTGCGACCTGTACCGTACCCATGGTCAGCTCAGACGTTGGTTCCAGAAGTCGAGCCGGGTATCCGGCGAAACCTGCCCGACGGTTTCGACGCTGATGCAATAGCTATCACCGATGGCTCCCCCCGGCGAACGGGGCTGCACCGTCCACGAGATAATCACGCGCCCGTGGTAGTACATGACGTCGCCCTTTACGGTACTGGAAGAGAAATCACCTTCCAGCGGAAGCTCCGGGCATTCGTGGTAGTCCACCGCCAGCCGCCGGGCAAAGGCGTCGGCGTCTCTGTACTCGGCAAACAATAGATAATGCGCGCCTTCCGATGTATCACGCTGGTCATAACGCTCAGTGATTAACAAGAACATAGGCGGTAAGAATTAAGTCTGAAGAGTCATTAAATTCGTCAAGTCTTACCCTCGGTCCCATTCGGATCGGCCGTCGGTTCCGGGTTATCCGTTTTATACAGAGCTTCCAGTTCGATCAGCCGGTCGAGGACCGAAACGGGTACAAGGGCGGCCATGCGCTGGTCACCTTTGGTTAAGAAGAACACTTTCTGCGCGTAATGAGTCTGGTTGACATACTCGCCCGCCTTGCGCCGAAACTCACTCATGGGTATCTCTTTCATATGGCATTCATGTAATTATAAGCAAAGGTGGTCAATTCATCGGATGTGACATTGTGCAGAAAGTAATTAATTGTGCAATCTTGATTTTTTACTTTATTTACAAGACTTGTGATCATCATTAAAACTGATAATTTATTGGATCAGTAATCGTATGCATTCTTAATTTTTGCGAACATGAACACGTATGCATATTTATAAAATTTTGCATTTTGTACAGTTGTGCCGATTGATGGGTTGAGACTTTGAAACGGATAAGTAAAGCTTATAGTTTGCCAAGTCCCAACCAATCAATTATGTTAAATTACACACTTGTGTTTTTTACAGTTCAGGAAAATCATACATTTGACTACTTGACAGGAACATCATGAACACACAAACCAGCGATACCGATCTTTTCCAGCGATCAACTCCAGATAAAGTCGTCGGATCGGCACTTTGGCCGGACAAGTCCTCATCCGGTTATGCTACGCCGGAACGGCTCGCTTTGACTACGGAGTTACAGCCTGACCCGACCTATGACCTGGTGCTGCCAGCCGATCTGACGGTTGACCAGCGGGCGTATTTATTAGCAGGAATACAGGGAGCAAAAAATACGGCCAAGGCCTACGGCAGCGACCTTGAGCAATACCGGGCTTTCTGCGCGCAGGTGGACAAAAATCCATTGCCGGCTGACCCGACTCTTTTAGGTCAGTATGCCAGCCATCTGGCATCGCATCAAAAATGGTCGACCATCAACCGCAAGCTGGCTTCGATTGCTAAATGGCATGAACTGCATGGCCACAACTCACCCATGAACGACCCCTGGTTAAAAGCAACGCTTGCGGGTATTGCCCGCAAGCATGGCACCGAACCGAACCAGGCAAAAACCTTTTCGATTGACACGCTAAAATCGGTTTGCCGGGCACTCATTCTGAAAGACGACAAAGGGGTCCCCTGCCTGGTAGCCATGCGGGATAAAGTGGCGTTGACACTGGGCTTTTTAGGCGCGTTTCGTAGGTCGGAACTAGTCGGTTTGCTCGTTGAGAATATTTGCTTCAACGACAAGGGATTTACCATTAGTTACTACGCCAGCAAAACCAATCAACGCGGTAAACGGGAAGACAAAGCATTCATCTATAGTGATGAACCCGCTCTCTGTCCGGTGCGGTTGTTGCAGGGCTGGCTTGCTCAGATGAACAAAACTACGGGGCCGTTGCTGGTGCGGGTCGAAAAGGGCAACTGGCTAACGAATGAAGGACTAAGTGGGGGATCGATCGACCGCATTGTCAAGGGTCGGATTGATGATGAGTGTTCGGCCCACAGTCTGCGGGCTTCGTTCGTGACCGTGGGTAAACTATCCGGTGCCCAGGATTCAGAGATTATGCGGCAAACGGGTCATAAGACGGAAGGAATGATCCGGCGGTACACGCGGCTGGATTCAATCATGGAACACAATGCGGTCAGTAAGATTGGGTGGTGATCGTACAAGTATTACTTGACAAGTCCTACCAAATTGACGTTCATGGAGGCATGGCCTGCCTGGAAGTTGGTTGTACTTACTGTCCTTAGGGTATTAAAATAGGAGTAGCTACGCCGACAAATCTGCCTACGCTATTACTCTCAATCTCCCCTTCGGGTGTTGTAAAATTAAGCGGCATGACTGTCGTTAAGGGTACGGTAAAAAAAGTAATTGCGAAACTGAGTCTCCGACATTACCCAGCCTGAAGTTAGTTATGGATACACCCGATGAACCCATCAACCATACGGCCTTCCGACTATTAGGAACGCCTGACGGTGACCTGCTGGTGACGTTTTATTACCTGGACATTACGGATAAGGCTGCTGTTGACTGGCAGATTGCCACCATATTTCTGAGCGGTGATACCCGCCACGTTCTGTACGAGGGGTATCTGCCGAACAATACCTGCCACATAACCGCTGTCAACAACCTTTTGCCCGGGTTAGCCCCCGTATCGTGAACTGCGTCAAAATCGAGCGGCTGGCCCCGCCCCGGCCCTAATTCGTTGTCTGTACTGACACTGACTGCGCTGTAACACCGGCTGAATTGATTGTAAACGTTGGCGTGGAGACGCATCGCTTGGGGAAGCTGGGGCAGGAAGTTAGACTTCCTCCTAACGGGCCTAAGTCATTACCCTGCGGGCCGACAGGTGCCGTAGCACTTTGTGATTGATCCGCAGCCGTACATCAGCCTGTTTTTGGGTCAAAGACCGTTTACGGAAGGTATTGAGGTAAAACGAGTGCTCCCAGGTACTGACGACACCCCGCTCCGCAAAAAACGTTACGGCGGCTTCGTTGAGGGGCTTGGTATTGTCGTCCATCACCCGCTTAATGGCGTCGAAGATCGTGCCGCTGGGAATGCCTAGGAACCGGTTGACACAGCAGTTACCGATTTCGACCCGTCCCCGGTGTTGCCGGTGGCTGAGGACACAAATTTCTTTAATTGGCTTATGCGTGCACAGACACGTCTGGGTCTGGTAGTTGATAAAAACCTCGATGAGTTCCCACTCCTGCACGGCGGTATCCCACTCCGGACTGAACGATTGGCTCAGAATCTCGGCCCGCAGATGCTTGAATTTGGTCATATCTCTTTCCCAGTTTAGGCGGTCAGTCCGAGTGAATGGCACACATGGGATACCCTACGGGGCAACCCCGTCCCGTTAATAAAACGCTTCGATTTCCTGCTGCTGGTGCCAGCCACTAAGCAATTGCTCGTCATTGGCTTCCCGCAACACCTCAACGAGATCGTTTTTACTATTGTCGGAGTGGTGCTTTGTTCCTTTTTCCGACCGGCTTGCAATAATCTCGCCCCTTGGGCGGCCAAGGATCACTTTTTGTTGATTCTCCGGAGGGCATTCATCATCTACTGCATTGTCTGGTTCATCGTACTCTGAGTAGTTATCCGCCGGTGCGTATATCACCTGGTTGGCCGGTACATCCTGCTTACAGGATCTCACGAAAGGCAACAGTTTTTGTACCCAGCCGGGCCACATTGATTCGCTGACAAAAGGGACGTTGGTGTTCATATTTTGGGGGATTGATTTACGGGTTAACGTGCTATAAGTAGTTGAAATGGACAAGGATTAGTTTACCGATCTGGGCAGCACGGCGGTTGGCCTGGATACCCGTCGCTTACGAAAAGTTTCTTGGGTTCGGAGCTACTAAGATGGGTGAGCCGGGCCGACAGGGTGGCCTGCTGGTGGGGTGGAGTAGTCAGGGCCACGAGTTGGCCGATAACGAAGAATGTAGGCTGCTGGTCGTGCATCGCTGACGTGTTTTATCAAGGTTTGACGGATAGTTTCTACCTGCAATTTATTGATAAAATCAATCAAAGATTTACATGGCATATTAAATTGTTTCGGTGTGTCGTGGGGTAGCGTTCGTCAGGACGGGCGCGGGCCGACCAAAAGAAAGCCGGGATCCAGGGGATTCCGGCTTTCTGCCTTCGATTGATAAACAACAACATACTACTGGTCTTGTGAAAGGGAGTTGGTTTGAATCGGCTCCCTTTCGGGCTGGTTCTCCCTGGCCATGTCAAGTTTCAACTGTTCTACCTCGACGGTCAGGTCTTTTAACTCCTGCTCCCGCTTAAAGGGAACGTTTACCTTCTGGCCGTAAACGGTCAATACCTCCTGCTGATGGGCGATCTCACGCCGTGCGTTTTCGGGGGCGTCAGTCACGTTTCTTAGGGTCGTCCGCAACGAAGTAAACAGACCGGCTCCCGCCGTGACGCAACCCGTCATTGACAATCCCCAACTGTACCGAACACCCATAATGGCCCGTCCGTCTGCATCATAATCCACCAATACCCCTTCTAACCGTAGAGTGATGCCGTTCACGGTCAAACTGCCCGTTGCGCTGCGCCCCGTCCGGGCTTTGCGTTTTAACTGCTGGCAGTACTCCTCGACTGCCTTTCCCCAATCGCTGGCATACGGGATTGACTCGACGGTAACGGCGTCGATGGTACGTTTACCGTCGGCATCAACCGGAAATTTCAGGGCTACCAACTCGCTCTCTAAATCAAGCTGTGAGAGTTGGGCCGTATAATGGTTGATCTGACCCTTTGCCCGTTCGACAAACCGCTGGGCGTCAATCAAGCCGCGCTGGTGGGTCTTCAATTGGTTATGCAGGCGCGTTAACTCATGGTTCTTAGCGGTATACCGGAGGGCGTATTGCGACCCGGACAACGTAGCCATCATCTGGTCAAAACTCATGGCCGCAAAATCATCATCGGTTGATACGTCGCTGACAACACCCGAATCAATGTTGCCCCGCAATACCTGGTTGATAAACTTCTGTTTGATGGCTAACCGCCCGTAGGCTGTCGCATCAAGGGTTTTATCTACGCCGTAGGTAAAGACGTGGACGGGCAATGACCAAACCGCGTGTAGATTTCCCTGCCGAATCAGTCTGCCGTTGCGCTGTTCAAAATCGGTAGGCCGCGCCGGGGCGTCCAAATGGTGAACCGCTACCAATCGTTCCTGCACGTTGACCCCTACGCCCATCCGTTCCGAACTACCCAGCATCACCCGAATGGCTCCGCTTCTGACCTGTTCAAAGATGGCTTCCCGCTTTTTCGGGTCGGCGGGTACAATCGCAATTTCATGGGTTGGAATCCCCCCCGCTATGAGCTTTTCTTTTAGATTCTCGAACAGGTTGAACCGGGGCTTACCGTAGTTGGGATTGATAAAATACTCATCGTCGTCCAAATACGGCTCCGTTGCTTTGGGGCTTTGGTACAAATCAGAGAATACCAGTTGGGTACCGTTGTACGCCTGACTTTGCCGGTATAGGTTGAGGATAGTACGGGCGGCATGGTTTAGCTTTGAGCCTTCCTCGTCGGGATTATCCACGTTCAGCAGCCGAATATCGAGGGTCGCTTTTCGGGCCTGCCCGAACATCACGAGTGGAATATGACAGTTAGCTTTTTTCTCATCACCACTCAAAGACTCAAACCGTTTCAGTTCCTCACGGATGGCGCATAGTTCCTCGGCTATCCCGTCGGTCTGCGGCAGGATTACGCGCGTATATTCGTCGTTGTTGAGCCAGGGTAAGGTATTATCGGTCTTGAATTCGGCAATATCGTCGTTCAGCACCACGTCAACATGGGTCCGGTACAGGGTGGAAAGCTGGCCGACGTTGATAAAGCGGGCGAACCGGTCAACGGCTTTAAACTGGCCCGTCGTCGTCAGTTCAAACGAGGGAATAATCTGGCCAAACGTTCCGGCGAACTCGTCAAAACTGCCGATACCGTAGCGGTTCAGGGCGTCGGGGGCAATATAGCGTAGCATGGTCCATGCCTCGGCCATTGTGTTGCTGATCGGCGTTCCTGTTGCCAGCACGACCCGCCCACCCCGACGCTGGATGGTTCGGCATTTGGTCATGGCCTGCATCGCATCCTGCGACCCCTGGTTGTCGATGCCTTTGATGCCGCGCCGGTTGGTCTCGAACCCCAACCGCTTTTTTGAATGAGCCTCGTCTATGGCTAAAAAGTCAACGCCCAACTGTCCGAAGTGCAACATGGCATCGGTCTTGCGGTCGCCCTGCCGGTTGCGCCGGGATTCGATCCGTAAAATGGCCGAATTAAGCTGTTTGACGGTTTTCTTTGCGCTCCGGCTCTGCTGGCCCTTGCCGCTTAGTTTCTGCTTGGCCTTTACGCGCTGGATTTCTTCGCCGGTCAGCGCGTCAACGTCGGTCGGGTCGTCGGGAATAAGTTTTAGAAACGAGTTAGGCAAAATGATTCCGTCGAACTCATTGGTAGCAATCCGCTGAAGAAACCGTCTCCGGTTTTTGGCTTCCAGATCGGCTTTGGTCGGTACGTACACAAGGGCCGACGGATAAAGCGTCTTCCAGGCGCGGGCAAAATCGCTGACCGTTGAATTCTGAACCGTGATAATTGCCTTGCTGGTTATTCCCAGCCGTTTTAGCTCCATCACGCCCGTAATCAGGGTAAAGGTCTTGCCACTGCCTACGCTGTGGGCAAACATAGTGTCCTGCTCTTTGATGCGTTCTACGCCCGATTTCTGGTGCTGGCGCAACGTAATGGCGGGGTTGGCCCCTTCGTAATGCGTCAGGGCCGGTACGGGGTAGTTTTTGAGTACGACACTGTTATAGCGTTCGTTAAACAGGTGTTCAATGGCATCGGCGTAGTGCTCCCGCGCGTAGTCGGTGAATAGTTCCTGTAACGCTTCCTGCGCCTGGACCGCTTCGGCGGTTGCGTCAATGTCCCTGACTTCTTTTGATTCGCCCCCTACCTGAATCGTTTTGGTGACAATCACGCTCCGGCTGTTAAGGGCGGCTTCGATCAAATCCGTTGCCTTCCGGGCTTTGGTGCCTAACGAGTTGTTTTTAACGCTGTACGGGCTGGTCCGGGAATAGTCAAGATCAAACGCTCCGGCTACGCCGTTGTAGCTGACGACGGGCCGAATGTCAAGGGTGTCGGCCATAAAATCTTCGATTAGCCCGACGGGTAGCCACGACGAGCCAAGCTGAAATCCAATTAAAGCTATCGGAATCGGGGCGGGTACAACGGCTTCCAACGCCCGGACGTTTGTCAGGTACTGCGGGGCTTCGATGGCGTAATACTGCGCCGTTTGGCGTTTGGCCCGGACGTCGCCTGATAGATACGAGCGGGCGTCAATAAGCTGGCCGGTTTCGGGGTCAAGGTAGGCGCTTTCACTGGTCAGCAATTCGTCCCGCATCAGTGCCGGGCTGCTTTCGCGTAACGTAGCCATAAAATCAAGGTCGATTCCCCCCGTTTTATACAATGACAACTGTAACGCATCCCCGATGGTGGCAACGGTTTCGGGGATTCTGACCGATGCAAACACGCGCCGGGTTAAAATGTCCGATGGGGTAATGACCGTTAGGGGCTTTCCGGCGGGGTCTTCCTGCGCCGTGACCACCTCTAACGCCTGCAATACGCTGAACCCGTCGAACTCGTCAATTTTGTTGAGGGTACGGTTTTTGTTGAGCTGGCCGTAATACAAAACAAACCGCTGGTATTGACTGCGCAACGTCGCCCGCAACGGTTCGCAAATTTCATCCGGGCGGTTCTTCTGCTCGGCCTGCAACACGGCAAAGAACGCATCCTGCAACCCCTGACAATCCCCCAGTACCGTACTGGTTTTATACGTCCGTCCGTTGAATTTCACCGGCGTACTGTTGACACTGGCAGGGGCGGGGTTCCGGGGTTGGGAACCGGGCTGGCTTTGGCCGGTAAGCTGGCGGGGTAAGGCGTCGATGGCCGTTCGCAACCGGGTTGCCAACTCGTTCGGGTCGGCTAAAAAGCAGGTCCCCCGGTCGCTCCTGTATAAACCGCCTTTGTTTACCTCGTCGGCAAAAACCATCTCACCCAGCATCATAGCGGGCCGCTCGCCGTAATATTCGTTCACGTTCAGCGTCCGGGCTTCGGTGTCTTCCTCGCCCGTTAGCGGGCTGGCCATTGCCGACAGTCGGGGCAAACTAAGGGTAAAGCTGTTGAGGGCAAATAACCGGCGCGTATCGCTCCGCTTCTGCATAAACAGCATATCGGTTGTGACCTCCGTACCGGCGTGTTTCTCAAACGTACAGGATGGTAGTCGAATCGCTCCGGCCAATTCCATTTTTTCACCCGTCAGCACCTGCCGAAACGCCTTACCTACGCTGTCCAGGGTTCCCGCCGTGGTAATGAGGGCCAAAAGCCCGTTTGGTTTTAGCAGTCGCGCCGATTTACCTATAAAGTAATTATGGATTTTATGGGCGGATAGATCTTTGTACTGCCGGTCGTACACCTTGTAATCACCAAACGGCACGTTGCCAATGACTAAATCCTGACTGCCTGTCTCGAACGGGGCGGTTTCAAAGGGGCCGCTGTGTAACCTGACTTCGGGGTATAACAGGCCAAGTATCTGCGCCGATACCAAATCCTTTTCTGCCGCGCTAACCTGGCTATTTGCCCGTAGGTGACTTGGCATCAACCCGATAAAGTGGCCGGTGCCTGACGCTGGCTCCAACACATTACCGCCCGTAAACCCGAACTTCTCAATCACCTGCCACATGGTCGTAATGATTTCCGGGCTAGTATAAAAGGCGTTGACGGTTGATTTTTCAGCCTCGGTTTTTTCATCGTCCGTCAAAATAGTATCGAGCAGCAACCGGCTTTCGCCGTAGGTTTTCAGCCAGCGGGTTAGTGACGGTTCCTCATATACGTTTGCGTCCCACTCCGGCCCGGCTACCTGCCGCGCCTGTAACTGGGCGTAATTTTCCCCGTTCCAACACTCCGCCAAACTACCCCAACCGGGATACCCGACCAACTGCGCCTGCTGCATGGGGGTTAAACTGCCGGGCGTCGCCTGTACACTGCGTAGGGTCTCAATAGCGGACATCATGGCCTTTAACCGGCTGACGGTGCCGCTGGGGGGCGTTAACCGCTCCTCGCCGGGAACATACCCGGTAAAGGTTGCCATCAGGGGCGACAAGCCAGGCTGAACCGGGACTAGTACGGTACCGTCGTAGCCGCCTAATTTTTGATTTTCGGCACTAAAAAGCTGCGCTACTACGTCAAAAAGGTTTAATTGCGTGGCGGGCGCGGCGGGGGTGCGCCTGGTTTTCCGGGGGGAAGCAGTCATAAAAAACAGGTTCTTTAGTCGTTGTTATCAATACCTAAAGATACCGCTTTATGATACATTAACGGCCTAAAAATACCGCAAACGTATAAATAGAAACCCCCTTCCCCTTCGTCCCTTTTGGTAAAGAAGTGTCGTGTAGTGGCCGGTAAGTTTTGTGCTCAGTGGCGTGCGAAACTTCCTGCCTAAATAGCCGGTCCGCCTGTCTTTGTCTCAATACATGTGGCGTCTCTGCCAAACAAAATGGGCCTGCCAACTCCGGGTTGGCAGGCCCGATCAGAAGAACCCTTAGTAAAATTCCGCTCAGGTGAGGGTCTCGGTGGTTTGTCGGACCAGATTCTGAGCGACAAGGCGTTCGTGCTTCACTTGGTCAAGCATAAGCGAGCGCAGGGGAGCCTTCCCGTCATTGATGTGCAGACCGTCTCCGTAGGGCGTACACTCGTCAAACGTAATGATACAATCCCAGTAAGGACCGTAGGCCGCAGCCAGTGCTTGTTTTGCTTCCTGGCGGGTAGCACCGTGAACGGTGCCCAATTGGATGTGCCAGCCCGTTTCCCCCAGGTCAAGGGGATTCCGGGTATAGACCTCGAAGGCATAGGCATCATACCAAAAATTGTGGTTTGCCTGGCGCATGGCTTCAGCGGGTACAAGTGGATGCATGGCAGCAGTCGGGGGCGTCAGTATCTGTTCCATAAATCACGGGGTTAACCGGGTTAAATTATCTTCTAAAGATACCAAGTAACTCCCTGTCTATCAACGATATGCTTTTATCTGCTGTAACCCCTCACCCCTTTTGTCAGACTTGGCCCAACAAGGCATTTAGTTTTTTCATCTGTTCAGTAGAAGGGGGGACGCCCGTCGATCAATCTGACTGATGTTAGTTGATTATACGTCAACAGATCCGTGTTGATTTGTCAACGGTCATCTCATTTCAGCTAAATTTTGATGAAATCAATTAAATCGATCAAAAAATCTACCGTATCAATTAAATTTGAGAATCCTGTGTATCCCCTCGTATCCTTAAATTGTGACCCCTGTTCCGTTCGATGATGGCTACTGCAACAAACCTTGACTATTGCACCCTGTTAAGCCGAATAGGTGTTCATCTCGACGATTTTTTTTGTCTTGATTGCCTGGTTGAACAGCACTACGAAACCAACTACGTTGACACCAGCTCTTCTGTCACCGCGTTTTGCGAACGCTGTCACCGGTGTACAGCCGTTTTTAACCCGCTGATCAACGCTTTTTTTCGCTACAATGGCATTGGCCACTTGGAGGCCAGTCAGCTCGTCAATCGCTACCGGGTGGCAGGCATCCGCACGGATGCCTGGCTGATGGCTCATTCCTGTAATTTGCCGTATGGGATAGCCTTTGCCACGCAGGTCAGGAAATTGCTAAGGCCCGCTTCATTTACCGGGGGCGAAGATAATCTCCGGGAATTAACGGATTTTTACGAAGCTGTGTATGGTTCCGACCTATTGCCGATGAAGCCCGCTCCCGACTTCCTCATTGATCATCCTGTTTCGTCGGCAGTGACGTCATTCGTGGATTTCCTGGTTGAACTGGCTCATCGCGGTTGCCTGAACCTGTTTTACTGTCAGACATGTCTTTCGGTTCAGGCGTTACCGGATGCATCCCCATCGTATTCCGATGTTGTCAAATCCAATTTTGAGGACGTCGGCCGTTGTTGCAGTTGTGGCCACGTTGATGACGTGTCAAATCCCTGGATCAATGAGTACCTGTTCCGGCAGGGAATTTCGCTGAAGTACCCGTACCGGTATGAATGCAACTCTGATGCTTACCTGATTCGGGATTTGTTGATTCCGTACGCGGTAGATATGAAGGCACGGCGCACGATGGCTGGAGAACAGTGTCACGATTCCGATTGTGGTCGTTGCACTGGCACCCGGCCCGCAGATATCTGTCAGCGTCAGTACAACCGGAACCACGGGAACGTTCTTCGGGAGAATCTTCACAAGTCATCGGCTCGCCTGACCCCTGTTCATACCTATTTTATCCGTCAGGCTTACCAGCGTATGTACGGTCTTGATCTGTTGCCTATACCCTTCGTTACCGATCACGTTGCTGAGTCGCTGTCTCCGCCTGCACGAAGTCGGCTGACTGGCTGGTTCAAGACTCAGTTTCCTCGATTATCTGCCAGCTATCAGGGCGAGAGACATGGGAGAGATTTAAGCAGATTGGGCCGTCATAGTGGGCAATAGTACAGTTCTTGAATGACCGTCAATGGTTTGTAACAGACAACCATAAATCATCCTATTTTTACATACTCTGTAAGTTAATATTTTTTTATGTAAGTTCAGGGTCGTATCTTTATTCCAGCAACCAGCCCAGCGGAAGTGGTCATCATTACCAAGTCAACCCTTAACGAGTTCGCCCAGCAGTATCCCGACGTGGCCACCGCCCTCAACGATTGGTACGCCCTGGTGAAAGCCGCCGACTGGAACAACCTGGCTGCGCTGAGGCAGATGGTCAACTCCGTCGATTACGTGGCCAACGACCGCTACGTGTTCAACATTAAAGGCAACCAGTATCGCATCGTGGCGATGATCTTCTTCGACAAACGCACCGTATTTATTCGCTTCGTTGGTACCCACGCCCAGTATGACAAAATTGATTGCGCCACTGTCTAACAACGCTAATCTATGAACGCCCCAACAAACCGAGCTGAATACGACGAGCTGATGGCTCACATTGAAATCTTCCTGCAAAAAGCCACGGCGGGCGGGGGGTTCGATGCGCTCACCACCCAGGAAGGCGACGAGCTGGCCCGGCTCGCGCTGCTGGCCGAAGCCTACGAGGACAGCATCCCCCTTATGCCCGTTCTGATTGAGACGCCCAAGGACCTACCCGAGATGATCGGTCTGCGGATGTACCAGCGTAAGTTGAACCAGCGCGAAACGGCTCAGCTCCTGGAAATACCCGAAACACGCCTGTCGGAGGTCTTGCGGGGCAAGCGTCGGGTGTCGCTGGCGATGGCCAAGCAACTGCGCCAAAAGCTGGCCATCGACGCCGACTTTATCCTCGACCATGCATGACTAAGTCTGGTCTGGTGGTAACACCTTCTCCCTTTTCCGTAAAGTTATGGTCTCTTCTCAGCAATTCCCTTTTATAGATTCAGCATCCATCACGGTAGAACAGTTAGCCGCCGAAATCATCCGCGTTCTTGACGTGAAGGCCCGGCAGGATTTGCGCCATCCTCAGGAAGCCTGGACTCGTTTTGAGAATGGCAACGGTGTGGAGATCGGTCAGGACGTTGAAGGGCTTATTCAACTGGCAAAAGTTGCGTTGCAGGAGTCAGCCTAATCGAAGAACTACTTGTCACGTGATTCAGCAAAACAGATTAACGATGGCTAAATTACTCCAGACTGACCTGCCCGACTGCTGGATACTCGACCGGGCCACCGTCAAATGGCATCGCCGGAAGTTTGTAGTGGTTGGCATCATGGACCTGCAAAGCCGAAAGTTGCTGGCCTGGGAAATTGTCAAACCGCTTCA
>Ga0123337_10001769_pt1 | contig 26523 bp, 20 predicted proteins | sample frozenSSSSmetaG_FD_89792 | JGI IMG/M metagenome (GOLD analysis project Ga0123337, IMG submission 89792) | Glacier valley bacterial and archeal communities from Borup Fiord, Nunavut, Canada, to study Microbial Dark Matter (Phase II) -... | ecosystem: Environmental > Aquatic > Freshwater > Ice >...
CCCAATTGATACTGGTAAAAGCGTTAAACAAACCGTCAAACATTTTTCCTCTTCTCCTTCCAATTGTATTAAAAAATTTAATAACTTAATTACAAAACCTGCAATAGATCATATCTGGCTATGGACTGTTAGATTTAATTTACTTAACAAAATTATAAGAAAAGATATAAAAACGTACAATAGGGGGATTGGGCATTGGTTATTTCTCCCTCATCTCCCTAATCCAAAATGTCAACTTGGCAATGTGTAAAGCAATGTGGAGCCTGCTGTAATCTTGATCCAGCAGATCGTCCAGATTTGGAAGAGTATCTCTCACCATCAGAACTAGAACTCTACCTCAGCATGGTAGGCGAAGGAGGATGGTGTGTTAATTTCGACCATACCACACGAGAATGTCGCATCTACTCAAATCGTCCTCGCTTCTGCCGCGTGGAATCAGAAGTGTTTCAAGATATGTATGGGGTTGAACCAGAAGAAGTTAACGATTTTGCTATTGACTGCTGTCGCCAGCAAATAGAAGGAGTATATGGCGATCGCAGTTTAGAAATATTACGCTTCGACAAAGCTATTGGCCTTTGACACTCCCACTACTGGTTTTAGTCTGTGGGGTTGCAATTTATTACCGAAAAATTGGGTAAAAGTCCCGTGCGTAGCCAACGGCTGCAAGCAACACGCCGGGGGGTATGTCAAAAGAATCTGAGAATATGATAGAAATATGAAAGGAACCTAGCAACAAAACTACTGCCTGTGAAACTTGACTCTGCTCCTTTGGGTATTTCTGGGATATCTCAGACTGAGATCGAGCTACAACCGAAAGACAGCACTGATTTTAACTCAACTCCTGCGATCGCCTTGCCACTTCAGCCTGTAGTTGCGGATAGTCCTCAAAAGCAGCAATCAGCGCTAATAGTTTTTGGTACAACTTTTGTAACCATTTTTCTAGCAGAAATTGGAGATAAGACTCAGCTATCCACCCTGTTAATGAGTGCAGAATCTCATTCGCCGTGGGTAGTATTTATCGGATCTGCGGCTGCGCTGATAACCACCAGCTTATTAGGTGTACTTTTAGGTAGTTGGATAGCCGGACGACTCAGCCCGAAAACTGTAGAAAAATCAGCCGGCGTGATGTTGTTGGTAATTTCCCTAATGCTGTTTTGGGATATATTTACTAGTCATTAGAAAAACTCCCCACTCCCCACTAATTATATGGATTGGCATCTTTTAGGACTGAGTTTCATTACAGTTTTTTTATCAGAATTGGGTGACAAAAGTCAGCTAGCAGCGATCGCACTTTCAGGGCGTTCTAATTCACCGCGCGCAGTATTTTTTGGTGCAGCAGGCGCATTGCTGTTAACAAGCCTGTTGGGAGCATTAGCAGGGGGTGCAGTAGCAGAATTACTACCTACACGCTTGTTAAAAGCGATCGCAGCTGTGGGATTTGCCATCCTTGCTGCACGCCTATTGTTATTTAACAATGAACCATCGGCAGATTCTGAACAAACACCGTAAGCAAATCACCTAGTTTGCACATTCAGATAAATTTTGAAACCAGACATTACAAAGGTTCCCAACCAGTTCCTTTGTAGCCGTATTCAAAAATTTCTGGATGCAAAATTTCTGCTAAAATTTCTAGAGAATCTACCAGTCGTGGACCTGGACGATTAAAGTAAGAATTGCCATCAGTGATGTAAACCCTACCCGATTGGGTAGCGTGCAGTATTTCCCAGTCTGAACGTTGAGTTAACAAATTGGCTTCTTGGCGAGTGCGATTTAAATCAAAGCCACAAGGCATAAAAACAATCACATCTGGATTAGTTGTTAAAAGTGTTTCCCACAGCAAGATCGGAGAAGGCTGACCTTTAACACAAAATAGAGAGTGTCCTCCTGCAAAGTTAACTAATTCTGGAATCCAATTGGCAGCGGCCATCAAAGGATCAGTCCACTCGATACAGGCGACAGTAGGCACTTCATTTAAAGAAAGTCCTTGGATTCTTTGCTGACAAATTTTGACGCGAGCTTCTAAGTTTTCTAAGATTTTTACCGAGTCTACGCCAAAGATGTTGCCGACTCGCTCAATGTCAGCCCAAATATCCTGGAGACTATTGGGTTGTAAAGAAATAATCTGAGGTTTACTGTCAATGAGTGTGGCAACTGCTTTTTCAACTTCGTGTAAGCTGACAGCACAAACATCGCACTGGTCTTGAGTGAGAATGTGGGTAGGCTGCAACTGCTCTAAAACATCTGTTTTGATTTCATAAATACTGAGAGCAGATTGCAATAAATTGTTCACCTCATCGTTAATTTCGCTACTGGAGGCATTGGAATTTAAACGTGCTTGGGTACAAATGGGGCGATTTTGGATTTCTGGAGGGTAATCGCATTCGTGCGATCGCCCCACAATAGCATCAACCAACCCTAATGCCGCTAAAATCTCTGTTCCACCGGGAATTAAAGAAACAATTCTCACACTACTATCCGTCATCGTTCCACCTCCACAACAGCTGCCGTTGGCTTCATTTTGGCAAAATTTAAGTCTTTAGGCATCTTTCTCTAGGGGAATCAACGGTGTTTTAATAATCAGTACTAAGCAAGAATTTGATTAAAAAATTATACTGTCCGGTTATGACAACACTTATGACGTAATTGTAGTTATACAAAGACGGTTCTACTTTTTCGGTAGAACTGCAAAGCAAAATTATTTATTCTTGAGGAAAACTAATGCAGGTGGTGTTGGCTAGAGATATTACAGACTACAACCAAGCCCAAGAGGCTTTACAATTCCGGGCGATTTTTGAGCGTTCGTCTATCGGCATTGGAATTATAGATATGAAAGCGCAGATAGTCGATACTAATCTGGCACTGTGCAAGATTTTTGGATACAGTCGAGAAGAACTATACGGCAAGCCCTTTACAGATTACATTCCCACAGAAAGGGGGGATTTAAAACTTTACAAACAACTGATGTTAGGAATTCCTCCAGACTTAAAGACAACTTCGAGGCTTGGCTGCCAACCCGGAGAAGATCAGCAACAGCTTTTCGCCAGACATCCCCTTGAGATAGAAAGACGCTGCCTGCATCAAAATGGTAGCTTAATTTGGACTCATATCTCTGTTTCTGTTATATCAAGCAGCAATGCTGAACCTGAGTTTTTTCTAGCGATGATTGAAGACATTACTGAACGCAAGGAAACAGAGTTGAAACTGCGTGCCTCTCAAGAAGCAGCAGAAGCTGGCAATCGGGCAAAAAGTGAATTTTTAGCAACCATGAGCCATGAGTTGCGGACGCCTCTGAATGCGATTATGGGTTTGTCACAGTTATTGCAACAAGAAAGAGTTGGCTCTCTCAATGAAAAGCAGAACGAATATGTAAATTCTATATATAGTAGTGGTGAACATCTGCTGTCACTGATTAACGATATCCTTGATTTATCTAAGGTAGAAGCAGACAAAGAGGAGCTGTTACTCTCACCTTTGCCAGTGTCAGATTTATGTAATTATGCCATATGGACAGTGCGCGATCGCGCCTTAGAAAAGGGATTGCAACTTACATCTGAAATTGACCCAGAAGCAGATATTTGTATTGGTGATGAGGGGCGGATTAAGCAAATGCTAGTCAATCTGCTCACCAATGCGATTAAATTCACCCCAGCCGGTCAGGTATCGCTGGTAGTCAAAAAAGTACCACAAGGGATAAGGTTTACAGTTTCAGATACTGGAATTGGTATAGACTCAAATCAGTTTCAATTTCTATTTGAACCGTTTAAACAGCTTGATAGTCGGTTAAATCGGCAGTATGAAGGCACTGGTTTGGGTTTAGCTTTAACACGCAAATTAGCGCGTTTGCATGGTGGAGATGTTACCTTTACATCGACTTTGGGAGAAGGTAGTCAGTTCACTCTATTTCTACCAGATTCAGTACATCCGGGAGATGAGGGAGATGTAGCTTTAGCTTTCCTACGGAACGCTACGCGAACCCGCAGGGTAGGAGATGGGGGAGATGAGGGAGCAAATTTTACCTTGTTTTCCTCTTCCCCAGTCATCCTCACAAATAAAACGATTTTGCTTGGGGAAGAAGAGGAACACCGCTTCTAAAAAAATACATTATTTGTATTTACTTTGACTGTGAGAATTTTTTCTCATTTTCACATGGGGAATACTGGCTTCTTGAAATATTTCTCCTTCTTCTACAAAATCCAACTTTTTGTATAAATCTTTCACATATTCTTGAGCATGAATCACTACTTCTGGAATATTTTTGTTAGCTATCACTTCTAGGGCATTTTCCATAATTTTCTTACCAATACCCTGCCCTCTAGCTGTAGATAAAACAGCAAGCCGTTCTATTTTGGCAGTTTTACCATCATCTAAATATCTAATTCTGGCAGTACCCACAACTTCGTCATTTAAATAAGCAATCAAATGTTCAGATATTGCATCTTTGCCATCAAATTCTAAAGCGGCATCTACCCCTTGTTCTTCCTGAAAAACTGCTATCCTAATTGCTTGAATTGCTGGAAATTCTTGAGGTAATTCAGCAACTTTTATAACTAAATTACACATTAAACTCTCTCTCTGATTCCTATAAGAGTAGGTAGGGCAGATGCATTACCTACTCTTGTAGTTTAATCTGCGCCTTCAATGGGTGCAAAACCTTGGCGCTGAATATTTTCTGTTACCGCGCGTGGTTCCAAAAATTGCAGGAGGTAATCCGGTCCACCTGCTTTAGAACCTACCCCAGAAAGTTTGAATCCACCAAAGGGTTGCCGTCCAACGATCGCTCCTGTAATATTACGGTTGATGTACAAATTCCCAACTTCAAATTCTGCCTGCGCCTGCTGAATGTGCGAAGGTGTTCTAGAATAAAGTCCGCCAGTTAAGGCGTAGTTTGTACCGTTGGCGACTGCTAAGGCTTCCTGGAAATCTTGTACGCGAATTACCGCCAGCACAGGGCCAAAAATTTCTTCCTGGGAAATTACCGCATTTGGCGATACTTCACTAAAGATCACAGGCCCGATAAAATATCCTTGTTCGGGTGCTGGTAACTCTAACGCCACTTTTGCTTCTGTCTTACCCTTCTCAATATACTCGCGGATGCGATCGCGGGCATTAGCATCAATCACCGGCCCAACTTGTGTACTTGGTAACTCTGCTTCCCCAATATTTAAGGATTTTGTCGCTTCCACTAACCGTTGCACAAAGATATCATAAATCGGTTCCAGCACAATCACTCTGGAGGCAGCAGAACATTTTTGTCCACTGTAACCAAATGCTGACTGCACTACCCCCACAACAGCTTGGTCTAAATCAGCACTTTCATCGACAATAATGGCATTTTTACCACCCATTTCAGCAATCACCCGCTTCATGTGCTTCTGTCCGGGTTTCAAAGTTGCCGCATCTGCGTAAATTCGACAGCCGACTTCCTGTGAACCTGTAAAAGCGATTACATGAGTATCTGGATGATTTACTAAATAAGCGCCGACTTCCGAACCCTTCCCAGGTACGTATTGAAATACACCTTTAGGGATGCCAGCCTCGATTAAGATTTCTGTGAGTTTTGCGGTAATTATAGAAGATGTTTCCGCAGGTTTCATGAGAGTACAATTGCCTGAAACCAAAGCTGCAACAGTCATTCCACAAGCGATCGCTAGCGGAAAATTCCAGGGAGAAATCACTACAACAATACCCCGTGGCTGGTAAATATAACGATTAGTTTCACCAGGGATGTCGTAATTCACACCTTCATCTAACCGTTCCATCTCATCAGCGTAGTACCGACAGAAGTCTATCGCTTCGGAAACCTCTCCATCAGCTTCTTTAACTGGTTTCCCAACTTCCAAAACCATCCAAGCTGAAAGTTCGGCGCGGCGGAGTTCCATCAAATCTCCCGCTTTTCGCAAAATATCAGCGCGTTGTTTAGCTGGTGTTTTCTTCCACGCCGGAAACACCGCTTTCGCAGCTTGCATCGCCTGTTCTGCTTGTTCAACGCTAATCAACCCAACTTTACCAACTACCTCACTGAAATTAGAAGGATTCAGAGAATCAACAAATTCTGGCGTATTCACATATTCGCCATTAATTAGCGGCAAATAAGTTTTACCCAACTGTTGGCGAACACTTTGGAAAGCTTGAGCAGATTTTCTTGTCATCTCTTCCTCAGCATAATCAGTATCAGCAGCGCCAAGGAAATGAGAGTTAGGAGTTTGGAGAGACGCGACGCCAGTCGCTACAACGGGGGGAACCCCCGCAACGCGCTGGCTCATTAATCGCGTCTGTACGTTCTCTTCTTTGGGAATCGGCGGCGCTAACAATTCTTCAATCGGTCGATTTTCGAGATTTTGCCGTAAAAAAGAACTATTAGCTGTATTTTCTAACAACCGCCGAATTAAATACGCCATTCCAGGTAATAATTCACCATAAGGACAGTAAACTCTGACTCGATAACCCCTGTCAACTAATGCCTTCGCTACTTTATCGCCCATACCGTAGAGGACTTGTAATTCAAATTTACGACGGGGGACATTTAAACTTTCAGCGATTGCAATGGCGCGAGAGTGCGATCGCACGTTATGGCTACCAATGGCAGAATACACATATTGATGATTTTCTAGCAATAACTGAGTGATGGTTTCAAAGTTAGCATCACTTGCGGCTTTATCATTGTAAACTGGCTGTGGCCAATGTTTCTGCGCTGCTTTGATAGTTTCCTGATCCCAATATGCGCCTTTCACCAAGCGGATTGTCAGGGGATAACCGCGTTGTTTCAACCAAGAAATTAGGTCTTTGGTATCTTGCTCACTATCACGCAGATATGCTTGAATTGTCATACCAACATCTGTACGTTGCCGAAACTCTTCTTCTAGTAAGAGTTTTTTCAGGATGCTGAGAGTTATATCCTTGTAGCCATACTGTTCCATATCAAAATGCACAGCTGCGCCCAACTCTTTAGCACGACGTAAGAGAATACGAATGCGATCGCTAACTCGCTCCTCACTACCTTTAGCATCTAGAGGGTCAAATTGGGAATAAAACGCCGTTAACTTTACAGAAACCTGAACTTTTGGTATGAGTTCACCATCAGCCTCATCAATAGCCGGGATAGCTGTCCAATTCTTCGATGCTTCCACCAATTGTTGCATCAATTCTAGATAGCGTTCTAGATAAGACTGCGCTTCGACTTCAGTAATTACGGCTTCACCAAGTAAGTCGATGGTGAAAGCCATTTTTTCTTTTCGCAGTCGTTCAACTGTTTTGATGACTTGTTTAATATTTTCCCCAGAAATATATTTATGGGCAAGAGTCTCAACCGCAGTACCAACGGTTGTAGCAGCAACTTGTCCGGGCATAGAGTCGGGGTTAGCAAAGTTTAGCATTCCCTTCAAAGCTGCCGGTAATTCTACAGATTCATCTCCGAGATATTCTTGTAAATGTGAGGCAATTTCTGATTTACTGTGCAAAGCAGGTAGCGTATCTATAAAGCGAAATAGTTGCACCCGCAACCCCGGATTACTCATTGCCCAAGCTAGTAATTTATCATCCCAGCGCATTTGATCTCGCAGGGAAGAAAAAAACGAACGATTTTCCGACGTTGCTGCAAGAAGTTGTTTAGCAATTTCTTGGGTTTTAGCTTCGTAGGTGCTTGTTTGTACTTCTAATACCACTGATAATAAACTCCGTTAATCAAGGCAAGGCTTTTTGTACAAAGCCTGTGTCTTCTATTTTGACGCTTTCATTTAGCTGTCACCATATTTAGCCAAGCTTTGTGCCCCCAGCAAGAACTGCGGTCGATAAGTCTTTAACCAGACACGATATGACTACAATAGACATAGGAGTGAAAAAGAATTGTTTTGACGTAGCAGTCCTACGTCAAGACAAGGGTTCTGGGTAACACATATTTAATTTCTGGAGATGTCCATTATAAAAAGTTTACGACCCCCAGACGCAAGACTTCTCGCGTAAAGTCACAGGAATACCCGATAGTTGCATCGGCAAGAAACTTGCCAGCCAAACACTCTTTTGTCACCCCATAACCCCCAAGAATCTCAACTGCTGTTTGTGCGTTTTTGATTGCGACATCCACTGCAAAAGTCTTGGCAGATGGTGCTTTGACTGTGGCGGCAAGTTGGGGAGAAGTTTCTGCTGTAACTGCTGCATCCCATACCACTAGTCGTGCAGCCTGGGTATTAATCATCATATCTGCTAATTTTAAAGCTACTGCCTGATGTTCAATAATGGGACGGCCCCAACTGACTCTTTGCTTGGCATAATTCAAAGCATACTCATAAGCAGCACGAGCCAAACCAACATAAGAAGCTGCCAGCCCAATAGCTACTTCTGGAAGCAACATCAGTAGTTTTCCGGCTTCGCCTTCTTGTCCAATCAGGTTTTCCACAGGGACTAGGACGTTATCCAGGCAAATTTCGGCATGATGAGAAGCTTTCCAACCAATCATCTGTGTCTTTTTGCCAAACTTAATCCCAGGCGTATCTGTTGGAACGTAGAAGATAGACAAACTTTCGTATAATGGTTTATCCATCGCTGTACGGGCAATGATGAAGTAGGCATCCGCAATCCCACCATTTGTAACTAACGGGGATTTTGTTCCATTGAGAATGTATGCATTGCCCTCGCGTGCTGCAAAGGTTTTCATCCCAATATTGGAGTCTGGGAACGGGCAGAATATATCTGAGGTGGCGATATTAGCTTCACTCTCTGCGGCACTGAATAGATGGGGTTTTCCAGAATTGACAAAAGATAGTATTCGTTTTTGTTGTTCTTGGGTTGTAACTCTACTGACAAACAGCGACATAGCTGCGTTGAGATTAAAGTAACTACAAGCAATGCTGACATCAACAGCGCCTATTTCTTCTAACACTACAGCCATGTCTATGCATTTCCCACCTACGCCTCCTAACTCTTTTGGAAGCATCAAAGATGTGAATCCTAATTCAGTCCCCTTATGGAACAAGTGTTTGCAGAAATCCCAAGGTTCTATCTCTGGATTGTTAGACTCTTCAATTATCTGAACAATAGGACTAATCTCGTTTTGAGCAAAGTCACGCGCAAGTGATTGCAACATCTGCTGTTCTTGAGTGAGACTAAAGTCAATCATGGTTTATTTTTTATTTATTCCTACTGCATAAATATACAGCTTTCTTTGAAGTATAAAAGTCTAATACTTGGTATCAAAATGTTAATTTTCTAAGCGTATTTTACTATTTACTGTTTGTATAAAATTAGAAAAATTATTTGTATATACTAGTTCTAGAATATGCACGTCTTTTTCAACAAGCAAGTACAAAAGAAAAAAATGTCAAAAATACGTAAAAAAAAATCAATTGCTATTGCAACGCAAACGCATCTAAACGGGAGCATCTCAATGAGTGTAAAAACACGTCTGCCCTGGCGAATGGAATTCGCGGCTATACAAACAAAACCCACCTCCGTGGGTTTCAAATTCTTTTAGTCCGCGTAGGCGGACGAAAGTTTGTGTAGCCGCGATTTCTAATCACCTAGTATATTTGCTCTATGCCTACAGAAAACTTCATGGATATTTTATTTTCTAACTGGCAACACACACTCCAAACCTTTGGTGTTGACCACGTAATGGCTGAGAAAGCTTTTAATGACTTGGTTGCAGCTTACTCTACCCCTGGTCGCTACTACCATACATTGAAACACATTGATCAGGTTCTCAGCACAATTCAGATTTTGCAAGGCTATGCCAAAAACCTAGCTGCTGTTCAACTAGCTGCTTGGTTTCACGATGTTGTGTATGACTCTCAAGCTCAAGATAATGAAGAACGAAGCGCAGACTATGCTTTGGAATTGCTGAGTAATTTGGGTATTCCCGAAAGTACTATAACTACTGTCACCCGTCTGATTCTGAACACTAAAAACCACCAAGCTGCGGTGGATGACTGTGATAGCCAAGTTTTACTTGATGCAGATTTAGCGATTTTGGCTACTAACCAAGTGCAGTATGGAGAATACGCCTATGCCATTCGCCAGGAATATGGCTCGGTGTCAGAGGCAGATTATATCACAGGTCGTCAGCAGGTTTTAGAACGATTTTTACAGCGATCGCATATCTACTTTACGCCTTTAATGTCAGAGTTCGCCGAACCACCTGCCCGTGGCAATATCCAGGCAGAAATTCAGTCTTTATTGTCTGGTTAGTTTTACACTAAGGAACGTGGATTAAATAAAATGCAAAACTTCATCCTGTATCTAGCTTCCCTCTCCTTTATAAGCAGAGGGATTGAGCGTGAGGTAAACCAGGGACATAAATTGTATGTTTTTTAATTCTTATTTTTTACCGTCTGCCACCACCACGATAAGGCACTTCAGGTACTTCAATCTCTTGTAACTTTATTTTAGGTGCAAACACCTCTTGATGTTGTTGCGGCTGAATTTTTTGCTGTGCAAACCTTACACGGGTGCGAACTCCCAGATCGGCATCTGTATCGAGCATTTGCTGAAGTTGATTTGTAATCCGCGACACTTGATCGGGTAAACTGACTGCGTTGTTTACCGCCGCAGGCATCGCAATGGCTAGTGTTTCTAAACTCGTCACTGCTGCATAGCGCACTACCCACTCTGGATCTTGAGAAATTAGTAATAGCGCCTCTAATACCTGAGTCTGAACAGATTCCAGTTTTTCAGGCGGTACTTGATGCCAGCGCAAAGTGCCTAATCCCCTGGCAGCTGCCCGCCGCACACTCAAAGAAAAATCGGTTTTTGCTGCCTCTAACAATGTATCCAGCGCCCGAATATCGCCAATTCCCGCTAAGGCACGAACAGCCCAGGCTCTAGCACCATAGTTGTAATTATCAATTAGTTCCAATAGTGGCGGTACTGCGGCTTCCCCGATCGCAATTAGTCCATCTACTGCTGCCACCGCCGCCCCTGGATTGTTGTAACCCAAAGCTGCAATCAGTGTGGGAACGGATTCCTCTATACCCGCTGCTGCTAACTCTTGAACTGCGTCTACTAAGCGCTCTGAAGAATCTGCTTCTTCCACAGCACGGATCAATATTTGGGCAAGCTCACTGTTATTCATAATAATTTTTCATGGGTGATTAGTCCTCAGCCAATTGTAGCTTAGGTTATCCGTAGTTACCATCATACTTAAACCCCCTAACCCTGATTTTGCAGTTGGGTTGGGGGTTTATCTCTGATCGGCATTAGATTTAAACGTATTAATGACAACTCGTTATAATGTTTCCTAATCTAGTCAGGTATAGCTTAACCTCACTCCGCTAAAGCTCTGCTTATATCTCCCCTCTCCGAACTCACGGAGAGGGGTTGGGGTGAGGTTTTGATATATACTTCATGCACCTGGGAACCGCTATATCTATAACTTAGAACTACAACAGCGAGTCCATCAAATTCATCACTTTAACCGCACCTGCTGACAAAGTGCTTGCTGCGGTGTGGTTAACTTGATATTCTAGTAATCCTTTAAGAGAAATTAGCTTCAGACTATTTTCGGCAAGAGTCTGCGCGATCGCATCTGCTGCGGGTAGATATCCAATTGCTCCCAAATCTGCTAAGACTGCTCGACGCAATTGCAATTTCTCTCCCGCCAAAGCTTGTATTAACCGTTTTCCATAAACTGGTTCTTGGGTTAATTGATACATAGCTCGTGCAGCAGCATATTGCACCAATTCGATTGGATGCTCTAAGAATGGCTTTACCAAAGGGATGAACTCAGTCGCCCTCAAGGTTCCCAAGGCTTCTAAGATGGAGTCGTAAGGTTGAGATAAATCAGGCTGCTTTGATATCAGCTGCTCTCCCTGCAAGCCTACTTGTAATAGCTTGATCAGCGCGGGAATACAAAGCGGATCACCTAGCATCTCCAAAGATTGTACCGCAGCTTCCCGCACATAAAAATCTGAGCAGTCTAAACACCCAATTAAAGGTAATACTGCCTGGCGATCGCTTAGTTTTCCTAAGGCTCTAGCGGCGTTTCGTCGTAGAGGATATCCGCCTTCTGGTGTCCTGTCGGCTTCATCCTCTAACGCTTTAATCAGTGCTGTAACCGCAGCTGCTTCACCTATGTGAAACCTACCCAACCACCAGGCAGCATAAAACCGCAGACCTAAATCTGCACCTTCAAGATTAGCTAGAGCCTGCTCTACCGTTAAAGATTCACCGTCGGCATTGTCACCTGTCAGTGATAAATCTTCAATTTTCTGCGGACTGGGATTCATGATCAGAAGGATGATGGCTGTGTTCGCTATCTGTTTGAGTTTGGGCATTCAATGGCTGAATGCTGACTATTTTGCCACCCAAGCGAGTAATCCGCTGCATTTCCTGATTCATCCGGTTCTCAGGCACCGTGAAAAACACACTGGCACTAGAACGAATCGGATAGCCAACTTTTTCTGTTTCTTCGCTTTGGCGCAGACCGACTACTTCATAGCGGAAGGAGCGATTACTATTTCTACCATTAATTTGTCCAAGCATAAATCAATTCCTAATTTATAAATTGAAGTTGTCATTAGTCCTTTGTCCTTGGTCTAAACATTAATGACTAATGACTAATGACCAATGACCAATGACACTAAAGTGGTTTCACACTGGCGATTTTACCACCTTGTTTTACCACTCTTTGGAAGTAAGTAGATAATTCTTCATATGGTATAATCACAGCTTGATTGACCCGGCGTGTGCTAGGATAACCAGCTCCAAAAACGCCTGCCACTTCAATGCGGTAGAGCCTGCCTTCTTTACCAAAAGTTCCCGCACCACCGAAAGTACTGTTAGGAGTAACGCCTTTTTCAGGAGCAACGTAGGAAAAGCCGGAGGGTCCACCAGATGGAGGAACAATAATAGATGCACTATTGCGACCTAGTTCACCGGCAAGGCGGGAAGAATTACCTCTAAGCTGCGAGGTATCGCTATTGGCATAGCCGCGATAAAGCTGGAATAACCGGCTAAATCCGACAGTTTTCTGACCTGTTTGAGTTTTAAAACCGCGATAGAAAGGCACAATATTTTCACCAAAGCTACTTTGATACTCTGGTGAATCAATATAGGAATCAATGTCGGCTTCATATCCCTTGGTTTGATATAAGTCTAAGTGATAGACAACCTCAGACTCATCATAGGGAGCACGACCCAACAAATGTTTATAGTTTAGTTCAATGACGCGAGTTTGAAAACTGTTGTAAAAAAACTTGGATTTGTACAGTTCTGATTTAGCGACTTGACGCACAAACTCTTGTACTGTACTTTTCCCATCGCGCAGAATAGATTCAGCACTTGTCAGACGCTCAGATTTCATTAAGTAATCGTTGCCTAACAACTGACGATAGACGGTAGTAATTACCTGCTCTATATCTTCTTTAGTTGCATTTGGGCGCAATTCTACAGGAGCGTTATCACTAAAAGCTTCTGTTCCCAGACGGGACGCTGCTGTTGTAATAGCCATTGGTAATTTTCCTTTTGTAATTGGTAGTTGGTAAAGGGAGTGAAGAATGGGGAGTGAGGAGTGGTGAAATTCCCTACTCCCTACTCCCTACTCCCTACTCCCCACCCCCTATTTATACAGATGTGATGCTAATCACTTTGCTGCCCTTAAGATTAAGCTGCTGCAATTTATTAGAAAGTTGCTCGTAGGGTACGAGCAATTCCGCAGTACCCCGCCGCACTACAGCTGAGTTTGGAGAAGCCGCTTGTAGTACCCTAATCCGATATGTTTTTCCACTACCACCTGTTGAGAGACCTGTTAAGGCTCCTGTAGAGACTGGGTAGATAGGTGAAGCCAGATTCCTAGCTATTTCCCAAGTTAGGCGTCCTTGTTTTTGCCCTTGAGCGCGATCGCTATTGGCATAACCCCGATATAGTTGGAACAGTCGGCTATAGCCAACATTTTTCTGCCCTATTTGGCTTTGAAAGCCGCGATAGTATGGCACAATGTTTTCGCCAAAGCTTCCTTGATATTCTTGCGAGTCAATGTATGAGTTAATATCAGCTTCGTAACCTTGTGAGTTGTAAAGCTCAACGTGGTACGAAATCTCTGACTCATCTTCGGGGGCACGACCCAATAAATGCTTATAATTTAACTCGATAAACCGAATTTGCGAGTTTGAATGGAAAAACTTCTCCCGATATAATTCCGACTGAGCAATGGCTAGCACAAACCCCCGAACTGAAATCACACCTTGCTGCAACAGTGATTCGGCACTGACAAGACGCTCTCTTTCCATGAGGTATTCATTACCCATAACCTGGCGGTAAGCTGCCCGGATGATCACTTCCACATCCGCTTCTGTTCTATCGGGACGTAATTCTGCTAGTCCTGAGTTTTCAAAGGCTCCAATCCCTAGCCTTGCGGCTTGTCCCAATGCCATCTTTAAACCTCCTCAGTTTACTTGTAACTGCAAAACTGAAAACTTTTTAGAAAAACTTTTTCTAGTCTTTTAACAAGAAAGAATTCCCGAGTCAGGAGCCAGAATTCAGAATTGAATTCTATGCGACTCGTGGATGAATAAACGGTGAAACAGCACACTAAATATCTATATTTAGTGGTCAACTTTCATAGTGGCGGATATGAATCCCACACTCAAAGATTGCTGAATTCTGTATTTTGAATTTTTTTTCAACAGTCTTTTGAAAATAAAACTGCCCAGAAAGGTAAACCAACTCCTAGCTATTTGCTAATAGAGCTTGTTTTCCTTTCCGGGCTAAATACACTCTCTAGCTGAGAGCGTTAATTGCGTAATCGATGTAGGAATTAGCTTCTACAGCAGGATCGCCACTTAGACCGTGGTTAGCCTTGATGTACTTGAGAGCTTCAACGTACCAGCTAGGAGATAGATCGAAGGTGCGGTTTATTTCAGCCAAGCCAGAAATCAAGAAGTCATCCAAGGGACCTGTACCACCCACAACTAAGGAATAGGTAACAATCCGCAGGTAGTAGCCGATGTCACGCGCACACTTTTCTTTACCAGTGTTGGTAGAAGCGAAGTTAGGGCCTTGTTGTTGAGTGGTGTAGGGGAACTTGTTGTACACCGCTTGAGCTGCGCCTTCTGTCAAACGTTGGGCATTACCAGACAAGCTTTTTGCTGCTTCTAAGCTAGCTGGAGCTTGGCGGAAACGACCAAAAGCGGTTTGAATTTCTGTGCTGGAAAGAAAGCGACCTTGAGAATCTGCTGCTGCAACTGCTTCGGTAAGAGGTGTCTTCATGGATTTAGTATCTCCCTATTTACAATTTTGTTGAAATTTGTTTTGTCGAACTGACAGTAATCAGTAGTCTTGATCTGGTTTAGCCTACTGCTGCGGCTGCACGATCAAAATAGCTAGCAACTTCAGATAACAGAGCGCTGCAATCGCCTCTGGTGATCCCGTTGGTGTCACCAGCAAGAGCCAAAGCTGCGTCCTTCATCTTTTGCACGCCAACTGCTACAGAAGCACCAGGAGTTCCTAGAGCCAAGTAGGTTTCGCGCAGACCGTTCAAACAACGGTCATCTAACACACTTGCATCACCAGCAAAGATTGCATAGGTGACATAGCGTAAGATGATTTCCATGTCACGCAAGCAAGCAGCGTTCCGACGGTTGGTGTAAGCATTACCACCAGGAGCAATCAACTGAGGTTGTTCTGCAAACAGAGAGCGAGCTGCATTGGCAACAATTGCTGAGGAGTTGCTGGTAATCCGGTTTACGGTATCTGCACGCTTGTTGCCATCTTTAACTAGGGCAGCTAGGGCGTCCAACTGAGCAGCGCTGAGATATTCTCCGCGGGCATCAGCTTGGGTGATTACTTTTGCAAATGCATCTAAAACCATTGCTTTTATCTCCGAGTTTGCTTGGTTATGAATAATTCGATTCAAAACTGAATGGTTCAGTTTATTTTTGATGTCAGCACTACCTGACGAGTTACGAAAGGTTTAAAACAGACATCTAAGAAATAAGTTTACGATCTCCAGGCTGTCAGATTAAAACTTTTGTTAGAAAACTTCAAACTTCTCTGAACGACTGGAAAACCTGATTAAGATGTTGTTTTTCCCTTCAACTTCTCTTTATACAATGCTGCCGCATCATTATTTATTACAAATTATTGTCATATTTGTGAATTTTGTTTACATAACTTCACATTTGTCTCTCTGTTAGTTTATGAGAAGTTATTACAGCCGGGCAAAAATAACTATCCAGTTGAAAAGGGCTAAAAAGCTGATGAAATAAGCAATATTTTTCTACTTTTTGGCACTAAGTATCTATGCTGCTATGTATATCTTGCAGTGTTCAACAAGCTAACCGAACCATATTGAATTCTCTTTACCCCAAAGATGAGATAATTTATTTCTGGAAAATCCTTTAAAGAATGAATGCGATTGCACCCTTAATTTCTGTAGCATTGGCTACTTACTAGCTCTGCCAAACACACGCGCCATATTTTGCGATCGCATTGTATGCAACATCTGTTGTCGGGGCAAAGCAATGCTCGCTACAGCAAATTGTAACTTGGTGAGGCACAGATAATCGTCGGGGCGTATTGCAATATGCCCCGACGATGGGATATTTTTTTAATTTAAGTTCTGCAAAATGGATGGTTCGCGTTTTTCGCCATACCATAAAGAGGGCGATTTCATGCCTAATTCAGAGGGTTATACTCTAAAAGTAAATGATCTAAAAGTTTATCTTCGTGATGATTTAAATATGAAGCAGATGTTCCTAATTCCTGTAATTTATGGTAAATTAAATCGCGTTCAAATGCTTGGATATGTTCTTTTAAGTTTCCATAGAGTTCCTCAAAGGTGAACTCAGTTGCTAAAGCTAAGGCAATTTGTTCTCGGTCTTTACCAATTGACCGACCGTTGAATTGATAATCACCTTGAGAATGCTGGGATAGTAGCCCAAGAGCGATCGCTAAAAGCAAAGTTTGATAAGCTAGTTTTAATTCTCTACCAGAGCCAATTTCCTCTGGGATTAAATCGGGAATGTTTTCGTCTTCGTCGATTTGTTCATTCTGAGTCCGTTCATAGCAGTCTCGATAAAACTCAATTTGACTGAGAAAATAAGCCGGAAAGCCCAAGGAACGCGTCAAAATACACAATCTCCGCTCATCTTCAGCTACCAAGGCGGTTAAAGTGCGACTAAATCGACCGTAAAATGCAAAAATTTGTTCTTTATCTTTTGCTCCCACCCAGAGGGTAGTTTCCCGTTGAGAAGTTGGGTTTAAGTTAGCGTCAATATCCTGAATTCGCAGTAACAAGTTAGCGCTATTATAAAGTTGATTCAAACGCAAGTTTGCAGTATTTGCGGTAATTAAATCTGGTCGTTTTAATACTTCCCCAATAGACAAATTGCCCAATTGCTCAAACTGCTGGCGAACAAAGGGGATAAGTTGCTTCTGAAATTCCTCAGCAGAAATTTTCCACGACTGAGATCGGCTAATTCGTTCCTGAGTAAATGTCTCAGTTGTTAGTGTGGTAAGGAAAGTTTGGTAATAAGCATCAATATCCACATCGGTGAGAACTGTGAGTCTAGCTTCTGAGAAGTTCGTCGTAGCTTGCTCGCGTTGAGCAACCAAATTATTGTATATCTCAGACAAGTTGCTAAGAGTTTGTCGTAAAGTCTCAGCCCTTTGTTTAACTGTTTTAATCAGATAATTAAATGCCTCGACGCAGAGATTTTGGGCGTATAAATCATACTCCAACTTTAATTGTTCATTATAGCTGCGACGTAATTCTACAATGGTTGATTTAATAGTGCTTTCTAGTCGTTTAATTTGTTTCTGAACCTTTTGAATTCGACCGCGAATATTAGTACTGTACTTCAGCCAAAGGATACCCAAGTAAGCCAGAATTGTTACTGCAATCCAAAGCAGGTAACTAACTAAGTTAGCCCAAAACTTTTGCAATAATAGTAATAGTGTTGATTGATTGAAAATTCCGATCAGAACCACCAAGCCGAATAAAGCAGTAGCAATAAAAATAGGATAAATGACGAGATATTGAGAGCGAAATTGGTTTTCTTTTGTTAACAGTTCATTTAGTTGATCTGTGGCTGTTTCAAGTTGAGTTTCAATAGCAGTTAGGTGATTTTGAGCTACAATGATCGCAGATGCAGCTTGTTCACGAGCGCCTGCGATCGCTATAAAACGAATTTGTCGAGTTTGTTCAATTTCTGCATTTAACCCTTGGCGATAGTCAGCAATTGCCGTATCTAGCTGTTTCTGAGTTGTTTGAAGCTCTTGCAGTTGTTCTTCAGAATTTCTTTCAGCTAAAATATCTTGTAATTGTTGCTGCCGCGATTTTAAGGACAGAATTTGGTTGAGCAGCTTTTGGGTAATTTCTTGCTTAATTGTTACCTGCAATCTTGAGTCGAGAAATGCTTCCGCCACACGCAGTTCTGTAACCAGATTCTGAGATTGATCGCCAATGGCATCCGTTTGCAGTTCCAAATACAAAAAGGTCAATATGTTTAATAGCCTAGCTACTTCATGCAAACCTCTAGGTGTAGCATCAGCATAGTTATTAATGGTGCGGTCTAAGAAGGCGGTTAGTGTTACCTGTAATTGTTTGCAACAAGTTTCCAGGGTGCGCTTATAGGAAAGTAGCTCTTTATTTTCAAATTGCCGAAAAGCACGCTGCAATTCCATCCCATATTCTTGAGCCTGGCCTGTATGCATCTCAATACGCGGATTAAAATCTTGCCAAACTGGTTTGCCGTTGTCTCGTTCTAATCCGAGAAAAGCATTGCTGAAATCTTCGCTGAGTACAAATCCTTTGGCATCTAACAGGCATTTGCGAATTGCCTCTGGAGTGAATTCTGGCTTCGGTAAAAACTGCTCGATCAAAATATCGGCAGCTAAGGCAGCACTCAAACGATTAATAGTTGTTTCTCCGGCAAAAAATAGCTCTCCATAGCCAAATGCACTATAGGCGGGTATTTTCCCCCGGACTTTTTGTGCGCCAATTAATAAGCCGTTGGTTTCCGGTTCCACGGTGAGAAAACCTGCCAAAGCATCAGCATAACTGGGCAAATTATCCCTCAGTCCCCCAATTTGCTCATCCATCAGCCAGCAGTTATCAAAAGGTGGTGCTTTTTGAGTACCTGTAATCGCAACTCCACTGGTCATTTTGTAATCTAACTCTTTCAGAAGCGCGTAAGCAGCACCATAATCAGCAGTTGCGGCTTGGGTAAATAACCCAGGTAGTAGCAATAAAGCTTCTAAGCTGTAAGGAATATGTGTGAAATACTTAGTAAATAGCCAACGAATCAAGCGTACTATTTCAAAAACGACTCCCCTAGTAAATTGATTGCTAACTGACAGCATGAGATATATTCGATGGCTGCTGCTGATTTCCACTCCTTGGCGTTTAGCTGCGATCGCTTCTTTTGATTGATCGGCCGTTTTCAATAAATCTATCAGTGCTGTTTGGATCTGGCTAGTCGCTTCGGTAAACTGGGTACGAATTTTGGAAACATCAGCTTGTTTACTATGAGTTTGAGCGAGATCAAAACTCGTGTCAGCAAACTGATCTAACTCAGCACTAAAACCAAAAGTTTGACCATCCCAAGTTAAAGTATAAGTTTGAATTAAACATCTTTGGTCGGCTGGTAATTCTTGCAGTTGCCGTTTAATGGCTGCACAAAAAGCGGCACTGTGAGGATCGAGTGCAAGTAAAATAGTTGGTTTGGGCATAAAAACATTCTTAGAGCGTAGACTACAGGGCTAAATAATCACATCTAAATCTTCCAGGTAAGCTTCAATTTCCTGGATTTCCATTTTTACCTGTTCTTCAATCCGGGAATCAATCCTATCTTTTCTGCTTAAATGCTTATTAAGTTGATTGATATGACTCTCCAGAGTAGATTTGGCTTTGTCTTTGTCTTCGTAAGTAATACACTCAACTTTTTCAGAAATTTCCTTGACTAAAGGCAAGTTACGTTTAAAAGCTTCAAATGCTGACTTGCGATCGCCTCCCAATGGCAAAACTTGACCTTCTAATCTTCTCGCTTGGTCTGTATGAACAGAGTATTGCCGTCTCTCATTGACAATCAATTTATACGGATCGGATGCCAACGCTAAGGCAAACCAACGTAACGCCCCACCATCATCTTCCGGTGGAATTAAATTGGGTAAGTTTGTCCAATTGTGGTCTAAGTGCTTGAAGGCTTTATTCGGATCTAGATAAGCTTGCTCCAGATCCTTCATTCCGTTGAAGGCAAATAATGGGACACCGATTTCCACTCGAAACAGCATCACCTTATGGGGGTCGCCTGTTGGTACGAAAGACGGATTATTTTTTCCTTTAGCCAAACGACTTGAAAGCGGCGGATTGCTAAAAACTGTGTTGCTACTCTCAACCCCGTAGTAATAAAATTCCGTAATTAAATGCTGCTGTTGAATGGGAATTTCCTCTGCTTGATATTGCCATAGAGGAACTGCAAGTTTGCCAAGTTGTTGCAAATCTTGTCCTGCGTCTTCTGGATTGCTATCTGCCAAAACCTCCTCAATAGTCATACTGGTCAGTGGCAGGTAAACCTCATTTAAAAATGCCAAAATTTCATTCTTGACATCTTCAGCTTTTTTCTCAGACCAATTCGTTAAACTTTGAGACTGTTCTCGATACCAACGGATAAAATCTTCGCCAGTGATTTTGGGGCGTTTAGATTGCAGATTTGCACGTTGAATAGTATGAATAAAAGGATTGTTGTTATTTCCTTGACGGTTGACTTCCTGATAACTCTGTTCTAAATCTCGATAAACTTTATCTAAGTTGCTGTGTAAATGCTGGCACTTTTCCTGGATTTCCTCTACCTTAACCCGCAGCACACCATAGAGTTCAGCCGCTTTATCACACCGCTTCCAATGTAAATAAGTCTTCCACTTTTGGTCAGCCCGTTCTTTGTACTTCTGGCAAGCTGCTTGAATAGTATTTTTATTTTTAAAGAAAGTTTCTGAAGCTTCTTTAAGCCTTTGTTCATGGGCTTCTAGTTTCAAAGCATTGAAGTTCGATTGTACCTCTTGAGATTTGCGTTGCACACTCTGTTGCAATTCATCCAGCTTTTGGGAAAGTCTGGTTAAAAATTGCAAGACATAAGCTAGTCCATTAGGACGATTAAGACTCCGCTCCCAGAAAGTTGCGATCGCAGCAGTTGTAGTCTGCTGTAAGCGATAAAAACTCAATCCCAATTCCTGAGCCGTCCGTTGTTCAAATTGATCTAACTGCTGTGTGTAGAGTTTTTTGATCGTCGGTAAAGCTGTACCGTCATAATGCATTTCGCCAATTCGGAATTCGGGTTTCATTTGTCCGCCGCGATCGCTTTCACTTAAGGCATTGAGGACAGTAGTCGCTTCTGCTAACTTGCAATCTTCTAAAAACCGGGTGATTTCGCTTTCTAAATCGATTGTTGGGGTAGATGCCATTAATTCATTCTTCAGCAAGCTTTGAGCGTCTTCTAATTTCATCCGCTCGTATTGCTGTAGTGGTAAAGTCAGGGTAGCAAAGCCAAAACTACAGTAATTTATATTCTTTCCTCGGACTTTCTCACCATTTGCCAGATAAGCGCGAATGTTATCAGCAACGTTAGCAGCGTCTAGACCAATTTGAGAACCAATCTGGATGTATAAACCATCTGCAACTAAATTTTGCAAATCGTCTGGACGGCTGACTACAGTTCCATTTTTGTTAACGCCATCAATTAAAAATACAGCATCAAAGGGAGAGCGATCGGCTTGAATCTTGGAAATACCATAATCAATCTCAATGCTATTAGACGGTGACAATCCCGAAAAGTGTTCGATTTCCTTGAGAGCGCCATAAGCATTAGACTTCACTAAGTTAGTTTGGGGAATATTGGCAAACACTCTCGGTAAAACAAATACCCCCGTAATATTAGAAAAATTATTGAGATGTTCTCGTGTTAAAAATGCCACATCTAAGAACGTGCCACTGCCCGTCCCACCAGCCAAACTGCCAACAATAAAAACTTCGACACCATCCCGATTGGAAACTTGAAAGTTTCCTGAAAATATTGTTGTGCTAGTGCGAATTTCGCGTACAGCATTGATTGCTTGACCAATTAAAGCGTCAATATCCCCTACTTTAGCAAATAAGGCGAGCCGTCCCCGGGCCCGAATCTGTCCAGCACCACTGATCAAGCTGGATGTTGGAATGCCCCTAGGCCACCATTTAGCGATATGCTCTCCAGATATTAGGAGTTGTGGATTTGCTACAGAGATGGCATAAAGTTCATTAGGTTCTAAGATAACCTTGGTGCCATCGGGTGATTTTTCTCGTTCTTGGATGTTTTCAGTAGTATCAATCGAAATAAAACGAATAACTTCTGGTACTGAGCCGTAAACATCTATAAATCGCTTTTTGAGTTTGAGTACGACTTCATAACCCGTTCCTCCTAACCCGATAACAACGGTAGGACGAAAAACAACCGTGGGACGCACAACCGTGGGACTTAACATTCATTTTCCTGTGATATTATTCAAGAGTTTGTCTGCCCACTGCTTAACTCAGAGGGTCTTTGGTGTTCAATCCAGTTAAATTGCAGCCTAACGTGGCCAACCTCGATGATGTCCTCGTCGTAGAGTTCATCAGTATTTATATTTTTAGTATTCACAAAAATTACACCTTTCAAACAATGTAAATCTATATTCTTTTTGCCTGCCCGCCAAACTGTGACTAATTCGGCATCAGAATTTGTACCAGCTATTACTGGTATTAATTCACTTAAGCAAACTTTGCTCTTGTGCTGGTGAGTCAGACTAATCTCTTCCTGTTCCGATGATTGTGGCCGTGGTTCCAGCACTACCAGCGCCCCTTCTAAATACTTACGGTTGCGGAAATGTTCGACTAATTCCAAGGGGGTTTTGCGTTGAATCAGACAAACTACGATCAGGGCAATTAACAACACCAACAGCCCTAAGAGCAACAAAATGATTATTTTTCGTCCCAGTGGCATCAAAATATATAAATGAACTTCCGCACTGACAGGACTAACAATCGGATTATCTGGGGTCAGGACTAAGGTAAAGGTGCGTTGGCGTAGCCCGTCGTAGACATCGCCTGCAAAATTGCTATCAGCAACCTGCAACTGCACAGGAATTTTAGTTTCTCCTGGTTGTAAGGATATGGCTGCTGAAGGTTCTGCTACAGAAACGTCTTTGGAATTGCCTTGCAGTTGTAAGCTAGCTGTTCCAGATATATTGGTGCGAATTAGCAAACTTTGGATTTCAGTGGTTTTACCTGCTTCTGTTGAGCCAAAATCTATCTTTGTCGGTTGTATTTGTAGTTTTGACTTAATGGTTATAGGTAAGTCAATTGTAATCGGTGCAATCGCTTGGTCTGCGATCGTCAACACCAAGCGTAAGTTACTAGCGCCCCCCTTTGCCTCTGCTGGTATCTGTAAACGCACGGGAATGACTGTTGCTTGATTAGCAACTAAGTCGATGGTGCGATCGGGTGGAATTAAGCGAATACCACTTTGCTGAGGGTCTTCCAATTGCAAACTTACCTTACCATTAACATTACTAATGCCATTAATATTGAGCGGTTCAGTAGTTGTTCCAGGTAATACTGGCTGCAACTTCGCCGTGGGTAAATTGACATCAAGTTTAGGTTTAATTATCGCTGGTCGGATATTTTCAGCCAGCTTGTTGAGTTGAACTCCTCCAGGATCTTGCAATACTTGCCCCTTGCCGCAAAGCGCTGGATTGCTAGCAAAGTCATTCAGCTGCTTTTCGTGTTCTTTTAATCCTAAAGACACAAAAAATATATAGGGCTTGCATTGTTGATCAGGTAAAAGTTTGGTATTACTAGGAATAGAAATAGGATTAGGAATACCACGCACATCTTCTAATCCGTCTGTCAAAAAAACTATGCTGACAGTACGACCAAGAGCATCAGCACGTTTGTTTAACAAGGCAGAATGTTCCAAAGCCTTTTGTACAGCCTTACCTGTATGAGTCCGCATACCCTCTGCTTGAAGTGAGCTAATTATTTGCTTGAGTTTACCTCTATCTGCATTACTGGTAATACTGACATCATTGGCATTTAATGTGACATCTTGATCGAAACTATAAATAGTAACGGTATCGCCTAATCTAGCCGTGTTAACAAATTCATTAACAGAATTCTTTACTGGTTCAAAAATGTTTTTTGTTCCACCGATACCACGCATTGAAGCAGAAGTATCTACTACTAAAATCCAGTCGATTCCCCCTTTAGGAGTAGTCTGAGCAGATGCAACACACAAGTTAGGAATTGACATTAGAGCCAAAACAATAATGCTTTGGATTGAATTAAATCTCAACCAATGCTTGAAGTATATAAAACTCATTGATAGATTCCTCCAGGCAGATAAATTTTATATTGGTCTTTCTCAAATGGGTAGCTTAAGAGTTTAGATTTAATCCACTTAATGCCTACCAATGTATTTTTGTAGCATCGTTCTACTTCTGTTAGCAGTAAACTTAGAATCGAGAATCTGACAGTTATGATTTGATGCACTGATTTCATGTTATTACCTAATAAATGCAGCTTTAAGCTGCTATTGCCATACAAAAACCGAATCTAAAAGTTTAACTACCTATATAAATTTTTAAATAAAATATGCAATTTTAAAAAAATAGTTTTGGTTTAATTATTCATCCGAATTCCGAAATCCGAAGCATTTTGGGGCTAAAAAAACCAATGATATTGATCAGTGTTTTATCAAGTTATATCCTAACTACTTTTTTAAAAATGTCACGTTTTTTCGGAGATATTCAAGTAAAAACTCCAAATTTAAGTAAGTAGCCTTTAATTAATTTTACATTCTGTAACATAGCTTAATTTATTATTTCCTACTTACTTACCTCTTTATGAAGTCAGTAAATATATACAAAATAGTTGAAATAGTTGCCAAGATAATTTTATATTTCCGTTTAATTAGCGTTGACAGTGACAATGATAAATTGTTAACGCTTGTAGTTAACAAGTGAGCAACATAGAACTTACGCAAAAAAGCTCTCATTCCTCATTGTCGTCTGTGGTTTGTTTTTGCGTTACCTGTGCGTAAGTCCTCTAAGAATCATGACCAACTAACGGCAACAACAAGCGACTAACTACCCGGTTATCTGGTAATTGATAGAAATTCAACTTTCCTCCCAACTCCTGCATGAGGTTTTGGCAGATTAGCAGATGTAAACCTGGTGGTTGATCGAGGTTGGAGGGAGCAAGCACATCCTTGGGTGTATTATTATATAGTTCTGTGAGTAACTGTGGTTCGATCGCACCGTTGTATGTAATCGACAGTTCTAGCGATGTCTGATGATCAGTTCCTACGCTTGCAGAAGAATGCTTTGCATCTAGGTTTTTAGATGGATCAAAACGGCGACACCAAATATCAATTCTGCCGCCGGTTTGAGAACGGTTACAGGCAGTAACCAATAATTCATGGATAACTAATTCAATTTTGACAATATCACCAGCGATCGCCATTGCAGATTGAGCATTTGAAGTAGGAACGCCTTTAGCTAATGAAGAATTCTTTGGCGAGGCTTGCGCTTCAATTTGTTGTCCCAAACCATGTACACCAATCCACAGCTTTTGTTGTTTGACTAAATTTTCGATGCGTTCGAGCGATCGCTTCAGTAAACTAGCTATAGACATAGTTTCCCAACTGATATGTAGCCGCCACTGCTCAAGTTTTAGTATTCCACTCATGGAGGTAACTGTGTGATCTAACTGCTGTAGCAATAGCTGGTAGCGCATCTGAGTAAGTTCATTAGTCGGAATGCCCAAATCATGTATTTGTTTAAGGGACAGCGCCGTTATTCTTTGGATTTCCTCAAGGCGACGATGTTTGTACCAGTTGAGTTGTCGTAATTCCTCTGTTGTGGATTCTAGAAGTCGGGTAATTTGCTTTTCACGACGCCACCAAGCTAATAGAGAAATTAGAGTTGCGATCGCACTCAGGCTTTGTTCTGACCAGCGACGCTCTTGATAGTCTGCCAACAACACTACACCTGTGGTTTGATAATCAGCATTGGTACGTAATGCCATCACCAAAATTTGACCTTTGTCTGGAGCATTCAACCATTTTCGAGTTTCCGGGGTTAAACTATCTACCTTTAAAGTCAGGTATGTCTCCGTAGCAAGTGCCCACTGAATTAAGGCATCAGCCTGGATAGAAATAGAGGCATTGGAAAAAATACCCAGTTGGCTATTGGCAATCACTCCAGGGATAATTTCTGCCCAACTTTCACCAGGCGACCAAGATAGCAATATCGCTAAGGGACAGCCCAAAATTGATGCTATTTGTTCGAGTGCTGTACGTTCTAAATGCTTTTTCTCGACCTCGATTTTGCTGTTCTGGGATTGTGTCAGGATGCGTAGGCATTGCTCAAATGCCTGAGAAACTTTTTGCTGCTGGGTGGTGCGGTTATGTAATTGCCAGTGACGAACAATGACACCAATCTGTTGACTAACAGCCCACAGCAATTCTTTTTCCAGAGTTGTCCAAGAATGATGACTTTCGTGAGCGATCACCAAAAGCGCTCCTGGTA